>Ga0187867_10003366_pt1 | contig 12843 bp, 7 predicted proteins | sample June2016WEW_13_1_FD_132976 | JGI IMG/M metagenome (GOLD analysis project Ga0187867, IMG submission 132976) | Peatland microbial communities from SPRUCE experiment site at the Marcell Experimental Forest, Minnesota, USA - June2016WEW_13_10 | ecosystem: Environmental > Terrestrial > Soil >... | reverse complement strand
GTCATGATGATGACCGTGTTCTTGAAGTCCACCAGCCGACCCTGGGCGTCGGTCAGCCGACCGTCTTCCAGGATCTGCAGCAGCGAGTTGAAGATGTCCGGGTGGGCCTTCTCGATCTCGTCGAACAGGACCACGGAGAACGGCCTGCGGCGCACCTTCTCGGTGAGCTGGCCGCCTTCCTCGTACCCCACGTAGCCGGGGGGCGAGCCGAACAGCCGGGACACGGTGTGCTTCTCCATGTACTCGCTCATGTCGAGCTGGATCAGCGCGTCTTCCTCGCCGAACAGGAACTCCGCCAGCGTCTTGGACAGCTCCGTCTTGCCGACCCCCGAGGGTCCGGCGAAGATGAACGACCCGCCAGGGCGCTTGGGGTCCTTCAGGCCGGCCCGGGTCCGCCGGATCGCCTGGGAGAGCGCCCGGATCGCGTCGTTCTGCCCGATAACCCGCCGGTGCAGCTCGTCCTCCATGCGGAGCAGCCGCTGGGACTCCTCCTCGGTGAGCTTGAACACCGGGATGCCGGTCGCGGTGGCCAGGACCTCAGCGATGAGCTCCTCGTTGACCTCGGCGACGACATCCATGTCGCCGGCCTTCCATTCCTTCTCCCGGGTCTCCTTCTTGGCGATCAGCTGCTTCTCGTTGTCCCGGAGGGCAGCTGCCTTCTCGAAGTCCTGGGAGTCGATGGCCGACTCCTTCTCCCGGCGCACCTGCGCGATCTTCTCGTCATACTCACGCAGGTCCGGCGGCGCGGTCATCCGGCGGATCCGCATCCGCGACCCCGCCTCGTCGATCAGGTCGATCGCCTTGTCCGGCAGGAAACGGTCACTGATGTAGCGGTCCGCCAGCTGGGCCGAGGCCACCAGGGCCCCGTCGGTGATGGACACCCGGTGGTGAGCCTCGTACCGATCGCGCAGACCCTTGAGGATCTCGATGGTGTGCGAGATCGTCGGCTCGGCCACCTGGATGGGCTGGAACCGGCGCTCAAGCGCGGCGTCCTTCTCCAGGTGCTTGCGGTACTCATCCAGCGTGGTGGCGCCGATGGTCTGAAGCTCGCCGCGGGCCAGCATCGGCTTCAGGATCGACGCAGCGTCAATCGCTCCCTCCGCGGCGCCCGCCCCGACCAGCGTGTGCAGCTCGTCGATGAACAGGATGATGTCGCCGCGGGTCCGGATCTCCTTGAGGACCTTCTTCAGCCGTTCCTCGAAATCACCCCGGTACCTCGAGCCGGCCACCAGGGCGCCAAGGTCCAGCGTGTAGAGCTGCTTGTCCTTCAGCGTCTCGGGCACCTCGCCCTTGACGATCTTCTGGGCCAGCCCCTCAACCACGGCGGTCTTGCCCACGCCGGGCTCACCCACGAGCACCGGGTTGTTCTTGGTCCGGCGGGACAGCACCTGCATGACCCGCTCGATTTCTTTCTCCCGGCCGATCACCGGGTCCAGCTTGCCTTCTCTGGCACCCTGGGTCAGGTTCCGGCCGAACTGGTCCAGCACCAGGGACGTCGACGGAGCAGACTCCGACGGCGCGCCCGCCGCGGCCGGCTCCTTGCCCTGGTAGCCGTGCAGCAGCTGGATGACCTGCTGGCGGACCCGGTTCAGGTCCGCGCCCAGCTTGACCAGCACCTGGGCTGCCACGCCCTCACCCTCGCGGATGAGGCCGAGCAGGATGTGCTCAGTGCCGATGTAGTTGTGCCCGAGCTGCAGCGCCTCGCGCAGCGAGAGCTCAAGTACCTTCTTCGCACGCGGCGTAAACGGGATATGCCCGGAAGGTGCCTGCTGGCCCTGGCCGATTATCTCTTCAACCTGCTGGCGCACGGCCTCCAGGCTGATCCCCAGGGATTCCAGCGCCTTGGCCGCCACGCCTTCACCCTCGTGGATCAAGCCAAGCAGGATGTGCTCGGTGCCGATGTAGTTGTGGTTGAGCATCCTGGCTTCTTCTTGAGCCAGCACCACAACTCTCCGCGCCCGGTCGGTAAACCTTTCGAACATCGCCTCGCTCCTCACAGAGCGGTCGGGGGGACCCAGATGTCCGGATGTCCGGGGCCCGTCCCTTCCGCATGGTAGCCCGCATGCCGGACGATGTACCGCGCGATATGCGGCACTTATGTAAACAGTTCCCCGGCATGAGGACCTTCATCCCATCCAACCCCGGGGAGGGGGGAAGGTGTTCCCTGTACGCCGCAAGCGAACGCCTCCGCCCCCGCTGCGACCAGCGCCGGTTCCTACTCCGTACCAACGAGCCACCCGCGCCGGAAGTTCACAGCGCGGGCCGCTTCGCCTGGCGGAGACCCGGGCGCCGGGCGGAGCAGCCGTGCCGTCGCGAGTAGCCGGCAGGCGGCCGCCAGGGTGGGGAGCGGGCGCTGCGGGAGAAGCCGGAGCGCGGGCGCTGGGCGGCCGGCTGCGGAGAGGCCAGGGCCGGAAGGACGGACTCACACCGGGAACCGCTCACGGGCTGCCGCCGCGCACTGGCTGTGGCACATATAACGACGCACGCCCAACTGGGCGCCGAGGGCGCAGCACCAGATAGCAAGCCGCGGAGCAAGTGAGCAGAAAGAAGAGTGTCCCCGAAGCAGAAGGCCGCGAAGCACTGATCCCGGCAAAGGACACGACCCGCCACGCACTACGCCCGCCGAGCTCTCGGCCCGCTAAGCACAGGGCCCGCTAAGCACAGGGCCCGCCGAGCAGCGGACCCGCTAAGCACAAGGCCCCCGCAAAGTCAGGCCCGCACGGGTCCTGCGGCGTGATCCAGCGTCCAACGGAAACCGGCACGCCACAGGGCACCTGCGGGCCCTTTGGCGCAATCCCTTAGTGGGCTGCGTCGTACTCCGAGATGATCTGGGCGGGAATCCGGCCACGCTCGCTGACCTTGTAGCCGCGTTGTTTGGCCCACGCCCGGATTTCTGAGCTGCGCTCCCGGCCAGGACCTGTCCTGGCGCGACGACGGCGGCCGCCGGCCGCGCCACCACTTGCCTTGCGTGCATGGTCAACGTAGGGCGCAAACTCTTTGCGGAGCTTGTTCGCGTTTTCTGAACTGAGGTCGATCTCGTAGATGGTGCCGTCGAGACTGAAGGCCACGGTCTCGGTCGCCTCACCTCCGTCGAGGTCATCGACGAGGAGCACCTGAACCTTTTGTGCCATGGGAGCCAGCCCTTCCGCTGGAGCAACTCTTTTAGGTTGCCAAAGATATACCACGCACCGCTTGCGTTTGCCAATTCATGCTCCTGGAAACGCGGTCAAAGTTCTCTGAGCGGCATGGGCAGGCGGACTACCTGGAAGATAGCTGTAACTCTGAGTAATCGAACTTGGATAGGGTACCCGCAAAGAGGAGCGCCGATGTATCCCGCCTCCACAGACGGTTGCCGCTTGGTGCTGAACGTGTTCTACCGCTCGCCGCGATCGGGCGATGCAGCCGACTGTGAAGCATCGCTCTGCGAACCATCACTGTGCGGAATCCCGCCGTCGCCGGAAATATCCTCCGGGTACTCGTCTTCTGCAGACTCACGCTTGGGGCCAAGCTGATGACGCAGGAAGAGTCCCACCCCGATCAGGAAGGCCACGCAGACAACCGCAGGAGGCGTCACAGCGGCCAGGTCACTGAGCAAGGCGCACCCCTTTCCGGCCGTCCTACTGGTCTTCCAGCCCGCACCACGGTCACCTCTCCGCCGACCTTGATCGGTGTAACCGCCGATGAACATTGGGTCATCCACCACGGGCCTACTTATGCATTGTTGCTCATAGCCAATGGGCAGCCGGCCGCACCCTCCCCGTTGCGGCACGGGCAACTCCGGGCGGCGGCAAGCCGCCCCAGGTGGGCCGGCTCCCGGCGGGCTGGCCCCGGCGGCCGGCCTCCCGGCGGCCGGCCCCGGTGGCTGGCCCCGGTGGCTGGCTCCCGGCGGGCTGGCCAGAGACCTCCCAGCGCCGTCCATCCCGGAGCCGGGCCGCGCCGTGGACTGAGCAGGCCCAGGCCCGGGCGCAGACCGGGGCCAGCGGCCCGGGCGTCCCGGGCCGACGGCACGCGCAGGTGGCTCGCGGCTGGCCACGGGCCGGCGGCCCTGCTGAGACACCGAGCCGGGCGCGCGGACCGCCCGCGGCGGCAAGGGCACACCATCCCGGCGCTGCGCACCAGACCCCGGCGCAGGCCTGACCCGAACCACACCCGCAGCACCGACCGTCGTGGCAGGATCGCAGACGTAGCAGGCGAATCCGCGGTCACACGGCATCTCGCCCCGTGCCTCCCGGCAGGTCACCAGGCCTATCCCGGCAGGGCCCGGGCAGGGGCCCCGGCAGGGGCCCGGGCAGGGCAGCCCGGGCAGGGCCGTCGGCACGCGAGGGAGCGCGGACCGGGCGGCACACGGTACTGAAGACCAGGGCACTGAACAACAGCAGGGCAGCACCGGCGGCCGGTCCCCGGCAGGCCGCCAGCACCATGCACAGGCACCAGTCGCCCCCCGGGGGTGGCCACGGTCACCAGGCACGGGCCTACGGCGCGGGCTGCCATTCAGCAGACCGGGGCGTGATGCGCGGCGGGCCGGGCGGGCCGGGCGGCAGCCGGACCACGCCCAAGTCATCGGGACCGCCGGGGTCCGCGACTAGGGAGAAAGCAGCCGCGACGCACGATGTTTCACGCCGACCTGCATATTCACTCGCGCTTCTCCCGGGCGTGCAGCAAGAACTGTGACATTCCCGGGCTCGCCTGGTGGGCGCTGCGCAAGGGCGTCACGGTCGTCGGGACCGGGGACTTCACCCATCCCGGCTGGGCCGAAGAACTCCGCGACACCCTGGTTCCCGCCGAACCGGGCTTACTGCAACTCCGCCCGGACCTGGCGGATCGGCTGCGCCGGAACTCACCGCCGACTTGTGATCAGCCGGTGCGTTTCATGCTGTCTACGGAGATATCCACGATCTACCGGTCCGGTGAGCGCACGCGCAAGGTCCATCACCTGTTGTATGCGCCGACGCTAGAGGCAGCGGGGAAGATCACAGCCGCCCTTGCGAAGGTCGGCAACCTGGCTTCTGACGGTCGCCCCATTCTCGGGCTCGACTCGCGGCACCTGCTGGACATCACGCTGAACGCGGGCCCCGGCTGCTATCTCGTTCCGGCCCATATCTGGACCCCATGGTTCGCGGTACTGGGATCCAAATCCGGGTTCGACGTCGTCGCCGACTGTTACGGGGACCTCGCCGGTCAGGTGTTCGCGGTAGAGACCGGACTCTCCTCTGACCCGCCCATGAACTGGATGTGCTCTTCCCTTGACGGTTATCGGCTGGTCAGTAATTCGGACGCGCACTCTCCCCCGATGCTCGGCCGCGAGGCGACAACACTTGACGTTGAACTGGATTACTTTGCGATCGAGCGCGCCTTGCGCAGCGGGGCTGGCCTGCACAGCACCGTCAATTTCTTCCCCGAGGGTGGCCGTTACCACTTGGACGGGCACCGTAAGTGCGGGGTCCGGCTGGAGCCTGGGCAGTCGGCCGCCCACGGGGGGATGTGCCCCGGGTGCGGCAAGCCGCTGACCATTGGCGTGCTGAACCGGGTGACCGAACTCGCCGACCGGCCCGCGGGCTACCGGCCGGACGGGGCAGCCGAATCGGTCAACCTGGTCTCCCTGCCGGACGTGGTAGGCGAACTCCTCGGCGCCGGGCCCAAGAGCAAGAAGGTCGACGCCGAGGTGAGCCGGCTCGTCGCCGGGCTGGGCCCGGAACTGGCCATCCTGCTCGCCACCCCGCCCGGGGAGCTGAGCCGGGCCGGCGGAAGCCTGCTCGGAGAGGCCATCACGAGGCTGCGGGCCGGCGCCGTGCACAAGGAGGCGGGCTACGACGGCGAATACGGGGTGATCCGGCTCTTTGGGCCGGGCGAACTCGGCCGGGGCACGGCCGTGCTGTTCGACGTGGGCACGCCCGGATCCCTGGCCGGCGCCGTCCCCGCTCCCCGTGGGCCCGGCCGGCCGGGGCACGGCGTGGCCGAGTGGGCCGCACGGGCTGAGCCGGCCACGGCCCGGGCGGCCCGCGGGCACACCCCGGTTGAGTGGGCCGCGAAGGATCAGGCGGGCGGGGGCGGGAGAGCACGGAACATCGTTAGGGAAGAAAAGGGCTCTCGGGGAGAAGTCACGGGCGGCTCCTTGCTGGACCGGCTGGACCCAGAGCAACGGGCCGCCGCGGCCGCCGCCGCGCCACTGATGATCATCGCGGGGCCGGGAACCGGCAAGACACGCACGCTGACCCACCGCCTTGCGGCCGGCGTGGCGGAGGAAGGCGTGGCCGCCGAGGCCTGCCTGGCCGTCACGTTCACCCGCCGGGCCGCGGAGGAGATGCGCGAGCGCCTGGCGGCCCTGCTCGGACGGCGGGCCGCCCGGCTCACCGTGACCACGTTCCACGGGCTCGGGCTGATGATCCTGCGCGAGCATCACGAGCTCGCCGGGCTGGCGCCGGACTTCACGGTCGCCGACGAGAAGACGGTGCTGGAGGTGGCCACCGAGCTGGCCGGGTCACCGCGCGGCGGTCGGGCCCTGCTGTCCGGCGCGGCTGCCGACCCGCAGCGCCGGGAACTGCTCCGCAAGGGCCTGGCCGCCCGGGACCTGGTGGACTTCGATGGCCTGGTCGAGCTGGCAGTGGCCATCCTGGACGGCGCGCCGGCCGTAGCCGCCCGGCTCCGCGGGCGCTGGCCGCGGATCAGCGTGGACGAGTACCAGGACATCGACGCGACGCAGTACGCGCTGCTGCGGCTGCTCGCCGGGGACGGGACGGGCCTCACCGTGATCGGCGACCCGGACCAGGCCATCTACCGGTTCCGGGGTGCGGACGTGGGCTTCTTCCTGCGGTTCGGGGAGGACTATCCGGGAGCGTCCACGGTGGCGCTCACGGCGAACTACCGCTCCAGCCCCGGCATCGTGGCCGGGGCGCTGCAGGCCATCGCGCCCGCCACCCTGGTGCCGGGCCGGATGCTGCGGGCGGCCACGGGTACCGCTCCTGGCGCCCGGATCAGCTTCCACGAGGCCGCCGACCCGGCAGGCGAAGCGGCCTGGATCGCCGAGGCCATCGACCGGCTGCTCGGCGGGTCGTCGTTCCACTCGCTGGACAGCGGGCGGGCCGACGGCCACGGTCTCGGCGGCATCGGGCTGGCCGACATCGCCGTGCTGTACCGGACCGACGCTCAGGCCGCGTCGCTCGGCCAGGGCCTGACCCGGGCCGGGTTGCCGTTCCAGAAGCGCTCCCACGACCTGCTGGACCGGCGGCCGGGGGTGGCGGAGATCCTCCGGGAACTGCCGCTGGACCGCGACCCGGGATCCTTTCCGGCGGGAACGCTGGTCGCGTCCCAGCTGCGGAGCGCGGTGAGCAGGCTCGCCGTGGCCGCGGACGCGGCCCGGAAACCGGGGGGCGGGCGGGGCGGGCTGGCCGGCGCCGACCTGCGCACCGCGGGTGAGGTTCTCGCGCCCCTCGCCCGGCGCTGCGGCGACGACATGGAGCAGTTCCGGACGGCGATTGCGCTCGGCGCGGAAGTCGATGCCCTCGATCCCCGCGCGGACGCCATCGCGCTGCTGACCCTGCACGCGGCCAAGGGGCTGGAGTTCGAGGTGGTCTTCCTGGCCGGCTGCGAGCGGGATCTGCTGCCGCTCTGGCTGCCCGGCGCGGCGGCGGACGCCCGCCCGGATCTGGCCGAGGAACGGCGGCTGCTGTTCGTGGGCATGACCAGGGCCCGCACGCAGCTGCTGCTGAGCTGCGCGGCGCGGCGCAGCAGGCACGGCAGCAGCGCCGAGACGGGGGTCTCGCCGTTCCTGTCCGCGATCGACCCGGGCCTGCTGGACCGCTCGGCTCCGCCCCGGGCCCGGCGTCCCGCCGACCGCCAGCTCCGGCTGCTTTGAGCAGGAGCGGCCGGGCGTCGGCTGGGCGTCAGCAGCCGGAGGGCAGCGGCGAGGCGTCAGCGGCCAGGCCTCAGCGGCCGGGGGGCGCAGGGGCGTCGGACAGAGCCGTGCCGGGCGGGGGCGCGCCGGGCAGCGGCGCCTCAGGGAGCGGAGGCAGGTGGAGCAGCATCCGGCTGTTGCCGAGTGTGTTGGGCTTGACCCGGCCCAGGTCGAGGAACTCCGCCACGCCCTCGTCGTAGGAGCGCAGCAGTTCCGCGTACACCTCGTGCGAGACCGGCGTGCCCTCGATTTCCTCGAACCCGTGCCGGGCGAAGAAGCCGACCGAGAACGTCAGCACGAAGACCCGCGCGACGCCGACCTCCCGGGCGCTGTCCAGCAGTGCCTCGACCAGGTGGTGCCCGATGCCCAGGCCCTGGCAGCTCTCGTGCACCGCCACCGTGCGGATCTCGGCCAGGTCCTCCCACATCACGTGCAGCGCCCCGCAGCCGACTACCTGGTGGTCGCTGAGCCGCTCGGCGATCCAGAACTCCTGGACATCCTCGTACAGGGTGACGGTGGCCTTGCGCAGCACCCGGCCGGACGCGACGTTCTCGGCGACCAGGCCCGCGATGGCCCGGATGTCACGGGTGCGGGCCCGCCTGATGATGTGCTCCATCGCCCGCACACCTTAGCCGCTGGCCCGGGCCGGCCTGCCGCTGAAGCATGATCTACCGGCGCCCGGCTGGGCTCCCCGGGACACGGGAGGCACCTTTTCAAGGACCCTAGGTAATCGATCAATCACAGATTGCCTCCATAGTCACCACGAAGCAGCCGGGGCCCATCACGCCCTGATCTCAGCTCGTTCTCCTGACCGCACAGAAGTCCTCTGAACTGGGCAAACGCCCCCGGGCCTTAAGCGGGAAAACGCCGCTTCCCGGCGGTGAACACGGCCGGCCCGCAACGGCTCAAACGCGCCGAAGCAGCCGCAAGACAATCAGCGGGGCACGCCGCAACGACCAGGGAAGGATTCTGCGGTTCCGGCCACCGAGCGGCCGGTAATCCATTAATCTGCATCGCTGTCACCGTGCTGCACTCCAGCCCCCAGAGCGTGGCGCGGCCGCCGAGTTTCTGCGCCGAACGACGCGGCCAGGAAGCCGGGGACCCGTGTTCCCGGGGTGAATCCGCGAGCGGGTGCGACGCAGCGCCCAGCGGTAGGGCTCCTCTGGCCCGAACCCGTCAGCTAACCCGGCAGGCGGGATGAGAGAGGAGAGCTCGTGGAACGCTGGCTCACGGCGGGACTTGCGCCCAGGGCACGGCGGCGGCGCGCCGCCGGATTCAGGCACCGCGCCTGGCGCCAGATGGCCACGGCGGGCGGGGTGGCTGCGGTCGCCACCCTGATGCTGCCCGCCGCCGTCAGCAGCGCAGCCGTGAGCCGCCCGCAGTCCAGCCTGACCAGCCTGGTGGCGCAGGCCAAGAGCCTGGGGCACCAGATCGACGTGCTGAGCGAGCAGTACGACGGGCTGCGCATCCAGCTCACCGAGGCCGGGGCGGAAGCGAACACCGCCATGACCACCTTCCGGCAGGACGCCACCCGGATGGTGTCGGGCCAGTCCGCGATCGGCCAGCTTGCCGCCGAAAGTTACATGAACGGGGGCCTGGCCACCCCACTGCAGGTCCTCACCTCACCCGACACCGGCGCGCTGCTCAGCAAGGCCGCGATCATGCAGCAGCTGCAGACGGAGAACGGGGACCGGGTCAGCGCGCTCGCCACCGCCGAGGCGGCCGCCCGTCGAGCGCACGACACCGCGGTGCAGCAGGAGACCAAGGTGACCATCCTGGCCAAGGCGATGGCGGCCAAGAAGCAGGTCATCCAGGGCAAGGTGAACAAGCTCAACAGCGCGGCGTTCTCCCAGGCCATGAGCATCTACCAGCGCACGGGGAACTACCCGAACATCAATCTGCCCACCGCCAACACGGTCGGCGCGGAGGCGCTGCGGTACGCGATGACCCGCCGGGGCGACCCGTACGTGTGGGGCGCAGCCGGGCCGAGCGAGTTCGACTGCTCCGGCCTGGTGATGTGGGCGTACGCGCAGGTGGGCATCAGCCTGCCGCACTACACCGTCTCCCAGTGGAACATGGGCGAGCACATCTCACGGAGCCAGCTCGAGCCGGGCGACCTGGTGTTCTTCTACGCGGGCATCGATCACGTCGGCATCTACCTGGGTGATGGCCTGATGGTGGACGCCCCCTCCACCGGCCAGGTCGTCCAGGTCCAGCCGGTCATGTGGGACGTGTACGTCGGCGCGGTCCGCATCATCTGAGGTGCGCGAACGGGCACGGGCGATCGCCGGAGCCGGCCGGGGCCCTGCGCCATTACCTGAGCACCCACGGACCGGCGACGCCGGGCGGGTCAGCGGCCTGAACCGCGCCGAGGACGGCGCGCACCACGCCCGTTACTGCGGCCGGACCAGGGGGAACAGGGTGGTCTCGCGGATGTTCTCGCCGGTCAGCATGATGAGCACGCGGTCGAGGCCCACCCCCACGCCGCCGGTGGGCGGCATCCCGTACTCCAGCGCCTGCAGAAAGTCCTCGTCCAGCTGCATAGCCTCCGGATCGCCACCCGCCGCGAGCAGCGACTGGGCGGTGAGCCGGCGGCGTTCCTCGACCGGGTCGACCAGTTCGGAGTACCCGGTACCGAGCTCGGTGCCGAACGCGACCAGGTCCCAGCGCTCGGCCAGCCTCGGGTCCTCCCGGTGGGCGCGGGTCAGCGGGGACACGGCGACCGGGAAGTCACGGTAGAAGGTGGGTTCGACGGTCCGCTCCTCCACCAGCCGCTCGTACATCTCCAGCACGATCTGGCCGTGGCCCCAGCCAGGCTCGGTGGGCACGCCCGCCTGAGCGCACAGCTTGCGCAGCCGGTCCTCGCTGGTGCCCGGGTCGATCTCGTCGCCGAGGGTCTCGGAGATCGCGCCGTACACAGTCTTGGCCGGCCACTCGCCGCTGATGTCATACTCCTGCCCGCCCCGGACCGCCACGGGAGCGCCGTACGCCGCCACGGCCGCGTTCTGGATCAGTTCCCGGGTCAGGACGGCCACGGTGTCGTAGTCGCCATAGGCCTCGTAGGCCTCCAGCATCGTGAACTCGGGATTGTGGGTGGAGTCGACACCCTCGTTGCGGAAGATGCGGCCGATCTCGTAGACCTTCTCGATGCCGCCGACGATGAGCCGCTTCAGGTGCAGTTCCAGCGCGATCCGCAGGAACAGCTCCATGTTGTAGGCGTTGATCCGGGTCACGAACGGGCGCGCGTTGGCGCCACCGTGCACGGCCTGCAGGACCGGCGTCTCCACCTCGAGGAAGCCCCGTTCGTGCAGGTCGCGCCGGAACGACTGGATGACGGCGGCCCGGATCCCGGCCATCCGCCTGGCCTCCGGGTTCACGATCAGGTCCACGTAACGGTGGCGCACCCGGGACTCCACGTCGCTGAGCCCGCGGTGCTTTTCCGGCAGCGGCCGCAGCCCCTTGGAGGTGATCGCGTAGCGGTCGGCGAGGATGGACAGCTCGCCGCGGCGGGAGGAGATGACCTCGCCTTCCACCCCGATGTGGTCACCGAGGTCCACGTCCCGCTTCCAAGCGGCGAGTGCGTCCGGCCCGACCCGGTCCAGGGAGATCATGACCTGGATGTCGCCGGTGCCGTCCCGGATGGTGGCGAAGCTCAGCTTCCCGCCGGACCGCGACAGCATCACCCGGCCGGTGACGCCGGCCCGGTCCCCGGTTCGGGTGTCCGGCTCCAGGTCCGGGTAGCGTTCCCGGACCTCGGCGATGGTCGCGGTGCGCGGGAAACCCACCGGATAGGGGTCCACACCCTCGTCCAGCAGCCGCTGCCGCTTGTCCAGCCGGACCCGCATCTGCTCCGGAACGCCCGCACCATCCGGACCGGCCGCCGTCACGCCATCCTGAATGCCATCCTGGTCCACCCGTCGAGCGTACTCACCGGCTGATGATCAGACGATCGGTGTTGCTGGGGCGACACCAAACCCATGATCACGACACCCAGTTGTGACTGCGCATGCCCAAAGTGACCTGCGGTACTGGCGTGACAAGCGACGTGGATGGCGGGAGGTAGGAGGACGTGGATGGCGTGACAAGCGACGTGGATGGCGGGAGGAAGGAGAGGGGACCGGCCGGAGGCGGCGGCACCCACCAGGCCGGGGCCGGGCCGCGCGGGGCGTAAATGGGGCGAAGCCGGGCGGACGGCAGCGCTACAGTCCTTGGCGTGCGCTTCACAGCCCGGCAAGGGCAGTACGAGCTGGACGACGATCCGGGCCGGGTGGACCGGGACACGCTCTGGCAGTTCCTGTCCACGGAGGCGTACTGGGGACGCTGGCGGACCCGGGGCCTGGTCGAGCAGCAACTCGACAGTGCCTGGCGGGTGGTCGGCGTCTACCGGAGCGGCACCGGCGCGATGATCGGCTTCGCCCGGGCCGTGTCGGACGGGGCCGGGTTCGCCTACCTGGCCGACGTCTACATCGACAAGGAGTTCCGCGGCCAGGGCCTGGGCGCGGAACTGGTGGCCACGATGATCGACCGGGGTCCCGGCGCGTCGTTCCGGTGGACGCTGCACACGTCCGACGCGCACGGCCTGTACGAGCGGTTCGGGTTCACCCAGCCAGACCGGACCTACCTGGAGCGTCCGGGGACGCCCCCGGCCACGCGCTGAGGTTGTTGCGCTCGAACACCAGGCGCAGTCCGATCAGGGTGAGCCACGGCTCGTACGCGTCGATGATGCTCACCTCGTCGATGACCAGGGCGGCCAGCCCGCCGGTCGCGATCACGGTCACCGATTCCGGATCCTCCGGCGCGAGCTCGGCGGCCATCCGCCGCGCGATCCCCTCGACCTGGCCGGCGAATCCGAAGATGACGCCGGACTGCAGGGCCTCCACCGTGTTCTTGCCGATCACGCGGTGCGGCCTGTTCAGCTCCACCTTGAGCAGCTGGGCGGCGCGCCGGGTCAG
>Ga0187867_10003365_pt1 | contig 12844 bp, 10 predicted proteins | sample June2016WEW_13_1_FD_132976 | JGI IMG/M metagenome (GOLD analysis project Ga0187867, IMG submission 132976) | Peatland microbial communities from SPRUCE experiment site at the Marcell Experimental Forest, Minnesota, USA - June2016WEW_13_10 | ecosystem: Environmental > Terrestrial > Soil >... | reverse complement strand
GTATCAACAGGTATACACTTCTGCCCTCCAACCCTTCTATACTCCCTTTCTTCGAGCACCCTCAGGATCTTGGCCTGAGTGCTCAACTCGAAATCGCCCACCTCATCAAAGAATATCGTCCCTTTGTCGGCCTGATCGAACAGGCCCTTTTTCCCTTCCCGCCTGCCTCCGGTGAAGCTTCCGGACTCATAGCCGAAAAGTTCCGATTCGATCAACGTGCTCGGAATGGCCGCGCAGTTGATGCTTACGAATTCACGGCCGGACCTGTGGCTGGACTCGTGAATAGCCCGAACCAACAATTCCTTGCCAACCCCGCTTTCGCCCATGATTAAAACAGGAAAGTCCGCCTTACTCGCCTTTGAAGCCATGTATAGAGCGGTCCTGAAGTTGTTGCTCATGCCCACCAGTTTCCGGAAGGGAGTGGGGAGGGTGGCTGCCTGTGCGATTCGGGCATCCAGATACGACTCGACATATCGCTGTTTAGCCTGGAAATCCTGGTTTGTCAGGTTCTGATTCATCATGTTCATAATGGTGACCGAACATGAAAAATTCTCGGGGGAAGGTATGAGCATGACCGAGCAAACCGCACTGATCTTGAGTGGGCCTATCAGCTCAAGAACGTTGTAGAACTCGGTGCCGTTGGCCATGGCCCTCAGGGAGAGCGAATTCGGTTGTACAGCGCAGAGCTTGCGGCAAAGGATTGCCTCGGCGGGAAAGCCCAGGATCCGGGCGTAGGCGTCGTTCACATAAACAATGGTTCCGTCCTTCGATATGACGAGAACAGCTTCGCAGATATTCTTGAGAATGCGGAACTCGCTATCGGACAAAACCATGTTTGCCAGGGCGTCTTTTGGGATATCTTTCAAATCCGCACCCGAAGCGCACATCTCACGTGAACCGCGAAAAAACCAGTCAGAACTTTAAAACCATGGGATCACAAATCAGCGAAGCAAGCCCCGGCTCAGGGAGCGCCACCCCCTTCAGGCCAGGGCCAACCGCGCATGATGGGCAAATTACTTGCCTTTATAAACCGGTCTCCTTTTTTCCCGAAAAGCTGCCAGTCCCTCCAGACGATCTTCTGTTGGGATTGTCACCCAATAGGCATTCGATTCTATGGCCAACCCCGAATTGAGGTCCACCTCGCAACCGTGATTGATCGCGTACTTCGCCTGCATTATAGCCACCGGACCGGCTTCACAAATCATCGCGGCCATTTCCAGGCACGTTTCGATCAATGTTCCGGGTTGAGCGACTTTGTTTAACAAACCGATCTCCAGGGCCTCCCTCGCATCCACACGCCTGCCGGTGAAGATCAGTTCCTTCGCCTTGCCGCGTCCGATGATCCGCGGCAGACGTTGCGTCCCGCCCGCCCCAGGTATTATCGCCAGCCGGGTCTCTGTAAGGCCCATTGTTGCGTTTTCCGAAGCGATACGAACGTCGCAGGCAAGCGCAAGCTCGGTACCGCCTCCCAGTGCGATCCCGTTGACCGCCGCTATCACGGGCTTCCTCATGGATTCGATGAAAGTGAACAGGTTCCGAATCGTGAAAATAAATTGCCTTACCTGATCTTCCCCGAGCGTGGCCCTCTCCTTGAGGTCGGCCCCCGCGCAGAATGCCTTTTCACCTGCTCCGGTTATGATTATTACCCGCACTTCCGGGTCCCAGTGAAGCCTTTCCACCTTGTCTTTTAATTCGCCGAGCAGGGCCAGGTTAAAGGAATTCATTACCTCCGGCCGATTGAGCGTTAGTACGGTCGACTTTCCCACGCGATCTTCCAAAACCAGTGTATTGTCCATTTCCCCTGCCTCCGTCTCACGGGATCTGTAGCGTCAAGGACAAATACCGTCACTGCTGAGCAATACCTTATGCAGCGTACCCCTTTCGGTCTCCTTTTCGTTTTTACGGCGACCGTTGGCTATGAAATCTGAAATGAACGAAATCTTAAGCCGCGCCGATGATAAAGACGCGTATTCAAGAACTGTGCTGAAGAATGGAGACTATCTTTTAATTGAGGATCGGCAGAGGGCTGCGGATGCTAAAAGATCCGAGAGGTAGGATTTAGTGGTGGACACGGAACAAGAGCCATCACTCGACAAATCGGAACAGCATGATCAGGGACTCGCGTTAGTCGAGCAGCAGATTGGGTGAGGAAGTGAGACAGAATTGAATTGTATATTTAACGGATAACGTTCGGTGCCTGCCCCGGCTCAATCCGAATAGAGCCTCTACAAATCGCTACACTTCATGCTTGGTTCTCGTGATTTTCGAGAATGCTTAATTATTAGAGTCGCACCCAAACCGCACATACGGTGTGATTCCACTACATAGAAATCACACACGGTATTTTATAGCCTGTATATCAGCTAAGTCAAGAAAAAGTTACAAATTTGTCAGATCGCACAGGATGTTTTGCCATTTACCGGCCAATGCCCCTGACAGCCGACCCTCAAAACGGCCGACGCGATTCTCCCTTACCTGGAAAGGCTTGGTATGCATATTGTAACAATGGCCGGGAGGCTCCCATTACGGGCAAACTTGGAACCATGTTTACGGACCGGGTTTTCCACCCGAAAATCAAGGGCGAGCCTGAGCTGATTGGCTCACATATTTGTATCTCCTTGATTGGTAACGGATTGCGGTGGGGACCATTGACAAAAGGAGCGGCCGTTACTGGCGCGCATGATACCTGATACTGGTTTTGAGTTTTTCTTTAACCAATGCATCTTAGTGTAAGTTTAATCAAAAATAGAAACTGACTCTAGAATGGTGGCTTTCAGCTTTAAACTCCTACGAAACCGCAGAGGAGCATACCTCCATGAGAGAAATCGACGACTGCTGCGAGCTATGCTGTAATCAGGTGCCTGATTATGACCTGACCCTTCTTTCTCTCCGTGATCATCATAAGTTCTATTGCTCACGATGTTTCAATTTACTCATCGCCAGCATGTATGGACTACAATTTGAACATCCCGCATTCGCTCCCGTCATCTTGTGCGACCTGGATGGCATTCCGCATACTTTTTCTTTTCGCACTTTACTCTATCCGACACACTTGTCTATCGAAGCACTCGAAATGACTGACGGCAAGCGCAGGGGATATGAGTTCCAGGTGGTAGGCCCTGTCGAGGATGGTATTCAAGGGCTTTTCTGTCAACTTTCCGCGCAGATAAACGAAGCCCTGTCCATGAAGCACATCGAGGATCACCCGGACGGACTGAGGATTGTCGGCCGGGGCATTGTGAGAGGCAGAATTGCCTTGGATGAAAAGAGTGACGGCAGATTGCCCATGCTTGTGATCGACGGCAGGGATGTCAGTTGGGGAGAGTTTGGGCAAATGATGATGTGCTTCAAGGGTTGCAACTTTAAGATGGAAATTCATGACCGATCGGAAACAAGGTAGGGCTTTGCCGATGTGTTTTCGAGACCGGGGGACGCGGCCGGTCTCGGCTTTTTCGAGGCAGGTTTGTGTCCCTTCCTTTGAGGTTTTCTCAATAACTTTCTTTAGGACCGATACACTCTCTGAGTTGAAACGATACTGAACCGGTTTGAATAAGAGTCCACGATTCAAATCAGCAATGAAAGGAGATCGGTCATGGTACTTTCAAATGAAGATAACAGTACAGTCCATGGAATAAAAAGAAACCAAAACGGTTTTGAACAGGATCAAGCTGAGCAGTTTTACTTTTTAGACAATAAAGATAAATTGCAGAAGACACACGCCTTGCCAAAAAAAGTGGAACACTTCGTATGGGAATCACGAAAGACGTTGGAATCTGATGAGTTTCTCTTCACGCTGGCCTATTCGCATAGTTTCGAAGACTATGAAACACTTGTAACCAATAAGCATGATATCAAAGAATTCGAAAGGGAAGAAATAGCTAGAAGGTTATTGGGACTGGGCATTCCAGACTCAGCTTGCGGTGTCACGGTTTTGGATTCGGATGGTAAGCCTCAGCAGATCGGGATGAATAAGAGTGCGATCGACTCGATACTTAGGGATATCTGCAAGTCCATATTGACAACTAACAAGGTCATTTCGGAGTCAATTATTTTGGACTGTGGATTTTCAGGTGCTTTTTTGCTCCATTGCAAGGGCTCAAAAGAGATGCCGGCATTTAAGCTGATCTGGCAAAACGATGCCTACCACGTCTATGCAAAAGAACGGGGCGATGTTCAAGAGATCAAACTGGGCACTATTCGCACGCCGCAATGTGCGATCCGTTTTTGTGAACTATATGAAAGAATGTTGCTCCTAAACGCAAAAAAGGAATGACTAATTTGTCCGAAGACGGACTTGATTTGACATATTGCATAAAAAATGGGCAACCCGGTATAAGAGGATCGTTTTATCTTCGGCATTGCTGCAAACTGCGTGGGAGTCCCGGACCCGGCTGGAATCAATGCGAATATCTCAGGCGATCCTCTTTTTCCCGGCCAGGCTGACAACGATTTGCATCTGTGACCTGGATCGCCTGTTCTCGATACGGGTGGCAGCACTTCGCCGGTTCTCCCCCACACGGGCGACTTTGATGGGAACCCGAGAATTATCAATGGCAATAGTACTTGAGGACAGGGCGCAGAAAGATGTCATGTGCGGCAAAGGGGAGGGCGGCAAAGGGGCAGGGCGGCAACAAGCCGGGGCGCCAATTCCTTAGGCCAGGGTTTGAATTCTACTATATATCCGGATTATTTGTTCTCGTGTCTCAGCCAGTCTTGCCCCGTAGTCCGGGTGATTTCTCAATGCAAGGAACACAAGGCTCTGCTCATACATTTCATCTTGGAGTTTTCTAATCTCTTGTATCCTGTCTAAGTCCGGCATAAATCCCCCCTGAGTAAACTTCTTTATAGTCGAGGACCCGAGGGTAATCAAATTTGGTTTGGAGAGTTTTGGGGGAGAACCCCTGCACCATGAGGGGTGGAAAATTGCTCGCTTAACTGGATAGTTATACTGAAAACGGGGCAACACCTTGAGATGAGAGCGAGTTTTGCAAGGCGAAATTGAGTAGGAATATCATGCACCTGTAGTATCTGGCGGGTCCTTTGAGAGACATAAAAAACCATACTTCGTTTTTTCTTCGATTTTCAGCGGAAAGCATCAAATCGCATCTGATTTCATTCCTGCCAGGTGAAAATCATCGGACCACCTCAACAGGATTGAATTCGGACGCGGCGTGGTGGATGTCTTGAATGATCTTCCCGGATTCGGGCCTCCACTTTATGGGAAAAAGCCGGGACAAAACTTCAGCGCCTTTTTCAACGGGCTTGCCGCTCATGAGGCTGTAATAGGCAGCCTTGATAGCCAGGGAGGCGGTCAGCTCCGTGTCGCCCTTCCGGTCGCTGACGCGAGCCGCATGCATGGTTTGACGCAGCAGACGCGAATAGAATTGGCTGAATTCGCCAATGCGGTCCGGCCGCCAGTGCCCGTTGTCAAAGACCAGCAGACGCGTCATTGCGGGCGAATCGGCGAAAGAGAACTGGATCTGCGAATCTTCCGTCCCATAATAGGCGAACTGCCAGTCATGGACCTTTATCATCTTTCCCTGTGCGCCGTCCGCAACGGCGAGTTTTACCTCTCCATTTGTATGCGCAAGGTCTACCATGTCCAGTGACCTTCCGGGACCGCATTCTGTGGCGATAAAGAGCGTTGTGCAGCAGTGGGCGCCACCTGAAAAGCAGTAGGTCATGAGCGTGCGGCAATCCGGGAGAGGCATATTCCGGAAAGTTTTCGGCTCATGTGTTTTGAAAGCGCACTCGCCGGTAATAAGAACTTGCTCGCCATTTGAGAACTGCAAACTATAATCGCCGTCCGGCGAGATCTCGGTGATGCAGAGCTTAAGGTCACCCAGCCTGAACTGTACTGTTCCACCCCCGGGACCACTCCCTTTACCTGCGAAAGAGCGGTGCGAAGGAACGAGGGTCATAGCGGAGAGGACGAGAATTGTTACCAGCTTTTTTATCACATGAGCCTCGCATCGGAGGTCTTGACACCGCAACGGACAAATCCGGACATCCCCCGAGTATCTTGACTCAGGAACCGAGCTAAAGAGCAAACTATCCCTATACTAAGCTCTCGAAATTTTATTGCAAAGGGAAAGCTGACTGATTTGCAGGCCGGAGCTGACTAAAATGCGGCATGGATGCCGTTGCTTTATGCAAGTCCCTTCATTTATTTCTGGGCTTAAGGTTTCCTTCGCCGAAAAGAGAGAATTGCATCCACTCGAAGGCGAGTTTCAACCGGGCAGTTTCGCTGGTTGTCAAATGCTCTATTTCGTCTTCCTCAATTTGGAAAAGTCTCAGAAAACGGCTGTTGAAAACCATTTCACGAAATCTATCCAGGTTGTAGCTTGCAAGATAAAACATCTGCTGCTGTTTTTCGGGGAGCCGCCGGCCCCTGAGCCCGGGGTGAGTTAGAATTCCCATCCAGAGATCGTTGTGTTCGTAGTAGTCCGCGAGTCCTTGGTCTTTTAGCCATTCGTCTATCTTCCAGAACTGCTCCTGCTCGAACCCAAGGCAGTGGTCTTCGTGAAGGACAAAGTAGTTCTCCAGCACTGAGCCATGTACCCTGTGCAGCCGTGAAGCCCTGGCGATGGGATAAATTCGGCAGGCAGAAGGCCTGTCTTCGTAGACACAACAACCCTTCGGGGTCACAAACGGGCATGACCTTCGCTCGTTTTGGCTCATCTGGAGATAGACCATGGGGAGTGGGCGGTTTTCGTCGAAGCTGCAGTCTGCGTATCGGTCCAGAAATTCATCCGATGACAGGCAAAGCCTGTTCTTGAGCCTCATGATGTCGTAGGGAGTCAGAAGCAAATTGAGATCCCGGCAGCACTCCGTGAAGCAGGGCACTCCGGGGTGGCAGGCAAACCGAAACCCTCCATTTTCGACAGGCTTCATCTTCCCCTCAAGACCTTGCGGCGCCGTTTCCATTATTTCCATTTTTCCCTCATATCCAAATCCGGCGCTCTTATGCGGTGAGCCGGAACCGGTTATCCGGCCTTTTTCGTCGTTTCCTCATCCCCGTTAAATGTCGTCAGGGCCAGGGGGAAATGCAGCGGCAGAATCAAATAATCTGATAAAGCTCGTCCATTTGCGCGCGAATATAGCGGAAGGCCAGTTTCAAAAGCTCTTTCTTATCTTTCCTGACCAGATCGAGCATTTGTTCGTCCACTTCATAAAACTTCAAAAAGCGGCTGTCCTCCAGGAGTTCGGCAAATCGGTCCAGATCGTATGCGACGAACAGCACCCGCCCTAGGCCCTCGTTCATCGGGGCGCCGGGTTTGAAGCGCGCGGGAACCACGGACTGGAATTCTCTGTCCATTTCCGCGTATTCGTGGACACCCTGACTTTCAAGCCAATCCCCCACGCTCACATTAGAGCGCTCGGAAAGCCCTTTGCAGCGCTCTTTCGCGGAGATGAGCCTGAATTTGGACTCAGCGGATGACAGGTCAAGCGGAAACATCCTGCATGCCCAGGGCCGGTTTTCATAGACATGGCAGCCTTCTTCGGTGACAAAGGGGCAGCGGAGAGACTGAGGGTCCATAAGGAGCTGCACGACAGGAATATTTGCGACCCTCGCAAGAAAACTCCGGGTGTATTTTGACAAAAACTCCGAGGACCCGATCCCGAGAGTTTGCCTGAGCCGCAGCACGTCATAGGGGGTGAGATAGATGTTTACATCTTTGCAACACTGGGTAAAACACGGCAAAGCGTCATGGCAGGCAAAATGAAAGAGACTGGTTTCTGTCAGATTTGGTTCCGCTGGAGCTGATTGCATTCTGAAATTCCTCTATCTTACGAGCAATGCTGCTTCGAAATTCCGGAAGGTGGGATTTCCGGAAATCAATTTTTCGACAATGCCGAGCGCCTGCGCGCCTGAGCATGCCACGAATTTGCACTCGCAGACCTTTCCGCATTTCGCGCAGTGGTAGTCCTCATCCAGACTGGACCCGCAGGAACAGAACGGCTCGAGTACGAGCTGCCCATCCTCGGTGGTGGCAAGCAGATAGTCGATCGCCCGCGATCTTAAATCATCCGGGGTGATTGCCATTGAACTCTCCTCACAATTGAATCGGGAATTGAGGATTGAGGGATCAATCCCACAATCCCCGAAACCCTGAATTTAGTTGTAACTGCTACAGACTCTCAGCCAGCAACTCCGACAGCTCCTTGATCTCAAGGGAGTCCTGTTTCTCCAGGCTGTTGCGGGCATCGGTAATCATGTTCACGCAATAGGGACATGAAGTGGCGAGCACTTCTGCTCCGGCGTTTATTGCGTCGAGTACCCGAAGCTCGCCGAAGCGTTCGCCCATCGGGACTTCGGCCCAAATGCGCCCGCCTCCTCCGGCGCAGCAAAGGCTTGATTCGCGGGAGCGTTGGAGTTCCTTTATTTCAGTACCGGGAATTGAGGCCAGCAGTTCCCTCGGCGCATCGTAAATGCCGCTGTGCCTTCCAAGATAGCAGGGATCGTGGAAAGCTGTCTTTTTGCCTGATTTTGCGCCCAGACTGATCTTGCCTTCCGCAACCAGCCGGGAGACAACCTCGGTATAATGAAAGACTTCCCACTCGGCCCCGAGCTGGGCATAATCGTTCTTAAAGCTCCACAGGCAATGCGGAGATGTAGTAATAATCTTCTTGACCCCGTTTGCAGCGTAAAGCTTCATGTTTGCTTCCGCAAGCTTCTGGAAGAGTTCCTCGTCGCCCATCTTGCGCATGCTCTCGCCGCAGCAGTTCTCTTCGACCCCAATTATTCCAAAGCTCACCCCGCCCCGGAGCAGAAGCTGCGCAATGCTTTGCGCGATCTTCATGCTTCGCGTGTCGTAGCATGAATGGCAGCAGACGAAGAGGAAATACTCCGTGTCCGGTCCAAACCTGGGGACGTCCAAGCCCTCCAGCCATTGAGTTCTTTTCTCGCGAGGACCGGACCACGGGTTTCCGTTCGCGTGGGAACTGCCGAGGATCGGGCGAAGTCCGGCGGGCGGCATTCCTCCGCCAACGATGCTTGCCCGCATCGCCCTGACGTTATCTATGATTTTTACTCCTCGGGGACAGTTATCCTGGCACATTCCACAGGTCGTGCAGGCGAAGAGCATGTTTTCATCCTCGAAACCCTCGATCCCCATCTGGCCGAGCCGCTGCATGTACCGGATGTTAAACTCTTCGCTGGTTTGGCCGGGCACCAGCCTCCAGGGGCACAGATTGGTGCAAAGACCGCACTGCATGCACCAGTTGATGGTCTCGGCCCCCATTTCAACTATATAATCCTTCATCTCCAGCAGGATGTTTTTCGGTTCCATTATCGCGTGCTCCTTGCAGTCTGATTAACTGGCGCCATGCGGATTCAGACCGAATCAATACCCTTTGTAGGGATTGGGTCCGATAGCCTGCAATCTTTCGGCAAAGCTATCCAGAATCTCCGGAATCCGGTTGTAATCGGTAATCGAAACCTGCTCAAGCCGTACGCGATCTGACTCGAGGACGAGCCTGGTCAGGGTTTCCTGAATCTTGCTCATGCGGACGCTGGCAAGTTCGCTTCCTTTGATGAAATGACACTGGTAGTCGTTTCCATGCTTGCATCCCAGGAGCAGGATGCCGTCGATTCCCTTGGAGAGGGCGTCAGCGATCGAGACGAGGTTCATCGAACCCAGACAGCGCACGGACAGGAATCTTACCCATGGATTATAGGGGAGGCGCCCGATACCCGCCATATCCAGGGCGGGATAAGCGTCGTTCTCGCATGCAAGGACCAGGATTCTCGGTTTTTCATCATACTCGTCGGGCACATTGATGCTCTTAATCATGCTTCCGATCATGCCGACAGAGTAATTCTTAAATGAGATGATCCTTTCCGGACAGGCCCCCATGCAGACGCCGCACCTGCGGCAGCGGGTAGGATTGGGTAGAGGATTGGCCTTTTCATCTTCGTTTATCGCACCGAAGGGGCATTCCTCGGTGCAGCGCTTACACTGAGTACAACGCTGCATGAAAAATTCCGGATAGCTCTGATCCCCGGCCCTGGGGTGGACGGCCTTTCCCTGTGAGGTCATTTCGACGCACTGAATGGCCTTCAGGGCCGCTCCCATTGCATCGGTCTTCGCCCGTTCGTAATCCATCGGTGCGCGAACAGAGCCTGCCGGATAGATGCCTGTGCGGCGCGATTCATAAGGAAAGCAGATAAAGTGGGAATCGGGAAATCCGTAATCGAGGGCGGGCAACTCCGGCCCCTGCCTGTATTGGAGATTGAGAAGGTTTGAAACGATAACGCTGTCGTCTGGGACCAGCGGTTGCTCCTCTTCTCCTTCCTGGGGGGTCTTCGCCTTGAAAGGCTCGCCCAGGGCACTGGTCGGGACCATGCCTGTCGCCAGCACAACCAGGTCGACGCTTTCCGACATGACCGGGGACCGGGTGAGCACGTCGTCTGAAGTTATCACCAAGCCGCCTGAGCCGTCATCATCTATGCCCGTAACGGCGCCCCTCACGAAAATTAAGCCATCTTTCTGGAGCTGCTTATACAGCAGTTCGTAATTTCCGGTCGAACGTATATCTTTATAAAAAATATAGACCTGCGTATCCGGATCGGCTTCCTTGAAGTATTTGGCTTGCTTCAGGGATTCAACGCAACACGCGGACGAACAGTAGGGCAGGTGGTCCGGGTCGCGTGAGCCGGCGCAAAGAATGAAGGCGACGGATTTGACAGGCTGGCCGTTGGATGGTTTTTTTACCTCTGAGCTCTTGAACATAGCTTCCAGGTCCATGGCCGTGATAACGTCTGCGGACGCCCCGTAGGAAAGGTGTGCCAGCTTTGAGGCGTCATAGGGCACAGACCCGGTGGCCAGGATTATCGACCCTACCCGCTCGGAGTTAACCGATCCGTTCTGCTGAATCTCGACATCGAACGTGCATGGACCGCCGGAAATCGAGGCAACCCTCGCACCGGTATAAACCGCTATGCCCGGTTGGGCTGCCAGTGAGGCTGCAATCTCCTCCAAATTGAATTCCTGGAGGTTTTCATAGGGAGGCTCGCTCGGAGGGAGGCGGTGTACGACGTTTAGATAGCCGCCGAGCTTTTCTTCTTTTTCTACCAGGACGATTTCATATCCGGCGCTTGCGGCTTCCTTTGCGGCTGTCATGCCGGTGAGCCCGCCGCCGACGACCAGAATTCTCTTGCTGAGGTTTTCCGCGATGAAAGGTCCGGGGGGTTCCGACTCCCGCACCCGGACAATACCCATCCTGAGAGCGTCCTGAGCCATCATGAGGGTGTCTTCTTCCCCCGGCGGCTGGGTCCATGCGACCTGCTCGCGAAGGTTCACCCTTTCGACCAGCTTGTCCTGCGGGAAAGCAAAGGCGTCGGTCATCACCCGCTGTGAGCAGGCTGCAATCACTGCGCCGTTGATGCCTTCCCGGTCCATATCGGCCCCGATGCGTGCCACCCCTTCGGGTCCGCACAAAAATGGGTCCTGGCGGCAGACTGCGATCTTGTATTCAGAGGTTGTCGCAGCCAGAGCGTCAAGGTCCATGCTCCCGCCTATCCCGCAGCCCGAACAGATATACACGCCGATTTTCTTTTCCATCCTCTACCTCCTGCAAGCCTGGATAGCCCGAAGAACGGCGGCGGTGGCGTCCTGAACGCTCGATGCCACGTCGGCGGGGCTTTTTACGCACCCGGCGCCTATTATGCCGGGCGTAGTCCCGTTTGTTAGAATGAACCCGTATTCGTCATAGGCGGCCTCGGCCGGGATTTTGTCTTTGGCCGTATTCGGGACCATGCCGGCAGCCAGAACTACCAGATCGAATTCATCCCTGAGTATCTTGCCCGTCGCCTGGTCTTCAACCTGTACGGTAACCATTCCTGTTTCGGGGTTTTCCGTGATTTCTCCGGCTTTGCCCTTTACCAGTGAAACGCGCTCATCTTCCCGAACCTTGTTGAAGAAGGCCTCGTTCCTGCCGAGGGCCCGGATGTCTATATAAAAAATCGAAACGCTCGCCTCCTGATCCTGTTCGAGCAGGTAGGTCGCCTGCTTGAGGGAGGCGAGGCAGCAGACACCGGAGCAGTAGGGCAGGTAGTTCTCGTCTCTTGATCCGGCGCACTGAACGAATGCAATCTTTTTCACAGGTCTTGCATCGGAGGGTCTCGATATGACGCCTCCGGTCGGACCGTTTGCTGATGCGAGCCTCTCCATCACGACATTGGAGATCACATTGCGGTGCTTTCCGGCCCCGTAGTAGGAAATAGCGGAAGTGTCGAAAGGCGCCCAACCGGTGGCCCATATTATTGCACCAGCGTTGACCTCTACCGTACGAGGGGCCATATCGAGCTCCACGGCCCCATATTCGCAAGCAGCCTTTACAGCCTCAGCCTCGGGCGTGCCGATAATCTCCGGGGCGATCACGTAGCGCATCGGGTAGGCGAAGTCATGAGGCAGGTAGGCCGCTTTTATGGCGCTCAAGCCGTAATCGAAGGGATTTGGGATTTCCGTTTTGGCTGCTTGCGAGCATTTCCCGCAGGCCGTGCATTTTTCGTTCACATACCGGGGATTGATCCGGATTGCGACCGTGAAACTGCCCGGTTCTCCATCGATTTTTTCAACCTCTGACATTGTCATGACCCGGATGAGCGGGCTATTGCGTACACGGCGGAAGTTTATTTCCAGACCGCACTGGGGCGGGCACAGCTTAGGGAAGTACTTGTTCATACGCGCAACCCGGCCGCCAAGTGAGGGCTCGCGTTCGACAAGGATTACCTGCAAACCAGCTTCGGCAGCTTCCACAGCGGCGCTCAACCCGGCTATGCCGCCGCCTGCGACAAGAATAGTCCGGTTGCCATTTTGAGCATCAGCCATATGACTCC
>Ga0187867_10003364_pt1 | contig 12845 bp, 7 predicted proteins | sample June2016WEW_13_1_FD_132976 | JGI IMG/M metagenome (GOLD analysis project Ga0187867, IMG submission 132976) | Peatland microbial communities from SPRUCE experiment site at the Marcell Experimental Forest, Minnesota, USA - June2016WEW_13_10 | ecosystem: Environmental > Terrestrial > Soil >... | reverse complement strand
TGCTGGCTGTCCACGGCTTGAAGCACCGTCGCGACGATGCCGCTGACCAACCAAATCCCCACCCAGCAAAGAGCGACGTACCGTGAACTCCGCGACAATGCCGACAAGGCCAGGATCAACATCCCAGCCGAGAACGTGAGGATCAGTCCGTACGCGACGCTGGCCAGCAGAATGCCGAAGGTGTCACGGATGATGGTGATGTCGAGGCTGAACAATAGTCCGAGGACATAGGCGACGATCGACGGCACGATGACCACCATGCCGAGAAATGCCAGGATCACCCCGAGCTTGCCGAGGAAATAGTCGATGCGGCGTAGCGGCCGGGAAAAGTAGAGAGGCAAGGCGTTGAAGCGGAGGTCCTGGCTGATGAGGTTCGGCCCCACCAGGAGAATCAGGACCATGGAAAAGCGAAGTTCGATCTCAAGGAAATAGCCATAGGAAAGCCGCCAGATGTCGGCCCTGTAATGCTGCGGATCGGCCACGACGCCTGGTTGCAGCAGGGCCATATAATATTGCATAAAGGTGGATGCGAGGCTCGATCTGCGTTCGAGCAATCCCCACATGCAGAGCATCAAGACCAGCGCCAGGGCGGGAACCCAGGCGGCAAACAAGACATATCGCAAAAAGCGATTTTTCAGACCGCCGCGAATCCCCTGGCGCGTCACGGCCAACCAACGCCAGGCGCGTCCGGACAGGTGACCGGACCAGTGTTGATAGCCTTGATCGAAAATCGGCATTACTTCTGCTCCAGGGCCTTGAGGAAAACCTCTTCAAGCGTGCTGCGCTGCGAGCGCAAATAGCGGATTTGCTGATTCTGCTCGGCAGCCGCCCGCCAAAGCATCCGCGGCGATTCGCCCTTGGGAATCTGCACGAGCAAGACGTCGTCCCTGGCTTCAATCACGCAACCGAGTGCTGAAAGCCCCTGCGCAAAGGTCTCCGAGCCGGCCTTGACGCGCACTTCGAAGCACTGATTGTGCACTTGTTTGAGCTGCTGGATATTGCCTTGTGCCAGAAGCTTTCCGTTGCCCAGGACGATAATGTAATCGCAAACCGCCTCGACGTCCGGCAAAAGGTGGCTCGAAAACAGCAGGCTCATTCCCTTGTTGCGAGCCAGATCGCGGCAGAGCTGGAGGACCTCTTCCCGGCCATCGGGGTCCATGCCGTTGGTCGGCTCATCCAGGATGAGCAGCTTGGGATCGTGCACGATGGCCGACGCCAGCTTCAGGCGCTGCTTCATGCCCGTCGAGTAGGATTCCACCTTGCGATATCGCGCTTCGCCCAGCCCGACGTAATCCAGGACCTCGTGCGCTCGCTGCATGGCATCCTTTGAGCGCATGCCGACCAGTTCGCCGGCATAGGCGACGAACTGAACTCCTTCCACGGCGGGGAAAAGGCATTCGTTTTCTGGGGCAAATCCCACCTCGCGCCGGATGTTCAGTTGACGATGAAGGAAATCCATGCCCAGGACTTGCCCGGAACCGGCATCCACGGGAATAAGCCCCAGCAGCGTGCGGATCATGGTTGTCTTGCCGGACCCGTTGGGTCCCAGCAGCCCGATCGCACCCGACGGAACGGTCACCGAGAGATCGTCCAGCGCCGTTACGGCGCCGTAGGTCTTGGTTACTCCGTCCAGTTGAAACAGAGTTCGCGGTTCCCCGCTTGATTCGTACGCCATTTCAAATGGGAGAGATTAGCTGGTTTTGGGTTCGGACGCGAGCGGAGCTTCGCCGGGCAACCGATCAGACGGGCTTCAGCAGCGACGCCACGCCTTCGGGGGACTTGGTGTTCAGCCAGGTGCGGCTAGACTCTTCCAGCCACAAGGCTGAGGTGATGATTCGCGGATAATAGCGGCTGCCCTTGGCTTCGCCGTTGACGAATTGATCGGAGCAGGCCCAGTAGCCGCTGCCGTCGGTTTGCCAGCGAACGTGAGCGGAATCGGCCTTGCGAAGGATCTGGGCGACGCGGGGGTCGGCCTGTTCCAGCCGGAGAATGCGGCGGGCGACGTATTGGAAAATCGCGATTTTGCTCATCCAGGAATTGTTGGACGTGGAGGACAACTTGATCCCGCCGTCGGGGAAGAGGTTGCCGGTTTCGCGATCGGTCAGAAGCTTCAACGCGTGCTGGCGAAATGCCCGCACCAGCGGACCCTGAAGCTGCGCGGAGAGCATTTCCTGGGCGTCGCCAGCGGCCTGGGACGGCCAGCTTCCGATGAGACCGAGCCAGAATGCGGGATAAACCAACGCTTCGACCAGAGGCAGGATGCGCGATTCATGGCCGGGGTTATTTCTCTCCAGCACCGCGGGAATGATCCCATCGGCGGCGGAGTTGATGAGCGTTGTCGCCAAGGGTTCGGCGAGGCTGGCCAACGGTTCGGTCGGCATGTCGCCGGCCACGATGCGCAGGCGCGACATGAGATCCAGCCCGAGCCAGGTTGCCCAGCATTTGCCGGCCAAATAGGTATTGGCCCTGGCGTGGCCGAGGGATTCGTCGAGGGAGTCGTAGGTGGTGATCTCCCTGCCGTCGGCACAGCGGGCGCTGTCGTAGATCATCAGGCCGGTGCGGGGATTGGCGCGAGCGGCCATGCTTTGGGCGCAGGCGTCGAGCAGGTGTTTGTTGGCCAGCAGCCAGTCGATGTCGCGGGTGGCGACGACGTAGCTGGCGGCCATGAGCACCCAGTTGCACAGTTGCTCCTGGGTCATGTAGGAAAAGCATCCCTTGAGATGGGGTAATTCATAGCTGCTGTTTCCGGGACTGGAGAAATTATTGTTGATCCCCATGTCGTGGCAGAAGGAAATTCCGCCGGGCAGCAACTGCGAGGCGCGCGCCTTGACCTGGTCGTGATAGCTGTAGCGTCTGGCGGCAAGCGACAGGACGTTGCGGACGACCCAGGGATTATATTTCAATTCCCAGAACGCCTGATCCACGGACAGATCGAGCGTGTTCATCATGCAGTATTCGCCCTCATTGACGATCCAGAGGGGTTCTCCGCCCACGTCGAGAAGCTGCGTGTTTCCGTAATACCCGCGGGTGCCATGGGCGATCTGGAACTGTTGATCGGCTGACAATCCTGAATCGAGCAACTGGGCGTCCTGCGCGGCGGCGGCGGAGCGCAGCTCGTTGGCGCGATCAAGGGCGGCGATAAGGACTTCGTCCAGGCCGGTGTAATAGCGCGTGTAGTAGTATTGGCCCTCGAGGCCGGTGGTGACGACGCCATGAAGGTGCGCGCCGATCGCCAGCACAAGCGTTTTCTTCTCGCCGGCGGGAACTTCCATCGCCAGCCCGGCACAGGTGCCCAGAGCATGAACGGGGTTGACGTCGGTCAATCCCTCGGCGACCAGCCATCGCTGGAGCGCGAGGAACTCGCCGGCGCTCTGGTCGGAGTCGGAATCGACTCGACCCAGAACGCCAATGGTTCGGCGCCAGGCAAATCCAAGCTTGGCCGGGTCCGTGCTGGACGACTCGATTTCGAGGATTCGGGCGCCGGGATTGACGAAGTCGATGGCGAACACGGCGGTTTTAGTCTGATCGCCCTGGGTGTTGTCAACTTCCAGAGTGGCCACGACTGCCGGCAGCAGGCAGGACTTCATGGCTTCGGAATCGCCGTTCGGTTCGGGGATGGAAGAAAAGGGAGTGTAGACTGCGAACTTGAAATCCGGGGTCTGCCAGATGTCGGATGACCAGCCGAAATACCGGGTGATCTCATTTGGCGCATAGGGCCGCAGCGACTGATGGACCGGGGGAGCAACGTGCTCATCCGCTTCGTAGGAGGAGGCGGGATCGTGAACCGAGGCCCCCACCTTGAAAAACGGCAGGCAACGGATTGGCTGGTCGGATTTCCGGGGACCGTCCTTGACTCCGATGTAAAGATTCTGGCTGGCGGGCCTTCCAATTTCGACTCCGATCCCGCCGCTGGTATTGAAATGGCCGCAAGTGAAACTCATAAACGCCCCGATGGGCGAGTGCTGAGCGTTGAAGTTAATGTTGCCAGTGAGTGGCACAAGTTTGCTAATCACAAAGACCCTCATTTTGGGTAATCGCTTACTTGACACATATATTGTACCCATAGTTCGTGCCAAAAAAAGGAAATTCCCTCCGAAAGGGCTCTGGTCGAAAATTACCTGATTTGACGGGGACATTGGGCCCGGCCCGCCCATAAGCGAACGTGGCCCCTTTTTGATGTATGCACTTACTGATTCGGTGCGGTTTTGATGACCGCATCGAATGCCGGGGTGGGCTTGCCTTCGCGATCGAACAGCAGCGGATAACTGGTTCTGCCCATGACGGGCCAGTCATTCAGCCAGGAATCCGCGTTTGTAACGCCCCAGAACGTCACGCGAGTGATTGTTCCACGGTGCTTCACGTAGGTGGCGAACAAATCCGCGTATCGCTTGGCCAGCGCCTTCTGCACCGCAGGCGGCAGACCGTTCGGATAAGGATTCAGTTCCGGCCGCGCCTGCGCCGTGAGGGAGACTTCAGCAGTGTTGCCCGCAACGGCCTTAGGCAGCACGTCGACGTCGAGTTCCGTGATATTCACTTTGACGCCCAGAGCAGCGAAGGAATCAATGGTTGCATCGAGTTGAGCCATCGTGGGCCAGTCCATCTTTATGTGTCCCTGTAAACCCACGGCGGTCACCGGAGCGCCCTGATCCTTCAGTTTCTTTATGAGCGCCAGAGCGCCGTTGCGCTTGGGCTCGTTTTCCATCGAAAAGTCGTTGTAACACAACTCGGCATCGGGATCGGCCTCGTGCGCGAACTCGAACGCCTTGGCGATATAATCGGGGCCGATGATCTTCATCCACGAGTCCTGGCGTAGCTTGCCATCTTCTTCCAGGGCCTCATTTACAACGTCCCAGCTATTGATGCGGCCCTTGTAGCGGCCCACGACGGTGCTGATGTGATCTCGCATCCGCGCCAGCAGCGCATCGCGTCCGAGAGGTTTCCCCTGGTTGTCCTGAAAAACCCAATTCGGCGTTTGCGAATGCCACACAAGGTTGTGGCCGACGATCCACATGTGATTTGCTTGGCCGAAGGCGACGTAGGCGTCGGCCAAAGCAAAATCGTAAATGGCCGGTTCCGGGTGGACGGCCTCCCACTTCAACACGTTCTCCGGCGAAATGGAATTGAACTGCGTCTTTATCAGTTTGGTTATCGCGGCGTTCTCTTCGCCGAACTGGCTCTGATTAAGCGCCACGCCGACGCGGAAACAATCCTTGAATGCGTCCTTCAGCGCTGGCGTCTGGGCCATACATCCGCTTGTCAGCAGCGCGGTGAGGGCCGTCAATTTCGCGGCCAGGGCCGCCAGCTTTGCTGACATAGTCATTCCTATCACGCGGTGGCGAAGTGTTTCCTGCGTTCGGCCAGTTCGTCCTGTATTTGCAGGTTGAGCTTCTTATTGATCCTGTAACAAACGAGGCAGATGATTACGACGCAGAAGAGGATAGAGGGATAGATACTTACGGTCATCCGTATGCCGCGCAGCGACTGGGGAGTCTGGACGGCGTTGGCGACATATCCGTAACCGGAAAGCAACCACCCCGCGATAGCGCCGCCAAGGCTTAAGCCGCCCTTGAGGCCGAACAGAATGGTGGCGTAAACGACGCCGGTGGTGCGCCGACCGGTTTTCCATTCGGCATAGTCCGCCACATCGGCAAACATCGCCCAGAGCAGCGGAATCGTCGGGCCGTAACTCAGGGCGCGGACGTACTCGAGAGCGAAGGTGGCGCCAACGGCGTTGGCCGGCAACAAAATAAAGCCAGCCATAAGAACCGTGGTTATTGAAAATCCCGCAATGGCAACCGCCTTCTTCCCGAAGCGGATGGAAAGCCACACGGAGCACAATACGCCGATCACGGTTACGAACTGGCTGGACATGTTAAACAGACTGAATCCGACGGCCGCGACGTTGGAATGAGCGGGATCGACGATCAGGCCGAATTTGTCGAGGATTGAGTGCCAGATTCCGGTGCCGCCGGATTGGGCCAGGCCGAGGTTCCGCAAAAGTGCGAATAGCCTGTCATTGTCCACGTAGTACCGGAAATAATAGAACATGGTGCCGCCGCGCATGGCCAGCACGGTGAAATGCGTGATGGTGAGGACGAACATGGCGATCCAGGGTCCGAGGCGCACGAGGTTTCGGAAGTCGTCGCGGGCGGAGGATTTCTGTTTGGGGTCGGGCTGGATTCGCTCGCGCACGCTCAGGAACGTGATCACAAAACAGACGACGCAGATGGTGGCCCAGAGCGCCATGGTCATCTGCCAGCCCTTGGCGTTGTTGCCGTGTCCGAATCGCGCCACCAGGGGCAGCGTGAATCCGCCCACGAGCAGTTGCGCGATCATCGCCGCCACGAAGCGGAACGACGAGAGGCTGGTGCGCTCGTTGACATCGCCGGTCATGACGCCGGTGAGCGCCGAATACGGCGTATTGTTGGCCGAATACAGCGTCATCAGCATGATGTTGGTGGCGCAGGCATAGAAGACTTTGCCGGTGGTTGAAAGGTTGGGACTGGTGTAGGCGAGGACCATGGCCGCGGCCCACGGGAGCGAGGTCCACAGCACCCAGGGACGGAACTTGCCCCAGCGGGTGTTGGTGCGGTCAGCCATGAGGCCCATCATGGGATCGAAAAACGCGTCCCACAGACGACCCACGAGCAACAGCGAACCCGCGGCGGCCGCGGCAATCCCCAACGTGTCGGTATAGAAATTCAACTGGAACAGGATCATCGTCTGAAAGACGAAGTTCGCCGCGCCATCGCCAAGGCTGTAGCCCGCCTTCTCGCCAAAGGAGAGCTTCTTGATCTGCTCGGACGGTTTCTGCTCGGAGATTATCTGCTCGGACATTGGGTGGTTCTCATTTTGTGGAAGGGCGAGTGAGCCGCAAATATAGCGGCATGGGAAACAACGCAAAAGCGCCGTGGAGAAAAGCTTGGACGAGAATCAGGATGCAGCGTCCCATTAGACGAATCGACTCCGCAGCGAATCAACGTAACCGCTTACTGAGAAAAAGTCCAAAAACCCCCCTGCTCGTCAAGCAGGGGTTCCATAGGAAGGATTTTGCCCGTTGGAGGCTTAGGGCAAATCGACGTTTCAGGCGATGCGGCGCCGCCGGACTATCAGTCCGATCGTTGCCGCGGCAAGTAATCCAATGCTCGCCGGCTCCGGCACTGCCGCTGTCGCGAGCTGGAAGCCGTTGAGGTAGCTGCTTTCGGAGTTCTGATCGGCCAAGCCGTCTCCACCGTAGCCCCAAACCGACGAGCAGTATTTGCGGATTTTGACCCAAATGGCAAGCGACTCGGCGGGAAATGGATCGGCCGAATGAAGTGCTCTTATTGGTGCCAGCACACCGGCTTTTCGCTAAATTACCCTTGACAACAACTATCGCCGGAGTATAGCTAGTAATCGGTTACTTTTACGCGAAATGGCAATGTTGGAGGGCATGCAAGGGCATGGCGGTTAGGCGGCGGTTAGGAAAGGATGCTTTCATGTCACGGCATCGGCGCGATTTGGCGTCGAGAAACAAATTCCGAATCCGCCTTGGCTTCACCCTTGTCGAACTCCCGCGGCTCAAAAGCCCCAACGGCTCAGCCGTACCGCAGCAGCCAATATTGCCGTGAGTAATCTTTCCTTCATGGTGACGGCGCGACGAAAGACAATCTTTCATTGCATCATCCCGTTGCTTTCCCTGATGGGGGTCATGACCGTTGGTTGCAGTTCTGCCGACGTCAGTTCCTCCCTGCCTCCGGGCGGGCAGTTGCTGGCGAGATCGGGGTCGACGCCGTTCACGCTTTCCGGGGTCCATCAGGAACTGGGAAAGATTCGGATCGTCGACGTCGTGCATTCCGATTTCAAGCAGGCGATGGAAATCGAGACTTCGCCGGGCGCCCGGGCCGAATGGAACGTCGAGGCCGATGCGCCGGTCGGCGTGGCCGTGAAAAAAGGGGACGTTCTGCTGGCCCATTTCTGGTTGCGATGCATTCAGTCCATGGGCGGCGAGGGGTTCACGGCATTCGAATTCGAGGAGAATCACGGGGAATTCGACAAGGCGGTCGATTTCAAGACCAGTTGTGGGCGGGATTGGAAGGAAGTTTTCGTTCCGTTCGAGTCCAGCCGCGATTTTGCCGCGGGCGAGGCGAGCATCTGTTTTCGCGCCGGATTTGACCGCCAGACCATCCAGATTGGCGGGGTCGAGGTTGTCAACTACGGGACGGCCGTGAAAATCACGGATCTGCCTCGAACGAAAATCACCTACGTCGGCCGGGAGCCCGACGCCGCCTGGCGTCAGGACGCCCTGCGCCGAATCGACAGGATTCGCAAGGGCGATCTGGACGTGTACGTCAGGGATGCGGCGGGGGCGCCGATTCCCGGCGCCACCGTCCATGCGGTCCTGCGCCGGCATGCGTTCGGCTTCGGAACTTGCGTTGATGCCGGATGGCTGATGGGCAAGGGAGCCGACAACGATCGTTACCGGCAAACCATTCTGTCCCTGTTCAACCGGGCAGTATTTGAGAATGACATGAAATGGCCCGCGTTGTGGAACGGCGTCCCGCCGGACGTGGATCGCGCGCTGAAATGGCTGAAAGAGCACGATATCGCCGTTCGCGGGCACAATCTGGTTTGGCCGAGTTGGCGATGGCTTCCGCGGGAACTGAAGGCTTATGAGAACGACCCCAAAGAGCTGCGCGAAATCACCGCGCGGCACATCACCGACACGGTCGCGCATTTTCGAGGTCAATTGGATGACTGGGACGTGGTCAACGAGCCGTATACAAATTACGATCTGATCGACCTGCTCGGAGGGAGAGCGGTCATGATCGAATGGTACAACCTGGCCCACGCGGCCGACCCCGGTTGCCGCCTGTTCCTGAACGATTTCGGCATTTTGGACGGCGGCTCGCACAGCGAGCACCGGGAAAATGTTTATGACAACATCAAATATCTAAAGGAAAACGGAGCGCCCATCGGCGGGATTGGAATCCAGTCGCACTTTGGGACCGACCTGCCCGCGCCCGTGGACATCGTCAAAATCCTCGACCGGTTTTCGGACTTCGGGCTTCCGATCGAAGCTACGGAGGTCAGTTTCAATCTTCAAGATCGGCGGTTGCAGGCGGATTATCTGCGCGATTACATGATCGCCGTGTTTTCCGAACCGAGCGTTCAGGACATCATTCTGTGGGGATTCTGGGCCGGGCGCGCCTGGCGGTCGGAGTCCACGTTGTACGACCAGCAATGGAACATGCGGCCGATCGCGCAGACCTGGATCGACCTCACCCAAAGACAATGGACGACCGATGTCGCCGGCGATACAAACAGCGACGGCGTCGCGAACATCCGCGGATTTTACGGAACCTATGACGTCACCGTTACCGCCGGATCGCAGCGCCGAACCGTCAGCGCGGAACTGAAACCCGGTGGAACGCGGCTGGCCGTTCGGATGGAATGAACATGCGGACATCGAGTCGCACATTGACGCTCCTTTTCATGGCGGTGCTGGTGGCAAGGATGGAAACTTCTTCGGCGGCGGACCTGGTTGTGGGCAACCTCATCCAATTCAACGAAAACGGCGCATGGTGCTGGTATCAGGACCCGCGCGTTGTCATCGACAAGGCCAACGATACCGTCCTGATCTCGTCTGTCGCCAACTCCGAGGGCAGCGATGGCGACACCCGCGCCGGGGACGTTGACGTAGTTGCATTTCATCCCGACACCGGGGTCCGCAGCCGGTACGTTTTGCACCACGCCTTGGATCCGCAGGACGATCACAACGTCGCGGCGATTTTGATCCGCCCCGACGGGCGTTACCTGGCGATGTATACCAGGCACAATCACGACCATCTGTCGTACTGGCGCATCTCGACCCGGCCGCACGATGCCGGCGATTGGGGTCCGGAACAGACGTTCGATTGGACGGATGCGATTGGGGCCGCCGGGGCGGCCAGCCGCGTGACGTATTCCAACCTTTTCTATCTCCCGGCGGAGGGAAAGACCTACGATTTTTCCCGGGCGATCAATGACGACCCGTCGATTCTGGTCTCCACCAGCAACGGCGACCAATGGTCTTGCGCGGGCAAGCTGCTGACGGAGCAGAAACTCGGCTACGTCAACGGCTACACAAAATACGCTTCCAACGGCGCCGACCGCATCGACTTCATCACCACGGAACACCATCCCCGCGATTTCAACAACAGCATCTATCACGGCTACCTCGAAGGCGGAAAGCTGCATCGCTCGGACGGGACGGTGGTGGAAGACGACGTTTTCAAATCGCCCGGCGTTCCGCAGACGGAGTTGACCCAGGTATTCGCGGCCAACAGCATGTTCGACGGGACGATCATGACCCATGCATGGACGATCGCGCTGGCCATCGACGGCGCGGGGAGGCCGTACGGCCTGATCTCGGCCCGCGCCGACGACCAGCCGGAGAATTCCAATTTCCAGGACCATCGTTTTTTCTACGTTCGCTACGACGGCAAACAATGGCAGGTGCATCAACTGGCCAAGGCGGGGGCGTGCCTTTGGCCGGCGGAACAGGATTACACCGGTTTGGCCGCGCTCAATCCGAGCGATCCGAACGTCGTCTATGTTTCGACGACTCTCGATCCGCGCAACGATACACCGCTCGACTTCCACGAGATATTCCAGGGCAAAACCGCCGACGGCGGTGGAACGTGGTCATGGTCCCCCATCACCCGCAATTCCACGGTCGATAACCTGCGTCCGCTGGTGGTCGCCTGGGATGGCGACAATTCGCTGCTGGCGTGGTTCCGCGGAACCATGAGCCGATCGCAGGGCTACGATGCGGCGATAGTCGGCACGCTGATTGGCAACCGCGAGCGGATGGGCAAAATTGAATACCTTCCCGCGTCATCGCTTGCGACGACGGCTTCTCCGGACGGCTCGAATGCGCGCGTGAAGCTCCCGCGGATGGAAGAAGGAACATGCGATCTGTTTGCGTTCTTCTGGTCTGATACGGCCGGCGATCAGAGAATCAGCGCCGGCCTGTCGGCCGATCAGAGCATGGTGTTCCGTCGCCGGTCGGCACAACAGGCAGAAGCTTCCCAGTTTTCCAGCTCCGTGAATGTCGAAGATGGTAATCGGTTACTATACCGGGCGTTTATAGGCCGCATGCAGGTAAAGGCCGCACAACCGGTTGAGGTGTTGGTGGATCGGCAAACGATCGCCGGCCTGGGTTATGCGAAGATTTCACCATGGTAAGCAGATTCGGGTATAATTTTGGGGAGATGAACAAGCGGCCAACGCTTACGGACGTTGCGCGCCTATGCGGCGTTACCGCCGCCACCGTAAGCCGTGTTCTCAACGACAAGAAGAAGAATTTCTCGACGACCGAAGCTGTAAGGCAGAAGATTTGGGATACGGCCCGCGAGTTGAAGTACGTGCCGGACCTGAGCGCCCGGAGCCTGAGCCTTCGCAACACGCGGGTGATCGGCCTGTTTGCCTCGCCGCAGACTCACGTCGCCGAAGGCATCAACGAATCCCTTCTGGAGGGGATTACCGAAACGCTTCATGCCGGCGGTTACGACGTTTTCTTCGGTTTGAGTCCCATTCGCAGCACGAAGAATCCGCTTCCATTCTGGCGATTTGACGGCGCGATTTTGATGCAGGCGCCCAAAGCGGAAACCGTGACCGAGCTGGACGTTCGCCGGGTGGCGTACGTCTGCGTGAACGAGCGAGTGGGACATCCGGCGGCTTCGGTGTTGGCGGACGACGCGATGGGAATGACGCGCGCCATGTCGCACCTGATCCAATTGGGTCACAAGCGCTTTGCCTACGCCAATGCCCGCGCGTCCTATTTCAGCCATTACAGCGTGAACGAACGATATGCGACGCTTCTGGCCGGGGTGCGCGAGCAGGCGATTCGGCTGCTTCCGGGGCACGATACGCCGTTCCATTCTCCCGCCGAGTTTCTCCGGGGAATGGTGATTGAGGGAGGCGCCACCGCGATCATCACCTACGACCATCAGATTGCGGTGATAATAATGGGTGCGGCGTACAGCATGGGGCTGCGGATTCCGCAGGATTTCAGCCTGATCTGCTTCAACGACGTTTTTCCCGTGGCGATGTTATATCCCCCCCTGACGGCCGTTGCGGTCGCCGGCCGGGAGATGGGCCGATTGGGCGCGGACCTTCTCCTGAACCATCTTTTGTCTCCGCAGCCGCATGCGGGCCGGGAGATTCGGGTTGCCGAGGATTTAATCGTCCGAGGCTCCACCGGTCCTCCGCCGGCCACGTGAAAATCCTTCTCAGATTCCCCCCTTTTTATCCACGCGCCATTCACCTTTTTTTCCTGGCACGTTCCGGGACGATGTTGGCACGAACGCCGCAATGAGATGACCGATGACTCATGCACGCGTGCGGCGGGATCGTCGCGGCAAAATGCCGATGGCGACGAGCCCGGCGAAGGCGAAGAAACTCGGCTCGGGCACGCTGGAGGTTGGTAGCGGCAAGTCATTTGCCGCGGCGAAGGCGTCCACGGCTGCAACGTCGCCGGCCGACGCGTCGGCGCCGCTGACGCCCTGGTTGAAGTTCGCCGCCAACTCGTTGAAGTCGGCGGCGTTCACCAGGCCGTCGTAATTGAAGTCGGCTTGGTCCCAGCCGGTGATACTTTGGTTGAAGTTCGCCGCCAGGATGTTGAAGTCTGAACCGTTCACCAGGCCGTCGAGATTGGCGTCGCCGAGAAGCGTGTAGGCCACTTCGATCTGGCCGGAGGACAGGTTGGAGACGACGCCGTCGGCACCATCGGCATAGCCGACGCCATAGAGCAGGCTATTGGTGGACGTTTGTGCCGCCGTGGAAATGATGCCACCGGGCCCATTCCATGCGCCTCCGTTGTA
>Ga0187867_10003361_pt1 | contig 12850 bp, 12 predicted proteins | sample June2016WEW_13_1_FD_132976 | JGI IMG/M metagenome (GOLD analysis project Ga0187867, IMG submission 132976) | Peatland microbial communities from SPRUCE experiment site at the Marcell Experimental Forest, Minnesota, USA - June2016WEW_13_10 | ecosystem: Environmental > Terrestrial > Soil >... | reverse complement strand
CTATCTGGAGCAGATCAACAAAGACCAGCTCCAGCGGTACTTCGTGAAACGACTACAACGACTCGGGCTCAACGTGACCGTTACTCCGGCCATCGCAGCCTGAAGAATCATTTTCGAAGGAGATCCCATGAACAGCAACGAAACGAGTGGATCGAAAATCGCCCCCGCAACCATCGACGAGTCCGCGGAATTGCCGCGTCCGCGGCCTCCGCTTCCAACCGAACCTGCGGTGGCTGTAGACCGAACGGACGCGAAGCAGCCCGAGGGCCATGCAACAAGGGAGAGTCTTGAAAGCAAGCCAGGAATCGAGAAGAGCAAGCTGGTTCTGCTGGGCGGAGGGCTGTTGGTCGCCGTGCTCTTCTTTGCCTTGACGTCCCTCGTCCACCAATCGTCCGCCACGAAGAAGGCGGCGGAGAGACAGCCAATCCATCCGTTACAGCAGTCAGCTCCAAGCCAACCCAAGGGGAGCGTGACGCCGCTCATGGAGACGGTTCGCACCGATGCTCAGGAGAACACTGGCGGGCAGATTCATCCTGGGGACATCAAGCGCACCAGTAATCCGGCGACGGGCACAGAAGAAAGCGCCGGAGCGGCATTTCCCGCAAAGCCCCACGCTGGGAGCGCGCCAAGTTCCGGCACAGCGGGCGCCAGCACTTTGGGCGCCATTCCATCGTTCTCCGATACGCAGCAGAAGTGGGAGGAGCCGCAGCCTTACGGCGAAGCCAGCCACGCTTCTTCTGTTCAGACGCAGCAATCGCAGAATGCCTTGAAGGAAGCATCGCTGGTCTTTGTGCGCGCCCCGGTTCAGTCGCAGCCTTCAAACTCTGCGACTCACGCAACGGTCGATGTTGCGCCGTTGCTGGCGATGACGCCGGGGGCCCGGATTGAGGCAAAGCTGGAGACGCAGATTTCGAGTGCGGTCCAGGCTCCGGTTGTAGCCGTGGTTGAGTACACCTACGCGATCGGCGACCGCGTCGTTGTCCCGACCGGAGCCCGCGTCTACGGCCAGTTGCAACAGGCGGATAGGTCCGGATTCGTCGGAGTGAAGTTCGATGAGATCGAGCTACCGGACGGGCAACGAGAGAAGATCGAGGCCATCGGCGCCGGGCTCGATCTCGGGCCGATCAAAGGAACCGTGTACGGAAAAAACACGGGGAAGAACTTCCTGATTAAGGCCGCATCCGGCGTGGGATCGTTGGCCGCAATGCTGGTCGGCAACAACTCAAGCGCCGCGTTCTCTGAAGAAGACCTCCTGCGCGAAAGAGTGGCGGAGAACGTCGGCAATGCCGGCGACTCCGAACTGATGAATCTGAGCGTCACCAGCCGTGTCGTGGTCTCGGTTCCTGCCGATACGAAGATCTATATCGTCTTCACCAGGCATGATGAGGGCCAGACAGGATTGCGCAGGGTGGCTGGCCAATAAGCTCGCGTCATTCGCCTGAAATGCCCCGGCGTAATAGCTGGGGCATTTTTGTGCGCGTCGACAAGCACGATGGCGCGTTTGACCAATTGTCGGTCCGGCTATGTCGTTGTGCGTTTGACCAATGGGGCCGCACTTTGGTCACAGCGCGCTTGACCAATGATCGTTCCCAATAGGTCATTGTGCGTTTGACTCATAATCGTGCGGTTTCACAGGTCCATTCAGGATCGGGGATCGTTTGAATGCGTCAGCTGAAGCGGGTGCAATCAACTGGGAATGGAATTCTCGAGCATCCCACGTTCTTTCAGATATTCCTCTGTTTTTGCCCACGGTTCTCCCGGAAGGTTCACGACAAGATGATTGAATACTGTCAGGAAGGCTTGTTGCGTCGACTCATCTCCGAACTGATGGAAGGCTGCCGCCGGCAACAAAGGCTTCATGTCGTCGAGGAAGCGCGGCCGTCGTAGCTTCGCGAACATCCGTTTCTCTGCCTCGGCCCGCGGGATCTTCAGGTTGGCTCTCTTCAGATAGAGGTTGAAGCATTCAAGCAGGCGCGCCCTATTCAGGTCTTTGAAAACATCCAGACCATGGGCAAGGTCGAAGAGATCGCGCCCCTTTTCCCTCTGCAGCAGCGCGCGGAGCTTCGTCGCCAACATCTCTTCCGTTGTGAATGTCATGACCTCCGCCGAGCCGTTGAACCATGGGTTATCGACGCGAAACGGTATGCCGCGGGGCGGATCATAGGCCTCGGTCTCCGCAGTGTTGATTTCAAGCTTGACGCGTATCAGTGCGGGCGACGCCGCATCTTCCGCGGCAACCTTGAACCGAAGCTTCGGCGCAACGGGACTCTGATCAAAGTTCGCTCTACCGAGCCAGGGCTCCAGCACATCGCGTATGTGGTCGAGCACTGGGCCGATGGGGCTGGATTCGGTCCGCACAAGATCGATATCTTCGGAATAGCGGAAGGGCCGAGGAAAGTGCAGTTTGTTGAGAGCCGTGCCGCCACGGATACGAAGTTGTTGCCGAAGATGCTGCTCGGAGAAGATCGCCACGATGGCCCGGCTGAGAATCAGGTCCTGCTCGACTTGGCGCAGCTCTGGCCAAGGCGCTCTATGGCTCCAGGCGATGATGTTCATCATTGGAATCATTCATCGACCTCCGGCTTGCGGCGAACGACTATGTTCCAGCGTTTATCTCTCTCTATGCATTTCGGCGCAAGTTCAGGACCGGCAACTTCTTCGGGATCGAGTTCAACCCAGGGAGGCAACTGATCTCGAAGCAGCTCGCGCAGCATGGGCTGAGTCGACTCTGCACGGCCAAGTCGATCCAACAAATGACCCAGGCGCTGGGCAACAGATTTTGGAAACGATACCGAAACAGCCGCCAACTTTTCGGGATCGATCTTTTCCCCAAGGTCGGCAAGAACCGTCACGACATTGTCGAGCCCGGCGGAGGCGTGCGGGTATCGCAACAAGTCCAGGGCGGTCAGTTCAACAGAGGAGACTTTCATCGATCCTGTGTCCGTCTTGTGGTCTGCTATCGCATGTGAGACGGGGGCAATCTGCTTTCGGTAGTAGAAGGAGAGCAACGAGCGCCCGACCTGAATGTTCGGCATTCGCTTCTCGGCGACAATTTGGAACTCCTGCACAGCCTGATGGGTCGCACCATGGATCTCCGCTGCTTTCAGCAAGCCGATGTAGTAGGGACACAACTCATGCCGCATCAGGGCGTCGATGTACCAGGATGGCGGAGGCGCGCCCCATGAAAGGAATTGCGGCGGGACAACCACGTAAATGCCGCTCCGGAGACGGGCGAGCTTTTTCCGCTTTTGGAGGCGCTCCGCGGCGTCGAGGAATGCACCATGGCCAATACCAAGGCTCCGCTCCGCTTCTTGGCTGGAGAAGATGACCTCGCCGCGTGAAAGCAGATCCGATAGATAAGTGGAGAGTTCAGCGCCCATAATTCCTCATATTCAAGTATCCGCATTATTAGCGGAAATGTCAACATGATACATAATCAGTATGCTCGCGATTATCCGCTACTGTCGCGGATATATGAACATACAACTCGACATCTAAACGGTTTGCAGAGAATTCATAGCCGGAATAGGCAGTAGTTCCGTCTGTATCATTCATCTTATCAATAGGTTATACAACTTGACTGCTAGGCATCTCCGCCTGGCTGTGATGAGATCCCGCATCTCGTCCCGCCGAGTTGGTCCCATGCGAGAGAGGGTACCCTGAAACGCCAAGCATAAATCGGGCAGGGAGAGTTGACCGAGTTCGACTTGGGATTCACGTTCTCCTTCGACACGGATGCCCCGAGCAGCCGCGTCCAGGAGAGTGATTCATGAAAATCGCATCGGCCTTCTGGCGGAGTTCACCTGAGCCTGCCACGTCCCGATCAACCCAACTGCGTCGACTTTTCACGAGATGCTGCCTGATAACCGCAGGCCTTCTCTGCCTTGGCGCCTTTCAGCACGAGGCGCAAGCGCAGATTGTTACCTCGCAATGCACTAACCCTGTATGCAAACCGGGCAGACCTTGCGCTCAAGTCACTTGTGGACGCCCTTGCTTCCAATGCTTCCGTCCAACGCATCCCGCTGGCACAAGCTGTGTCGTCGGGTATGCGCTTGGCAATGAAGCGGATTTTGCAGGCGGCGACGTCCCGGATGTTCTCATCGAATCCACCGATTATTGGGAGATCGACGACTATGGCGACGTGTGGTACGACGGGTCTTCGACAACCGGGCCGGTCCAGGAAACCACACTCACCTTGCCTCCGAGTTGTATTCAGACAAGCGGATCTTTCGTTCTTCAGGATCCGCTCGCGGAATACGAAGGTTCGATCACCATGGGAACCTTCACCTACCAGGGCCTTCAAACCCAATTCTACGCATGGCCACAAGTGTTCTACGACGACGGCGACCGGTCATTCATCGACGTCGTCGATCCCGATGGCAACATCGATTTCTACCAGTACAGCGTTCGCGGCGTTCAGCGAACGACGACCATACCGGCCAATTCACCGCTGGGGAACGCTTCCCGGATCACCAAAACGATCCAGGTGTGGAGGTCCGCCGATCTTCGGCTTCCCCTGCTCACTGTCATCACCGATCCACTCGGCGGCACCACGACTTCTCAATACGAGAACGTCTCAACCTCAACCCCGCCGGACAGCAGCCTCTTCACGGTACCGGCCGGGTACAAAACCGTAGCGGCTCCGCAGTCGCGCATAATCTCGTCGCAAACAAACTGAGGAGGTATTCGTCCAAGCAGTTGGAGGAATCAGAAGGTATGAGGCCCACACGGCTGCAACTCTCAATCCCCATCCTGGCCGCCGCACTGATGCTTTCCCCGCATCCGTGCGGCGCTCAATCAGGCAATGGCTGCCCGGTGCAGATTCGCCATACCAGTTGGAAGGCGGCCAGTTCAGCATTCTCGCCCTACAAATATAGAGGAGTGGCGCTGCATCTCCAGTACATGAATGTTACTGACGAAGAGATAAGGGAAGTGGTCTTCGATGCCTCAACGTCCTATAGAGAACACGGTGCAATAGGCCAAAGCACGGTGGACAACTCGAATAAGGCTCCGATTGCATCGATCGCCCCGCCGGGGAAATGGAAGAAGGCCGAAATCGATGTTGGCCTCAGCGAGCCGGGACGGACTAGATTAAGGATTAGTGAGGTAACATTCTCCAGCGGCCGGCACTGGGTAAGCGGAACGGCGGCGACTTCGACTTCGATACCGTCTGCGCCATGGGGTCCGATCAATTCCCGAAGTTCGTTGCCGGGCGGATCGCGCATGGAGAGAGATTCCATCAGTCAAAGACCAAGCACAAGAAGGCAAAGTCCCCCTGGTGGAACGTCTACCTGGTTGCAATGAAGGCCAGAGGAAACCGGATCGGTTCGATTACCGATCTGAAGACCTCTTGCCTTGCAGCCGGACGGCCCGATCTCGCTTATAGACTCGTCGAGCAGCTGCAAAACGCTCTCGACTCGCTGAAGCATCGGGTCGAAATCGATGAGGCGGTCATCAGCGACATCCGGAAGGAAGTCAGTCCGGCGCCCTGGCTCCGATACAAACGTGAGCGCAGGGTCTCGGACTTGCCGCTTCATCTCGACGTCGCCGATACCGACAAAGTGGGCCGACTCTACAACGTCCTCCGCAAGGAACTGGGCGACATCCTCTCCGAACGCATGGCAGTCGAGGACTTCCGCGGCATCTTCTCCGGCCACACCGTGACCAAGGAGATGTTCGAGGAGTGCCAGCTTGTCAATGCGATCTATGGCGATGTTGCAGCACAGATCACCGAGCGCGAGGAACAACTCAAGCAGGAGTACGGCAACGCTCAGGCGCTGTGGGAAGCCATGCGCAAGAGCGAGAACAAAGACCAACGGAGATCGGCCGTGCTTGCCCGGAACAAGGCGCAAGCGGCGCTCTGGGAGTACGAACAGGATGCCAAGGAACAATTCAGCGGATTGCACCTGTTCATGCACTACTGGGCGCAGGGAAAGCAGGACAACCGGCGCGCCTGGGCGCAGGCGATGAACACCATCGTCTCGAACGGACGCGGATCGGGAGCCGTGCTCTTCCAGACCTTCCCGCAGGAGGTGGTCGATGTCTTTGCCGAGCAGACCGGAGGCAAGAGCGCTCCAGTTCGCTTGCCAAAGATGGTCAACGGCTACGTCCGGTTCGACGACCAGCAACGTGCATTCCTCGTTGAGCGGATCGAGAACCCGGACGCACCAGACGGAGAGAAGTGGATCTTCCTCTTCCAGTACAAAGGGAACCGGACACTGATCTTCGAGAACACGGGCGTTCCTCAATAGGGACGCTTCTAACCTGCCGAGATGAGGCTCAAGCACCCGTGCTTGGCCTCATCTTGCAGTTGCTTCTGTCGCCTCGATTGAGGCGAGTCGGAGGAGATCATGAAGCCATTTCTGGGAGCATTGCTCGCTTTTGCCGCCATCGGCGCCGCGGCTCAGACCACCAACTTCAGCCAGATTCAGCACGTCGAGACGGCACTCAATCACCTTACCGTGATCGACTTTGCCGAGCCCGTAGTCACGGTCGCGGTCGCAGATCCGGACTCCATCCAAATCGAGCGCCATGACGACATGGTCTTTCTCAAGCCGCTGAAAGACGGTGTTTCAACGAACCTGTTTGTCTGGACCGCATCGCGGCAGCTCGCCTATGAGATCGATCCAGCCGGCGATCTAGCCAAGATGAACGTCATGATCCGCAACGCGCCGGAGCCGACCGGGCACAGACCGGATCAGAAAGCCGCGACACCCGAGCCAAGCGACCAGCAGATTCAGAAGATCGCGTCGCTCGTCCTGACACAGGCTTTGATGGGGACCGAGAACATTACCCGCGAGAACGGCAAGGTTTCCATGGACGGAGTCAGCGTTCGGTTGGAACAGGTCTTTCGCTCGAAGGACACGCTCTACATCCGCTACACGATCACGAATCAATCGGCGGCGCCATTCCGGATTTCGACGCCCGATGTCTATCAGCCGCAGCCGACCGAACGGCCTATCTCCATCGTGAGCCTGCGCGACCGCCAGCTGTGCCCTCAGACCTATGCCGCTTTCAAAGCAAAGCTGGGAATAAGCGTTCCCGTTCTCAGCGCCGATCCAGCGTCGGCCGATATTGCGCCGGGCGGAAAGTCCACAGGCGTCATCACCATTCGGGTCTCCCAGGGGAACGATCCCGAGCTCTATCAGTTTCATTTCGGCAATAGTCAGGGCGCCCCGGTAACCGCCGAGGCGGTGCTTTGATCATGGATACTCGCGGGTACGTGACGGCGGAGGAGACGCGCCAGGCGATGCGCGTCCTCTGGCGTGCGGATGTGGAAACCAATCTCCAGAAGGCATTCCTGCTCGCGCTCGCCGATGATCTGAAGCCGATTGATGAGAACGGCCGTTGGCGGCCAAGCACACTTCTTGTTCTCGGCGGAGCCTTGCTGCTCGTGCTGGCGGGAGTGTTTTTCTACTTCAGTATTGGAGGCCATCGATGAGTCCACCGTATGAGGCGCCGCGCCGGGATCAATCAGGCCCCGCAGATCTTGCGGGGTTTGTCGTCCTTGGCGGATGTGCGGTACTGGTGGTCTTCTGGTACATCGCTGTATCGCGCCTTCATCTCAGAAACTCTCAGTGCCTTGAAGTCTTTCTCGATCTTGCGATCTGCCTCTTTGGAATTGCGTTGGTTCTCCCGCACTTCATCGGCCGTCGAACGAGGCGCGAGGAGATGTGGCCTCATCCGGCAGTGACTATCCCTGGCGCGAGAGACGCAGCCATCGTCGAAGGCGCGAACCGGAACGATGCCACGGTTCTTGGTTATAACGTCCACAGAGAGCCGTGGCTCTGGCCGGATTCTGTCCGCATTAAGCATGGCGTCATTGCCGGAGGGACTGGCGCCGGCAAGACAACCTTTCTCGAAAATGTCGTCGCTCAGGATCTCCGGCGCCGCTTCGGCGGCCGGCCCATGCCGATGATTATCTTTGACGGCAAGGGCGATCAGGAGTTCCTGGAGAGGCTCCTGCCGCACATCGAGGCCGCCGGACGGTTGCAGGATCTGCGGGTAGTTGATCCATCGAATCCCAGGGAGTCGGCGCGATACAACCCGTTCTACTCCGCCGATGCGCTCTATCAGGAGCACGTCAACTTCATCTTCCAGTCCTTCGGTCTGAAGGAAGACTTCTTCAAAGGACACCAGGAAGCCTATCTATCGGACCTGGTACGCATCCTCTACTATGCCGGGAAGGTCTTCAACGTCTACGACGTGCTGGTGATGGCACTCGACGAAAAGGTGCTGGCCGAGCAGATTGCCCGCGCAAAGACGCGCATCGCGACGCTGCCTGAAGTCACTATGCAGATGCGCCTCAACTTCGAAATGTCGGTTCGCATGATCAAGCGTTCACTGGCAGACCGGGACCGTGTCGAGAAGATCCAGGGTCTATTGAACGAGCTTCTGGCATTCCTCGAGGATGAACTGTCGATCGTCACCGGCTCCTACCAGGAACTGCTCACGGTGGACGAAGTTGTCGAGAAGGGGCTGATCCTGTTCGTCTCGCTCAATACGAACAAGAACAAGCGCGCCTGCGAGGCGCTGGGCAAGATACTTCTTCAGAATATTCAGCTCATGGTCGGCAAGCGTTACGCACGGCCGCGCTCGGACCGCGGCGCGGATGAACCTCTCTTGAGCGTCATCCTCGACGAGTTTGCGCCCTTCGCATACCCCGGATTCACGCAGGTATTGCAGACCGCGCGTGGCGCTCGCGTCACGTTTCTGTTCTCCTTCCAGAGCATCCCGCAACTCCAGCGCGTGAGTCAGGCCTTCGCCGATGAGGTCTCCTCGGCTCCCGGCACCAAGATGATTATGAACGGCTCCGAGGAGAACACGGCGCAGTGGTTTCTCAAGGCATCGTCGCGGGTGGTGCGGAAGCGCCGCAGCCTCTCCGTTCGCAGGACGGGCGTCTTCACGACCAGATACATGGAAACCGGCACTGGGAGCGAGAGCGATTTCCGCGAGACTCGCGCGCGGGAGGACCACATCAAGAACCTTCCCGTTGGGCAGATGGAGATCCTGATGGTCGATCCCCGCGAGGGAACGCGTCACTCGCATCTGCATGTTCGCAAGCACCCCGTGTATCAGTTGGAAGGTTTCATCTCGACCTTGTATCCCAAGATGCGCGGCTATCTCGATCCCAAGGTCGGTGCCAATCTGCGTTTCCGGGAGGAGGTTGAGCGCCGTGTCAGGAGGCGAACCGCCGGGTTGCTCGCGGGATTGCCGTCTGGAGAAAAGCCGTGAAGAGATTCAAATCGCTCCTCGTATTCATCGCTTTGGTCTTCGGTCCTGTCGCTATGCGCGGTCAGGATCGCGCCGCCGCTGCCCCCGCTCCTCAGCACGCAGCGCACAAGCCACAGGGATTTGCCGACTATGCGCTTGGCAAAATCAACCCTGACGACAAGGATTATGGAGCCACGATAGATGTGGCGCGCAGTAATTCAGTCGCGCGCAGCATCGACGATCTTTACTTCTGGTCGAATGTGGTGACGCTCACGCTGCTGGCTGGAGTGACTACAGTTTTTCTCTTCCATTTGCGCGCGGCCGACAAAAGAGAGGTCATCGCGGCTTCCCTGATCGCGCAACTCTGGAACGGTCGGGTGAGTGACAGGATAGAGATAGAGCGGCGCACCGAACAATACAACAGCCTCGTCGATCAGCACAACATCGTAGTCGAGCGGGAGTTGATGACAAAATCGCAAGCGGCGCCAGGTGAGGATCAGGAAGCAGACGATCTCAAACGCACCGTAATCAATCTTGAAAGCAAGACAAAAGCCGGAAGCGGTCTGGCTCCGATGGAGATGGCAACTGCTCCCGCGATTGAAACCTCCGACAAGCCGACTCCAATGACTGAGGCAGCTAACCGGCAGCAGAAGACGGTGCTTCTCGAGCGCCGGATCGAGGCAATGCGCAACACGGAGCAGAATCTGCGGGAGCGTCTCAATCAGACGGCAGCGCTCCTGGAGCAAGAGCGTCAGCGCAATCAGACTCTCAAAGGGGCATAAGGAGTGAGCAGATGGCAGGCAAGATTCAGTTGAAATTGCCCAGCGACTTCACCAATCCGAAGGAATGGCGGGCTTACGTTCGGCAGACAGTTCCTCCGGAGGAAGTTGACTTCACGCTGGCGCATGGGCGTACAACGCTCTTTATCCGCTTTTATGAGATACGCTCTCAGGTTCTTCCACAGGAGTTTCGCACCGAGTTGAATCGCATTGAAGGACTTCGCGATCCAGAGAGAACGGAATCGCTCGTTGCACTCAACGGACGGATCTTCACTGCCATGACCCAGCTGATTCAGAGGCCTGCCGAGGCGGCGAATCACAAAGCCCGTTTGAACGCCGCACCAGCTATTCCCTGCGGATCTGTGGAGGATCTGCTCGACTATCTCGCGAAGAATAACCCGAACTATGCGCTTTGGAGTCACTATACGAAGCAAGTCCAACAGGGCCCAGACGCTCCTTCCTGGGAGGAGTTCGTAGAGAAGGAATTCGATGGAGCGGATAACGATGAAGTTGAGTTCGCGCTGCTGATGGGGCAATTGGGCAAGCTACTTCTCCATTATCGCGACAGAAACGCGGCTCTGCCACCCCTATATTTCGAGCGAATCTGGTTTCTGCATCTGTTGCGTGGAGCCGAACAAAACCTGCAGGCGCGCGCAGTGGTCCAGGGACTTGCGGAGGCGATTCGGTCATGCGCGTCCGCATAGTCAGCTTCGGAACGAACTGGTGGTTCGCGCATTCGAGCGACTTGAGCGATTCTCTTTGCTTCAGCCGCCGCGCAGCCTGGTTCAATTCAGCCGGCCTGAAATACGGCCGGCGCCTCCGTCTCTGCTGGGTGTTTCCTGGCCACGTCCGGTTCAATCGGAGCAGCGGTTTTCACCCTGAGTACCCGTTACGGTCAGTTGGCAAAACCTTTCATTGCTCCGGGCCGAATTATCTGCATGGACGGATGCATCTCCTGTTCTCCACTCCGGCCGATGGCTTCGCTCCCGATTGCTTTCTGGTTACAGTCAATGAAAGATCGCACGGACGAATTTCATTCGCATCTCGCGCATGGAGGTCAGAGGGAGTCCAACCCATTTCAGTCAGCCTGCGCGGACCACGGTACGAAGCGATGCTTCTCATGGGTGTCAAAGATTGGATTGAGACGGACCTTGGACGGTGGACAATCGCCGAAGACGGCAAGCGGCTTGCCCTCGATACTCGGCGTAGGGGAGGAACGGAATGAGGTATCGCAGAGGATACATCGCGCTTTCCGACGACCGGGATCTTCCGCTTCTCCTCGCAATCCGGAACGCTCGCGCCATCACCTACGATCAGATTTGCTCGCTTTGCTTCATCGAAGGGCGCGAGAAAAGCAGGCGGACAATTCACTGGAGGTTGTCGCGCCTGGAGAAACGCGGGCTGGTGCAGCGCATGACTTATGACCAATTCTTCTCGCAGCCAATCTTTGCCATCACCCGCCTGGGCCTCGAATTCCTCGAATGCCGCGGGCAGAGTCTGCTTGCACTTCCGTCTACAACGAAGGAGATCGTGCGCAAGACTCAGATCCTTCACTCCGTCGAATTGGCTGCTATCTGCGTCGCCTTGGCCGCAAAGGGCATCCTGAAATCGTGGCAATGGGAGCTTGAGATCGTATCGAAAAACCTTGTCTACGGAACCGGACACTCGAAAGATTACGACGCAATTGCTGAGGTTGCAGTTGGCGGCCAGACACAGAGCTTCGCGATTGAATTCGAGAGAACCCTCAAGGGAAGTGCGCGCTACGAGGATTTGCGGCGGGTTCTCGCCGCGGAAAAGACTGCGGATACGGTGCTGTATCTGACGCCGAGCACAGAGATTCTCTACGTTCTTGCCTGCGAGATACGCAACGTCGGCAAGCGAATTGGATTCGCGCTGAGCACTGCATTCCAGCACGACCTCCTCGAAACGAAAGTGCTTACAAATCTATCGAAGAGCAATATCGTCTCCTTTCGCGAGTTTCTGTTTGGCTGAGATGCCTGTACCGCCGCACAACCTCAGCTCACCATGTGCACGGCATTTCATGCTTGTTGGCACGCTGTCCATTCTGCACCTATTGCCCTCCCATTCCGATCTCATCGTCTTCCCAATAGCCTGCCATTGAGCAAACTCACAGCCTCGTATCTTGCGGTGGCTGTGCAAGATGCATTCTGACTATCCCCTTGTTTGTCGATTGGGTATTGGTGGTTTTGGATGGATGGTGGTCGGTGGGATAAAAGAATCAGAATGAAGAGGCTGAATGTGCGGTCTGTGAACAGGCTGAATGGATGGCGGGCGACCACACGGGAAGGAATCGTGCGTGTCAAACATGGATCGGGTATAAATCCCGCCCGCTCTGCGCACCGTATGCTTGGGCCTCAACGGCGTTACCGAAAGCCAGTCTTGCTGTCCGAATCGCTGCGTTTTGCCACGAACCAACAAGCCGGTCTGCCGCCTGTCCAGTAGCAATTCAGCCTGCTGATTCGGAGGCTTTCCGGCCGCAATCGGCGCCGATACTCCACTCCAGTTGTCATCTTGTCACCTTCATGACACCAACAGTTTCCGTGCGTATCCCTGCAACCCGTACCCAGATCCCAATCGTAATCAGTGAACCATTCCCGCTTACCCAGCGCCAACTCACACTCAGCACGACAGAACAAATCCAGCTTCACAAGGAGAAATCCATGCCGGAGGTCCGTTCGATCGCCGCGGCGCGCGCCCCATTTGTCCACAAGCTTTCTAGAAGCTGTTTCATAACCTTCTGAGTACGATCATGAAGCAGGCGATGTGGAAGAAGGCCTCGTAGATTTGCAGTGAGCGGTCGTAGCGGACAACAAGGTGGCGGAAGTTGCCCAGCCAGG
>Ga0187867_10003360_pt1 | contig 12852 bp, 12 predicted proteins | sample June2016WEW_13_1_FD_132976 | JGI IMG/M metagenome (GOLD analysis project Ga0187867, IMG submission 132976) | Peatland microbial communities from SPRUCE experiment site at the Marcell Experimental Forest, Minnesota, USA - June2016WEW_13_10 | ecosystem: Environmental > Terrestrial > Soil >... | reverse complement strand
GGCCGTGGTCTGTGCCGACGACCCGGTGGCGCTCGATCTGGCACCGGCATCGGCTGTCACCTACGGCCGCTCCCCGCAAGCGCGGGTGCGGATCGTTGGGGTCGAGTCCGGGCGCAACCGCCTTCGTTTCGAGCTCCTCCACGACGGTGACACCCTGGGCAACTTCGCGCTGCCCGTGCCGGGCGTCCACAACGCCGCCAACGCCACGGCAGCGGTCGCGGCCGCCATCGGGCTCGGGGTCGACCCCGAGCACGCCCGGCGGGCCCTGGCCCGCTTTGGCGGGGTGGCGAGGCGCTTTGAGTTCCGGGGCGAGCTCGGCGGTGTCACCTTCGTCGACGACTACGCCCACCTTCCCGGCGAGGTGCGTGTCGCGCTCAGCGCCGCCAAGGACGGCGGGTTCGAGCGGGTCATCTGCGTCTTCCAGCCGCACCGCTACTCGAGGCTGGCGACGCTCGCGCCCGACTTCGCCGACGCCTTCGAGGGAGCCGACGTCGTCGTAGTGACCGAGGTCTACTCCGCCGGAGAGATGGCGCGACCGGGCGTATCGGGCAAGCTCGTGCTGGACGCCATCGTCCGGGCGCATCCCGGGGCCAGAGCCGTTTACGTGCCCAACCACGACGATCTCGTGACCTACCTGCGCACGATCCTGCGACCCGGCGACCTGTGTCTCACGCTCGCGGCGGGCGACCTCACGAACATTGGCGCCGAGCTCGGTGGGGACAAGCGCCGGTGAGCGCCGCGCTCGAGGACGAGGTGTCGGAGGATATCGAGCGGGTGGCCGGCCTGCTCGGGCCACTGGTCGAGCGGGACCGACCAATTGGCGAGCTCACCACCTACCGCGTGGGCGGGACCGCCGCGCTCTACTGCGAGCCGGGCAGCGTCGCTGAGCTCGAGCGCCTGGCCGAGGTCGTCGGCGCCACCGGGATCGAAGTTCTCGTGCTCGGGAAGGGCTCGAACGTTCTCGTGGCGGACTCGGGCTTTAGAGGCCTTTGTCTAAGGCTCGCCGACAAGTTCAGCGAGATCGAGATCGAGGACGAAGTTGTGCGGGCGGGAGGCGCCGCCGCCTACCCGGTGCTCGCCCGGCGAAGCGCCGCCGCGGGACTCACCGGTTTGGAGTGGGCGGTCGGCATCCCCGGCTCTGTCGGCGGCGCCGTCAAGATGAACGCCGGGGGCCACGGAGCCGAGACCTCCGATCGGCTCGTCTCGTGCCGGATAGTCGCCCTAAAAGGAGGCCGGGAGCAGGTCGTGGCGGCAAGGGCACTCGATCTTTCCTACCGCCACTCTTCCCTCGGAGCCTATGACGTCGTCGTCGAGGCCTCCTACCAGCTCGAGCACGGCGACGCCGCCACCAGCGGCGAGCGGATCGCCGAGATCGTGCGCTGGCGGCGCGAACACCAGCCTGGAGGGCAGAACGCGGGCTCGGTGTTCACCAACCCCCCCGAGGACTCGGCCGGGCGCCTCGTCGAAGCGGCGGGCCTAAAAGGGCTTCGTGTCGGCTCGGCCGTGGTGTCCGACAAGCACGCCAATTTCATCCAGGCCGACCCCGGTGGCTCGGCTGACGACGTGAGGCGGCTCGTCGAGCAGGTGCAGGTGACAGTTGCCGAGCGCCTCGGAGTGAAGTTGCGTACCGAGCTGCACATGGTCGGATTCGAGGAGGGGCCGTGACCGATCCGAGGATTCAAGCAAGGCGCGTGCGCGTGGAGCGGGAACGGGGGCACCGCCGCCTCTCGTTGTTACTGGCGGTGCTGGCCGCCGCGGGCTTGTCGGCTGGGGCGTTGGCCGTCTTGCACTCCAAGCTGTTCAGTGCCCGCACGGTGGTGATCGCGGGCGCGGTCCACACCTCGAGAGCCGAGATCTTGAAAGTGAGCGGCCTCGTCCAAGAGCCTCCCCTCATAGACCTCAACGTCACGGTGATGCAGGGGCGGCTCGACAGCCTGCCCTGGGTCAGTACGGCCTCGGTGCACCTTGCGTGGCCCTCGAGCGTCGGCATCGACGTGGTCGAGCGGGTGCCGGTGGCGACGAGCGCTCTTGTGGGAGGTGGCTACGCACTCGTGGACGCGACCGGGCGCGTGCTCGCCGATCAGTCCTTGCGACCCTCCGGTCTGCCCCTCGTCGAGCTCGGGAGCATCTCGCCACCCGGCAGCTCACTCGGGGCTTCGGCGCGGCCGTTGTTGGAGGCCGCCGCGGAGCTTCCCGTGTCACTTCTGCCCCGTGTGCAGGAGATAGTCGCCTCGCCTGAAGGCGGCATCGTCGTGCGCCTCGACGGCGGGCTGAAGGCGGTCATGGGCGACGACGACGCCCTCGCCGAGAAGTTCGTCTCGCTCGCGACGGTGCTTTCTCGGGTTGATCTCACGGGCGTCGGCGGTATCGACCTTTCCGTCGCGGCGTCCCCGGTCTTGACCCCCCTGGTCACCGCCTCTAACGTTCATGGCAAGGGTGATGGCTGAGATCGCCCGCGACGAGATCGGTGCTGAGGGGTGATCGAGGTCGCCGGGGTGGTTCGCGTAGCCGACCAGCGGTAACCCCACTGGTACTCAGGGAGAGGATGGAGCGCGGATGAGCACGCCAGGCCAGAGCTTCATCGCCGTAATCAAGGTCGTCGGTGTCGGGGGAGCAGGCGTGAACGCCGTCAACCGAATGATCGACGCCGGCTTGCAAGGGGTCGAGTTCGTGGCGGTCAACACCGACGCCCAGGCCCTTTTGATGAGTGAAGCCGACATAAAGCTCGACATCGGGCGCACCTTGACGCGTGGGCTGGGCGCGGGCAGCGACCCCGAGGTCGGGCGCATGGCCGCCGAAGAGCACCTCGAGGAGATCGAGGAGGTGCTCAAGGGCGCTGACATGGTCTTCATCACCGCCGGCAAGGGAGGAGGCACCGGTACCGGTGCCGCCCCGGTCATCGCCGAGACGGCCAAGGGCCTCGGGGCCCTCACCATCGGCGTGGTGACACGGCCGTTCGCTTTCGAAGGTCGCCGCCGTTCGAACCAGGCCGAGGAGGGCATCCAGCGCCTGCGCGAGAAGGTTGACACCCTTATCGTCATCCCGAACGAGCGCCTCTTGTCGATCTCCAACGAGCGCACCTCGATGGTCGAGGCCTTCTCGATGGCCGACGAGGTGCTGCTGCACGGCGTCTCGGGCATCACCGACCTCATCAATGTCCCTGGCCTCATCAACACCGACTTCGCCGACGTGAAGATGGTCATGAGCAACGCCGGCTCCGCCATCATGGGGATCGGTACCGGCTCAGGCGAAGGGCGCGCCGTCAACGCGGCGCGTCACGCCATCACCAGCCCCCTTCTCGAAGCCTCGATCGAGGGCGCGAGGGGAATCCTGCTCAATATCGCGGGAGGCAGTGACCTCACCTTGTTCGAGGTGAACGAGGCCGCGGCCATCATTCACGACGTCGCCCATCCCGATGCCAACATCATCTTCGGCAATGTCATCGACGACGCCCTCGGCGACACGGTGAGGGTGACGGTCATCGCGGCCGGCTTCGACCACTTAGAAGCCGAGGCGCGCCAGGCGGCGGCTCCAAGCGCAAAGGGGTCCTCGGAGGCGCCGCCCAGGCGGGGACCAAGCCCGCAAGCGGACGCGACCGGGGCGGCGGGCGAGGATCTGCTCGCACCCCGCCACGGCGCTTCGCGCGGGCGCGACGTCTTCGACGTCGGCGGCGACGACGATCTCGACCTAGACGACGACTTCGACGTCCCCTCCTTCCTCCGCTAGGCGCGTTCAGATCGCGGGCACGCCCGCGCTCGTGGTGATGAGCAGCGCGCTAGACGGTGACCTCGGGCTGCGCTCTTCTGATCCGGTTGGCCTCGTCGCGTCACGCCGCCAGGCCCTCGTGGCGGGCAGATGGCGTTTCCTGCGTCAGTGCCACGGCGACGGCGTCGTGGTTCTCGGCCCGCAGGAGCCCTGCGAGGGACGCGAGGCCGACGCACTTGTGAGCACGATGCCCGGTGCGCCACTGGCGGTGTTCTCGGCAGATTGCGCCCTCATCGGTCTCGCCAGCCCGCAAGGGGTGGTCGGGGCCGTGCACGCCGGCTGGCGTGGCCTGCTCCTAGGCGTGCTCGAGCAGACCGCGGCCGCCATGGAAGCGGTCGGGGCGAAAGACATCGCCGCGGTCGTCGGGGCCTGCATCGGACCCGAGTGCTACGAATTCTCCCCGGCCGACCTCGCGCCCTTAACGGCGCGCTACGGGCCCTCGGTCTCCTCTGAGACCTCGGCCGGCCTGCCGGCCCTCGACCTTCGCGCCGGGGTCCACAGGGCGCTCGAGGCCCTCGGCATCGCCGTCGCGACGGACTGGGCGCTCTGCACCGCCTGCGAGCTTGGTTGGTACTCCTGGCGCGCTCGCAAGGACACCGGCCGCCAGGCACTCGTCGTGACGACGGCGCAATGAGCCCGCTTTCTGACCAGATCGCCTCCCGGGCCGCTGCGGCCCGCGAGCGCATCGCCCAGGCCGGAGGCGATGTTGAGCTTGTGAGGATCGTGGCGGTGACAAAGGGCTTCGGCCCCGAGCACGTTGCGGCCGCCTTCGCAGCAGGGCTCAGGGACTTCGGTGAGAACTATGCCGACGAGCTCGTGAAAAAGTGGACGACGGTGGGCCGGGACGCGACCTGGCACTTCCTCGGCGCCGTGCAGCGCAACAAGGTCGGCCGCCTCGCCCCCTACGTGGACTACTGGCAGGCTCTCACAAGAGCCGTTGAAGGCCAGGCGATACTGCGCCACCGGGCCGAGGTCGATCTCGAGGGCCTCGAGCCGCCGGCGATGTTCGTGGAGGTCGAGACGACCGGCCAATCGGGGCGGGGTGGCTGCCTGCCCGAACAGGTCCCCCTGGTCGTCTCGGCGCTGCGCGAGCTTGGCTGTCGCGTCGAGGGCCTGATGACGGTGGCCCCGCAAGGTGACCCCGGACGGGCGCGGACCGCCTTCGAGCGGGTCGCTCGCCTGCGCGGCGAGCTCGGCCTCAAAGAGCTCTCGATGGGCATGTCGGAAGATCTCGAGCAAGCGGTCGCCGCAGGCGCGACGATGGTGCGTCTCGGGACTGCCCTGTTCGGTCCTCGCCCGCAACGCCGCAGGCTGTAACAATAGGGTTCTCGGAGGAGGGCTGGAGATGGCTTCGTTTGTTCAAAAAGCACTGATGTACCTCGGTCTCAAAGATATAGATGACGACGAGGAATACGACACTGAGGAGGAAGAGGTCGCGGAGCCGGCCTCGAGCCGAGTGCGCCAGAGCGCCTATCCCGAGCCTGTGCCGCAGCGGGTCCCCGTCGCCACGGTGCGCCCCTTGGCCCGTGACGACACTCGCGAGGTGCAGACGCCGGTGGCGCGCGGCGCGGTCGTGCGGCCGTTTGTGACCCAGCGTCATTCAAAGCCCCAGGTCGTGGCCCCGGCGCGTTTTTCGGACGCGCAGGAGATCGGCGACATGGTCAAAGCCAGCATGCCTGTCATCGTCAACCTTCAAGCGAGCGAGAAGGACCTGGCCAGGCGCATGATCGACTTCTGCTCAGGGTTGACCTACGCCGTCGGGGGCTCGATGGAGAAGGTCGCCGAGGCGGTCTTCTTGCTCACACCCTCGAACGTCGAGGTCTCGCCCGAGGAGCGCCAGCGCCTGCAAGAGAACGGGCTGTTCCGTTCCTGACCGCCCCTTGCTCGGGCAAGGTCCGAGACACCGGCCAGGGCGCTGAACCTTGAGCTACGTCGTCGATGTCCTTAATTTGTTCCTGTTCGTGCTCCTCGTCCGGGTCGTGCTCTCCTACGTCCCGGCGCCGCCCGGGTCGGCGCTGGCGCCGATCACCCGGTTCTTCGAGGCGATCACAGAGCCAGTGCTGCGACCGGTTCGCCGCGTCGTGCCGCCGCTGCGCGTCGGGGGCGCGGCCGTCGACATGTCGCCGATAATCGTCTGGATCGCCATCTTGATCTTGAGCCGCCTGCTCTAGGTTCTCAATCGGCGGTATCCACCCGCTTCCGGGGATCGGCGGATACCATCCACATCATGGATCTTTCCGCCAAAGTCCTGCGCGAGGTTGAGTTTCGCGACCGCCTTCGCGGTTATGACACAGACGAGGTCGACGAGTTCCTCGAAAAGGTCGCCGTCGCGGTAGAAGAGCTGCAGGAGAAGATGCGCCAGCTTGCCTACCGGGCCGAGCGCGCCGAGCGATCGGTCTCCGACAGGGCAGCTGACGACGACGACGACACCATCCGCCGCACCCTTGTGCTCGCCCAGCGAACCGCCGACATGGCCGTGCGCGAGGCGCAAGAACAAGCCGCCGCGCTCATGGACGGCGCACGCAGCGAGTCCGACAAGGTGCTGACCCAGGCGCGCTTTGAGTCCGAGAAGCTCTTGAGCGGGGCGCGGGAGAACGCGGCCCGGCTCACGACGGAGGCCGAACGCCGACACTCCGACGACATCGCCCGTCTCGAACGCCAGCGTGACGCGGTCCGCGAGGAGCTAAAGGAGCTCTCCGAGCTCTTGGACTCCGAGCGCAAGCGTCTGGCGGACTCGCTTCGCGACGCCCTTCGTTTCGTCGAGAGGACCTTGCCGCCCCAGGGCGAGATCTCCGAGCTTCGCCCGGTACCGCCGCCTTTTGAGGGATCAGGTGGCGACGACGACATCGAGGCCCAGATAAACGAGGACGCGGAGGCGGCGGTGTCTGTCCCGCCCGATCTCGAAGTGGGCGAGGAGGAGAGGGCGAGCCTCGCCGCGCTCGCGCCCTTGGAGGACTCCGGTCCGCCCACCCAGGCCTGGCAGGCAGAGCCGATGACCATCTTCAGCCAAGGTGGCGACAAGGTGGCCGGAGCGGCCCTCGACCCAGGCCACTACGGCGCCGGGCCCGACTGGATCGCCTGAGCCCATCCCGCCCGCGCGAGCCCGCTTGGCTCAAGCGACGCGTTGCAGGCGGATCACGACGGTGCTTTTGTCCGCCAGCTCGCCCACAGCGGTGTACCACTCCTCGTGCTTTCCGGTCGCGTCGTCGCCGGAGGCCTCGATCTCCATCTCGGTCGCCAGCACCTGGGTGGCGACATGGCCCTGCCAGTTCCTCAGGGCCGGGACCACCTCGTCGCGGACCCCGATCCACAGCCGGATCCGGTCGGTGACCTGAAGCCCCGCCTCGCGACGGGCTCTTTGCACGAGGCGGATGACGTCTCGCGCCGTGCCCTCGGCCTCGAGCTCGGCGGTGGTCTCGAGATCGAGGGACACTATCCCGACTTCGCCCGGCAGCGACCGGCATGAGTCTGGGTCGCAAGGTCGCAGGCGCAGGTCGTATTCACCCGGGACGAGATCGATGCCACCCACTTGCACCGTCCCGTCCGAAAGCCGCGACCAGTCACCTTTATGGGCGGCGGCGATGACGTGCTGGGTACGAGGCCCGAGCCTCGGCCCGAGCGCGGCCGGGACGACGTTGAGCACTGTCTCGGCCAGAGCGCCCACCGACTCGACGAGCTTTACCTGCTTGACGTTCACCTCATCGGCGATCAGGTCCGCGTAGGGGAGAAGGCGGCTCGCACCCGGGGCGGCCACCGTCAAGGCCGACAGGGGCAGGCGGGCCCGGCGCCCTGCCGCCTTGCGGATGGAATGGCCCGCCGAGCAGACCTCGCGGGCGAGGTCCATGGCAACGACGAGTTCCGGGTCGGCCGGCAGCTCGTCCGCCTCCGGCCAGGGGCGCAGGTGCACGCTGCGCTCGCCCGTGAGGCCCTCGTAGACGGCCTCTGTCAGGAAGGGGAGGAACGGCGCCGCCACCCGCAAGAGCACCTCGAGGACGGTGTGCAGCGTGTCGTAGGCGTCCTGTTTGTCGTCGGGCGGCGACTCGGCCCCCTTGGCTGGGCCACCGGCGCGGCCGGCGTCAACCGGGCGCCAGAAGCGGTCCCGGCTGCGGCGCACGTACCAGTTCGTCAGCGCGTCCAAAAAGGCCGAGATATGGGCGCAGCCGCCCGCGAGATCGCAGCTTTGCATGGCGGCGGTGACGTCTTCGACGAGCCGGCGCGTCTTTGCGAGCACGTAGCGGTCGAGCACGCCGGCCTGGTCGGTGCGGACACGGCCGGTGAGCCCGTCGGCGTTGGCGTAAAGAGAAAGGAAGTACCAGGTGTTCCAGATCGGGTTCAAGACCTGGCGCAGGGGCTCGGAGAGGCCCTTGTTCTCGATGACGACGTCGAGGCCACGCAGCACGGGCGAGCTGAGCATGTACCAGCGCATGGCGTCGGCCCCGTAGGCGGCGAACACCTCTTCCGGGTCGGGGAAATTGCGCAGCCGCTTCGAGAGCTTGCGGCCGTCGTCTCCGAGCACGATCCCGTGCGCTATGCAGGTCTTAAAGGGCGGGCGGTCGAACAGGGCGGTGGCGAGCACGTGCAAGCTGTAGAACCAGCCCCGGGTCTGGCCCACGTACTCGACGATGAAGTCGGCGGGGAAGTGCTCCTCGAAGCGCCGCTCGTTCTCGAAGGGGTAGTGGAGCTGGGCGAACGGCATGGAACCGGACTCGAACCAGCAGTCGAGGACGTCGGGTATGCGTCTCATCAAAGACGCACCCGTGGGGTCGTCGGGATTCCGCCTGGTCAGCTCGTCGATGCCGGGGCGGTGCAGGTCCTCGAGGCGGACGCCGAAGTCGGCCGCCAGCTCGTCCAGGCTGCCGTAGACGTCGACGCGCGGGTAGGCGGGGTCGTCGCTCTTCCACACGGGGATAGGCGTCCCCCAAAAACGGTTCCGGCTTATCGACCAGTCCCGCGCCCCCTCCAGCCACTTGCCGAAAGCACCGTCGCGAACGTGCTCGGGAACCCAGGTGATCTGCTGGTTGAGCTCGACCATACGGTCCTTCAAAGCCGTGACGGCCACGAACCAAGAGCTCATCGCCCGGTAGATGAGGGGCGTGTCGGTCCTCCAGCAGTGCGGGTAGCTGTGGGTGTACTCCTCGGCCCTCACGAGGGCGCCGGCGGCCTGGAGCCGCTCGACGATGCGGGCGTTTGCCTCGAACACGTGCACGCCGGCCAGGTCGGCCACCTCTTCGCTGAAGCGGGCGTGGTCGTCGACCGGGCAGATGACAGGGATCCCGACGGCCTCGCAGACGCGCTGATCGTCCTCGCCGAAACCAGGCGCCATCTGGACGATCCCCGTGCCCTCGTCCATGGCGACGAAGTCCGCCCCGAGCACCACGAAGGCGCCGGGGGTGTCGGCGAAGTAGTCGAACATGGGGCGGTAGCGGCGACCCACAAGATCGGCCCCAGTGACGGTTCCGAGGACCCGTGAGCCGGCGAGGACCTCCTCGTAGGCGCCGAGGCACGCCTCGCCGATCACCACGCGCCCGTCGCCCCACTCGAGCACGCTGTAGGTGAGCTCCGGCCCGACGGCGAGGGCAAGGTTGGACGGCAAGGTCCAAGGCGTCGTCGTCCAAGCGAGCATCCCGAGCTTGCCCCGCAAAAGGGAAGGGCCGTCGTCGACCGGCTCGAGCTCGAAGCGCACCGTGACGGCCGGGTCGGTGCGGTCGCGGTAGGCGTCGTCTTGGCGCGTCTCGGAGTTCGAAAGCGGCGTCTCGCATTCCCAGCAGTAGGGAAGGACGCGGAATCCCTCGTAGGCGAGTCCCTTGTCGTAGAGCCGTTTGAAGGCCCAGAGCACGCTCTCCATGAACGAGGTGTCCATGGTCTTGTAGACGTCCTCGAAGTCCACCCAGCGTGCCTGGCGCGTCACGTAACGCTCCCAGGCGTCGGTGGTGCGCTGCACGAGCTGTCGGCAATAGGCGTTGAAGCTTGCGATGCCAAAAGCGATCACCGCCTGGCGGTCGGGCAGGCCGAGCTCTTGTTGCGCAGCCATCTCCGCGGGAAGGCCGTGGCAGTCCCAGCCGAATCGGCGCTCGACGCGCCGGCCGAGCATCGTCTGGAAGCGGGGGACAGCGTCCTTTACGAAACCGGTGAGCAGGTGACCGTAATGCGGCAGCCCGTTCGCGAAAGGGGGACCGTCGTAGAACACGTACTCGGTCTCGGGGCCGTGCAGGGCGACGGAGGCCTCAAAGGTGCGGTCCTCGCGCCAAAAAGCCAGGATCTCCTCTTCAAGGGACGGGTAACGCGGTTGGGCGGGGACCTGCGGGTAGCGACTCGCGCCTGTCGGCTCGGACATGGCCATACAGTAGGCGGCCATGGCAGATGACCTGTTCGACGTCGAGTCGACTGAAGAGGGACCCGTGGCGATCATCCTGCGCGTCCGCGTGCAACCCGGTGCCGGACGGGCCTCGGTCACGGGGCGTCATGGCGACGCCCTGGCCTTGCGGGTGGCCGCTCCGCCGATCGAGGGCAGGGCCAACGCCCAGTGCTGCGAGCTCGTCGCCGACATCCTCGGTGTGCGCAAGTCCCAGGTGGAGCTCGTCTCGGGCGAGAAGAACCGGCAAAAGCGTTTCCGCGTCACCGGCATCGATCCAGCCAGGGCCAGGGACGCCCTCGCCCAGGAGCTGCGCTCTGCGGGCGGGCGGCCCGGCTCGCGCGACCACAACGAAAGACAGGGGCGAACAAGACCGTGAGAGCGCCACGCGCGACCATGAGCTCTCCCCGCCGCTGCGTGAGACCCATGGAACTTTGTTGGCGGGCGGTAACCACTGGGGCTATCGTCGGTCACCCTCGCCGCGACAGGAGAGACCTATAGTGCCGACGACCGTAGTGCCGGCAGAAACGAAGAAGGGAGCCGTCGTGAAGGCGAACGCCCCCAAGGCGTCCGCGAAGCCCGCGGTGGCCAAGACGACGGTTGAGTCGTCGGAAAAGGTCGCTGCGGCGACTGGTGCGCTCCCGCGCGCCACGGCTGCCAAGGGCGTGACCGCGAAGAAGGCGGCGGCATCGCCGCCAACGAAGGCACCCGCGAAGGCTGGTTCTTCTGTGCAGAAGTCCTCCAAGGCGGTCTCGGCCAAGGCCGCCAGCCCGTCGGGCGCGAAGACCAAGGCCGCCAAGGCCCCGTTAAAGCCGGCCGTCAAGTCCGCCCCCAAGACGACCACCAAGGTGGCCACGACGAAACAGGCCACGTCACCCAACAAGGCCGCCTCGGCCTCGGCCGTCAAAAAGGCGCGCCCGTCTGCGACGACAAAAGCGACGGTCCGGGCCAAGGGCGACGCTAAGCCGGCCGCCAAACACGCACCGGCGACGAAGACGGATCTCCCGGCGAAGGCTTCGGCGCCGGCGGCCAAGGCCGCCGCTACCTCGCGCAAGTCCGCGGCGGGGGCGCGCACCGACCAGCCGCGCTCGGGTGCCGAGCTCGATGCCGCTGTTGCGGCTCCGAAGCGGGTCGTCGAAGGCTACGCGAAGGACGAGAAGTTCCTCGCCAGCCAGCGCGCAGCTTTGCTGCGCGAGCGATCGACCTACCTCGAGCAGGCCGCCTCCTTGAAGGCGGAGGCCGAATCGCTCGTCGAGGAGATGGAGCCGGGCGACATCCAGTTCGACGATGAGTCCGGCGAAGGCGGCACGGTCACCGTGGACAGGGAGCGTGATCTCGCCCTTTCCGCTCAGGCGATGGCGGCGGTGGAGGAGATCGACCACACACTTGCGAAAATCGACAACGGCACCTACGGGATCTGTGAGAACTGCGGGCGCATGATCGTAAAGGCGCGGCTCGAAGCCCTCCCCTACGCCCGCTTGTGCATCGACTGCAAGAGCGGGGGGCTCTCGAGACGTTGAGCACGGCCGGCGGAGACCGGCCCGGCGCCACCGGGGCAGAAAGACGACGGGAGCTGCCTGGCCGTGGCCGGCGGATTAGTTCGACTCTGCTGGTGGCGCTCTTGGTAGTAGCAGCCGACCAGGTGACCAAGTCTCTCGCCGTCTCCCGGCTCTCATCGGGGCCTGTCCATTTGATCGGGCCTTTTTCTTTTGAGCTCGCCTACAACACCGGCGTCGCTTTCAGCATCGGCACCGGCCTCACACTGCCGATCGTGGTCATCGTCGTCGTCGTAGTGGCGCTCGTCGCCTGGTTCGGCCGGACAGTGCCCAACCGGGCGGCGGCGATAGCCGTCGGCCTGATCCTCGGGGGCGCCGTCGGCAATCTCTCCGACAGGCTCTTTCGAGGCCATCACGGCGCCGTGGTCGACTTCATATATTCGGGTTTCTGGCCGACGTTCAACGTCGCCGACGCCTCGATCGTCTGCGGGTGCGTACTGCTCGGCATCGCCCTGTGGCGGGCGAATGCCACTACACAGTCGCATGAGGGTGAACGACGAGTGCTGCCATGACCGAGAGCGGTGACCACGTCGTCGTCGAGATCCCCCCGGCGCTGTCCGGCGAGCGCGTGGACCGTGTCGTGGCGCTGTTGTCCGGGCGCACCCGGGCACAGGTGGCCAGGCTCATCGCCGCCGGGGGAGTGAGTCTTTCCGGTGCCACAGTGTCGGTGGGCCATCGCAGGGTGCGGTCCGGCGAGATGCTCGAGACCGACCTCGGCACTTTGGCCGAGGTCGCCCGCTCGCACGCGCTCGCCGCGGCCGCGGGCGAGGTCGCCTTTCGCGTCGTCTATGACGACGCGGCGGTGATCGTCGTTGACAAGCCGCCCGGCCTCGTCGTCCATCCCGACGCCGCCCACCGTTCAGGCACGCTCGTCGCGGGCCTGCTCGCCTCTTATCCCGAGCTCGCCCGGCTTCCCGAGCTCGGCTGCGGAGAAGCGGACCGGCCGGGGATCGTGCATCGCCTCGACAAGGACACCTCCGGCCTGCTCGTGGTCGCCCGCACCCCGGAGGCCTACAGGTCCCTCACAGCCCAGCTGGCGGCGCGCACCGTGCACCGAAGCTACCTGGCGCTCGCCTCTGGCGCCCTCGAGGCCGAGGCCGGTGTCGTGGACGCCCCGATCGGGCGGTCGCTGCGTGACCCGACGCGGATGGCGGTGGCAGCCGGGGGGCGGGCGGCGCG
>Ga0187867_10003357_pt1 | contig 12859 bp, 15 predicted proteins | sample June2016WEW_13_1_FD_132976 | JGI IMG/M metagenome (GOLD analysis project Ga0187867, IMG submission 132976) | Peatland microbial communities from SPRUCE experiment site at the Marcell Experimental Forest, Minnesota, USA - June2016WEW_13_10 | ecosystem: Environmental > Terrestrial > Soil >... | reverse complement strand
GGTGTTGATATTATTGATCCGGATTTTCAAGAAAAGACCCAAAATGGACATTTTCACTGGCCATGGCTGCAGGTTCAAACCCCCGCGCAGTCTTTCCCCTTCTAACTTTCAATAAGAAAGTCGCCATGAGCAAACTATCAAAAATCAAAGAAGAGTTCAAAGCGTGAACACCCCTGTGAAACGCATACCGTGAACACCTCTTTAACTTCGTCTGGGAGACTCTTAGGTGGGAGGTGGAGTCGATTTGGTTGCCCACCACCTCCCTTGCCTTAAAAGGTTGTTGTGACCTCTCTTGTTCCCGCTTTGCCTTTTATGGCTATTAAGGGCAAATGCCCGGTTCAGTACCCAAGAAGCATATCAGGGGAGTAGAGGACGCTGAGCTGGCCCCCGCTGCATAGCCTGCCCCAGCGCCAAGGGCAGCCCCGGCTGCGACACCGCCAGCTCCGGTATACGCGCCCCACCCCTGATTCACATTTACACTTCGATTGACACTTCCGCTGTAAGAGCTCCCACCATGGTAGCCTTCGGCGGTGCCACCGTATCGGCCTTCCGCCGCGTAATTGCCCTCCGGCCCCTTTACTGCGGAGCCATACGGGGTTGATGCAGCCCCATAGCCTCCGGGTCCTTTCTCGGCAACACCGCCTTCAGGACCTCGGGCGGCTGCATAACCTTCCGGTCCTTTCTCGGCAACACCACCGTGCGGCCCTTCAGCAGCTCCGTACCCGTGCGGGCCTTCAGCGGCAACGCCTCCACGCGGGCCTTCAGCTACTCCCCCTCCATGCGAACCTGTGGCATATCCACCACCATGACTGAAGCTGCCACTGCTGGATGCCCCATGGAAACTTCCACCTCCGCCCCCGCGAAAGCTCCCGCCGCTAAACCCGCCTCCACCATGGAAGCCTTGCGCTCCGTGGAAGCCACCGCCACTACCATGGAAGCCTCCGCCGCCGAAACCTCTGGCGTCAGCCTGATCGAGGAGGAGTGGGGACCCCACCAAATTTGCGGCAAAAACGGCCGCTATAAAGAACTTGAAACTTAATTGTTTCATGACTTGTCTCCATTCTCTTCCCCAGGAGCAGGCGGTTGCTTCACAGCAGCGAACTCTATCTTCTGGACCCCACGGGGTGGACTGAATTTGAACAGAGCATCCGCCAGATGGGGAGTTGTTTTCCAGTCGCTCAGATAAGCGGTCCATTGGGGAGAGCCTTCCAGTTTCTTTTGAGTGAAAACAACCTTAAGCGGCAATGGCTTTTTCCCGGTGTCAACCCAAACCTGGATTTGGACATCCTTCCCATCGAAAGCCAGATGATGGCAGGGAATTCCGCGCACATTGCTCAGACCCACATAGAGCGAGTGCTCGATTTTGCTGGATACATGGTCCCAAAGCTGGGGGCTGGCCAAGTCGGTCAAAGCCACCCTCACACCGAAGTCTTTGTTGGCTTTTTCCAGCGCGCCTTCGATGTCCGTAGGAACTTCCATTGTGGCGTAGACATTTTCATCCTTGTCATACAGGGTGAGAGTCGCACCGTTCAGAAAAAACTCCCTGTTCACGAGATCTCCATTGGCGTTGACACGAACCGTGTCGGGCCGTTTCACGTACGTGTCCATATCGATACCGTACTGGAGTTTTTTCCCGCCGAGGTAGACCTCGTCGTCGGCGACCTCGGCATGATAAGAAAACTGTTGGAGCGATTTAAGGTAATCACACATCTGCCGCAGAACAACTAACGGGTCCGGCTCCTTCGCCGTGGCGGCCTCTTGTGCCATAGATACCGCTGCCGTACAGCTCAACACGAAAAGGCCAAGGATGGTAACCCTGAAGATTTTGTTCGATCTCATTAGAATACCTCCCGATGTAGAGTTTTAATGTCTAAACATATGATAAGGCGTCTCCTCACGGTTAGTCGCAAACGGTCCAATAATTATAAAGGGCCTCTCCTCACAAGCTTTTGAACTCCCATGGACAAAAGTTCTGGACCTTGCCGTTCAGATCCAATGGTAGACCGTTCACTCCCGTTGGGAGCATTAACCGGGTCCGCTGGAGGGGGAGGTTGCCAGCAGAAAGGCACGCATGCGCGCGGACAGCAGTTGAGAACCACTCACACACTGAAAGAACCAGGGCGTTTTACAAGTTATTGCTGAGCGTCTGTTGCGAATCACCATGAGGACATTAAATTACCGTGGATTTGCCACAATCAACTTCGGGCTGTGGTTCACCTTTTGCTCGGCTTTGGTGATAACTCATGAAAGAGCTTAGGCCATTAGTGGTGATCTTGATCATATCCACGTTCGTTGGAACAGCTGTGGCTGCAGAGAGAAAAACCACAGGTTACGCGGGCTCGGTGAGTTGCCGTGAGTGTCACGAGAAGTTCTACCAGCTCTGGTCCACCTCCAGGCACGGGCTTGCGATGCAGCCTTACACGGCGGAATTTGCCTGCAAAGAACTCACGCCACAAGGAAACGAGATCAAGATAGGGAATTCCTCGTACCGCGCCGACCTGTCCGGCTCAACCGGGTTCGTGCGCGAACGGGAAGCAGGCAGGGGGAAGAGATACCGGATCGAGCAAGCCCTTGGCGGCAAGAACGTCTACTATTTCCTGACGCCGTTCGAAAAAGGGCGCCTGCAAACCCTTCCCGTCGCCTACGATGTCCAAAAGAAAGAGTGGTTCGACACTGCTGCCAGCGGTATCCGCCACTTCCCGGGAGGGCAAGCCGGACAGAAGGTCGAATGGAAAGACCCGGCGTACACATTCAACACCTCCTGCTACGGCTGCCACGTAAGCCAACTCTCGACAAACTACGATCTCAAGACCGACACGTACAAGACTACCTGGGCTGAACCGGGCATCAATTGCGAGACCTGCCTCGCCCGGCTTGGAAAGGCCCTCTAGTTCTTCCGCTGGACTTCGCCGGCCTGCTAAACAAAATCTGCTGCTGGATTGTAGCTATCGTAGCATTCATCTGCCTGGTGCCTCTTCTGGCCTATGCCGTCAGCGCACATTCAGATTTTGGGGTTCCCCTGGCAGAAATACTCAAAAGAGAATGATCACCACACCGGTGATGACCAGCCAGTGGGTTAAAGCCGTGAAAATCGAGCCTTACGGGCGGCTGCGGCCATAAACACCTCATCGGCCTAAGCTGTTGGAACCTGAGCGCCTGCCTGTCCGATCTGGGGTTTCATCGCGTTCGCTCGGCAAAACGTTTTGCAGGGAGTCCCATCGGTGTTGAACTTCGACTTTCGCTATGCTGAGCAGTTCCTCGTCGCAATGGTTCTGACGAGCCTAACAGTGTTCACTCACTCGGCAGGTATGAGCTTGGTGCGGCATTATTTTAAGAGATCCTGCTCGTTCATAAAGAATCGCGAGCATTTAAAGCGACACCAAATACTCATGACCGGTATCGTAGCAATCATGATGGGTACTCATTGCTTCGAGGTTCTTATCTGGGCCTTCTTCTACATGCTGCGGGGCGTTGTTCCAGACGGGCTGTCGGCAGTTTTCTTCTCCCTCAACAGTTACACCACTGTAGGTGCCGGCAACATAACAGTGCTCGACCAATGGCGCGGCATAGGAGGATTTGAGGCGATGGCAGGAATGCTGATGTTTGGCTGGTCAACGGCTGTGCTTGCGGCCGCAGTACTGAAGCTCCATAGCTTGGATGCCTGAGAACTCATTGGAGACATGATCAGACGCTATGGGGAGAGAGTCATTTCCCCATTGATGAAAGCAGCTTTTTCTTTATGAGAACCCGCTTGTCTCACCCTTTGTATGTGTTTGGGATAGAAATCATAAATTGAAACATGGGCTCTTGTTGACTCGACGTGCCTATCCCGGCGAAGAACTGGAAATGCTGGCGTGCCGAACAACTTTGGACGAATGGAACGCGACTGAAAGCGGAAAGGATTCGGATAGACAATGAACGACGCGAACAGGAACAGAGGCGGCTGGAAGTCCAAAGCTATCGGCGAAATGACCGATTATTACATCACCTTCTTATACCTGGCCTATTTTTTCGGTTCATTTACATCGTATCGTAGATTGATACTGGGCGAGCATCAAATCGGCTATTTGCATTATGGGGTAGGCCTCACTCAAGCGCTGGTTAGGCAAAGTCATTCTCGTGGGGCGTGCTTTGCAGCATGACGTGCTGTCGGTTACTCTCGCGAATTGATTTACTCAGGGATTCAGTCCACCCCCTAAAGAGCCAAATTAGCTGCAATATCGTGCCCCTAACCTTAAACGCGCATTTAAGGTTCCGAGTGGCTAAAATCTAATCAGGTTTTGGGATGATCGAAGCTGTACGCGTCGTACATATCCCTATCTGACTTACTATTTGCGAACGGTCGGGGTTCGACGAACCGATGCCGGTGGGTAGCCATTCCGCCATCAAGATGCCCGAATCATATCTTAAGATGTCAGGGGTTCAACGTTTTGGTAAGAAACAGCAACATATCGTGGGACGCGCTGATGGGGATTCCTAAGGTTCGCTACATACAGCGGCAAGCTTTCATAACCATCAAAAGAGAAGAAGGTCCCTTCAGGTAAACCCAATGTAATCAAGCAAAGTGCAAGACCAAATGCGCTTCGCAGATTATCGCTCAGCGGCCGTTGCGAATCTCTATGAAGGCATTAATTTACCGTGAAGATTTCCCTGAATCAGCTGTTAGGGCTGGGGTTCACTTCTTGCTCGGCCTTTGTGTCGCCCTCATCCTGTTGTGAATATGCCACGCCAACAAAGCAAGCATGCAAAATGTAGCGCTGCAAAGCACCTCAAACGGTCGCCATTAGGGCTGAATGTTTTTCATACATGGAGGAATAGAATGAAGAGACGTGCTGTAGCGCCATCCATTGTAGGTTTCTTTCTCACGGTCATGCTGGCAGCCTTGCCGGCCCTAGCCCAGCAGATCACCGGCGTTCCGGGTTCGCCCAGCGCCACGACCACGATCGACGGAAAACAACTCCCGCCACCGCCCCCGAAATTCGGCGGCGTTATCAAGGAAGATGCCAAAGACTCGAAGCCATACTGGCCGCCTACCGTCGTGCCGCCCAAGGGCGCGCCCAACATTCTCCTCATCATGACCGACGACCAGGGATACGGTGTTTCGGGCACCTTCGGCGGTGTCATACCGACGCCCGCGCTGGATCGCGTCGCCAAGGCCGGGTTGCGCTACACGCAATTCCATTCCACCGCCTTGTGTTCGCCCACGCGCGCCGCGCTCATCACGGGCCGCAACCATCACTCGGTGGGCTTCGGTATAATCGGTGAGTTGTCCACCGGCTTCCCGGGCTACGACTCCATCATTGGGCCGGAAAACGCCACCATCGGCACGATCCTTCGGGACAACGGTTATGCTACCTCATGGTTTGGCAAGGACCATAACACTCCAACCTATCAGTACAGCAAGGCCGGGCCCTTCGACCAATGGCCGGTCGGCATGGGTTTTCAGTATTTCTACGGGTTTCTGGGCGGCGAGACCGACCAGTGGACGCCCTACCTTTTTCGCAATCAGACCCAGGTGTTTCCATGGGTCGGCAAGCCCGACTACAACCTCACCACCGATCTGGCAGACGACGCCATCAAGTACATGCGTGATCTGAACGCGGCCGCACCCGACAAGCCGTTCTTCGTTTATTACGTGCCCGGGGGCACCCACTCGCCGCACCAGCCGACTAGGGAATGGATCGAGAAGTTCAAAGGCAAGTTCGACATGGGCTGGAATGTGATGCGCGAGCAGATATTCGCCAACCAGAAGCGGCTCGGCGTGATCCCGGCGGGTACCCAACTCACCCCCTGGCCGGACGACCTGCCGAAGTGGGAGTCGCTTTCACTTGTGCAAAAGAAACTCTATGAGCGCCAGGCAGAGGTGTTCGCCGCCTACGCAGCTTATACCGACTATGAGATCGGCCGGGTAATACAGGCGGTCGAGGACATGGGCAAACTCGACAACACCATCATCATCTACATCTGCGGCGACAACGGCACCAGCGCCGAAGGCACCCTGTCCGGCACATTCAATCAACTGACCGCATACAACGGCATTCTGGAGGTCCCTGAACCCCTGGAGTTATTGCACTATGAGAACTGGGGCTCAGACAAGACCTACCCGCACATGGCGGTGGGATGGGCGTGGGCGTTCGATACGCCGTTCAAGTGGACAAAGCAGGTGGCGTCGCATTTCGGCGGGACCCGGCAAGGGATGGCCATCGCGTGGCCCAGCCACATCAAGGATGCCGGCGGCATCCGCGCGCAGTTCCACCATGTCATCGATATTGTGCCCACACTCCTCGAAGCCACCGGTGTCAAAGCCCCCGAGATGGTCAATGGCATCAGGCAGAAGCCGATTGAAGGCGTGAGCATGAATTACTCGTTCGATAAGGCGAATGCCAATGCACCGTCGAAACGCGAGACGCAGTATTTCGAGATCGGTGGCAACCGCGCGATATACCGCGACGGTTGGATCGCAGCCACGACGCCGCCCGCCCCACCGTGGGTCATGGGAACGGCCAAGATGCCCGATGTGGTCAACGGCTACAACTGGGAACTCTACAACATCGCCGACGATTATTCGGAGAACAAAGATCTCGCCGCGAAAATGCCTGACAAGCTGAAGGAATTGCAGGCGTTGTTCCTGACCGAGGCGGCGAAATACCAAGTTCTCCCCTTGGATAACTCGGCCTTCACGCGCCTCGTTACGCCGAAACCTAGCGCTACAGCCGGGCGAAAGGTCTTCACATACTCAGGTGAGAATTCCGGCATTCCTGTCGCTAATGCTCCCAGCATTTTGGACAAGGACTACACCATCACCGCCGAGGTGACGATCCCCGAAGGCGGCGCGGAGGGAATGATCGTGACTCTGGGCGGCCACTTCGGCGGCTACGGCCTTTACCTGCTCAAAGGCAAGCCGGTCTTCGTCTACAACCTCCTGGATCTGGAGCGATACCGTTGGGAGGGCGGCGTGGGAGCTGAAGACTGGTTAGGCGCTGCTCTCAAGCCGGGCAAGCACACTCTAGTGTTCGACTTCAAATACGACGGCCCCGGCCCCGGCAAGGGCGGCACCGGCGTGCTGACGGTCGATGGCAAGGAGTTGGCCCGCAAGACAATCGCGCACACGATTCCGTTACTCATGTCCATTGACGAGACCTTCGACATTGGCTTGGATACCCGCACGGCGGTGGACGACAGCTACGAGCTGCCGTTCCGCTTCACCGGCACGATCGACAAGCTGACCTTCAACCTCGGACCGGAGCAGCTGACAGAGAAGGACCAAAGGAAGATGCGAGAAGCGGTCGCCAGAGCTCAAGACTAGGGCGTGCAAGCAGATGATTGATCCTGCGATAGTCGTCGCATTGCTGATTCAATCAACGTGAACAGCACACTGATGATTATGGTTCTCAACTGCTGTCAACATGCGTGCGTGCTTTTCTGCTGGCAACCTCCCCAGGCCGGCGGGCGCGATTAATGCTCCCAATGGGCATGCTGTCAGGTGTCGAGTTCCCTGTGACATCGAAATATGTCGCTTCACCGGCATCCAGCCGAAGCTGCGACTTTGATAGGAGGGTAAGCCGTGCGACCGTGTGGAACGGTGCTTCCGCTTCGTTCCACTTGACACTCGCGTTTTCGATCCAGAAATTGGCGTCCCGACGCTTGCCCCAATAGGTCATGCTGCCGGCGTCAAGGAACTGGAGTCCGAAGTCGAAGCCGCTCATCTCGCTATCTTCCTTGAGGTGCCGGATCAGCTCGTCCTGCAGGGCGTTCGGGTTACTCCTTTGTAGAGGACGCGCCGGATTGTCCTGGGACGGCGTAGCTGAATACTTCACAATATCGATCGGTCCGTGACGAAACGGTACCGTGCTCCAATAGCGCAACTGCTGATAAGGTTTGATTTTCTGACGTGCCTGCAATTGTGCCAACAAGAGAGTCCTCAGCACTCTCAACTTGTCCCTGAACGGCAGGGACCACAGGCCGGCGGCTGGGCTCGATGCGGTAAGTACCTTCATGGTCGCCAGAAATGCACGCGCGTCGTTTATGGGGAGAGTCTTCGCGTTTTGCAGTGAAAAATCCTGTCGGCCAACGTTCGCGTCAGGAACAGCCATGCCCTCCCGAGTGAGGTCGACCGAAAAAGACAATGATCGGACGTCGGCCTTGAAATCAGAGTTTATACTCGGATCCGAGTTTGCGAACCGCACAATAGCGGGATATACGCCAGGCGTCTTGAAGATCTCCCTCGCGAGCCGTACCGCCAGCCTAGGGTCGCGTCCGACGGTAACGTCAAATACCTCGAATTGGGCTCGGGCGCAGACACCCTTTGCATGAGTTCCACGGCCGAGCGGTCGGTGTTGTTTGGCGGCAGCATTCGCTTGCATCAAGAGAACTTTCTTGACTATCTCCTCGATGTCTGACTGTTCCCTGGCGAGGCTCCGCTCAGCGTCGCTACCGGTCACTCCGAACCATCTGGTCAAGAACAGCATAGGGACGAGTCCTCCTCGGCGCTTGTCGGCCGTTTTCACTGGCAAGGAGCGGCCCCTGCCGGCTTAGCGGCACGGGCTATCGGACGGTCAACGAGCACGTGGCGCATGTCGTTGCCCGGCATCGTTGTGTCAGCATCATCAGGGTCCTGCTTTCAGCCGCGGCCAAAGTGGAACGATGGAACTCATCCCAGTTTAGAGATAAATTTGACGGCGGTGATGCTTGGCAGAAAGCAGTAGGCGGCGGCTCTCGTCGTAACGAAGCTTGAGAATCCTGTGATCTTGATCGGGGGGGCGCCATTCGCCTGGGGAATTACGAAAATGCTTTCCGCTGGGTCTTGAGTGCCAATTAAAGGATCCTTCGATTTAGGATGCAGCCTAACCGCCCCGGCGAATTCGCTGTCATTTACCCATTGCCCCAGCACAAACTCATATTGATTCTCGATGCTTGAGTTGATGAAATAGCCGAGAAGCCCGCGCTCGATGCCATCGTAGGGTCGCGTCGGATCATAGGCCGGCCCGTATGGCATGCCACGACGGATCAGCCGGTGAGTATTATTGCTGCCACCGGGTTGGCCCTGGCCCGTGACTGGCTGGCCTCGGGGATTTATGCGGCGGATGTGTGCGCCAACGGGACAGCGCAGTCCCTTTGGATCGCCCGACCCATCAGCGTTCACGTATTCGAAGTTGTTGAGCTGCTCGGGTGGAATCCCGCCCGGAGGGCTATCAGTTTCTGGCGACAACGTAAGAGGAACGCCATTGCGCCACCGCCCGCAAATCTTGGCAGCAAGCAGTTCGGGATCTATTTTGTCCTTGTTCGATTGCAGGTAATTCTCGAATCCAACAACGTCTGTCCTGATCATCTTGAAGACAGCAAAGCTGCCGTTCAGACCGAGTTCTCGAGGCTCCGGCACAAAGTAATTTTCAGCCTCTTCCAGCAAAACGAATAGCCATGGTTCACATGGTTGCTGGTGATCCGGCGGATATCGTTCCGGACCGCCGCGAATGGTGGTCATGCCGATGCCGTCGGTGTAACCGAAGTGAACTTTGAAAGTGGGGATGGGCTTGCCATCCTTCATCTCCATCAATGCCATTCCGTCTTGACGCCAGATCTCCCGAAAGGCATCGCCTTCGGCAAACAGAGCAGATAGCCGGTCGCTATAGCTCGTCATCGCCTCCGGGCTGATGGCGTACAGCGTCACCAGGATGTGATCGCTTCCCGTCCCAAAGGCACCGATCCAGTTCTTCGGTCCACTTCCTCCGGTATCGCCCACCAATTCCGCTCGTTCGGCGGCTCCAGCGATGAACGCGCCGAACGACTTGAACGATACGTTTGGAACGTGATCTTTGATCTCCAGAGCGATCAGTCCCTGCCAGGTGATGCCAAGGTTAAGGCAATAGTCGGGTTTTCGGCGTGGGACATCAGCGAGATTGTCTCCTGGTCCAGGCTCAAACCCTACGTGCCAGTCTTCGGCAGTGGTGATCTGCGGCGCGTCAGACTCGTCACCGCTGACGAGCCTCCCGAGCAGCTTGCGTGCCTCCGCGGGGACGCCCACCGTCAATAAGAAATGTCGGACCATCGGCATCCTGTAACCCCGGAGGATGAATCCCTGAATATCACCGAGGTCGAGTGTGGTCCTCGTACCTGGTCCCGAATGGGCATCAGCTCCCGGGGTCTCATGCCCGCCTCGCCCTAACAGACGGCGGAGAATCCCCCCGCTTTCTTTTGCCCGTGGCGAGTCTGCCTTGTTGTCCTGGCTCATTGTGTATCTCCTAACTTGATCCTGACTCGTGACTAAGCGGCCGAAGCTCCGGATCGACGGACGCCTTGGAGTCCTCGCTATCGATCCGAGCCTTATTGTGACCTACTATCGGCGAGCAGGGCATGGATGTCCTGAACCGTCAGTCCTGGATATGCCTGGTAGAACCCGATCGGAGCGCGGCTTGCCGCCGCTGCAAAGTCAATGAACTCCTGGAGGTGCTTTCTGCATGGCGAGGGCGGCGGATCCTTGGTGAATTTGAATACAAGATCGAAGACCGGTCCGATGTATTTGGTGAAATCGGCGATATACTTGTCGAACGAGCCGTCATAAACGGTAAAGAAACCAACCTGGTTGTTCCCCAGCGGCACGAACTGCGCGAAGTGGGGTGTGCCAACGGTGTCCAGGTCTTTCTGGGTCCTGTGCGACCTCGCGTGCAGGAGCAGTTCCACCTCGATGTAGGCAAGGCGTGATTTGATGGGCAGGATCACCAGGAATGGTCGTTGTTCGCCGGCGCCAGTGACGTCTGCGGCGGACGCCAAGGCCTTTATCTCTTTGGCGGTGACGTCTGGGTAGGCGCTGAAAAGCGTAGCCGCACGGAGAAGATGCTCCGCGGTCCATTCGACGAAAGCGTCTGCATTATCTGCGACCGGAGTGGACGGCGGATTGTCCACATGCTGGAAGATAGCGTCGAACACCGAACCTGCGTGCGCGGCCAGATCGGCCATGAGCTGACCGAATTCGCCGTCGAAGTCTGCAAGAAATAACAGAGTCTTTTCGCTCAGGACCGTGAAGCGCGAGTAGTGAACTCGGCCTATGGTATCCTCCGCTTGAAACAGCCCAGGCATCATTGGTGGAAGCTGCTCCGCCAGCACCTTTGCGTCATCGGGCGACTTCAAGGGGAAGCTGAGGGTAAAATGGTTCTGGCTCATCACGTGATCTCCTTCGCTAAACGGTGCCGACTTGAGGCTGGCAGGCGCCGCCAATAATTTGGATTGTCAACCACGCAGTAGTCAACGTCAGCCCCCTTGTGGCAGGGTTGATAGTAGGTCCCGGCTGCGAAGTAATAGTTTTGATTGGTCACCACCACCGGACCACCGGTCGAGCAGAATACGGCGAGGAGGCTGCAGGAGCGCCAACCGCAAGTCCGGTTGCACGCCAGGGCAAAACAATAAATATATCCTCCTCGCAACCCTAGCGCGCATCCTTGGCGGCTTTCAGCGCCTTCACTACGTGCAACTTGCATTGCGGTGAGAGCCACTCCTTATTCTGTTTCAGACACTGTAATTCCTGCCTTGGACCCTTGGCAACACTGCAGTACTTTTCAATGTCTCCCTGGCAGGGGCCGACTGCGAATGCTAGACTCTGAGATAGCAGGCCCAGACAAATTGACATTGCAACCACAATGATCAGTTGAGCCACCAGTCTGTTAATTTTCATGCGATGTTTCCTATTTTGAAATGGATGAATCAGCAATACACAATTATGCATTGATATCAGTAGGGTAAGACCGTATCGGAATGTCGTCAATCACGAGATGCCACGATTCCGTGGATCCTTTTTCGATGGTAGTAGGGGTTTCCGGAGATACTTGCCAGAGCAAGAAAAGAAGCCGGAAGGGGATAATGCAACCTCAATCTTCCTTGTCGCTTTTCGCAACAAACCTTTGGAGTAGGAGCCGGCTCAGCGAAAGTCCACCCTCCTTTTGAGCCACGCGTACTGACCTCGTCTCCCATGATCCGATCGTAACGCACTTTTCGAGCGTATGCACGCAGACGACCGAGGAAGGACGCCGCCAATTCGCCGGTTATGCAGGCAAAATCCTCCATCTTGATTAAAGAGCGGGGAGGCATTTGTCCGGCCGCCTCTGAAATAGCCAAGCAACGTCCCCACCGTTTATGTCCTTTGTCGCACATTTTAAGTAGAGGGGAAAAGTCAGGAGGCATGGACAAATCCGAGAACGGCAATACCTTATTTTAGTACGTAGGTGAGGAGTCTTAATTGAACGGAGTTTCAGGAACTCAAAACATGAAGGTTAAATCAACTTTACTTTTAGCGTGTCTGGCTCTTGCTTTAGTCGTGCTCGTAGCACCAACGAGGGCCGAGGCGCAATGCTGTTGGGGCGACGCGATTGCCGCGCCTTTCGTGGCAGCGGGGGCGATAGTTGAGGGGGCGGTGGTGTTATCGGCCGCTATCGTGACGGCCCCTTTCGCGGCACCCAGTTGTGGCAGTTGCGGCTTTAGCTTGTGCAATCCGTGCGGCTCTGCCCCTGTTTCATATGTCCCCGGCAGTCGATACTGAGTATGTCCCAGATAAGGAGAAAATCATGATAGGGCGAAATGTAATGTTCAGATATTTTTATCTATTTACACTGTTGTCATTCGTATCGGCGCTGCTTTTGCCGGCTCTTGCAGGAGCTCAAGACTACCCGATCATGGACCGGGTTGCCGACAAAGTCATCCAGAAGTACCAGAATTCGACCTGCGAGCAATTGTGGCAGAAAAAGGGCAAGCCAAAGTCGGCAAGGGAGCAGAAAGCCGTCCAATTCCTGAAGGAGGACCCACAGATGCGCGTTGCGTTCATCGACAAAGTAGCTGCTCCCATCGCCAACAAAATGTTCGAATGCGGCATGAT
>Ga0187867_10003353_pt1 | contig 12870 bp, 9 predicted proteins | sample June2016WEW_13_1_FD_132976 | JGI IMG/M metagenome (GOLD analysis project Ga0187867, IMG submission 132976) | Peatland microbial communities from SPRUCE experiment site at the Marcell Experimental Forest, Minnesota, USA - June2016WEW_13_10 | ecosystem: Environmental > Terrestrial > Soil >... | reverse complement strand
CCCGAGCCGCCGGCCCCCACGCCGCCCGAAGACCCCGCGCCCGCGATGCGGCCGGAAGATGAAGCCCTGGTTGCCGAGCGGCTGCGGGAATTGGGCTACATCGAGTAAACTCCCCCCAATGGGGCGGATCGGTAATCCATGCAGGAAAAACCTAATATTATTTTGATCACTGCGGATTCTCTGCGCGCCAATCACTTGGGATGCTATCAGTATCCGCTCCCGACCAGCCCGCACATCGACAAGCTGGCATGTGAGGGTGTGCTGTGCGAAAACATGTTCGCTCCGGGCATCCCTACCCAGCCATCGCACACCACGATCTTCACCGGCCAGCATCCGGTCACGCATGGCGTGGTGGCACACGGCGGCAAAGCCAGACTGACCCGCGGATCGCCCTGGCTGCCGGAAATCCTGTACGAAGAAGGTTACACCACGTGCGCCGTGGATACGCTGTTTCGAGAACGCATCTGGTTCGGGCGCGGCTATGAGTACATCGTGGACCCGAGCCTGCGCCACATGTTTTATGCCTCCGTCACCCAGGAGGAATTGAACGATCGCGCCATTCACTGGATCAAGACGGTTCCCAAGGGGCCGTTCTTCATGTTCATCCATTACTGGGATGTGCACTATCCCTACACCCCGCCGGAGCGCCTGCGTGGGTTGTTCTACGATGGCCACAATCCCACCGATCCGGACAACCATGAGTTGGATGAGTGGTGGCACCATCCGATCGGCGCCATGGCCCGGGACACCTGGCTGCGCAGTTCCAGTGGCCTGATCAGGGATCCAAAATACGTAACCGCCCTCTACGACCGCGAAATCCGCTACCTGGATGAAGGCATCGCCGCGCTGCAGGCTGCCCTGGAACAGCAGGGGATGGCCGAAAATACGATTATCTGGCTGGGGGCGGATCACGGCGAAAGCATGACCGACCACCGCATTTGCTATGACCACTATGGCTTATACGACTGCACCGTGCGCGTGCCCACCGTGGTGCGCTGGCCGGCGGGCAAGCTAAAGGCGGGCAGCCGCCTCGCGCCGTTCCGGCAGTTGTCGGATGTGGCGCCCACCCTGTTGGAGGCGACCGGCAGTCTGATTCCGGAAGAGATGGAGGGCCGCAGCTTTCTGCAGCAGATGCAGGGGCAGGAAGAGCCCTCCGGATACGACCGGGTGATTGGCCTCGAATCCACCTGGCAGGCAAAATACTATTTGCGCAATAGCCGCTACAAGTTCATTCTGGCGCGCCAACCGGACATGCTGGGGAATCCGGACCGGGAACTGTACGATCTGGCGGTGGATCCTGGGGAGGACCACAACATAGCCGTCGAGGAGCCGCAGTTGGCGGCCGGCATGGAGGCGGAACTGGAAGGGTGGCTTGCGGACAAGCTGCAGGCACTCGGGAAAACCAAGGATCCGGTCAAGGAAGAAGGCGCCGTGGCCGAGAGCATCTGGGCAGGACATCGATCATGAACGATACGGGAAACGAAAATAAAACCGCAACCGAAGCGGATCTGAAGGCTCTGGCCGAAGCTTATCTGGACGCCTTCCACAAGCGGGATCTGGACCGCTGCGTCGATTTCTTCAGCGACGATGCCAGCATCGACTTCAACATGACCGCCTATAAGGGCCGGCAAGCCATTGTCGACTGGCACAAGGACCGGTTCGAGGCGGACCTGAAGATGCTTCGCTTGAATAACATCACAGTCAAGGGCGACACGGTCACCGTGGATGGGGTGGCTACCTCCAAGCGGCTGGTTGCGTGGAAGGCGAAGTCGATTGCGGGAAGAGTCACGATGCGTTTCGTGGACGGCAAAATCAAGAGCGGCAAGCTGGCTGCGCGCATGACGAACCCACTCAATATGCTCCGGGAAGACATGGGCACCTGGTAGGCGGGAATTGCGCGCGCTTGCTCGAACTCGGCAGGTTACGAAAAACGATGGCCTGCCCCACAGCTAAGCTGCTGTACGGTTGCGACGGCGATGGGCTCCCACTCTCGCCATTAGCCCCAACGCCAACAAACCGGAGAGACTAAGCAAGTGCATTCCCGGCTCCGGCGTTGGAAGGCTGTTGGTGACTTCCGAGATCATTCCGCTGCCGCTACCGTTCGCCTTGATATAAATATCGTTGCTGATGGTCATCACGGACACCGGCGCAAATGAGACGGACGTCTGTGGGCTCTGGACCAGTAAATCGATTGTATCTGCCGCGGGGCACTGTCCGGGTCCTATGGCGACGCCGACGCACAGCGTTTCCGAGAACTGGATCGAGACCGGCTGGCTGACGATGTTATCCGTGATCCCGAAAACCGCCTGATCGATGGTAGGCGCTCCCGAGACCGTCTGGACCAAGTAGGTGAGGGCGGAATCCATACCGGCTCCACTGGACACGTTCCACGCAGCGGATAGATCCAGGCCGGGATCGCCCGGATTGCTCGAAGGAGTGACCGTCACAGCGCTGGCGGGAGGTCCGAGAAGAGTCGGGAAGTAGGCGTTGGTATACGCGAAATCGCTAAACTCCAAAGATCCTATTTGGCACGGACCAGTGAGTGCCACGTAGACGGCCACCGAAGCCGTAGGGCATGGGGCTATGGGACCTGCGGACATTACGGAAGCAATCAAGCATGCAAAAACCGCCAGGCTCAGTAGTTTTGTTAATACGCTCGTCATGACTTTCCTTTTCCCACCTGCAAATCGACTGCTGTAAACGCTAGTACTGTCAATCGAGTATAAGAAATTCTTAACAAACAATCAAGGGTGATTTCTTAGGGGCATTTCTCTGAAGTACTAGAACTAGTAGTACTATAATTCCAGACTGAAAGCGCCTAGCCCTTATGCTGTGGCCCCGGTATCACTTTCGCGTAGACCCGCCTTTCGGATAGCGCGCGAGATGACGAAGTGGACCAGTCCTGGGAAATGCCGCTCGAAGGCACTCCCGATCCTGGAATGCAGGCCGACAAACCGGGTGCGCTTGCGGCGGTAGGCGGCCGAGACGATCTGCCGAGCGGTTTGCGCCGGGGAAACCAGCAGCCATGCAGGCGGCGTGCGTTGGGGCGGCGGAGCGTCCAGGCGCACCCCGCGATTGTCGACCTGGTAGATCTCGCTTGCGACGAATCCGGGCAGGATGTGGGTGACGCTGACGCCCAGCGGCGCCAGTTCGTGGGACAAGCCGTCGCACAAGGGCACCAGCGCGAATTTGCTCATACAGTAAGGCGTGGCCAGGGGAACTGGAACGATTCCCAATAAGCTGCCCACAACTATGATGCGGCCCCGGGTCTTGCGCAGTTCGGGGAGGGCGGCGAACAGGGTCCGCAGCACCCCGAAGACGTTGGTTTCCAGTTGGCGGCGGTAGTCCTCCAGGGTGAGATCCACAAAGCGGCCACCAACCGAGAACCCGGCGTTCGCCACGGCCACATCCAAACGGCCAAATTCACTCCGGGCCAGATCCACGGCCCGTTCCAGATCGCCATCGCGAGTGACATCGCCGGTAACGGCGAGAGATCGGATGCCGGCGCCGCTCAACTCTCCCGCCAGTGCCTCAATGCGTTCCGCGCGACGGGCCATCAGTACGGTATGAGCGCCTTCGCGCGCGAACTCACGGGCCACCGCCTCGCCAATACCGGAAGATGCGCCTGTGATCAGCACCACCTGGTCCTGGAACTTGCCTGCACGTGAGTTCGCCATGGAAGAACCATTCTCGCAGAGAAGAGGGGCGGGTCTGGGCAGCGCAGCCGCAACCAAAAGAGGCGGCCTGAGAGGCCGCCGCAGGCCGAGGGCCTGCCCCACGATTCTGAGCAGTTGTAATACAAGGACTGACAGGGCTGGAAGGCAAGGGCGCGCCCCCGTCTGGCACGGGGGCGCGTCGTTGGTTGGCAACTATTGAATGGAGACGTGTACGGGGCTAGCCGTCTCGCCATCCGCGGTCAGCACCACGTCCACCTGGCCCATACCGGCCAAGCTGCGCGGAACTTCCACGGTGATCTCGTCCAATCCCGGGAAATCGGCGGACGCCCCGGAATGCAGCACCGGCACGTCTTGTCCGGCGATCTGCACGCGAACCTCGGACGCCTCGCGCACACCCGATGCGTAGAACTGCAGCATGACCTTGTCCGATGACGCCAAAAGATCGACCGGCGCCCCCTGCAGCGGCCGGACGGATTGCGTGCCGTCCGCATGGGCTGAGATTACCTGGACGGCAGTGGAATGCAGAAGTGCACCCGCTTTGGGGCCAGCCGCCGGGGTGGCGGTGCCGGAAGCGGTTCCAATGACCGCCAACTCAGTGGCTACGTAGGGACCTTCGCAGACCCACACTACGGTGCCGTCATTGGTGGTCCCTCCATTGGTTTCGTTCCAGGTCGGAGCCGTGGCCCCGCTAGTGCCGGCGGTTTGCACCTTCTGCGCGTTACCCTTGGGGTCCAGAATCTGCTGCCCAATGGCATAGACGCTGGACTTCAGCCAATTCGGATACGAATAGGTGAAGGCCGAGTTGGCTGTGACGATCGAGACTTTCGAAAAAGGACCGATGCTGGTGTTGGGCAGGGTACCCGCCGGCAGTGCGATGCTACCGTGGATAGCTACCAAACTACCAAATACTGTCAAGTTACCTTCCATTTCGACTAAGTCCGAGCCGGTAGGCGGCACGTCCAATATGAAAGTCATGGGGGTGGCTTTTATGGTGTACGGCGTCGTCTCCAGGGCAGACTTGACTGTGCCCACCAATTCGATGCCAGAGTAGACGGAGTCGTACTTTCCGGTTTGTGACGGCGCCTTGCCCTCACATGCATAGAGAGTGATGCTGAAGGGCTCGCCTGCCAGTTTGAAGGCGTCCATGCCCTTGATCACGTTGGCCCCAAACGACCCCGAAGCTTGATAAGTGACCGAAGTGGCGCACGCTGCAACCAAGTTTTCCGAGGCGGCAAAGCCAGACATTACCGCTGCCGCTATCGCGATAGACCGCATCTTTACAATCATTTGAAATCTTTTCTCCTTTTTGTATCCCACGAAGGGGTGATCCCTGCTAAAGTTTAGATCGCTATATTTCCCGAAAGCAAGTCTTTGAGGTGACACGTACCGCGCAACGGTACCAGTACTGACGAACGTGCGGTACTCCCTCGGGGAGAGTCAGTGCACGGCACTCACTCTCCGCGCAGGTTGTGTGTTACTTACTGCGCCGCTAGCGACGGCCCCCCCACAAGATTGGAAGGCGCCGAAAGGTTACCATTGGCATCCTCCGACCGCACGAAATACAGCACCTGCAGCGTCGAAGGGGAAGTCTCCGAAAACGTCGCCGTCGAACCGCTAGCGGTGACGCGGGTAATGAACTGAACGGCGCCCGGGTAGCCAAAAGGTGTGGCTGTTACGGCCGGCTGAACCGTCTTGGCGCCGAAGCAGAGAGGCAGAACCGCCACTGCCGCGTTGGTACTGCATGCGGCCGCCAGGGGTCCAAAGATCGGAGGGGGCATCGTATCGGTAGGCGACATGTTGATGCGATAGACCAGGTAGTCCTGTGCACCGGAGACGGTGGGCCAATCCAACGACACGGTGCTGGGCACAGTACCGTTCACAATGCCCGGCGCGGAGTGGAGCACCGGCTGACCTAACGCGGAGGCCGCAGGCCGGACCGCCGGCACTGCGCATTTCGGATAGGTGCATTGGGTCATCAGCAGTTGGACATCCGCGCTGGTGATTTTGCCATCCTGGTTGACATCCATCGGATCGCTCGGCATGGCTTTGGTGTTTAGTCTGGCCTGCATCAGATTGACGTCCTTCATATCAATGACGCCATCTTTGTTAAGGTCCAACACGCTGTTGTCGATCATGTAGACTTGCGTTCCGCCGACAGCCGGCCGCGCCGTGCCCCAATAGAGTCCAAAGGGGCTTTGTCCGAAGGTCCGGCCGCCGGTATTCATGCCGTCTCCCAAGCCGATCCTGCTCACCGCGGTCCAATGGATCCCGTCGGGAGTTCGGAACAGATCCGTTCCGAATTCCTGGGCCCAATTCGCGGCGAACCCATTCTGGTTAGAGTGCTCGGCGCTCCAATCGTAGGTACTCATATACAATCCCATCCCGCCCACGCCCATTCTCCAGAAGTGTCCGGTAAACCCGTTGTCGAAGTATTGCCCGATTCCGCTGATGGGAAGGACTGCGTCGCCTGCGCCCGGGTTCGGCGGGGGGATAGTCCGCGGATTGCCCACCACCAAGTCCCAGCTATCCACCGTATCCAGCGATCCGTCGGCATTATTCACGGGCACCTGTCCGGTGGTGTCGGGGTGGATGCGAACCAGCTCGCTGGGCTCGTCGGTGCCCACATACAAGCAGCCACCGGAGGTGGCCGGGCAGGGTGATACGCCCGGCGGCGGCGGAACCAAGTCGGAGAAAATCTGCATGCTCAGCGCGTAGTTGGGGACCACGGGCGCCTGCTGCGAATAGCCTGCATTCGAGGCAATAATCGGTGTCCACGTATAAGGTGCGGTGGTCTGCGTCGGATAACCGGTGGTCTTCCACACGCCATATTCCGTGGGCGCTCCCGCAGCGGCGTAGGGGTTGCCTGTAGCGGCATACATGAAACCGTTGAAGCTCTGCAGTATCCAGACGGGCAGCACTTCGGCTGATGGGCTTACGAATTGGTAGTTGTTGTCGCCGCTGTTCGGATTGGCCCCCGGCAGGGAAGCAATGACGCGGCCTACGCCGGAAAAGTCTCCAACCTGCATGTACAATATGCCGTTCAGTTGGCCGCCCGATCGGAAACCAAAATTCTGGAATTTCTGATCGCTCTCCAGCGCTGTGGAGATATTGCCCAGGAAGGTCCCGGGATCCTGCGGAAGCGGGGCCCAAGTCACGCCGTCGGTGGAACGTAAGATGCGGGGGGGAGCCCACCCGCCGACGGTGTGGTTGGTTTCAAAGATCGCGCCGGAAGTCACAGTACCTGCGTATAAGGCACTTACGCCACCTGGTTCGCTAACCACCGTGAGGCTCCGGATGCCCATTTCCCGGGCGGTCGCCACGGTCTTGCCCGCGGTGCTGGTGGTGGTCAGCGTGTTCGGGGATTGGAAAACCCGTACCCATGTATTGGTCTGCGGAGTGTATTGCCAGATTTCGGCCTGCAACGGCAGAAGATGATAATCCGGTGTACAATCGCCGATGGCTGGCGGATAAAGTCCCGGCAGCCCGGTTTCTATAGCCGCGTCGGCGCTGGTCACACAATACACTTCCCGGCCGGTCCCCACGTACAACTGGGAAACGCCCGATGCGTTGGTGAACCATACCATGGACCAAGCTTCGCTGTTGGCCTGGTCGCCGAAACCATTGGTCGCAATTCGAGTAAGGCCGGGTTGCCCATTCTGCTCGTTTTCCAGCGCCATCACGCGGGAGTAGATCATGCTAAAAGAGTTGTCGCCGAGGCGCAACTGATAGTGACCCTCAAGCTCGACGCCCATATTCATGGCATAGGTGGTGGGCAGATAAGTTTCCGGCTCTGTTACCAGTTGGTCGTTGGGGGGGGCGCTTGTCCCGCCGGTGATCGATTGCAGAATGGGCCCGGTGACGGTGTTGTTGCAGGCTGTGCTGGGGTGTGGCTCCGTGCAGAGATCGCCGGCCACGGTATAAAAGGGAATTTGAGCGTTCTCGAAGAGGGGATCCCACTGGGTTCGGAGCTGCAGGACGTTGGCGGTTTCCATGGATTGTATGCCCGGCGTCAGCAGTCCCAAAGCCTGTCCAAGCGCCTGGCCATTAGGGGTGAGGAAGAGCCAATTGGACAGCGCGTCCCCCTGGTTTGGCGTTCCAAAGGTGAACACCGCGCTGGCCATGCCGATCCACTGCGGAGTGGCAAGGGCCGCCTGCAGATCCAGGCCGCCTTTGGAGTGGCAGATGAAATAGACCTTGGACACCCCGAAGTTGGCCAGGATCCTGGGAAAGACCGTTTCAAGCATGGCCGCATTGGCCTGGATGGTGGCGCTGTTGTTGCTGTTGTTGGCGCTCAAGCTCATGAAAGCCGTGCGGAATCCGGCTTCGTAGGCGTAGTCGTACATGTCGTTACCCGTTCCGGCGCCGGGACCGTTGGGTCCGCAAACAGTGGGAGAAGGCGGACAGTTGTTGGATTCCAGCCAGTCCGCATAACTGCCCGTCAAGCCGTGCACGAACACCAACACCGGTGTAGGGCACTCTGTGGCAGAGGCGCAAGGTCCTGGGGGGGTTGATGTTGTCAATGGAGTAGCGCCGTAAAACAGGTTCGGCAGGACGCTGTCAACGGTGACTGGCGGGGCGGATGGGGGCGCCTGCTTGGACGTGGCTGCGGTGGTGGACTCCGGATGGGCACCCGGCTGGCCGTTTGGCGACCCCGGAAACGCACTGAGTCCCAGTATAAAAACCAGGGCCAGGCCCAGGACTCCAAATCCAAACTTGTGGAAACCTACGGACGGTAACATGCTATCTCCTCCAGGCGGGTGCGGCACTTTAATCCGCTACCCATTGCAACAACAGGAACTTTCAGTTGAATTCCAGACCATCCAACAGTAGCATTTCCCCGTTTCGAGTGTCCAGAGGCGCATCCGGCAACGGTACTAGACCTGTTAGTCGCATGGGGGACTTTTTGAGGGGGTTTGGCGCTGGTCAGGTTGAGAGTTCAGCAGGATGCTGAAAAAGGCATAAACATCGCTCATTCGGGCCACAGACTAAGGTCTGTGCCACCGATTATCAATGACTTAGCGGCAGTTGGTGGCACAGGCTTCAGCCTGTGAGAGCCCTTTTCAGCATCCTGCTAGAGGGCGCGGAAGGTTGTTTGCGGAGGTGTGACCGGAGTGCCCGACGGGGGTGGGCCAAGCGACGGACGGGGCCTTCGGGGCGTCTTGTCTTGCAGCGCTCTCGAACTCGGCAGGCCACGGAAGACGATGGCCTGCCCCACAGCTAATCTGCTGTACAGGACACTGGCCGGCTAAGAGCCGGCTACCTCCGAAAAGGCTTAGCCGACCGGGGTGTGCTTCAAGGCCAGTTCTTCCAGCAATTTAGCGGCGATGGCCGAGCCCCCATATTTAGCAAAGATGCCGGCGATGCGTTGCGCATTCTGGCGGTATGACGGCGTGTGCAGCACGCGTTCGACGGCCTCGCGCATGCGCCGCGGCGTGCAATGCCGCGGCATGAGGCGCAGGCCAGCGCCGCTATCCTCGACGCGGCGGGCGATCTCCGGTTTATCCCATTCGGTTGGGACGATGATCAGGGGCACGCCTACGGCCAGGGCGGACTTCACATTGGCCGCGCCGCCGGTGGTGATCATGACATCCAGCAGGGGCAGCAGGTCGACGTGCGACACCCACCGCACGGCGTGGATGTTGGCAGCGATCGGCCCCAGATCCAGCTCGGAAGGTTCGCGTTTGCCACCGGTCAGAATCACCTCCATGGGCAGGTTTGCCAAGCCCTGGGCGGCGGCCCGCAGCACGATCGGCGCGGTCACATGTGCAGTACCCTCGGTGGCGTGCACCCAAGGTTTGTCGCGCGGCAACTGCTGCAGCCAGTCGGCGGATTGCTCGTAATTGGGCCTGTTCCATAGGCAGCAAGGGCCGCCATAGCGCACCGTGGGAGGCAGGTCGTGCCGGTTGTAATCCAACTCGGGCGTATTGAGTACCAGGTGCAGCGGCACGCGGCCGGTAAATTCGTTAATAGACGTCGTTAGCGGCGGCAGACCATAGCCGCGGCGTATTTCAGTGGCCCTGCGCCGGATGCCGGCGGTGACCAGATGCGTGCCCATCGCCACGGACCGCGACAGCAGGCGGGTGTACCAGTTGCGCGGCTGCGGCAGGGCCAGCCCGAAAGGCGGCGCGTCCGGCCCCGGAACCAGACAGCAAAAGTAGTCCAACGTAGCTACCGGAATGTTGTATTTCTCCCACAATACCAGGATCGGCCCCAGTATCGTGCCGTCATCCACCAGCACATCCGGCTTCCAACTGGCAAGGATCGGCGCGAGGTCTTCCACCTGCTGGGGGATAGTGTCCAGCAGGTAAGTCTGTAATGTCCGGGTAAACCTCAATGTGTCTTTGACCGACCGCTCGCGGTTAGGCGCGAACATGATCTCGGACATGGCCTCTTCGTTCACCTTCTGAAACGGGAAAAAAGTAAAGCCTTCGTCGGCAAACAACTGCGCGGTTTTCGGCGCGCTATAGAAGGCGCACTCATGCCCGCGCTCGCGCAAAGCGCGCCCAATGTTGATGCCATGAAACAGATGTCCGGTGAAGGACCAGCAGGTTAACAAGAATCTCGACATGTGTCTTTCAAGGTCAAATTAGCTACCGCCCCGGCGGAGCAGACGGCTGAGCCCGATGGTGGCGAAAGCTTTGTCAGGGCCAGCGGCCGCCCCTCGCGCGCCCCGGTGCGGCGCGGGAGTGCTTTTCGTGGCTTCAGATGACATGGGAACAGTCCATTGAGAACAAGTTTAGTTTAGCATTGGCTTGCGTGCATGTGTCCAAATCTGCGCAGGCCGGGTGGTTGGCGGTTGTGGGGGAGGCCGCTCCCTCACGGTCGCGGCTCGGTAACGGTCGCTTTTGGGTAACGGGTTCACAGGCTGAAGCCTGTGCAGCGCGAGCTTTGCTCGCGAAAGCGGGGCTGGGAGCCCCGCGCAGGCTGAGAGCCTGCCCCACTGTAAATGGCCAATCTCCAGTCACAGGCTGAAGCCTGTGCCACCAGGTTTGTTGATTTCGCAGGGTTTATTGAGCCGGCGCTCGCTTGTGATAATTTGGGTGAATGCAGCAGGAATCCACAGAACTAATCTTGACGGCTACCACAGACCCTGCCAGCTCGCTAAGTTTCGGTCAGGCACGGGAAATTGCGGAGGCGCACCATTTCGTGTTTCTATGCGGGCTGCATCGCAGCGGCACCACTCTGCTTTTCCGGATGCTTCGAGAGCATCCGGAGATGACTGGTTTTGCGAACAATAAGGTCGCCACGGAATGGACTCCGCTCGAGGACGAAGGCCAGTTTTTGCAAGGTATATATCCGCCGGCAATGTGTTACGGGGGACCCGGCAGCTTTGCTTTTGCGCCCGAGGCGCACCTCACTGAGTCTTCGGAGTTGCTGACGCCGGCGAGTAAGGCGCAGTTGGCCGTCGACTGGTTTCCTTACTGGGATCTGGGAAAGCGCTATCTGCTGGAAAAATCTCCGCCGCACCTGTTGATGACCCGTTTCCTCGAAAGCGCCTTTCCGAATTCCTCTTTCGTGATCATTGAGCGGCATCCGGTGGCCGTCTCGCTGGCCACTACGAAATGGAGCGCACGGAGCCTGGACTCCCTGATCGAACACTGGCTGGTAGCACATGAGACCTTTGAGACGGATCGTCCTCATTTGCAGCGTGTCATGACGGTCAGATACGAGACCCTGGTGGAAGAGCCAGCGGCCACGCTGCGCAAGATCTATGCGTTTCTGGGAGTGGCGCCTCACGAAACTTCCTTCGAGGCCACCACGGAACATAACCAGAGGTATTTCGCGCAATGGCTGGAAATGGCGAAGGATCCGCAGACGAGCGCGTCCATCCAGGAATGGATCGCGCGCTATGAGACGCGAGTGCGCGCCTTCGGGTATAGCCTGCAAAATCTGGAAATACGATAACGGATTGCGGTGCGTGCTTAACAGTTTTTTGGGAAACCGCTCCGTTGAGGACGAAACCCCTGCCGGCCTGCGGCCGGTGGACCGGCGGGGCGCCGGTCCGCGGGCGAGGGCGCCCGCCCCACTGTTCCGTGCGTCTTCTTTACCTTTGGTGGTCCGTAGGACCAAGGGGCACTCCCTGACGGTCGCGGCTCGGTAGCGGTCGCGGCTCGCCAGCTTGCCCCGTGTGGCATAATTGTCGATAGCGAACGGGGTGGGGAGTTCACGCCGGCAGTTTGCCCCGCTCGCCACCGAACAAGAAGATGATCGTTTCTCAAACGCCATTGCGCATCAGCTTTGCGGGAGGCGCGACCGATTTCGCGCGCTACTATCGAGAGCACGAAGGCCAGGTGGTCAGCGCGGCGATCGATAAGTATATTTACGTGATCGTTTCGCCGCGTTTCGACGATCTGATCTACGTCAGCTATTCCAAGAAAGAGATCGTCCAAAAAGTTAGCGATCTGCAGCACGAGCTGGTGCGCGAGGCGCTGGTGCGAACGGGCATTCAGGCGGCGGTGGAGATCACCATGCTGGCCGACGTGCCCTCGGAAGGCTCCGGCCTGGGATCCTCCAGCAGCCTGGTGGTCGGCCTGTTGCATGCATTGTACGGCTACAAGGGCGAGTTGGTGACGGCGGAACAACTGGCCCGGGAAGCCTGCGAGATCGAGATCGAGCTTTGCGGCAAGCCGATCGGCAAGCAGGACCAGTACATCGCGGCGTACGGGGGTATCTGCGAGTTCCGCTTCCGCAAGGACGATAGCGTGGGTGTACGGCGGTTCCAGAGGCGGCCCGAGTTGTTCCACAACCTGTCCAGCCAGATTCTGCTGTTCTACACCGGGCGCACGCGGAAGTCGGCGGCCATCCTGGCGGTCCAGGACGGGCGCACGGAGATCAACGTAAAACAACTCCATAGCCTGAAGGCGTTGGCCGGACGAACTGGGGAAGCGCTGGATCGCGGGCGGCTGTGGGAACTGGGCCGGGTTCTGCACGACGGCTGGATACTGAAGCGCGAGCTTGCGGACGGCATCAGTAATCCCGAGATCGAAGAGATGTATCAGAAGGCTTTGGCTGCCGGAGCGCTGGGCGGCAAGATTTGCGGCGCCGGAGGGGGAGGTTTTTTGTTGCTCTATTGCCACCCCGCACACCAGCAGGCCGTACGGAAGGCCCTGGAGGATTATCGGGAGTTGCCCATATCCGTGGAACCGGATGGCAGCAAGATTATTTTTCAACAGAGAAGGGTGGGACATCAGTT
>Ga0187867_10003352_pt1 | contig 12871 bp, 10 predicted proteins | sample June2016WEW_13_1_FD_132976 | JGI IMG/M metagenome (GOLD analysis project Ga0187867, IMG submission 132976) | Peatland microbial communities from SPRUCE experiment site at the Marcell Experimental Forest, Minnesota, USA - June2016WEW_13_10 | ecosystem: Environmental > Terrestrial > Soil >... | reverse complement strand
TCCATCTTCCGCAGCTATCCTGAGGACGGCCAGCTCTTCTGCTTCGACCTGCATCGCGACTCCTACGAGAGCTTCACCTCCGGCCGCGGCAAGGTCGCCGTCGGACGCGCCCATCTCCGCTCCCGCATCACCGAGGAGAACGAGGAGATTTGCTTCGCCGTCCTGCACCTGGGCGACCAGAACCTCTCCGCCGCCGTACGCCGCTACTCCACCGACGGCCCGGAGAACGGGGCAGCATTTGCCGCCTTCTCCAACGACATCCGCAGAGCAATCCAGCGCGCTGATCTTCCCGAGGTGATCCGCCTCATCGACAGCTTCTTCGGCTCCATCGCCTACTCGCTCACCTCGCTCTTCGCCGATGAACAGCAGCGCATTCTGCGCACGATTCTCAACCAGACCGTGGCCGAGATGGAAGATTCGCTGCGCAAGATCTACGAAGACCACGCCTCGCTGCTCCACTTCCTGACCGAGTCGGGCGTGGCCGCGCCGCCCGCCCTCGCCATCGCCGCCAACTTCGCCATCAACGCCAGCCTGCGCCGCGCTATCGAGGCGGACCACTTCGACCCCGCCGCGATCGAGACGCTCTTCCTGCGCGCCTCCACAGACCACGTCGTTGTGGATACTGCGGCGCTCAGCTTCGCCGCCGCCAAGCGCATCAAGCGCGCCATGGTCCAGATCGAGGCCGCCGTCAACGCAGGCCAGTCTCCCGAGGCGTCCCTGCGCACCGCACTCTCCATCGCACTGGCTCTGCGCACCATGCCCTTCGACGTCAACCTCTGGCAGGCGCAAAACATCTGGAACGAACTCTTCCGCCGCGCCGACAGAAGCAATTGCTCCGCGGAGTGCAAGCTCGCCTTCAAGAAGCTCGGCGAAGCCCTCTACATCTGCGTCGAACAGCTCGCCATCGACGAAGACATCCCCATCCTCTGACCCATGCCGCCCTCAACCGCGCCACAGACCCCCGTCCCGAAGCGTCCGCTGGCCAACACATTTGTCCTCCTCATTCTGTGGGCGATTTTCTATGGAAGCTTCACGCTCTTCTCTCCCGCGCTGCTGGACGACGCCGACTCGGTGCACCCCGAGGTGGCGCGCGAGATGCTGCTGCGCCACGACTGGGTCACGCTTTGCGTCAACGGCATTCGCTACCTGGAAAAAGCGCCGCTGCTCTACTGGTCGATGGCCGCCAGCTTCAAGCTCTTCGGAGTCAGCGCAGCCGCGGCCCGCATTCCACTCGCGCTGACTGTTCTCGCCCTCGCCTTCGCCGTCGAAGCCTTCGCGCGGCGAGCCTTCCGCAGCGCCCGCGCAGGACTCTACGCCGCGCTCATCCTGCTCTCCAGCTTCGGAATTTTCCTCTTCACGCGCATCCTCCTCCCCGACGCGATGGTCTGCCTCTGGCTCACGCTTGCCCTGCTCTGCTTCTGGCTGACGGAACAATCCTCACTCCAACCCATCACTGAATCTGTCATCCTGAGCGAAGGCGTCGCAGACGCCGAGTCGAAGGACCTGCGGTTCTCATTCGAAGCGCCACAGAATCTCAGGTGGTTCTGCTACGCCTTCGCCGCCTGCTGCGCCCTCGGCGTCCTCACCAAGGGACTCATCGGCGTCGTCTTCCCGGTCGCAATCGTCCTGATCTATCTGCTGTTGACGCACGGCCCACGCGCCGCCATCACCCGCATCCGCCAGCTCCATCCGCTCTCGTCGCTCGCCGTCTTCTTTGCAATCGCCGCGCCGTGGCACATCCTCATCGCGCTGGCCAATCCCGCGCAGGGCCATCCCGCAGGCCTCGCCCTCGCGCACGGTATCCTCTCTGTGCCGCTGCCAACGCAGGGCAACGTCCACGGCTGGCTCTGGTTCTATTTTGTGAACGAGCAGCTCCTGCGCTACCTGAATCTCCGCGTTCCGCGCGACTACGACACCGTCCCGCTGGGTCTCTTTTGGGGACTCTGCCTGGTATGGCTGATGCCGTGGTCGGCGTTTGTCTTATACGCAGTGGGAGACGCGCTCCCGCTCCGCTCGGCGAGCTGGCGTCACGCATTCCGCGCCTGTACCCTCTCCGCGCAACAAAAAACGAACCTGCTGCTTACGCTATGGGCCGCGTTTCCCCTGCTCTTCTTCAGCTTCTCCACGCGGCAGGAGTATTACGTGTTGCCCGCATTGCCCGCACTCACAATCCTCATCGCCGGCTGGCTTGCGCAGGAATGCGGCGGGCAGCCCGTCACGGATCGCGCAAAAATAATCCGTCGCGCCAGCCTACGCGCAACATCTGTCCTGCTCGCCCTCGGCGCAATCTTCGTCGCCGCCGCGCTCGTCTTCCTGATCCGCAGCCGCGCGGCCGCGCCCTCGACCGATCTTGCAAGTCTCCTGCACCAGAACCCCGCCGACTACGCGCTCAGCATGGGCCACTTTCTTGACCTAAACGCACAGGCGCTCGGACTCTTCCGTCTGCCACTCGCGCTGGCCGCCGCCGCGCTCTTCCTCGGCCCACTCGCTTCGTTTTTTCTGCGCAAGAAAGATCGGCCCCACGCCGCAACCCTCGCGCTGGCCGCAGGGGCCTTCAGCTTTCTGCTGGCCGCGCACCTCGGCCTGCAAATCTTCGCGCCGGTGCTCAGCTCACAACAACTCGCCGACACAATCGCGCCACAGATCCACTCCGGCGACCTCATCGTCATCCATCAGGAGTACGAGTTCGCCAGCACGCTCGGCTTCTATCTCCGCCGTCCCGGTTACACTTGGCAAAACGGCGAGCCCGTCGCGGTCGACCCCATCCACATCCTCACCGAGCCGGAGCACAACGGCGTCGCCAACTACGGTCGCAGCTCCAACCTCTGGTACGGCAGCTTCTTCCCCGACACACCACCGATCTTCGAGACGCCGCAGTCGCTCGCAGAGAAGTGGCCCGGCCCAGAGCGCATCTTCCTCTGGCAGGACCTGGCCAACCAGCCCAGCCCAATGCCCGCACTGCCCGGCCCGGTCTATATCATCGCCAGCTCAGGCGGCAAGGAGATCGTCAGCAACCAGCGGAACACGCCGCCCGAAATACTTAACACCGATCTACACCGATGAAACCGATTGACACCAATGTGGATGGAGTTCTGTGATATTTACTTCATTTGAATCGGTGCCTGTCGGTGTAGATCGGTGTTAAGCCTTTTCTTCGTTCGCTGGAGAAATGCGGCCATTGCGCAGCCGGAACCGTTCCCCGCGCCAGACCACCGTATCGGACGCGTAGCTCCAGACCCAGAAGCCCAACCCGCAAAAGTCTCTTAGCGGCAGCAGCCAGATGTCGCGCAGCACCTGGGCATCGCCCAGCACGCCGACGCCGACCGACAAGGCAACCGCAACGCGCGCCAGCACCACCAGGCTCAGCAGCGAGAAGCTCCACAGCGCAAACCCGCTGGCCACGCAGTTCAGCACAGCCCAGGGAATGCAGTAGGTGATACCCATCCCCAGGTAGCCCCATCGCCGCGCGTCGCGCACGGTGCGCGACCAGCGAATCTGGTGTTCGCAGAAGCCGCGCAGGTTGTAGGAGGGCACCGTGGTCTCCACCACCTCGCCGCACAGCTCGATGCGATAACCGGCGCGCTCGATCCTCACGCCCATCTCAAAGTCGTCGGCCAGCGAGTCGACCAGCGGCTCCAGGCCGCCAGCGCGGGTGAGCGCCTCGCGCGACATGGCAAGGGTTGCACCCAATCCGAAGTGAATCCCTCCCTCCAGCCTGCGCGCCGCCAGAACGCCCGGCATGAAGTCCGTCGCGATGCCCAGAGCCTCCAGCCGCGCCCACAGCGTCAATGCTGGGCCGTCCGTCGCCGTTCGCCCGAGAAACAGTGCGGTCACCATGCCCACCTTTGGATCTTCGATACCGGCGGCGGTACCGAACCGCGCCATCACCCGTGTCAGGTAATTCGGAGAGACGAAAATGTCGCTGTCGTTGATGAGCACGTAATCGTACTTCGCCTCGCCGAGCATCTGCACCAGAGTGCTCACCTTGCCCGATGTCCCCAGCCGCTCGGGGCACACGATCAGCCGGATCGCGCACTGGGGAAACTCCGCCCGCAGTCGCTCGATCTCTTCCACAGCGGGATCGTCCGCGCTGCTCACCCCAAAGAGAATCTCAAACCGGCCCGCATACTGCTGCCGGCAGTGGCTCGCCAGCCCCTCATACATCCGCGCGTCCACGCCCTTCACCGGCTTCAGGATGGAGACATCCGGCGCAAACCCCGGAGCATTCGCCGCCCCATTCGCGCCGGCGGCGGCAACCCGGCGGCAATCCCGCCCAAACTGCCGCGCGCCCGCCAGCGCCAGCAGCATGTAGACCAGCCCGCCCACCGTCAGCAGAGTTGTAACCATCTCAACCGCCGTCGCCATGCAACCAGTCTACCCAACCGGCATCACAGCAAGTCCTCACGCGCCTGATGCCTATAGACAATTCAAACTATAACGACTATAATTCTGATTGAAATAGATGGAGGATACCATGGCTGTCTGGCAGGTGCAGGAGGCAAAGACGAAGCTGAGCGAGGTGATCGAAGAGGCTAACAGTAAAGGCCCACAGATCATAACGCGCCACGGCTCGGAACGAGCGGTCATTCTCTCCATCAGCGAGTATCGTGCGCTCACCGCGCACAAACCCGACCTGCGCGCGTATCTGCTCGGCGGGCCAAAGGTCGACAGCTTCGATGTGCCACGGGACCGCGACACTGGACGCGAAGTCAGCCTATGAGCGATCCGGTTCAATATCTACTCGACACCAACGTATTGTCCGAGACGAGGAAGAGACACGCCGACGAAAAAGTTCTCGCATTCGTAGCGGAATCCGATCCCTCTACGCTTTACATTAGCGTTCTCACGCTCGGCGAACTGAGAAAGGGCGTCGCGCTTAAGCACCGCTCCGATCCTTCCGCAGCAGAGAGCATCGCGACATGGGTGGACGGCCTGGAGTTCAGCTTCGCTGATCGCATTCTGGGCATCGACGCCGCAACCGCACGGTTATGGGGAGAGCTGTCCGCCGAGCGCCCGCGTCCCGTCATCGACACGCTGCTGGCCGCAACCGCTGTCGTCCATGGGCTGACTTTGGTCACGCGCAACACCAGCGATGTGCAGGACATCGATGTGAAGCTGCACAACCCATTCGCGGAGTGACGGCCCGCTGCAAGCGGAGGGAACTATCCAATTACAGATAACTACTCGTACCTGAGCGCCTCGATGGGGTCGAGGTTGGCGGCCTTCCACGCCGGATAGATGCCAAAGATGAGCCCGATGGCGCACGAGCTGGCAAACGCCGTCGTCATCCACAGGGTTGAGAGCAGAGCTGGCACCCAATGCGCCACGCCAAGCGTGATCAGGCTGCCCAGCGCCATGCCAATCACCCCGCCCACCGCGCACAGCGTAATTGCCTCCAGCGTGAACTGGGCCAGAATTGTCTTCCTGCTCGCGCCGATCGCCTTGCGCACTCCGATCTCGCGCGTGCGCTCGGTCACGCTCATCAGCATGATGTTCATCACTCCGATCCCGCCCACCAGCAGCGCCACGCTCGACACCGAGAACAGCAGCAGGAACAGCCCGCCCGTAATCTCGTCCCACAGACGCGTGATGACATCCGTTCCAAAGATCGCGAAGTTGTCCGGTTTTTCATTCAGCACCTTGCGCCGCCGGCGCAGCAGCTCCGTCAGCTCGTCCACCACCGTCAGCCGGTTCTTGGGGTCGTCGTACTTCAGCGTGATCCAGTAGTCCAGCTCCTCGGGATGCATGTAGTGGAAAGTTGTGACGGGGAAGAACGCCTGGTTGTCGTCCGGGTTCTTGCCACCGCCGAAGGCCTGCTTCTCCTTCTCCAGCACCCCCACCACGGTGAACAGCATTCCCGCAGCTTCCACCTCGCGGCCAATGGCGCTCTGCCCGGGGAACAGATGATCTGCGGTGTCGTAGCCCAGCACGGTCACCTTGGCCGCCCGCTCCTGGTCGCCTTCGTTGATGAACCGCCCATCCAGCATGTCCAGATCGGAGACATCCTTCTCTTCATCGGAGACCCCGGTCAGGATCGTGTTCTGCATGTTCTTGCCGCCGCCCTTGATCGCGGTCACACCGCTGCGCCCGGGAGCGTTGTTGTCGGTATACTGCAGCGCCGGCGACACGGCCACCACATGGGGCAGGGTCCGCATAGCAATCGCATCGTCGTAGGTCAACTGCTTGCGCGTCAGCATCTCGGTGGTCGGCCGTCCGGAAAACGCCGGGAAGCGGTATATAAACAGCACATTCGAGCCCAGCGACTGCACCAGCCCCTCCACGCTCGAGTTCAACCCATTCACAACCGACGAGATGGTAATCACCGTCATTACGCCGATCACGATGCCCAGGATGGTCAACCCGCTGCGCAGTTTGTTGGCGCGCAGCGTGCCCAGGGCCATCGTCACCGTCTCTTTGAAGTCGCCGATCCGCATCTCAGTTTGCCTTTACTCACAACTTACAACTCACAACTCACAACTGCCTTAAAGCTCCGCCCGCAACGCCACAATCGGGTCCAGGTTGGCCGCCTTGCGCGCCGGATACACCCCGAAGAAGATCCCCACCGAGGCCGCCAACGCCAGCCCCAGCAGCACGCTCCACAGCGCAATGGTCGATGGGAACCCAAGCAGCAGGGTCACCCCCTGCGCCACCGCAATCCCGAGCAGCACGCCGAAGAACCCGCCCACCAGCGCCAGCGCGGAGGACTCCACCAGAAACTGCAGCATAATGTCGTTGCCGCGCGCGCCCAGCGACTTGCGGATCCCAATCTCTCGCGTCCGCTCGGTCACGCTGGCCAGCATCATGTTCATAATCACGATGCCGCCCACCACCAGCGAGATCAGCGCAATCGCCCCCACCACCGCACCAAACCAATCCGCCACCTTGGAGAAAAATCCCACCAGCGTATTGTTGACGTCCAGCTCAAACGAGTCCTCCGCGCCCGGCGCGTCGTGCCGCCTGGAGCGCATCAGCACCCGCACCTCGTCGCCCGCCGCCTCCAGCACCGGCCCCGCCGACCCCGCCTTCACATAGATGGTCAGCGACTTCATGGTCCCGTAGGTCTTCTGATACGCCGTCAGAGGCACCGCAACCCAGTTGTCCTGGCTCATTCCGAAGGTGCTGCCCTGCTTCTCCGCCACGCCCACTACCGTGTACGGCATCCCATCCACGCGCAGTTCCAGGCCCAGCGGATTGATCCCGGGAAACAAGTTGTCGCGAATGTCCGTCCCGATGATCGCCACCTTCGCCGCGTGCTCCTCATCGACCGCCGTAAATCCCCGCCCCTGAGCTATGTCCAGGTTCTGCAGCATCGGCATCTGCCAGGTGAACCCGCGAATCGTGGAGTCGGTCACCGAGTTTGTCCCTCGCACCACCTTGGCCACGGTCGACTGCGCCGCCCCCATCCCGGTGCAGCGCGTGCAGTTGTCGCGCACATACAAGTAGTCGTCGTAGAGGATGTTCTTCCGCCTCTGCAACCGCTCGTACTGGTCCGCGTCGAAGATGAGCGACGGCATCCGCGACACCGTGAAGACGTCCGCGCCATAGCGCGTGAACTTGGTGGTGATGTATGTGTTGGCGCCGTTGATCAGGGTCACCACCGCAATGATGCTGGCCACGCTGATGGTGACGCCCAGCAGGGTCAGCACCGTGCGCAGCTTGTTCTGCCACAGGGACTGCAACGCCAGCTTGATCGCCTCTCGGAATTCCATCGCTCTTGCTTGATTGTACGCACCCGCCGCGCCGTCAGTTCACCCCAACAGCCTGTCGCAGAATCCTATTGACACTAAGACGCTCTTAGTACTACATTGTAGTTCATATGAGTCCCGAACGTACTCTCGGTGAATTTGAACAGATTGTATTGTTGGCGGTGCTGCGCCTGGGCGATGAGGCTTACGGCGTCACCATTCTGGACGAGATTGCCGCCAGGACGGGCCGCAACCCCGCTCCCGGCGCGCTATACACCACCCTGCACCGCATGGAGGACAAGGGGCTGGTCACCTTCCGCGACGGCAGCCCCACCCCCGAACGCGGCGGCCGCGCCAAGCGCTTCGTCACCGTCACCCGAGAAGGCCGCAACGCCCTGGCCAGCGCGCAGTCGGCCTATCAAAGCCTTCTGCAGGGCCTCGATCTGCTGGACGCAAAACTTCTCGGAGGCGCTTATGCCTGAGTCCATTCCGTCCGCATATTCTTCCCATACCATACCGACAGAGTGGCTTCTCGCCCGCATCACAGACCCCACACGCGCCGCAGCCATCCTCGGCGACCTGACCGAGATGGAAGCAACCCGCGGCCGCCTCTGGTTCTGGCTCGCCTACGCCCGCACGCTTGTGGAACTTGGCTGGAGGGTTCCGTTCTCGTTTGTGTTTGGCTGCGCGATCTTCAGCCTAATCTACTGTTTTTTTGTGTTCTGGGGGGGTAGGCTTCTGCATGACTGGCGGTTCAGCTCACCCTACACGATGCACGAGGCATCGTACCTCTATCTGTTCCATAACATCGTCACGACCCCAATGTGGTTTATCGCATCGTTTGCCGTTGCCAGATACGGAGTTCACGACCGCTTCGCCCGACTGGCACTCCTGCTCTCGCTTGCTTCGACATGCGCGCTAGTGTATCCCCGTCCGATCACCCTCCTATTCATGGCCCTGACTCTGTGTGCAATTGCTGTCTCCCTGTTCTCGGAACAGTGGCGCAAACCTGTCTTCGTTCTCGCTGCGACGACCGCCTCAGGCACGGCAGCATACTTGGGCATGTCCGAAGTTGTGGCTGTGGGCTTCTGGTATTTCCGGCATGGTAAACACTTTCCCATCGCCGGCGACTTTGCAGCTCCGCATCGCATCTTCTGGATTGCAATGTGGACGATTGCCATCTCGTCCATGTTCATCGTCACCTTCGTCTGCACGCGCCTGCATCGCTGGCTGTTGGAGCGGCCTGCATCGACGGATCGCGGCGTCGCATAAGAGCTGCACCGCGTTGACTGCATCCGCGATACACTGACAAAGCAGGCGGCTGGATGATCGCCGCCTCCCGCGCCCGGTCGAACCAGGCCAGCGTGTCGGGAGGGGGAGGAAAGTCCGGACTCCGCAGGGCAGTGTGCCGGATAACGTCCGGGATTTGCGCTTCAAGGCGCAAAGACGGCCAGTGCAACAGAAAATATACCGCCCACGAACGGACGGCATGGCGCAAGCCAAGCCGGGCAAACCGCCGGGGGTAAGGGTGAAAAGGTGCGGTAAGAGCGCACCGGACGGCCAGCAATGGACGCCGCACGGTAAACCCCACACGGAGCAAGACCAAATAGGCAGGGACGGCGCCCGCACTCTCCAGCGGGCACCGGCGTATCGGCCCGATGCGCTCAGGCAGGAGAGCTTGGTTTGGCTTCGGCCAGGCTGCCGGAACTTGCGGGTAGGTTGCTGGAGCGGCGCGGTAACGCGTCGCCTAGAGGAATGATCGTCTAGAACAGAATCCGGCTTACGGGCCGCCTGCAAGGGACGTGGCCCCGCTCTCCGAAAGGTCTGCGGGGCCACCAACGTTCTGGACGCCCTCATCTCGCCTCACGCCATTCGCCCATTCTGCGAATACTCATCGACGGGCGCACGCTTGCCCCATAGAATTATCCGTAAGCATGACACCCGCGATCGATACAACCGCTCTGACCCGCCGCTTCGGCGAGTTCACTGCCGTGGACAATGTGAATCTCACCGTGGAGGCCGGACAGTTCTTCGGCTTTCTCGGGCCCAACGGCGCCGGCAAGTCCACCACCATCAAGATGCTGACCGGCCTGCTTGCGCCCACTTCCGGCACCATCCGCATCCTCGGCCAGGACCTCACCCAGAACTCCGCGGAGCTGAAGCGGCAGATCGGCGTGGTCCCGGAGGGCATGGCGCTGTTCGGACGCCTGACCGCGAACGAATATCTGCGCTTCGTGGGCCGCATGTACGGCCTCGACGCCGCCACCAGCCTGCAGCGCACCCAGGAACTGCTCGAATTCATGAGCCTCGCCGACGAGCAGAAGAAGCTGATCACCGACTTCTCCCACGGCATGCAAAAAAAACTGGCTCTGGCCGCAGCGGTCATTCATGGCCCCAGGATTCTCTTCCTCGACGAGCCGTTTGAAGGCGTCGACGCCATCGCCGCGGGCACGCTGAAGTCGATGTTGCAGCGGATGACCGCGCGCGGCGCGACCATCTTCCTCACCTCACATGTGCTGGAGATCGTCGAGCGCCTGTGCACGCACATTGGCATCATTCACCGCGGCCAGCTCGTCGCTCAGGGTTCGATTGACGAGCTTCGCGCCGGAGTTCGGCGCACTGCATCGCCGCAGATCTCCGGTGAAGAGGCGCAGCCGAGTGGCGCAGCCGACCTGACCCTGGAGCAGATCTTCCTGGAGATCGTGGGCACCGACCGCGACGGCAATCTCGCCGCGACTCCGCCGGAGCAGGAGATATCGTGGCTCAGCTAGACGATCTCCCCGCATCGGCGCCTTCTCCCGGCCCCGCGCCATCTTCTCGCGCCATTCCAGCGACGGCGCAGCTTCTGGCGATCGCCTGGCTGCGCTGGCGGATCTTCGCCAACGGCTTTCGCCGCCAGGCCGGCCCGGGCAAGATCGCCGGACTGGTCGTCTCCATCATCCTGCGGATCATCCTCTGGCCCATCTTCGCGATAATGGCGCTCGGTCCCGCCGTCGGAGCCGGCCTCCTGGCCTGGCTGGCAGTCTCCGACCAACATCTGCAGAGGCTGACTCCGCTGTTCGCGGGCATCGCGATCCTGTGGCAGTTCATCGCCATTAACGGTACCGGCATGGCGGCCACGGTATCCAGCTTCGACCCAGCCTCGCTGCTTCGTTTTCCTCTGCGGTTTGGCCGCTATCTGGTGCTGCGCCTGCTGCTGGGACTGCTGACCGCCAGCACCATCATCGGCTGCCTCGCGCTGCTGGCTGCATTCATCGGGATCGCGGTCGCGGACTTTTCGCTGGCGCCGGCCGCCCTCATCGTTCTCGCCACCTATGCCGCGATGAACATCTTCTTTTCGCGCATGATCGCGATCTGGATGGAACGCTGGCTCTCCACGCGCCGCGCCCGCGAGATCTTCGGCGCTGCGATGGGGCTCTTCTTCGTCGCGGTACAGGTCGTGAACTTCCGCATTCGCGCATTGCACCCACACCGGGCAAGCAGCAGTTGGCTGCTTAACTTTCTGCATGGGACCAATCAATTCCTGGGCTGGTTGCCACCCGGCTTCGCGACGAACTCCATCCTGCCGACCGGACATCCGCTGGCGCGGCTGGCGCAATTCGCCGCGCTGCTGGTGTGGACGGCACTTTTTTTCACTGCCTTCGCTTTCCGCCTGCACAAGCAGTTCCTCGGCGAGTACCTCAGCGAAGGCGCGCCGCGCAGCAGACCCTCCGTTTCTATCTCCAGCCCGAGGACTCTCGCGCAACCGCCATCCGCCGTCGCACCGCCGGAACAACCGGCGCGCGTGCTCCTGTCGCCCAGCATCGCAGCGTGCCTGCGCAAGGAGTGGATCTATCTGCGCGGCAATAGCAATCAGCTGATGAGCCTGCTGATGCCGCTGATCTTCGTCGCCATCTTCAGCAAGGGAATACTCACTCACCATCCGTCGTATCTTCTCAGCGGAGCGATTGGCTACTCTCTGTTCGGGCTGCTTGCCGCGCTGTACAACATCTTCGGCGCCGACGGCACGGGCGTGCAGCTCTATCTGCTCGCACCCGTCCCCCTGCGCGATGTCATCCTGGCCAAGAACATCGCCAGCCTGGCGCTGCTGCTACTGGAAGCGGCGCTCGCCTGGTGCGTCGTCCTGGCGCTCGCCAGCGCCCCCATTCCGCTGTCAAACCAGATCTCCGCCGCGTTCTGGATCATCTTCATCCTCTTCGCCAACCTCACCCTCGGCACCTTGCGTTCCATTCAGTCGCCGCGCAAGATCGCGCCCGGCCAGGCGCGCAAGATGCGTCCCGCCTCGGCCAGCCGGACCAGCGGCCTGCTCGTCCTTGCGGTCCTCTTCGGAAGCATTCTTCTCCAGGTCCCGGTTACGCTTCTGTGCAGCTACTTCGACAATCCATGGCTGGGTGCCTGGGTCTTCGCTCCCCTCGCCGCCGCCGCAGTCGGGGCATACGCCCTGCTGCTGCGCCATGCCAACAGGCTGGTCCTCACCCATCGCGACCAGTTCGCTGAAGAGTTGTGCGGCGCCTGATTGCGATCCAGGAGAGACTAGTGGCCCCGCACCCGGTTTGGCTTGCATCCATGCAGGAGTCTTGGAGTACTCTTAATTACTGGTTCTAGATGAATCGCGTCTGCTGTGAAAGGAAGTAAATTGAGCAAACTGGAAGGAATCTTTACTCCGCTTCTGGTGCCGTTGGACGAAAACAGCCAGATTAACGAGGCCGAGCTGCGCCGCTTCGTCTCCTGGCTGATCGAGAAGGGCGTGCATGGTCTATATCCCAACGGGTCCACCGGCGAGTTTACGCGCTTCACCCCGACCGAGCGCCGCCGCATCGTGCACATCGTCTCCGAAGAGTGTGCCGGCCGCGTTCCCATCCTGGCCGGCGCCGCCGAAGCCAACGTCAAGGAGACGCTCTTTGCCTGCCAGGCCTACGCAGACATGGGCGTGCGCGCCGTCGCCATTGTTGCGCCATACTACTACAAGCTGGCGCCGGAGTCGGTGTTCGCGTACTTCGCGGAGATTGCGCGCAACTCGCCCATCGACCTGACGCTCTACAACATCCCGGCCTTCGCCAGCCCCATCGACGTCACCACCATCCGCCGCCTGGCCGACGAGTTCCCGCGCGTCATCGGCATCAAGGACTCCTCCGGCGATCTGGCCTTCATGATGCGCATGATCGCGGCCATCCGCCCCAACCGCC
>Ga0187867_10003351_pt1 | contig 12873 bp, 11 predicted proteins | sample June2016WEW_13_1_FD_132976 | JGI IMG/M metagenome (GOLD analysis project Ga0187867, IMG submission 132976) | Peatland microbial communities from SPRUCE experiment site at the Marcell Experimental Forest, Minnesota, USA - June2016WEW_13_10 | ecosystem: Environmental > Terrestrial > Soil >... | reverse complement strand
CTTTATCGCCCGGCCACGCCATGCCCTGCACCCCGTGCATAACGTGGACCGGCTCCTTGCCGCCGTCCCGGGGCGGCCGGCTATGCCAATTCAAGACCACCAGCGACTCGGGATCGGCCACCGGCAGCGAGCGCAACAGAATCGACTCCATGAAGCTGTAGATCGCAGTATTGGCCCCAATGCCAAGCGCCAGCGACAAAACCGCCAGGGCGCTGAATGCCTTGTTGGCGGTCATGGTGCGACAGCCATAGCGGACATCCTGGCCAAGCTCCGACCAAAACCGCTTGATCCACATCTCCCGTGACTCTTCGTGCTTCAGGCCGACGTTCCCAAATCGCCGGCGCGCTTCAGCCCTGGCGCACTCCGGCGTCATACCGTCTGCTTGAAGTTCCGCGGCCTTCTCCGCAAGGTGGAGTTCCATTTCCTCGCGCAGAGCCTCGCTGCGCCTGGCGCTTTCTATCCAATACCTCAGGCGTCGTATCCACATGTCCGTCACTCCGCTCCCATCACGCGCGCGATCGCCAACGTGAGTTTCGCGTACCTCCGGGTTTCGATGACCAGTTGTTTGCGGCCAGCCGCCGTGATCTTGTAGATCCTCGCCCGGCGATTGTTCGGCATCACGCCCCAAACACCCTCGATCCAGCCGTTTAGTTCCAGGCGCTGGAGAGCGGGGTACAGCGAGCCCTCCTCGATCAGAAGCTCGCTGTGGGACGATTGCTGAATAAACTGGACGACGCCGTATCCGTGGAGGTCGCGCCGTGACAGTGTCCGCAGAATCAGCATGTCCAGTGAACCGGGTAACGAGTCGTTCTTTTTCGCCTTGCGCCCCATGCCAAGAATTCTTAGCTTACAGCACGAGACTGGTTGCGCGTCAAGTTCGAGATGTCGATCCCACGTGACAACGTGCTACGGCCTTACTCCGCGCGCAGAGCCTCCATCGGGGAAATGCGGCTCGCCCTAAGCGCCGGAATTAACGAGGCCAAGAACGCCGACAACCCCAACGCCGCGGCGGCCGTCAGCACCACGAAGGGATCGTACGGATTCATTCCGTAAAGCTGATTGCCCAAGAATCGGCCCGCGGCAAACGTCAACGGCAGACCGAGAACGAGCCCCACAACGATCAGCCCGAACGTCCCGCGCAGGATGATCGCGACCGCATCCCGCCGACTCGCACCCAGAGCCATCCGCACGCCGATCTCGGTCACGCGCGACCCTGAATTGTAGGCCGTGACCCCGTACATTCCGATGCACGCCAACACGAGCGAAAGAATCCCGAAAAACGATGTGAGCCGTGCGATCAGACGCTGTTGCCGGAACAGATTGGCCACTTGCTCGCGCAGGGGCCGGATCCAAATCAGCGGCAGGTTCGGATCTACCGAAGCCATAGCCTGCGTGAGTTGCGCAACCGACAGATTCACCCCAGGTCTGGTCACGATCACAATATCCTGCAAATAGTGGGACCCTGGATCATTGTCGGGAACGTCGTGCTGCACACCAGGCACAAAAAACATCGGGCTCACAGGCATGCCGAGATCGGACGTTAAATGACGCGCATCCCTGGCGACGCCTACGACCTCGTACAAACGGGATGATTGACTCTCGAGCCGCCCAAAATATTTTCCGACCGGATTCCGACTTCCGAAAAACTTTCTCGCGAACGCTTCATTGACCACCGCCACATGCCGCGATTCCGCGGTATCCTGCTCCGTGATCCCGCGCCCTTGCAGAATCGGATTTCCGATGGCGTCGAAGTACCCGGCGGTCGTGCGATCCATGGACGAGGAGGTGTCCTCTTTGGGTCCGGGAGGCGGTTGCCCGTCCACCCAGACGCTGCTGCCCCAATTGTTCCCATTGAGCGGCGAGTACATACAAAGCGCGACCGATTCGACGCCGGGAATTCTCGCGATCGAATCGCGAATGCGGCCAGACAGCGGTGTGAGTTGCGGGGGACGGTAGCCGCCGAGCCGTGGATCCATGTGGGCGATGATCCTGCGATCCTGATCGAATCCGAAATCCTGAGTCTCCAGCCTGTGCAGCGCGGCCGTGAGCAGTCCTGACACCGCGAGTAAGACAAGCGACAGAGCGGCCTGGACCACCACCAGAGTCTTGCGGGAGAAAGAACCGGAGCGCGCAGTGGAACGGCTCGCGCCTCGTAGCGCTTCTATCGGATCGACTCGCGTGGCCATCCACGCCGGTATCATGCCGGACGCCGATCCCACGATCACCGAAATTCCCAGGGCAAACAGCAGCACCGCCAGGGATGGCGACGGGCTAATTGGTATCTCCGCCATGCCCCGCAGCGACGGGAATGCGAATCGCAAGATCAGGCTGGTGCCCGCAAATGCGATCCCCAGCCCCGCCGCTCCGCCGCACAAAGACAGCAGGATGCTCTCGATGAGCGGCTGCCTCACCACGCGCGCAGTTCGCGCGCCCAAAGCGATAATCAACGACGTCTGCCGCCGCCGCTCCATGGCGCGAACCAGCATGAGATTGGCGACGTTGGCGCAGACGATCAGCAGCACGAATCCGGAGACCGCCATCAGGATTCGGAGCCAGTGCTCGTATTGTTCGCGCATACTCGTGATGCCGGCGCCGCCGGGACTTAGGTACAGGGTCTGATCCGGAAGGTTCGTCCGCGCGTTCGCGTTCATGTCGCCCCAGTGCGAAAGGAGCCATTGTTTCAGCTCCACGCGCATTTCGGCTTCGATCGATGCCCGCGCCGCTGCCGGCTTCATGCGCCCAATCGAATCCAACCATGCCAGCCCTTGATCGTGCAGATCGTCGGCCACGAGCGATGAGTTCAGCGGTATAAAGAAATCGGGCGGATTGTTGCGTAAAGTGTCGCCAAAGAATCCAGGCGGCGTGACTCCCACGATAGTAAATGGCTTGTTGTCGACTGTGAACGCGCCGCCGATGACCGACCCGTCCGATCCGAATCTCTGCTGCCACAACCGAAAACTCATTACGGCGACCTCCGCGGCGCCAGGCCGGTCGTCCGCTGCCGTCAATAAACGGCCCGCGTACGCGGGGATGCCGAAGGTCGCGAAGTAATTGCCGGAAACGAATTCGCCCGGATAGCTTTGGGCCGGCTCCGTACCGCCTGCCTTCCGGACGCCCAAGAGGTGAGTGCTGGCTGAAAAGGCCGCCAGCCCCGCGAATTCCGTGGTATGGTCGCGGAAATATTTGTACAAATCGTAGGAGGCGAGAGAAAATTCCTTGTCCTGATCGTACCCGCCCCAATAACAGCAGCGTGTTTCTCTGCCCAGCCGGACTAATTCCGAGGGGTTCGCCACCGGCAGCGACTTCAACAAGACGGCGTGAACCAAAGTAAAGATGGAAGTGGTCGCGCCGATCCCCAGCCCGAGCGTCAACACCGTTGCGATCGTAAACGCCGGAGCCGTTAGCAATCGCCGCACCGCATAGCGCGTATCCAGGATCGACGTTTCCATCCACGGCAATCCTCTTTTCTCACGGTAGCTTTCCTTCACGGCTTCTATCGGCCCGAATTTCCACAGCGCTTGGCGCTGGGCTTCCTCGGCCGGTAAGCCGGCGCGAATGTTTTCGTCAATCTGAAGCGCGATGTGTGCTTCGATCTCCGCGCGCAGCCGTTCTTCGTCTTTCCGGGCGGTTGCCCACGAACTCAGCCGCTTGAAGAATCGCCGCAAAGTCTTCATCCGAGATCTTCCGTTTTCGCCGCGACGAATCGCGCAATAATCGACGCCGTTTGTTCCCAGCTCCGCGTCTCGGCCTGCAGTTGCTTGCGTCCTGCGCGCGTCAGGCGGTAGAACCTCGCTTTGCGGTTGTTTTCGGAAACGCCCCAATCGGAGGCAACTGAACCTTCCTGCTCCAATTTCAGCAAGACGGGATATAGCGTGCCCTGATTGACGTTGAGATGACCGCCGCTAATTTGCTCGATGCGCCGCGCGATTCCATATCCGTGCAGAGGTCCCAACACCTCGAGCGTTTTCAGAACCATCAACGCCAGCGTGCCTTGCAGGACGTCGGTTTTATCCTTCATTGGGTTCCCAACAGGAAATATAGCACGATTCCACTGGGAAAGCAACAGGAGCGCTGTATCGTCGAACATCGCGACATGCGAGCAGCGCCGCGCTCCCTGCGACGGACACGGCCGGCGTGAAGCGCGCATCGCCGCAACGCCCCCTGGGACCGACTCAGACTTCCTGGCTCTTGACCACCAAAATCTCCCGCTGCGGCCGGCCGAAGGTTGGCGATAACCCCGTTATTCGCGTCTATCGAAGCGCGGCGCGCGACAAGTAGGCTTTTGGGAGGCTCGCGCCGGATCACGCGCCACTCGTAGAATACGTGCGGACGCTGGCGCGAGTTTGCGCTCCTCTGCGCCGGCAGAAAGGATCTAAGCGCCGAATGGAGACTGGTCCGGCCGCCACGTTCCGTCCGCGGTTCCGTAAGGGCTGGCCACCACTACGATATAGCCGTCCGGGTCCCGCAGCCAACACTCCCAGTGATTCGGGCCGCCGTTGCCATCAGGCGGGTTGCGGTGCCGAGGCAGGACAATCTCGACACCCATTTCGACGGTGCGCTCGACGACCGCTTCGAAATCGTCGACCTCAAACCAAAGCAGCACGCCGTTTCCGTAGGGCCTGTCGTCCGGATTGCCGATCCGGCCGTGATGATGCTCCACCTGGAAGCTGTGCAATTGAAGCACAAGTTGCCCGTTTGAGACCAGTTGTTCATAGGAGGAACCTCCATGATTGCTGCGGCAGCCAAGCAGACGCTGGTACCACCGGCTGCTGGCTTCCACATCGGTCACGGCAATCAAAGGTTGAGCGCGCATTTCGCCAGTTTAGCCTATTATCCTGGTGCGTATTTGCAGTAGACTGGGCACATGGTCCGTCGGATTGCGCCTCTGTTCTTCACCATGGACATTCCCGCCACACTCGCCTATTACAAAGAAAAGCTTGGCTTCGAGTGTCTGGGGACGTGGCAGGATCCGCCGGTGTATGCAATCGTGGCGCGCGACCAGCAGGCGATTCACTTCCGCTGCGCCCAGCCGCCCACGGCCAATCCGGACAAATACCGGGACGAACTGCTGGACGCGTACGTGTTCATCGAAGATGCGACGCACTTTATGCCGAGTACGCGGCCCAAGGCGTCGAATTCACTCGGGGAGTTGCCGATATGCCATGGCACGCGCGGGGGTTTGTGGTGAAGGATTGCGATGGCCGTCTGCTGGCTTTCGGCGCGAGGATTTCGTAAACTTCCGGTGTGATTGTATACTGTTTACTGCCCGGAAAAATGGGGATTCCGCTAAAACGATTACTGTTGAGGGGAGCCGATGAAGATCCTGTACTATGCCGGATGGTTCATGTGTCTGACTGGTGCGCTCGCGGCTGGGGAGAATACCAGCGGTGCCGCTGCGGCGGACGAATATCTGCGGGTGATTCGGGCTAACGACCTGAAAGCTCTGCAGCAGACGATCCAGCGAGGCGGGACTGAGGTACTCGACGCGCTGGACTGGACACCTCTGCATTACGCGGCGCTATATGGAAGCCCGGAAGCGGTGCGCATGGTGCTCCAAGCCGGCGGAGATCCGAACGCGCGGAACCGGTCCCAGGTGACACCCCTGATGTTTGGCGCCTACAGCTTGGAAAAGACGCGCCTGATGGTGGAAAAGGGCGGCGACGTCAACGCGAAGGCTAGTGACGGCACGACACCGCTGTGGGTGGCGGCGGGCGCGCAGGGGAACGAGCGGACCGTTCGCTACCTTCTGGAGAAGGGCGCGAACGTGAAAGAGATTCTCCCGAATGGCGGGGACTATCTGATGCGGGCGGCCGCGCACGAGGGTGCCGGGACGATCCGGCTGCTGTTGGAAAAGGGCACGGACCCGCGGCGCGCGAACAAATACGGCGATACGGCGCTGACCGAATCGTTTAGCATCGGGGATCACGATAAGGCCGGCATTTTGCTCGCCGTCGGCGCGGACCCAAACGCGGCCAACACCGACGCGGGGACCGTGAAGAACGGCCCCATCGACAGTTTTGGGGTGACGCCGCTGATGCTGGCGGCGACCATGAACGATCCGGGGCAAGTTTCGGCGCTGATCAAGGCGGGGGCGAAACTGGATACGACGGATCACCGGCGCATGACGGCCCTGATGATGGCGGTGGGCACGGACCGGGCGAATCTGGGGATCGTGCAGCGGCTGATCGACGCCGGAGCCGACCTGAACGTGGCGGACCGCTACGGCGAGACGGCGCTGGACTGGGCACAAAAGTATGGCAATCCGGCGGTGTTGGCGGCGCTCAAAAAGGCCGGTGCGACGGGCAAGGGATTACAGCCGGTGCCAAGCAAGCCGGCGGACTACCAACCCGACGCGCGGGAAGCGATGGCGCGGGCCGTGGCGCTGCTCACCAAATCGACTGTGGAATTCTTTCCCGCGGGTGGGGGATGCGTGGGCTGCCACCATCAGCCGTTCGCCGGACGTGTGTTCGGAGCGTTGAAAGCAGCCGGGCTGCCCGCGGAACCGCGGTTGCGGGAGAGCCTGGTGAACGCCATGGTGGCGGAGCGGCCCCGGCGGATGAACGACGCCAGTCTGCTGATGGCCTCTGGCGGCATGATCGATACCTTTCTCTACCCGTTGGCCGGCATGGCTGAAATGGGTGAGCCCGCCAGTGCGTTCACGGACGTTTTGATTCACTACATCGCGGAAACCCAGGATCCTTCCGGCGGGTGGAGCGGGCAAGCCGGCCGGCCTCCCCTTCAGGAAAGCGACATCACGCGGACCATGTTTGCGATCATGGCCCTGAAGACGTATGGCTGGCCGGGGCGGGGCGCGGAGTTCGACGAGCGGGTGGCGCGGGCACGCGGCTGGCTGCTGACCGCCCAGACCTGGTCGACGGTCGACGAGGCGGACCGGGTGACGGGATTGTGGCTGGCGGGAGCCGGCCGGGCGGATCTCAGGAAGTCCGGCGAAAACCTGCTGCGGCAGCAACGCGCCGACGGCGGATGGGCGCAGACCGAGCATCTGGATGCGGACGCCTATGGCACAGCCGCGGTGTTGTATTCGCTGCGCAAGGCGGGCTTACTGGACGTTTCGGACGCGGCGTATCAGCGGGGCGCGCGATTTCTTCTGGATCGCCAGTTTCCGGATGGATCGTGGTACGTGCGCAGCCGGGCAGTGAAACTTCAACCTTATTTCCAAAGTGGATTTCCGTTCGATCACGATCAGTGGATTTCGAACGCGGCAACCGCATATGCCGTGATGGCTCTCGCTCCGGTGGTGGCCAGGGCGCTGCCGGTTGCCGGGCAGTAGACGCCGCTCGCGCACTCACCGGAGGCCCAAATTGCGGACCAGGCGGTGCAGATAGTTCGGATGAACGCCAAGGAGTTTGGCGGCTTCCGTATAGTTACCGCCGGTCCGGCCCAGCGCCGCCAGAATCGTGCGCTCCTTTTCCTCCCTGACCGCCTGATGGTGTCCGCCAATTGCCTGCGTCGCCGCCGGAGCATCCAGGACGGATTCGGGAAGGTCGTCCGGAACGACGAGCTCGGTGGTGCACAACACCACGGCGCGTTCGATGGCATTCTCGAGTTCCCGAACGTTGCCGGACCAGTCTTAAGCCTCCAGGCTGGCCAGCGCCTCGGGGGAGATCCCGGCCAGCTCTCGGTGACGCGCTTGCCGTGTTTGGCCGCGAAGTACCATTGCGCCTTGCCTGATTCTCTCCGCCTGGGTAGGACCCTCCCCATGCCTCCGGTGCCGATGGGCGCAAGGATCTCATAGGGGCCGAGCTTGTGCTAGCTGGAAATTGAGGTGAACGCGGGGCGCCGGTTAAAGTTCGAATGCTTCCCACTCGAGGGAAATCGGAGAGCTTCGATCTTCGGCTTCGCTGGGAACGGAAGAGCTGTAGTCGCAAAATTCAAATGCCGCGAATGCGATTATAGCGGCGCCTGCAAACGCCCATGACAGCGGGAGACCCGCATGCTCGAATCGCCAGAAGAACTCCGTGTTGCCCGCCGCGATGAATGCAAGACAGGCCAGTGCCAGGGCTACGCCGATCCAATAAAAGGCTGTCGCTAAATTGTGCTGGATAGTGGACATCATCCCTCCTCAACGGGTCTGCAGCCCGTTGGTATTAGTATACATAAAGTTTTTATGAAGTGTAAAGAAGTTATAAAGACGGGTTGGGCCGCCCTTCCAGCAAATGGCATAATACGTGGGATTGATTGGGCATCCAGACGTTCGTGTGCGCGGGCTCGCTAGTGGGAAGCCTCATTGAGACCGACCGCTTCGGAACCGATATTAAGCCCGGTCCTGGCCGTCTGCGGCGTGGGCCTTCTGTTTAAACGCACGGTGCGAACGGCGGCGATGGCGCTGGGCAGTCTGCTGTTTCTGTACACCGCCGAAATATGCCGAAACCCCGGGCAGTATGACCGCCCGCACACAACTGTTTGAGCCTCGTCTCTGGTTTGGCTCTTACGGGGGCATGGCGCGATACCGAATTGGTTTGCACGAGCCGCTATCTGCTCGCGATATGCTTGATCGCTGATACCGCCGTGGATTCCATGGCACGTATTCTGGATCGCGTTCTTCGGGGCCGGCTTCATCGGCGCGGGTTTGAGCATCGGTTTCAATTTTCCTGCCGCGCTGGGGTGCGGCCTCGATCAGCCTGATGTTTGCGATTTGGGTTCTTACGCTGCATCTCCCCAGAACACTTCTTGGGCTCTACGGTGGAGGGGGCCTGCATAATCCCGACGAGTGGTCCAGTCTGTTCATTGCCATGGCTTTGTGGGGAGGCCCGTGGACGGCCTACGAGGCCGGGCCCTGGGGGCACCCCGGCTACGAGCCTGCCCCACCGGCCAATTCGCGGACCAGGTCGCCGACGAAGGCCTTGGCGTCGCCGAAGAGCATCAGGGTCTTGTTCAGATAATACAGCTCGTTGTCGATGCCCGCGAAGCCGGGACTCATGCCGCGCTTGATCACCATACCCGTTTTGGCCTTGTCCACATCCAGAATCGGCATGCCGTAGATGGGACTCGACGGATCGTTCCGCGCGGCCGGATTGGTCACGTCGTTGGCGCCGATGATCAGAGCCACATCCGTCTGCGGAAACTCCGGATTGACGGCGTCCATGTCCAACAACTTGTCGTAGGGGATGTCCGCTTCGGCCAGCAGCACGTTCATGTGTCCGGGCATGCGGCCGGCCACGGGATGGATGGCGAAAGTCACGTTGACGCCACGTTTGGTGAGGGCGTCGAAGAGCTCGCGCACCTTGTGCTGCGCCTGCGCCACGGCCATGCCGTATCCTGGGACGATCACCACGGCGTTGGCCGCGCCCAGAATCGCGGCGGCTTCTTCCGCGGTGGCGCTGCGCACGTTGCGGGCTTCGTGCGCGCCGGGCGCCGCGGCCTGCACCTGGCCAAACGCGCCGAACAAGACGTTGGTGAACGACCGGTTCATGGCCTTCGACATGATCACGGAAAGGATGAAGCCCGAAGATCCGTCCAGCGCGCCGGCCACGATCAGCAGCTTGCTGTCGAGCACGAAACCCATGGCCGCAGCGGAGAGGCCGGCATAGGCGTTGAGCAGGGAGATCACCGTGGGCATGTCGGCGCCGCCGATGGGCACGATCATGAGCACGCCGAAGATCAGCGGGATGGCAATGATCAGCGGAAACAGGCGGGTGTGGCCGGGATCGACGACCAGCACCACCGCCAACGCCACGGAAACTGCCAGCAGCCCCAGGTTGACGATGTTCTGTCCTTTATAAGTGATGGGACGCTGCGGCAGCAATTCTTGCAGCTTGCCGGCGGCCATCAGGCTGCCGGTGAAGGTCAAGCTACCCAGGATCACTTCCATGGCCAGCACCGCCATCATGAAAGCGGGGAGGTGCGGCGCGCGCAGATAGTATTCCGCGGTGCCCACCAGCGCCACGCACAACGCGCCGAAAGCGTGGCTGAGCGCCGTCCGCTGCGGGACCGCGGTCATGTGGACGCGCCCCAGCGGCACGCCGATGATGGCCCCCAGGACCAGCGCGATGGCGATGGACCGGTAATCCACGATGCCGCGGTGCAGCAACGTGGCGCAGATCGCTAGCAGCATGCCCAACTCTCCGGCGCGGACGCCGAGGCGCGCGGAACTGGGCGAGCTCATCCATTTGAGCGAGAGAATGAAGAGCACCGTCGCGATCAGGTAAGCGATCTGGATGACGCGATCGGTGGTGAGCGCCGCGGTCATGGCTTTTTGGGCTTGCTGGATTTGAACATCTTCAGCATGCGGTCGGTGATGATGAATCCGCCGACCAGGTTGCTGGTGGAGGCCACGATGGCGATGGTGCCGAGCACTGTGGCGAGACCGCTTTTGTGCTCGCCCGCGAGGATGATGGCGCCCACCACGGCGATGGCGTCGAGGGCGTTGGTGAGCGACATCAGCGGCGTGTGCAGCAGCGGCGAGACGCGGCGGATGATCTCGAAGCCGACGAAGGCCGCCAGGATGAATATGTAGAGGCTCGCGATAATGTCGGTCAAATTTTTCTCCTCAGTGTGCCAGCCCGTAGAACTCCCGCAATCGCGCGTTGACGATCTCGCCGCCTTCGGTCACCAGGGTTTCGCGCGTGATTTCGTCGGCGGCATCGGTATGCAGCTTGCCGTCGCGGAACAGATGCAACAGAAACGCCGTGACGTTGCGCGCGTACAATTGGCTGGCGTGATATGGAACCGTGCTGGCCAGGTTGATGGATCCGAGCACGGCAACGCCCTGTTCTTCGACCACTTCGCCGGCGCGCGTCACTTCGCAGTTGCCGCCGCGTTCGGCGGCCAGATCCACCACCACCGAGCCTGGCGCCATGCGGCGCAGCATCGCGCGCGTGACCAGCACGGGCGATTTTTTGCCGGGCACCACGGCGGCGGCGATCACCACATCGCTCTGCGCCACTTGATCGCCCAGCAACTCCGCCTGGCGCTGGTAGAACGTGTCGTCCTGCGCCTTGGCGTAGCCGCGGGCGTCTTGCGCGTCGGCCACCTGGATGGGGAGTTCGATAAAGCGTCCGCCCACGCTGAGCACCTGTTCCTTGGCGGCGGGCCGCAGGTCGTACGCGGAGACTACCGCGCCCAGGCGGCGCGCGGTGGCGATGGCTTGCAGTCCCGCTACGCCCGCGCCGATGACGAAGGCGCGCGCCGGCGTGATGGTGCCCGCGGCGGTGGTCAGCATGGGAAACATTTTGGGGAGCCTGTCGGCGGCCAGCAATACGGCTTTGTAGCCGCAGATGGTGCCCATCGACGATAGGGCGTCCATGCTTTGCGCGCGCGTGATGCGGGGCATCAGCTCGATGGAAAACGCCGTGACGCCGGTGGCCGCGAGCTCCCGGATGGTTTCGATCGCGCCGAGCGGCCGGACGAATCCGATCAAGACCTGGCCGGGGCGCAGCAGCGGCAGATCGGCCTGGCCGGTACGATCGTTGGAGCCATGGCAGAGCACCTGGACGACCACGTCAGCCTGGCGGAAGACCTCTTCGCGCGCCGCAACGAGCTGTGCGCCTTTGGCGGCGTATTCGCTGTCCAGGTAGCCGGCGGCCAATCCGGCGCCCGCTTCGATGGAGACTTGGAAGCCGGCTTTGGTCAGGCTGGGAATGACGGCGGGCACCAGCGCCACGCGCCGTTCGCCGGGGAAGGTTTCCCGCGGAACTCCGATGACCATACATAATATGGTACTCGCGGGGGCGCGGCTGGCGTTACTCGATCCGCAGCGCCACCGCCGGATCGATGCGCATGGCCCGCCGGCCCGGAAGATAGCAGGCGATCAGCGCGGTGGCCACCAGCAGCGCCGCTACCGCGCAGTACGTCGGCGCGTCAAATGGCTGGATCCCGAACAGCAGCGACGTGAAATAGCGCGACAGCCACCACGCGCCCACCGCGCCCAGCGCGAGACCGGCGAACACGGGCCGCATGCCCTGGGCGATCGTCATCCGCAAAATGCTGCGGCCGCTGGCGCCCAGCGCCACCCGCAGCCCGATCTCCGAGGTGCGGCGGCTCATCGAATAGGAAAGCACTCCGTAGATGCCGGTGGTTGCCAGCAGCAGCGCCAGCCCGCTGAACACCCCGAGCAGCACGGTATTAAACCGCTGCGGCGCGACGGACCGGTAGACCACTTCTTCGAACGACCGCACATCGGCAATCGGCAAATCCGGGTCGAGGCCGGCAACGATCGACCGGACCGCGGCCATCAGCGCCAGTGGATTGCCGCGGGTATGGATTACGAACTCGGAGGGTATCGCGTTTCGGCCGTAAGGAAGATAGACGGTGAGCGGAGGATCGGAATTCAAGCCGCGCTCGCGCATGTCGCCCACCACCCCCACCACCTCCGCCTCAGGGCCGCCCTGTCCCTTCCATAAGGAGACGCGCTTGTCGACGGGATCTTCGTGCGGGAAGATCAATTTCGCCAGCCGTTCGCCGATCACCACGTGCCGCTGGGGTTCCGGTTGGCCGCGTTCGGCCCAAACCGGCTTGTCTGCTTCATCGAACTCTCTTCCGCCAAGCAGCGGCAATCCGATGGCACGGAAGTAGCCCGGCGAGACAATACGCCATCCCGCCCAAGGAATGTCGCGTCCCGAAAACTGCCGCCCGGAACTGGAAACAATTCCCATTCCGGGATCGCCTCCCTCGATCGGCCGATGGCTGACCGCGCCGGCCGCTATCACTTGCGGCACAGCCGTCAAGCGTGCGAAAAGCCGGTCCACGAACTGCTTGCCCACGCCCTTCTCATAATAAGAGCCCGGCATGCTCATGGAAAACACCAGCCGGTTTTCAGTCTGAAATCCGCGGTTCACGCTCATCAACTGGGTGAAACTGCGAATCAGCAGGCCCGCTCCCACCAGCAGGAGAAATGAAAGTGCGACTTCGCCG
>Ga0187867_10003349_pt1 | contig 12876 bp, 8 predicted proteins | sample June2016WEW_13_1_FD_132976 | JGI IMG/M metagenome (GOLD analysis project Ga0187867, IMG submission 132976) | Peatland microbial communities from SPRUCE experiment site at the Marcell Experimental Forest, Minnesota, USA - June2016WEW_13_10 | ecosystem: Environmental > Terrestrial > Soil >... | reverse complement strand
TCCGAGGTTTTCACTCATATCGCCCACTATACGGTTAACAGCCTTGGGCTGGGGATCGAGGCGTACAAGCATGTAATCACTCCGCTCCAGGATGAAGATATGCAATCTCACCCGGACGGAGGATTCCTCACGCAACTGAAACGCTCGTGCCGGCGGCTCATTATCGACGGCCCGAACTGCGTCATGGGGCGCCTGCCCGATAATTCCCTCTTCCTCGTCCAGGACCGGAAGAAACTGCGGCCCGCCGTCGCAGGGGGCAGGAAAGGCATATACGCGTTCTCTTCGGAAATGTGCGGCCTTGACGCCGCCATTCCCGACCGCGACAAAAGCAAAGATTTTCAGCCGATGCATCTTGATACGGTCATAATTCCTTCTGACCGCTCGGAGGTCCGGGTATGCTCTCAAATGGAACCCTTATCCCTTCTTCACTGAGCGTGAAGGACCTGCTTTGGCAGGTTGAATGGGACAAAGAAAAATGTACCCTGTGCGGCAAGTGCTGCGCAGTCTGCCCAGTTAATGCAATAGAGCTTGGCGTGCACAGGAAGAGGATCGTTCAGATCCCGTCACTGGCCGAAATCGGTCCGGCGACGTCCTCGTCCACTGTCAATCAGGTCTATCACGGGATTCGGCAGAAAACCGATCCCGCCTACGCTTGTATCGGGTGCGCCATGTGCAATCTGGTTTGTCCGAACGGGGCCATAATTCCGCTCAGGTCGGATGAAATCGACAAGCAGCGCTTCCACATCAACCGGGGGGGAATGGCAAGGAGCCGAGGCGGCAGGAGAAATGTGCCGGATTCTCTCAACGTCGGGACCCTCGACCGGATAAAGTTCACCCGGATCTCGATGCTCACTGACCCGGCGCTCGATGCGGGCCGCCATGAATTCGAGCTGCGGACCCTGCTTGGCCGCGTTCTGCCTCCGGAGGAAAATCTCAAGCTCTACCGTGAGAACGGCTGGATTCCGCCCGTGCGGGAGATTTATCCTCTTATCATCGGCAGCATGTCGTTCGGCGCGCTTTCCCCGAACATGTGGGAAGGGCTCCAGATGGGCGTCGGGTACCTCAATGAAGAACTCGGAATGCCCGTGCGGATGTGTACCGGCGAGGGCGGTTGCCCGCCCAGGCTGTTGCGGTCCCGGTTTCTCAAATACACGATCCTCCAGATCGCGAGCGGCTACTTCGGCTGGGACGAAATAATCCATGCCCTGCCGGAAATGAAAGAAGATCCCTGCGCGATCGAGATCAAGTACGGACAGGGGGCCAAGCCCGGCGATGGCGGTTTACTGATGTGGTACAAGGTAAACAAGCTGATTGCGAAGATTCGTGGAGTACCGGCAGGGGTGAGCCTGCCCAGCCCGCCAACGCATCAGACGAAGTATTCGATCGAAGAAGCAGTTGCCAAGATGATCCAGTCCATGTACATGGCATGGGGGTTCAGGGTCCCGGTCTATCCGAAGATTTCGGGAACTTCGACCGCCCTCGCCGTTCTGAATAACCTCACCCGGAACGCCTATGCCGGCGGGCTTGCAATTGACGGCGAAGACGGCGGAACGGGCGCGGCCTATTCGGTATCCATGGACCATATGGGGCATCCGATCGCCAGCAATATCCGGGACTGCTACCTCAACCTGGTCAAGCTTGGCAAGCAGAACGAGGTCCCGATTTTTGCGGGAGGGGGTGTCGGAAAGAACGGAAAACTCGCGGCAAACGCAGCCGCGCTCATAATGCTTGGCGCAAGCGGCGTGCAGGTCGGAAAGTACATGATGCAGGCAGCGGCCGGGTGCGTCGGCTCAGAGTCGGACCGGTGCAACATATGCAATATTGGGTTGTGTCCGAAAGGGATCACGTCCCAGGACCCGCGCCTCTACAGGCGGCTTGATCCCGAGAAGGTCGCCGAGCGGGTCGTTGACATATTTCTCTCTTTCGATACTGAGCTAAGGAAGATCGTCGCTCCTCTAGGACGTTCGACTTCTCTTCCAATCGGCATGTCGGACGCTCTGGCCATAGATGATCGAAATGCGGCCGAGCGCCTTCAGATAAAATACGTCGTCTAGCTCAGAGAAATGGGTCGGACGTGACCTGAAAAGGCCTCAGGCCCTTGTGGAGTATTGAGTATGGAACAACAGCAGGTGATTCGCCTCTCCGGATTTGAAAACGGCCATCGCATTGAATCGCGTATCCTGGAAGAAAGGATACAGCAGGCCGTAGAGAACGGCTGCCGCACCCTCGATATTGAGGCTTTCGGACAGCATGGCCTCGGAGGCAGACTCTGGAAGGCCGGAAACGACAGGATTCATATCAGAATATCCGGTTCGCCCGGCCAGCGTGTTGGCTCTATGGGCTTTCCCAATACGCTGATCGAGGTCCTTGGTCCATCTTCAGACGATGTGGGCTGGCTAAACGGTGGAGCAGAGATCGTCGTCCACGGACATGCCACGAATGGCGTCGCAAACGCCATGGCACAGGGCAAGGTCTATGTGGCCGGAAACATCGGCGCGCGCGGCATGACCATGACCAAGCACAACCCGCGCTTCGCGCCCCCTGAGTTGTGGGTGCTCGGCTCGGCCGGCGACTACTTCGCTGAATTCATGGCGGGCGGCATCGCCGTAGTCTGCGGGTACGTGCCTCAGGACCCGGAAAATGTCCTTGGCTTTCGTCCGTGCGTCGGAATGGTCGGCGGAAGGATCTATTTTCGCGGACCCCAGAAAGGGTACCACAAGCAGGACGCCAAGCTGATCCCGATTGAAGACGGCGACTGGGAGTGGCTCACCGCCAATCTCAAAACATACCTTACGGCGATCGGAAAAGACGATCTGTACGCCCTTTTTGCCAATCGGGACGAATGGCAGCTCCTGCAGGCTCGAGGTCCGCATGAGAAGCACACCAAACCCAGGCGCTCCATGGAGGCATTTCACAAAGAAGTCTGGGACCCCGAACTGGGCCGCGGAGGTCTTATCGGAGACCTTGTAGATTTCGATAGAAGTCAGATTCCACTCATTACCACCGGCTTTCTCAGGCGCTATGTCCCGGTTTGGGAAAACAGGAAGTTTGCCGCGCCTTGCGAGATGAGCTGCCCTACCGGAATGCCCGTCCACGAGCGGTGGCGGCTAATCCGTGAGGGACGAATGGACGAGGCCGTTGACCTGGCGCTGGCCTATACTCCATTTCCAGCTACGGTCTGCGGGTATCTGTGCCCGAACCCGTGCATGCAGGGCTGTACGAGGCAAACGGCGCGAATGATGCCATTGGACATCAGCCAGTTGGGAAAGGCAAGCCTGCGGGCTAAACTTCCCGAACTGCCGGCCCTGACTGGAAAGAGAATTGCGGTAATCGGCGGCGGTCCCTCGGGTATATCTGTTGCCTGGCAATTGCGAAGGCAGGGTCATGAAGCGGTTATCTACGATATGAGTCCGGAACTGGGCGGGAAAATTTCCGCCATGATTCCCAACTCCCGTATTCCCAACGATGTCGTGGAAGCCGAACTAGCCCGCGTGAGGGAAGCCCTGCCGCACTTGAACCTGCGCCAGCGGCTCGAAAGGTCCGATATAGAGGAACTCAGGGAGGAATTCGACTTCATCGTGGTCGCCTCAGGCGCGCAAAGGCCGAGACTGATACCCATCCCCGGGAAGGAAAAAATGATCCCGGCCCTGGAGTTCCTCCGATTGAGCAAGGCGGGCCAGGCGAAGGTGGGAAAGCGCGTGGTGATCATAGGGGCCGGAAACGTCGGCTGCGATGCGGCGGCTGAAGCACACAGGTGCGGGGCCGAAGAAATTCTCCTGATAGACGTACAGGAACCGCTCTCGTTCGGGAAAGAGCGCAAGGAAGCCGAAGCCGTCGGCGCCAAATTCAGGTGGCCCTGTTTCAGCAAAGCGGTGACGGACGAAGGATTGGAACTTACTACCGGTGAAGTCCTCCCCGCCGATACGGTAATCATCTCGGTGGGCGATGTGCCCGACCTCGATTTCCTTCCGGAAAGCGTGGAGACGGAGCGGGGATTCATAAAGGTCAACGAGCATTATCGGACTAGCGACCCAAAGATATTCGCGATAGGCGACACGGTAAAGCTCGGCCTTCTTACGGACTCAATCGGGGCTGGGCGTAAAGCCGCTGAGAAAATAGGCGAAATCCTTTCCGGTAAAGAACTGCAGGGTTGCGCTTCGAGATCGAGGATCGACCATCACCGCGTGAAGCTCGAGTATTTCGATCCACGCCTTACGACCTTCAACGGAGTCGAGTCGTGCGCCTCACAGTGTTCCTCGTGCGGAACCTGCCGCGACTGCGGAATATGCGTCACGATGTGCCCGGAGTCGGCCATTTCACGGCAAGACCGCGCAAACGGCACAGAATTCGAGATGGCCGTAGATCCGGAAAAGTGCATAGGCTGCGGGTTCTGTGCAGGCGCATGCCCTTGCGGCGTATGGAACCTTGTGGAGAACGAGCCGATAGAATAGATAGGTGCGAAAACCGGCTAATTGCTAAAATTGAGATTCATTTCCGCCCATCGGCGATACCGATGGGCGGTTTTATTTCGCGAGCCGGATAGCAGCGATTTGTCCCATTTAGGCTTAGATATTGATGCCCGACCTAGCGCCAATCTGAGTCCGCCCAACTGCAAATTCAGCAGCGGAGCCGAGGGACCGAGAAGCAGCAGATAATATCACAGATTCACAATTTCTGGGTTGAAGCAACGAGAGCATTGCATGCCGTAGGTCATCCAGAAAGACTTCTCCAAGGCCTGTGCTCTCACGATTCAGGTAGTCTTCAACTTCGTTCATCTCCGCTTCTGCCTCTGTATGAAAGCGAACGGGATAAGTCATCGAAGCCTTGACTTCGCTTCGTTTAGTACATCGTCTGCCCGCCTCAACGGGACACCGCCGCTGTCAAATTCCTTATCCCGGCGAAGAGCCTCGTCGATCCATAGGCTCTCTATTTCAGCTTCCGACAAGTCCTCCAGGCTTTCCAGCAGAGCGTGGGCGAGCTTTGCTCGAGCCTCCGGCGCCAGTCTCAATGCTTCAGCTTTCAATTCTTCGGGGTTCATTAGTACCTCCATTTGATCATCATCAAGTGCCCCATGGCGGTAGGTTATGTCAGGGAGGTAATCATTTGAGGATGAGCAGGCAATTCGCCAGCGGCGGTGAGGCAGGTTTTACTCTCCGATCAGCAGCCGCGCGTCCAAAGCCACGGCGCCCTTTCCCTCATCGTCAAGGCTTACCGGGTTCAAATCCATCTCGCGGATTTGCGGGAAGTGGTGCATGAGCAGGGAGACCTGCACAAGGATGCGGGCCGCCGCTTCGAGGTCTGCCTCGCGCATGCCCCGGAACCGGCCCAGTATACGTCTTCCCGATAGCTCTCCGAGCATTTCCATGGCCGCATCAGTATCGATTGGGGCAAGACGCATACTTACATCTTTCATGACCTCAACCATAATCCCTCCCAAGCCGGTGAGCACTACAGGGCCAAAAGACGGATCTCTTTTACCCCCGGCCACGAGTTCCCGCGAGGCTGTGGTCATTTTCTGCACCACGATGCCCACAATGTCATCGGAGACCTTCTGCAACCGATGCCATTCATTCCGGAGAGATTCGACATCCCGCACATCCAATGCCAAGCCGCCCTTGTCGCTCTTGTGCAGAAGCGACGGCGAGACTGCTTTGAGCGCCACCGGAAAACCAAGATTTTCAGACGCTTCAAGAGCCTCAACCAGGCTTCCTGCCATGTGCCAGGGTACGGTCGGTATGCCTGTCAGATCCAGCAGATCGAGCGCCTCATGAAGAAGGGGCTGCCGATTTTGTCTTTCGATGTCAACGAACCACTTCTCGATCTCTTTAACGGGTATGGTCAAGGCGTCGTGAAAAGGCACGGCGGTATCGGATTCGGGCTTCAGGCGGTCCGAGGCATCGGTTTTGCTCCACTCCGAAAGAACCGCAAGGGCCTTCACCGCTTCAGCAGGTTCCAGAAAAAAGGGAAAATTTGAGTTTTTTTCCAGGTACACCCGTTCTTCAAACGGGATATCCATAACCGTTGCGACAGGTTTTCCGGATTGCAGGGAGAGTGCGGCCATGTTTTCCACAAAACGCCGTGTTGCCTCCCGCTCAGTCAGCATTTGGGACACATAGATGAACACAACGCCGTCGATATCATTTTGGCGAAGGACCTTTTCCACTATGCTGATATAGAAAGAGAAATCGAAGATATCCCCAAGGTCCAGCGGATTTCCCAACCGGATGACGCCCGCACGACCGCGGCTTTGAGCTTCATCGAGAATATCGCGCTCCAAAGGAGGAAGGCGAAAGCCGTAACTTGCGCAAACGTCGGCGGCTAAGACGGCATGTCCGCCGGACCGTGATAAAACGGCGAGGTTTTTTCCCTTGAGCGGAGGGAGGCACAAACCTTTCGCAGCGTTTGCCGCTTCTGAGATGGAATGGACCCTCAGGATGCCGCTCTCACGGCAGACGGCATCAACGACCTGGTCATCTGCGGCCAGGACAGCCGTGTGAGAGTGGGCAATTGTGAGACTCATGGCTCCGGTGTTGGACTTGTGCAGGATGATAGGCTTGGGGCATCGTCTCGCCAGGTCGGCAAAAGAGCGGCCCCTTTTGAAACCTTCCAGGTAGAAGTATATGACGGAGGTTTCCGGGTCATCCATGAGGTAGGCGAGGTAGTCGGCTTCATCGAGATCCAGTTTGTTTCCCATGCTGACAAATTTGCTTATACCCGCTCCGGAGGTACAGAGCCGCTCGACAAGGCAAAGACCGACTCCGCCGCTTTGAGCAAACACAGCGACTTTACCTCTCCTGAATTGGGCTCCAAAAGCAACGAATGCGGTGTAAAGCCCCTTAGCAGTGTTCGCCGTGCCTACGCAATTGGGGCCGACAAAGCGAAGGCCAAACCTTTTGCTTGCTTTCAGGATTTCTCGTTCGAGCATTTCTCCCTGGGTTCCGAGTTCTTGAAAGCCCGCTGACTCGATAACAGCCCAACGTGTCCCTTTCTCGCCACACTGAGTGAGCATATCGTGAACGACACGCGCGGGTGTCAGGATAACGGCCAGCTCCGGGTTTCCAGGCAATTCTGCGATTGACCGATAAACCGGATGTCCAAGAACCTCTCCACCTCGAGGCCCAACGGCGTAGATTTTTCCCTGGTATCCGAGGTTAACAAGATTTGCCATAACGTTTTTCCCGAGATTGTCCTCGGATTCGGAAACTCCAACTACCACGATTGATTCGGCACAGAATAAGCCATCCACTATTTTACTCCCACTTGTTCTCTGGGTTCGCAGGACAGGTCAGAGCCATGATCCCCATAAAAGAGACTCCATACAGGTAAAGCTTCTTAAAAAGCAAATACGAATTCGCTTACTATCACGGGGTTTTCAGAAAATGAAGGGTCAAGGCGGAGGGAGCAATTCTAAACTGATAGATATGGGGACGGCTAAAAACGGACCACTTGCTTCATAATTGAAGCGAGACCGGGGACCGCACCTCCATTGCCGCCACCTTCACCCGTGGCTGCAGGATGTACGGTCCGCCTCTCTGCCGCAGTGGGAGTAATTCCCCGGCAAGGTGGTAAGAGACAACATTCCGAAAATATTGGAACGAGAGTTAAAGCTGCGGCCGTGGAAGAAGGCCGGCCCTCTCTGTAATCTCTCTTATTTTTTCCTCCCACTCGATAGCCATTATATGCACGCCCGCAACACCGGGGATTTCGCGCACTTCCTGGATCTGCTCAAGGAGGAGCTTGATTCCTTCTTCGGACTGGTTCCCTTTGGGAACACCTCTGATGCGTTGAATGACCGTATCCGGAATGGTGATTCCAGACACGTTCCTGTTCATGTAGGCCGCCATACCGGCAGACTTGAGCGGAGTAAGACCGGCCAGGATGAAGCATTGCTTGTCCAACCCCATATCGCAGGCCATCTTCATGAATTCCCGGAATCGATCCATATCGTAGATGCACTGGGTCTGGACAAAATCGGCACCGGCCCGGATTTTTTTCCCCAACCTGATCACCCGGAACTCGAACGGATCGGCAAAAGGATTGGCCGCCGCTCCCAGAAACATCTTGATCCCCCCTTCGACCGGGTCGCCGCTGTTTACCTTGCCCTCGTCCCTGATCGTGCGCACCACGTCCAGAAGCTGGATGGAGTCCAGATCGAAGACGTTTTTCGCCATGGGATGATTGCCAAAGGTCTGATGGTCGCCGGTAAGGCAGAGCATATTCCTGATCCCAAGAGCGTATGCGCCGAAAATATCGCTCTGGGCGGCGATTCGGTTGCGGTCTCTGGTAACCATCTGCATGACCGGTTCCACACCGCTTTTCACCAGGATCGAGCTGGCCGCGATGCTCGACATGCGCACCACCGCTGTCTGGTTGTCGGTGACGTTTGCAGCGTCCACGCAGCCCTTGATGAGCTCTATCTTCTGTTGAAGATGCTCCATGTCTGCGCCCTTTGGCGGGCCGCACTCGCAGGTCACCGCAAAATGACCCGCCCTGAGTACACTCTCAAGGTTACTTCCCGATTTCATCACGCTTTCATTCATCATAATCGTCATTTTCCGGTGTGAATTGGGTTCGATTCAGCGATCAGTACGCGCTCACGCGACAGACCTGTTAATAACGGGAAAATCCATTCCGTTATTTCGGACTGTAGATATGTTCCCGAATGGTGCGGCGGACCCCACCATCTGAAGCAGTTCTCCAGTCCTTCGCGGGAAGGAGATTCTGAAGATCCTCAAGTCTCCCGAGCTTTTTCAGCCGGTCATATATGAGCTGCCAAACACAGTCTACATTTACAGGGTCAACTTCGCACTTGCCTTTTTCAGATCCGCCGCATGGTCCGTTCAAAAGGTGCTTCGAGCAGCGCGCGACAGGGCATATTCCGCCGGTAAGGGCCGTAATGCATTCTCCACAACCGGCGCACATCTCTGCCCAATGTCCCAGCCCAACCGCTGCGCCGTAAAAAGTAGTATTAAGCCCCGGAAAGATTGGTACCTTCCCGAGCCGGTCGGCCAGAAAATTCAGCCCCACGCCGCAGGCAAGCGTCACAACTGCATCGATTTTTTCATTCTCCACGCGGCTAAGGATGGGCAGAATAAATTCCTCGTCACATTGCCGCTGTACACAGTCCTCCAGGATTGTCTTGCTCTGGCTGTCTTTGCCGAAAGCGATCCGCAAGCCTGATGCGAGGATCTGCGCCTCGGCTTCTCCTCCAGCCAGGCAGACGGTCGTGCATGTACCACAGCCGACAATCAGGATTTTTTCAAAACTTTCAACATAGCCCTTAACCTGTCCAAATGGTTTAGGATCGGCAATAATCATCGTGAATCTCCTTTATTGTGCCAGCTCGCTGCGGTCAACAGTTTTCTCCGAAGCCGAGCGGAATTCTTCCCATATCCGAGGCCAGTATTCCTCGGCACTGCCTTCTGTTTTGAAAAGCTGCAAATTGTTCTGTCCCACTCCTATCTGGTCCAGAAACTTCCTGGCCCGGTTGACGCGCTTTGCGAGCAATTCTTCAGCCCCGGGATAGAAGCAGCCGTTTTCGCTGCAGGCTATCACGCAGACCTTATCTGCGCCCAGCTCGAAAGGGCTGAGCAGATCGAGGGTACTGAGCCGGCTTACGCATGGGATCATCACGCGCAGGATGCCCGATTGCCGGATCTCCTCCTCGGTTTGCTCCATCAGAAATTTCCTGCTGGTAGTCTCGTTGAGACAACAATAGGAAACCACGAAGGGTCTAGCGATCTTAGACGGATCCGACTTGGACAGAATCGCTCCCAGAGTATCTTTCATGCCGTTTGTGGCAAAACGTGACAACGCGATCCCGGCGGCGGGACATTCGGCGGCGCACAGCCCGCAAGTCTGGCACTGTTGAGCAGGCATAACGGCCGTCTTTTCCACCCGTGCCACCCCGAAGGGGCAGATCCGCACGCAAGTAAGGCAGCCGGCGCAGTGGGCCGCTGACTTGAGAACGGCGCCGGTGGCGCAGGCAAGACACCGCCTGGATTCGGCGAGCGCCTCCGCCTCGGTGTATCCCGGCTCGATAGGAGAAAAATCCTTGATTCGTTCGGCAGGGTCCGTAAGACTCACCTCAACGCGTTCGAACCGTTTGGCGAGGGCAGCGGTTGCCGCCGGGAGCTCACCAATAGTTGTGACCGTTCGCTGAGGCAGCTCCAGCGTCTCTCCCGTCTCTAGAAAGTGAGATATTACCTTGGCTGCGTCATGGCCGGTGGCAATGGCCTGGATGGCGGAGCCGGGGCCTGTCATGACTTCGCCGCACGCGAATACGCCACGTTCGGATGTAGTCATCGAGGTCCGGTTGCATATAAGCCGGCCACGCTCGGCGACAACGGGTGTTTTCGCCAGAAATCCCAGGTCGGCCTTCTGGCCGATTGCGATAATAACGCTGTCAACTTCGACGCTGGTAGTCACCGATTCATCGTAGCTGGGACTGAACCGGCGCTGATCGTCAAAAACGCTGACGCAGCGTTTAAACTCGATACCTGTCACTCTGCCGTTTTCCTCAAGAATCGACTTAGGTCCCCGGGAATTGAGAATTTCTATACCCTCTTGCTCGGCCTCATCGATTTCCCATTCCCACGCAGGCATTTCTTCACGTTTCTCAAGGCAGGCCATGTAGACTTTTGACGGCCCGAGGCGTTTGGCGGCCCTGGCGATATCGATAGCCACATTTCCCCCGCCTACCACAAGCGCGCGGTCTCCGAGTTCGGGGTTCATTCCATTTGCGATGTCCCATAGGAACGTGGTGCCCAGAAACACTCCCTGACTCTCAACCCCGGGGATGGGCAGCGAGTGGCTATCGGAAAGACCTATTGCGATAAGAATTGCATTATTTTCTTTTTGCAGCTCATCGAGAGAAATATCCCTGCCCACTTCGCAATTGGTCCGGACCTCGACGCCGGCAGCCAATATGTCCTCGATATCTTCCGCAAGTGCCTCAACTGGAAGTCTGTACCGTGGAATAGCATGTGCGAGCATGCCTCCGAGCCTCGAGTCCTTTTCATAGACCGTTACCCGGTATCCGAGAAGCGCAAGGTCGAGAGCGGCGGTCAGGCCACCAGGACCCGAACCTATTACAGCCACGGAGCCCTCTCTGCTTTCCGCTGGTTTCTTTCGCCTGGCGATGCGGTACTCTTTTGTATTCTCCACCAGGAAGCGTTTGAGCATCCTGAGGCTTACCGCCGAATCGATTGCCTTTCTGCGGCACTCGGATTCGCACGGATGGTGACAGATGCGGCCACATACGGAAGGAAAAGGGTTCACCTCGAGCAATATGTCGAGGGCGCCCTCATAATCCCCCCTGCTCAAACGCTGCACATATTCGCGGGTGTCCGTGTGTACCGGACAGGCAGCGGAGCACGTGGCCAGCATGTCTTCTGCTGAGATTTGCGGGGATTTTTTGTCCATCGTGTTGTTCATTCCTCTAGAGTCAGCTAATGATAACTTCTGAAAAACCGATTGTCGTGTCCTTGCAAAGGGAGCCTAAGGCGGCTTGACCCTGTCAGATCAAGCAATGGCGTGCACCGCAATGTAAAACCGAATGCATATATCGCAATCGAGCTAATGTGCGTTCAAGGTTATAACCGATCAGATATCTAAGTGGCTATTATTTTTAACCTTCAACAGCACAATTATTGGAGCGCAGGGGCGTTTTCGCCCGGTCACGGTTAATGCCTTCAATCACGGGCAAATATCTATTGTCGGGTATATCCCCTTCAAAATGCCTTCAGGATACGGTTGGATCGTGTTGAACGAGATGTGCAGCGCGTTTTGAGCATGACCACGGTTTGCAGATCCGTCAAAGTAGGCCCCGTTGGCTTGAAGGATGTGCTCGATACGATGGACAAAGGCTTCCACAAAACGCAATCCGCTTCCATCAAAGCACATTGCCCCCAGTTCAATTTTGTTTTTGGTCCCGGCCAGCTTTTCCAGCGGCAGACTGTGCTCCTCCAGATCCTTTCGGTTTCTTATGTAGCCCCAGACAAGACTGCCTTCAGCAATTTCGAGTGGTTCTTCCAAATCGATGATCGTATGCGGCATTACGATGCCGGCGGCCCCGATATTGAGCTCGGATTTCGGGCTTCCACGCAGAAAGGAGTTGAAGCCGACGAAGACTTTCTCACCAAGTTTTGCATGGATCACCTTTGCGCCATGGGCCATGATGTTTCGGCCCTCGAGCCGCGACCCAATGACATAGCAGTTTTCCTGGGCGTTGGAGCCTTTGCCGAGCCAAGAGTCTTCAAGATAGGCCCTTTGAGCCACAAGCACGTTTTCACTGATCCGGGTCTCACCCCTGACGACTGCATACCGGCTGAGCGACGCCCCCTGGGGAACTGGAATGGGCAGAACCGAGTGGACCACCTCGAATACTTTCTCAAAATCGGCTTTGCGGCCTTCGACGAAATCCATGAATATGCCGGCCGGCTTTTTGCCGGGTTCAAAATGAATGTATCTTTTTAAGACATCCTCGGGAAAACGGTAACTGAAGTTGAAAGAATCGCCCGAATTAATCAATATCCGCCCGGTATCTATGAAGCTGTGAGCAAGTTCACCGGCTTGAACGTAAGCATAGGCCCCGATCACACAGTCATGCAACCTTGTGAGGTCGACCGTTGCAAAAGGGCCGAGGAAGCTGCCTTCAACCGGAGATCCATGAATATTGGCATATTGCATGGAAGCGGTATTTTTGATGAAAAACTCCTCCGGGCTCTCGGGATCATGGGAGTAACTGTGCACGAGGTTCTGGATCAAATAGCTGTCCCTGATTCGAATGACTTCATTATCGTGAAGAGGAATTTCAAGGTTTTCGTACTTGAAAACATCCCCTCTTGCTTTCAGCTCATCCCCACGCACGTCGGT
>Ga0187867_10003348_pt1 | contig 12882 bp, 10 predicted proteins | sample June2016WEW_13_1_FD_132976 | JGI IMG/M metagenome (GOLD analysis project Ga0187867, IMG submission 132976) | Peatland microbial communities from SPRUCE experiment site at the Marcell Experimental Forest, Minnesota, USA - June2016WEW_13_10 | ecosystem: Environmental > Terrestrial > Soil >... | reverse complement strand
GCTGAGCGCGGGGTAGGCGATGGCGGGGCGCAGGTTGGCGAAGCCGCCGAGCGCCTGGCGGATCTGCAGCAGGCCGGCCTCGGGGCGTTTGTCCGGGGTGAGGGCGTTGAACTTGTTGTCGCCGACCGCGCCCATCAGGACGGCGTCGGATTCGAGACAGGCGTCGAGGGTGGCCGTGGGCAGGGGCGAGCCGGTCGCGTCGAGGGCGACTCCTCCGACGAGGAGCGGCACGAAGGTGAAGTCGTGGCCGCCGAACTCGGCGACGGCTTTCAGGATGTTGACGGCTTCGTTGGTGACTTCGGGGCCGATGCCGTCGCCGGCGAGGATGGCTATCTTGAGACGCATTCAACTAACTCCTAAGGGCAGAGGCTTAACACCGATTGACACCGATGAAACCGATTAAGAACAAGCATCAGCAAAAACAAATACGGGTAAAAACAAGCAACGACAAAAAATCAATAACAAACAAAAACGAAATACGGGGATTCTTCCTCTTCACTACGTTCAGAGTCAGAATGACAAATCTTTGAGTCATACGAGGGCGGAGACTTTGGGTTCGGGTTTGAGCAGGCGGATGAGGTCCTGGTCGTAGATGGTTTTCTTGCGGTCGGCGAGTTCGGTGAAGCGGCTGTAGACGGCGTCGAGTTCGGCGTGAGTGAGGTTGTGGCCGAGCTCGATGAGGCGATGTTCCAGGGCGCGGCGGCCACTGTGCTTGCCGAGGACGAGCGAGTCGTGAGGCACGCCGACCGATTGCGGCGTCATGATCTCGTAGGTGAGGGGGTTGGCGATGACGCCGTGCTGGTGGATTCCGGCGGCGTGGGCGAAGGCGTTGGCCCCGACGATGGCCTTGTTGGGCGCGGCGCCGAAGCTGATGCATGTGGCGAGCATCTGGCTGGTGGGATAGAGCTGGTTCATGACGATGTTGTTGCAGAAGGGAAGCTGGTCGCGGCGGGTGACGAAGATGGCGGCGAGCTCTTCGAGCGAGGCGTTGCCGGCGCGCTCGCCGATGCCGTTGATGGCGCACTCGGCCTGGCGGACACCGGCCTGGATGGAGGCGAGGGTGTTGGCGACGGCGAGGCCGAGGTCGTCGTGGCAGTGGGCGGAGAGGACAATGTTTTCGATTCCGGGGACGCGGGCTTGAATATTTCGGAACATGCCGGCGTAGTCCTGCGGGAGGCTGTAGCCGACGGTGTCGGGAAGATTGAGGGTGGTGGCCCCGGCCTGGATGGCGACCTCGCAGACCTTGACGAGGAAGTCGGGATCGGTGCGGGTGGCGTCCTCGGGGGAGAACTCGATGTCGTCGCAGTATGTGCGGGCGAGGGCGACCATCTCGGCGATCTGGTCGAGCGCCTCGGCGCGGGTGATCTTGAGCTTGGCGGCGAGGTGAAGGTCGGATGTGGAGAGGAAGGTATGGATGCGGGCGCGGGGGGCGGGCTCGATGGAGCGGGCGGCGGCCTCGATGTCTTCGCGCTTGGCGCGGGCGAGGGATGCGATGATGGGGCCTCGGACCTCGCGGGCGATGTTGCGGATGGAATCGGCGTCGCCCTCGGAGGCGATGGCGAAGCCGGCCTCCAGGATGTCGACGCCGAGAGCGGCGATCTGGTGGGCCATGCGCAGCTTCTCGGGGCCGTACATGACGCATCCGGGGGACTGCTCGCCGTCGCGCAGGGTGGTGTCGAAGAAGAGGATTCGGTCGGGTTGGGGCGGGACTGCGCGGCGGATGGACGGATGTTTCTGGGGGATGGGCGGGACTGTCACGGACATGGGTTCGACCTCGGCTCCTTTTGGTTTAGGATAACCCAGGCTTATAGTGTTTCGCACATGTATTATTATTTCTAATGGAGTTATTCATGGACGGGCGCAGCGAGAAAAATGCGGGGATTCTTCGCTGCGCTCAGAATGACAATTCAGATTAGATCGAGGAGATGGATGATGGACCTGTTTCAGTTGGAGACGTTTCTTGCGGTGAGCGAAGAGCGGAGCTTCTCGCGGGCGGCGACGCGGCTGCATCGCACGCAGCCGGCGGTGAGCCAGGCGATCGCCAAACTGGAGGCGGAGCTGGGCGAGGTGCTGTTGGAGCGGTCGTCGCGCGATGGGACGCTGACGGACGCGGGCGAGGTGTTGCGCGAGTACGCGGTAAAGCTGCTGAACCTGCGCACGGAGGCGGCGGGCGCGCTGAACGAGCTGCGCGAGCTGCATCGCGGACGGCTGAACCTGGCGGCGAACGAGTACACGTGCCTGGTACTGCTGCCTCTGCTGGATGAGTTTCGGCGGAGGAACCCGCGGATCAAGGTGACGGTACAGCGGGCGCTGGCCAGCCGCATTGCGGACGACGTGCTGGTGCACTCGGTGGAGATCGGCGTGCTGAGCTTCCGGCCGGACGATGCGGCGATCCGGTCGGTGGTGGTGTATCGCGATGAGCTGGACCTGGTGGTGAACCCGAAGCATCCGCTGGCGCAGGCGGGCGAGGTGTCGATCCGGCAGCTTGGGACGCAGAACTTTATCGCGCACAACATCTCTTCTCCGCAGCGGCAGAAGGTGATTGAGACGTTCCGGCGGCACAAGACTCCGCTGAGGATGGGAGTGGAGCTGCCGTCGCTGGAGGCGATCAAGCGGTTTGTGGAGATGGGCAATGGAGTGGCGCTGGTTCCGGGGCTGACGGTGCGGACGGAGCTGGCCAGCGGCGCGCTGGTGCGGGTGCGAGTGCGGGAGCTGCAACTGGAACGCAGGCTGCGTCTGGTGTACCGGCGGCAGGCGAGTCTGTCGCACGCGGCGGTGGCGTTTCTGAAGGTGGTGGAGGGGTACGCTGCGGCGCACGGCGATCCCTATTGCTTTCAGGCTGAGCGAGCGGGTTGAGACGGAGCCGGCGAACAAGGAACCCTCCTGAAAACGAAAGTCTGCTTTGCAAAGCGCTAACAATTCTGGCGGCCTGGTGCGTCCGGACTGGCGGTTTGTACGTCTGTAGCGTTAGACTTGTCCGCCGGAGAATCAAGCCGGGAGCGACACGGGAGAGCAGCCAATGAAGATGAAACAGTTAGGAAGATATGCCATGCGCGTCGGCGCAGTGGCTTTGTGTAGCGCCGCGCTATGCGCGGTGCCGATGATGGCGCAGGGTGGAGCACCTGGCGGAGCACCGGGTGGCGGCGGCGGCGGACGTATGAGAATGACGCCGGACCAGCAGGTTGCCAACCTGGACACAGCAGTCACTCTGACCGCTGACCAGAAGGCGAAGGTGTTGGCGATCTACACCGACGAGCAGAAGAAGATGCAAGACCTGATGGCCGCACAGGACCCGGATGCGCGCACCAAGATCACTGCGATGCGCACTGAAGATCGTGCGAAGATCCGGGCGCTGCTTACGCCTGACCAGCAGACGAAGTTCGATGCGATGCCGCAGGGCCGCGGACCTGGGGGCGGAGCACCGGGCGGCGGCGCAGCACCACCTCGTCCACCTGCACCTCCACAGTAATTGCGAGCAGGATTTGGCAGCGCGGCCGGAGAGTTGGTTGACTCTCCGGCCTTTCTGTGTGGCGTGACACCCCACGGGGCGCGGGCTACGGGTACAATGATGGGAGTGACCGAGCCAGTGCCGGTTGCGATGCGAAGTGCGTCGCATCCGAGTTCCGGGGCCGGGTTGCAAAGGCACAAGAAGAGGTTGAACGAAGAATGAAGAAGACGATTGTGTTGGGCGTGCTGATGCTGTCGGCCGCTGCAGGGGTTGCGCAGGAGAGCCGGCAGGATGTGAGCTTCAGCGGCACGGGAATATTCGGGCCCACGATCCACGGCGCGGCGTCGGTGGTGGCGAGTTCAACCCCGGCGGCGGGAATTCTGACCAGCTACCGGTACATGCTGACACCGCACAGCGCGCTGGAGGCGAACTACAGCTTCGTGCAGAACAGCCAGCAGTATGTTGTCGAAAACGTCTACAACTACCAGATCCACTCGCGGGAGCAGGAGATTACGGGCGCGTATATCTTCGGAATGACGTTCAAGCGGTACAACCCCTTTCTGGAGGGCGGAGTCGGCACAGTGCTGTTCACGCCTATACTGGACAGCGGAACGACCCATTTGGGCATCAACAAGACCTCGAAGGAGGTCGCGGGACTGTTCGGAGGCGGATTGGCGTATGAGCTGAGCCCGAGCTTCGACATTCGCGTGGAGTATCGGGGGCTTGTGCTGAAGACGCCGAACTTCGGCCAGACGGGCACCACGGGAAACCTAACCACAAATCGCTATGAGGTCCTCTCCGTGCCGACGATCGGCTTGGCGTACCACTTTTAGAGACAGTCTTACGGAGTTCTTTGTTGCAACCGCCCCGCATCCGGATGAAGAGATGCGGGGTTGTTGCGTTTGGGGCCCTTGGGCGAAGGCGTGGATTCGTAGGGCGGAGCTGGGTTGGTCACCCGGCGCTGAGGGGTCACTTGAATCGGGGTTTTCCGGTGAAGTGGTAGGCGACGCCGAAGGTGACGAGCTGGGGGGTGAGGCCACCGTTGGAGAAGCCGGACCAGCTTTGGATCTCGTATTCGCCTCGCAGGCGGAGGCGAGGGCCGAGTTTGTAGTCCGCGCCAATGCCTCCGGCGTAGAGGGTGTAGGCGAGATCGGTGAAGCCAAAGGGATAGTTGAAGTCTCCTCGCCCGATCATCGCTTTGAGATAGGGGACAAGGGAACCGCAGGTTCGGAAGTAGCGGCCTCCGACCTCATAGGTGCGCTGGTAGGACTGGTCGCTGTTTGTGCTGGAGACCTGGTGGAACTCGGCTTCGAGGCCGAGATGGGAGCGAAGGTCGAAGTCGGCGTATGCGGTGAACCCCTGGAAGGACTGCTGGCCGTAGTCGGGTTTGGCGATGGTGTATCCGGCGCCGATCTGGAGGTCTCCCGAGCGCGAGGCGGTGGGGTTGGCCTGGGCATGCAGGAGGGAGGAGCCACCGAGAAGCAACACAATGGTCAGTCTACTGATCACGGGGAACTCCAAGGGCTGGTGCAGGTCCGGGCGGGGCAAAGAGAGCGTACAGCCATTGCGCTTCGGCCGGAGCGGGAGGACTCTTCCCCTGCGGCAAGCCGAAGGGCAGAAGGACAATTCTAAACTCTCAGGCGCAGGAGGCAACAGGAGCTACTGGAAGCGATAGGCAAAGCCTGTGGAGATGACGACGGGGTTGATTCCGTTGGTGCTGTAGGAGGGCCATTTCTGGACTTCTACATCGAGGAGACGCAGCTCGATCTTGGGGGAGTAATGCATGTCGAGTCCAACGCCGCCAGCGAAGGCCGAGCCTGTACCTCTGGGGATCCCCTGGTTGTCCTGCCACTCCTGAATGAAGAGATCGCTGAAGCCGGCCAGACCCTTTGCGTAAAAAGTGAACCGGCCATGGGGGAAGGTGAATCTGGGGCCGACCAGATAGGTCAGCTCGGCGCGGTCGAGGGAGGTGATGAGGGCGATGCAGTGGAAGTCGCCTTCGATCCCGAGGTGATCGTTGAGAGCGTAGTCGCTGAAACCGGAGACGCCCAGGATGTATTGCCGGGCATATTGCGGATCGCCGATGGGGGCGACCCAGAAGTCCGGCCTGGCATAGGTGACTTCAAATCCAAGCTGGGTGCGGCTGGCGGTGACGACTGGCAGCGCCTGGGCGCCCGCAATGGAGGGGAGGGCGAGCAGGCAGGCCAGCGAGGCGATCACGATCAGGGTCTTGCGCATGCCAACTCCGGGAAAAAGTGCTGCAAATCTCTGCTCAGAACAACTGTCGTTTCGGACGTGTAAATCTGCGGCAGGACGCAACCGTGTGGTTCACAGTCCGGTGAAGGCCAGGTTATTGGGTTGGCGCTGGGGTTGGCGCTGGCGCTGCGGTTGGGACTGCCGGATTTGCTGTAGCGTCGGCTGGCGGGGAGGTGTCTGATGGCTGGTTTGCCGGCGCAGCGGCGGGAGGAGCTACCGGGGAGGCTGGGGACTTGAAGTAGGAGAGCTTCAGGTAGACTGGCGTGACCTCGAACGGCATCTTGTCTCGGTCGTTGATGAGGGGCTCGAAGGTGGTGTGCATCTGGACGAGCTGATCGGTCCAGGGATCGAAGCGCAGGAAGCTGGCCAGGGGCATGGCGGCCTGCTGCTTGAGGTCCTTCATGTCGAGCTTGATTCCCTTGGGGACCATGGTGGCCATCCAGAAGCTGTTGTCGGTGTCGCTTTTGACGAGGGCGTCTCCGATCATGGGCTGATTGAGCGCGGGCAGCGCCTTGATTCTCTGGCGGAGTTGTTCCAGATAGAGGCCGAAGTACTTTTGGCCGTCGGCAAGGTCCTTGACGCTTAGCAGTTGCATTGCCTTTTTGGCGGCATCGGCGTTGTCTGCGGCGGTGTGGTGCATGGGGATGCGCTCGAAGACCGATGTGGAGGGGAAGAGCAGGCGGTCGTTGAAAGCGTACTTGGTGTCGAGGCGATGGCCGAGGACGATGTGGGCCACCTGAAAGGCAAGGACGGCGTAGAGGTTGCCCATCTGCTGGGAACCGTCAGCGCTGGGGACGCTGGTGGTGTCGATGAGGCCTTTGGAGAGGATGATGGTGTTGCCGACGGCGAGGGACTCCAGGGGTTCGGTGAGCAGGGTACGAACGCGGATGGGGCGGCTGAGCTGGATGTTGTTGAAGACCAGGATGTTGCTGGCGAGCGCTTCGAGGGTCTTGTCGAAGTCGCTGGGGGCGTCGAGGAGGCCGGCCTGGAAGAGGCGTTCGATGACGTTGTCCTCGGCCTGCTGCACCCACTCTCGCTGCGAACCGAGGGGGCTGAGATCGGGAGCATCGTTGGAGACATCCTGAGCGTTGGCCACGCTGAGCGAGGTGTTCTCAGCGTCGGTCTCCGGGACCCTGAGGACGTAGCCCCAGATGTAGTTGATGGCTTTGAATTTGAGAGTACTGGTGGTGCTCTTGGGGTCGCTCTCCTCGACATAGAAGGAGGTGGGGAGCCAGAGGTCGGGCTGGACGTTGGTGCGCCAGCTATCGAAGTGGTAGAACTCCTTTTGCTCCCTCTGCGTGCCTGCGAAGTCGCCGTTGAAACGGACGACGTTACCGCCCTTGGTCTCGATCCAGATGCGCCCGAAGAATCGCCCGAAGACCTTACTATTACCGATGACATTAATCCTTCTGGAGCCGATGGGCGTAACGTCGAAGACGGCAGTGGGGATGTTGCCGAGGAAGTCGTTGCGGACGAAGGTAAAGGAGTAGTGCTGGCGGTCGAAGCTGTTGGAGTCCATGAGGATCATGGAGACGAAACCGGACTCATGGAAGTTGAGATGCAGGTTGTTGGAGATGCTGGTGAGAGCGAGAAGGGAGTCTTTGAAGGCGGCGTAGCGACTTTTTTTGGCTTGGAAGTTGCCCTTGTTGTCCTTGTACTCATCGTCATTGATGACCTTGCCGAAGTCGACCCGTGCGAGGAAGTGCATGTCGGACTCCGGCACCTGGGAGAGGATGGGGTCAGGCTTCATGTTCTGGATGTAGGTTTCGACCAGGGGAGCGCGCTCCTTGACGGTCTTGACGATCTCTTTCTCGTTGAGGATTGCCTTGTCGATCAAGGCATTCTGAGCGGCGGTGGGTTTACGTCCAGGCATGTTGTCCTGGGTGGGCTTTTTCTTTCCGAAGAGAGAGGGCAAGCCCACCGCGGCCGAGGCAGGAAGCGATGTCGCGAGGAGAAGCGCCAGCGTCGCACCGGCGATGGATCTGGAATGGAAAATCATGATTTGCAGCTCCCTGTGGCGACCTCGAGGTCCCCTAACTAAGAATCTTAGCGTGTTGGTGAAACGCGTGTTGATGAAGCGACTGACCGGAGAGAAGAATGAACAACAACCAAGCGAACTGCCAAGAGGCGACGGACATACCTGCTACCCCGCGATCTGAAAGGTGACAGTAACGATAACAACCGAGGCGACCGGATGGCCAAAGCCATCGGTGGCGGGTTCAAACCTCGAGGCCATAACGGCGCGTTTTGCGCTCTCGTCGAGGCCATGGCCGAGACCGCTGACCACGTCCATTATCTGGACGGAGCCATCTGCGTCGACCCGTGCGCGGACGATGACGTCGCCTTCGATATGCAACTGACGCGCCTCGGCGGTGTACTCCGGCTTGGGCTTAGCTGTGAGCTTGGCCAATTTGGGCTGCACCAGGGAGGCGACGGGGGCGGGCTTTGGAGCGGGCGGAGGCGTGGCCTGCGCAAGGTTGACCTGACTGGCGACCTGGCTGGTGGGTGCGCCGCTGGGGACGCCGTGAGGAATGCCGACAACCGCGACCACGCTGTTGCCGCGGATGCTGGTGCCGCCGGGGCTTCCATTGCCGAGAACGACTTTGGTGGAGCGCGGGCCGTTTCCGGTGTTGGCGGAGTTCATGCCGGCAAAACCCGCGCCCAGATTGACACTGGAGACGGCGGGGCCGTGGAGGTTGTTGAGTGGGCTGTTTGGATTACCCAGGCGTACGGCGGAGGGATGGGGGTCGTTGTTGGGCACGGAGGCGGCCTGGGGATGGGAGAGGCTGACCACCTGCGGGGCAGCCATGACGACGACCTTGACTGGGGCGGGCGCAGCGATGACGGGCTTGGGCGCTTCCATCTTGACCTCGGGCGGCTTGGGCGCCTCCGGCGGCTTCACCACAACGATTCTGGGAAGCTGCACTTCGATTCTGGGGACATCGGGAAGGACCGGCGGAGGGGGAGGCGGTGGAACAAACTTGGGCTTGATGGGCTCGACCTTTTTTTTGACGACCGGCTCGGTGAGTTCGGTGAGCAGGTTTCTTTTGTCAATGGTCTTCTTGGCGGCGGCGCTGATGACGATGAGGACGAGCGCAACGGTCACATTGAGCACCAGCGACGCGAACAACGATGACTTGCTCTGCCTGCCAGCATCAAGAACGCCAAAATGGGCAAACTGCATGCTCGGCGGCTGGCCGAGTTGTTCGCTTTGAAGACGCATTGCCATAGATCGGACTGTCCTTCAACGGCCGCCACGCGAGAGGGCGGTTAATGACTCTAATTATGATGCCAACTGAGACGCCTAAGACACAGATTACGCTTACAGCGGCGCTCAAGATAACCAGGTGTTTCCTGAAGCAGGACGCAAATCGCCGACACTGAGGCGCGACGGATTGTAAAGACCCATTTTAGTTGCGGTCCCCGATAGGGCGCGACGATTGATGGAGAGGATGAACCAAGGTAGATGCCTGCTCTGGAATTGTAGTCAGGGCACGAAGCGGCTGCGATTAGCGTGCCTTCTCGACCTCCTTTCAATCTGTCGCGCATACCCACTCATATTCTCTTAACCCGGGATTGCGGGGAATCACTCTTCCCAGGGCCGAAATCCTATACTTTGGTTGTAGCGACAAACGGATAGCCTGGAGAAACGATGCGGATTCTGGTAACTGGCGGGGCAGGGTATATCGGCGGGACGGTGGCGCGGCTATTGCTGGCTGGCGGCGACGGGGTGACGGTGTACGACAACTTGAGCCACAGCAAGCGTGCTGCGGTGGCCCCGGGGGCGGAGTTCGTGGAGGGCGATGTGGCCGACCGCGCGCTGCTGGAGAAGACGCTGCGGGCGGGGCGGTTCGATGGAGTGATGCACTTTGCCGCACTGATTGAGGCGGGCGAGAGCATGCAGAAGCCGGAGATCTACTTCAGGAACAACACGGCGGGGACGCTGACGCTGCTGGAGGCGATGCTGGCGACGGGGCAGAAGCGGCTGGTGTTCAGCTCGACTGCGGCGTGCTACGGCGAGCCGGAGACGACGCCGATTGCGGAGGACGCGAAGCTGGCGCCGACCAATGCGTACGGCGAGAGCAAGCTGATGGTGGAAGAGATGTTGCGCTGGTTCAACCGCATCCACGGGCTGAGGTACGCGAGCCTGAGGTACTTCAACGTGGCGGGCGCGATGGAAGGGTACGGCGAGGCGCATGAGCCGGAGTCGCACCTGATTCCGCTGGTGCTGGACGTGGCGCTGGGACGGAAGAAGAGCATCCAGGTGTTTGGCGAGGACTATCCGACACGCGACGGGACGTGCATCCGGGACTACATCCATGTGCGGGACCTGGCGGATGCGCACCTGCTGGCGTTGGCGGCGCTGAAGACGCAGAGCCGCTTGATATACAACCTAGGCAATGGGCAGGGGTTCACGGTGCGGGAGGTGATCGAGTCGGCGCGGCGGGTGACGGGCAAGGCGATTGCAGTGGAGGCGCGCGCGCGGCGGGCGGGCGATCCGGCGGTGCTGGTGGCCAGCTCGGAGAAGATCCAGCGGGAGCTTGGGTGGAAGCCGAAGTTCGCCGATCTGGACAAGATTGTGGCCAGCGCGTGGGAGTGGCAGCAGAGGCGGTATGCGTGAGGGAAGAGCAGCGAGTCAGCGAGCTAGCGTGGAGACGGGCCGGGAGGTTGCGGATGAGAAGCTGGCGATTGGGCAGAGGATGCTGGATTGCGGTTGCGGGGCTGATGGGTGCTATGGTGGCGCAGAGTGCAACAGCGCAGAGTGCGCCGCAGTCGAGCGGGATCACACTCAAGGTCACATCGCGCGAGACGGTGGTGGATGTGACCGTGACGGATGCGAAGGGCAATCCTGTGCATGGGCTGACGCAGGCGGATTTTACCGTCAAGGAAGATGGGAAGGCACAGCCCATTCGCAGCTTTGAAGAGTTCGGCAGCGAGGCTGTGCCGGAGCCGGAGAAGATGCCGCCCAATGTCTACAGCAACCGGCAACCACCCCCTGCCAGCAGCGCTGTCAACATTCTTCTGCTCGACTTCACGAATGCAGCTCCAATCCTTGCTGTCGACTGCTGTATCCCGCCACTCCCGATAACGTGGGGGTCCGCTAGTTTGTTTCGTGCCATGGAGCGACAACGCCACGTCAAGCAGTACGCAATGCAGTATCTGCATGACATGCCTGCTGGAACGCGAGTTGCCGTTCTCGGTTCGGCCAATACAGGTCATCTTCGCGTCTTGCAGGGAGTCTCCTCCGACCCGGCTCTGCTCAGCGCCGCTGTCGACAGCATGCAATACGATACCAACGCTTCCATGGAGATCTATCCCAGTAACGTTCCCAACTACATGCAGATGACCATTGATTCCTGGTGCAGCCAGCAAGCGGTACGAAACCGCATGACGCTCGAGTCGCTGAACCAGATTGCCGCAGATGCGGTTGGGATTAAGGGACGAAAAAATCTACTCTGGTTTACCACTGGCATCCCGACGATGACCGACCCAAACTATAATCCAGTCTCCCAACACTGCCTGCCGGATTACTCGACGGATCTTAAAAAGACTTACGGATTGCTTGCCGCAGCTCAAGTCACCGTCTTCCCAATATCGGTTCGTGGGGTCCCCGCTGAAGCGGACCAAATAGGAGAATCCTGGCCGGACGAACATCTGTCGTTGGAAGCCGTTGCAGAGGCGACCGGCGGCACGGCGTATTACAACTCCAACGATCTGGAGGCAGGCATCAGTAAGGCAATCGCATCCGGTTCCGATTACTACACGCTTACCTATGTGCCACCGGGCACGAAATACGATGGCAGGCACCATACGATCAAGCTGGAGGCCGATCGACCCGATCTGCACCTGATTTATCGCGACGAATACTACGCGGAAGACCCGTCGAAGATGACGCCCACGGTTGGCCTCACCCTCACGACCACACTCCCTGAGGTTAATGCGGGCGATATGAAAGCCGCCATGTGCCGCAACCTGCCCACGTCCTCTGCCCTCCTCTTTTACCTGGCTGTCGAGCCCAGCAGCGAGCCCGCCAAACCGGACGACCCGCCGGAGATGGGCACGCTCGACCCCAGCTTCAAGGACAAGCCGCTCACGCGATACACCTTCAGCTACTCCATCTCTGCAGGACGGCTCGCCTACAGCAACGGCCCCAACGCCACGCACAACGGCTCGCTTGAACTCGACCTCGCGGCCTACGACGCGGATGCGAAGCTGGTGACCGGGCTCAGCCAGACCGTGACAATGTCGTTGAACGACAAGACGGTTGCCAACAAGGAACCGCTCAGCTTCTCCCAGCAGATCGACCTTCCCGCAGGCCAGCTCTTCGTCCGCATCGGCGTCCTCGACCACACCTCCAACAAAGTGGGCACGCTGGAGATACCGCTGAAGGTGGAGAAGGGACTGGCTATAAAGAAACCAGATGCAGCGAAAGGCACACTGGGAGAAACGAGTCATCCGTGACAATCAGGAGATTATCCGCGGCCATTTCGCTGGTTGCGCTTGTGGGGTTGTCGTCCGCGACGTGGGCACATCAGGCGAAGACTCCCGCGCGGAAAACGGAAGCGCCGACGCTGGGGGAGATTTTGCAGCGGCTGCAGGAGAACCTGGAGCAGTACGATTCGGGCGTGCCGAGCTTTTTCGCCGACGAGCATGTGGTGTCGCGGATGGTGCCGGACGTACACGATCAGGAGACGGTTACGGATTCCGTCTTCCGCCTGAAGCGCGTAGTGAGCGCCGACCATACGACGACGCTGGAGGAGTCGCGCGAGGTGAAGACGGTGAATGGCCAGCCCGCAAAATCGCAGGAGATGGACGTTCCGTCGATTGTGCATGGGGCGTTCGAGGGCGGACTGGCCGTGGTCTCGCTGGGCCAGCAGTCGTGCATGAACTACACGCTGGAGCGAATGAAGCGGAACGATGCGGGGGCGCCAATTGTTGTGCGCTTCGCGAGCGTGCTGACTCCGGAGAACAAAGGCGGCTGCCTGCTGCAGGAGAACGGCCGAGGGCAGGTTTACATTGATCGCGCAAGCATGCAGATTACACGGATGGAACTGACGACTCCGCACCACACGATCATTCCGGGAGACAAGGTGGGCTACGGCGCGATGGTGGGCGAGTGGGTGCTCTCGGTGGACTACGCGCCGGTGGTGCTGGATGGACGGAGCTTCTGGATGCCG
>Ga0187867_10003347_pt1 | contig 12885 bp, 14 predicted proteins | sample June2016WEW_13_1_FD_132976 | JGI IMG/M metagenome (GOLD analysis project Ga0187867, IMG submission 132976) | Peatland microbial communities from SPRUCE experiment site at the Marcell Experimental Forest, Minnesota, USA - June2016WEW_13_10 | ecosystem: Environmental > Terrestrial > Soil >... | reverse complement strand
TATGGCAAGGGCGCCTACGACGGCCATGACCCCGAGGGTGCGCAAGAGGTTCGCCTGACGACGCAGTGTCCGCGAGGCCCTCAAGCGCCGATCGACGACATCGAGCCTCGGCCGTGGTGCTTTCAGATCTTCCGGTTCGGCGCCCTGTCTGGCGCGGGCGGCTGACGAGGCGGCGCGGCCGGCGGGGGTCATGGTGCTTCTCCTTGTCCGAGGCGCTCGGCGGCACGCAACCTGGCACTGGCGGCGCGCGGGTTACGGGCAACCTCGTCGGCCGAGGCGAGGCGAGCACCCCGGGTGAGCACGCGCAGCGTCGCCACGGCACCGCAGACGCAGGGAAGCCCGGGGGGACAGACACAGCCCCCGGTCGCGCCTTGGGCGAAGCGTTGCTTCACAAGGCGGTCCTCGCCTGAGTGATACGACAGCACGACACAACGACCCTTCGGGGCCAAGAGGTCGAGGGCGCTCTCGAGACCGACCGCGAGCACGTCGAGCTCGGAGTTGACCTCGATGCGCAGGGCCTGGAACACCCGCTTTGCGGGGTGACCGGGCCTCTTGCGCGCGGCGCCGGGCAGGTAGCGCTCGATGACCTCAACGAGTCGGCCGGTCGTATCGATCGGCCGACTCGCGACGATTCCGTCGGCGATGCGGCGAGCAAAGCGCCCCTCGCCGTTGTCGACGAAGAGCTCGGCCAGCTCGCCCGCGCTGAGGCTGTTCACGAGGTCGGCGGCCGTGGCTCCGCGGGAGCGGTCCATACGCATGTCCAAAGGACCGTCGAAGCGGTAGGAGAAGCCCCGCTCGGGCCGGTCCAGCTGCGGAGAGCTGACGCCGAGGTCGAAGAGCACCCCGGCGATCGGCTGGCCGCCTGCCGAGGCCTGCACGACGCCCTCGAGCTCGTCGAAGCGGGCTTTTATGACCCGGGCTCGGTTCGCGAACCCGGCAAGTCGAGCCGAGGACTCCGCCACCGCGTCGTCGTCGGCATCAATCCCGATCAGCTCGTGTTTCGGCAAGGCGGCCAGCAGCGCCGCCGCGTGGCCACCGCCGCCGACGGTCGCGTCCACGAGCACGCCTTGAGGGACAGGCTCGAGCATGGAGACGACCTCGGAGACCATGACGGGCGTGTGAGAGAACTCCTGGGTCATCCGCAACCCCCCGACCAGATCGAGGGAAGGGCATCCCTCGAAGTGAGGATGAGACAGGGCGGAGAGGGTTGGAATGCCATCCGGCACTTCGGCCGAGGGGCTGCGGGCGATCCAGGAGCAACATGTTGGGAATCGATGCCGGCGAGAGGGCGCCGGGGTGACAGGCATGCCATCACCCACGGCCCGAGCCTTCCGGTGAAAGCGCGCCGAGCGACTGTGCGCGGCGAGCGGACCAGCTTGCGGGGGACCAGAGCTCGACCCGGTCCAGGACTCCGACGAAGAGCACCTCCTGTTCGAGATTGGCGAGAGAGCGCAGCTCGAAGGGCACGGGCATCCGGTTCTGGCGATCGAACTCGACCCGTGTGACCAGCGCCGCCCAGTCACGAAGGTCGTTGCGAGCCTCGACACCCATGGCGTCTTTGGCGTGCTGGCGTTCGGCTTCGAGCTCGAATTCCTCCTCGGGCCAAAGTGCCAGACAACCGTCGGCACCGGGAGTCAGGTAGCCGTGCTCTTGGAAGTGGGTGCGCATGCGCGACGGCAAGATGACCCGGCCCTTGGTGTCCAGCGAGCGGGGGAAGTTCCCGACGAACTTGAAACCTGGCGACAAAGCAACCTTCGTTCCCACTGTCACGGGGTAGCCCTCCCCGGGTCCCCACTTCACGCCACTCTATGGTGTTTTGCCCCCACTAGTCAATCATTGTGCTGCGCCCTCCCCCACCTCGGGCATGGGAGAACCGCCAGTTCTCGGGTGTCAAGGGCGCTCGGAAGAAATGGCGAGGCCGCTGGGCGCCGGGTCGCCAGTCCGGCGGGCGTGCGGTGGGCGAAGGGCTGGCCCGGAAAAGGGTGGGCCGGAGGACTATCTACCTTGCTCGGGGAGGCGTCTTTTCCGGCGGTGCGCCTCAGGGGAGGTGGCCGAGGAGCTCCTCAGTCAAAGCTGTGGCGAGATGCTCCCCAGCGCGAAGACCGACCCCTTCGAGGGCGGCCCGCGCGGTGGCCCGGCGATCGGCGGGGCAGTCCAGCAGGTCCGCTAGATCGCCATCGTGCTCACTGGGAAGCGCCATCGAGTGGATCCAGGATCCGGAACGTTCCCTGCGCTGCGACATCCCGACCACCTTGCGACCGGCAACGGTCACCTCTCCCGGACCGAGGCCTGCATAACAGAGGGTCTTGGACCAAGGTGTCGTCCGCGCGGCACCCCGGTGCACCTCGATGCACCCTCGGTCCAAGGACACCTTCAATACGCTCGCGATCGCCTCGGCGAAGCTCTGGCCGAGCCAATGGAAGGACCTACCGACGTCCGCCTGCGCCAGGACATCGCCGTTGGGCACAAAGACGTCCAACCACACCTGGCGGCCTGGTGCCACGAGAACGGCACCCCCACCACTGCGGCGCCGTACGAGATCAAGCCCCGCGCCCGAGAGCCGCTCGGCGTCGAAGTCAGAAGCCGGCTGGGCGCTGCCTATCACGACCGAAGGCCGGAGCGGAAAACAGACGCACGCGAGGCGCCGACCGAGCGGGTCCGGCGGACTGGCGTGAAGCTCCGCAGGCGTGGCGCGGCGTTCGAGGACGGGCCAGGCCCGAAAGTCGTCGGAGGAGGCGGGCGGGTTCAGAGACCGACGGCGCGGCCGAGGACAGGCTCCACGTAAGGGGCCCATTCGTCACGGACTTCGCCACTCGCGGCGAGCAGCCACAGGTGCGAGCGCGGCGCCCGGGGCGGGCGGGCGAGGCGGAAACCCGCCTCGTCGAGCAGACGGTCCTCCTTGCGACTGTTGCAGCGCCGGCAACAAGCCACGACATTGTCCCAGCTGTGCGTGCCACCTCTGCTGCGGGGCACGACGTGATCGATGTTTTCCGCCTGGGCGCCGCAGTACTGGCAGCGATGCCCGTCGCGCACGAACACCGAACGACGGGTGACCGCGACACGCGCCTGGTGCGGAACCCGGACGTAGTTGACGAGGCGCACGATTGACGGCTCGGGAAACTTCGCCCTTGCCGAGTGAAGGTCCAGGCCGGTGCCGTGCACGAGCTCCGCCTTGTCCGAGAGCACGAGCACGAGGGCCCGTCGCGTGGCGACAACCGAGAGTGGTTCGAACGACGCGTTCAAGACGAGCGCCCGGCCGACCATGTCAGCCTTCGTGTCGTCCCGGAGGAGGCATTAGCCCGGAGGCTACCGCAACTGCGTGCGACGACGTGACACTTTGCACCACTCCAACCAGGCAACGACATCGGCCGGCGCAGGTCGTGCGCTCGCGTCGCCGTACGCGGTCTCCATCCGGAAGGCCAGCCATGACGGTGCAGGAAGGGGCGCCGGCGGCCAGCGGTGCCACCATCCGCTCCGCGCCATCGAGATCGTCTCTGTGAAAGCGATCGGCCACAATCCGGGGCGGCGTGCCAAGACGAAGGCGGCCTCGACCCACCATGCGCCGCGATCGCGGTTGGCCGCTTCGGAGCGAGGGCGGCGGATGATTCCCCCCTTAAGCGCGCTCGCGCGCCCGGCGCGGGCTTCGGGGCGCGAGGGCCAAGGTGTCGTCCCCGCTCAGATACAGCAGGAAGGCGTCAGTTGCGGTTGCCGAAGCGCGACCGCAGACGGCGGCGCATCTCGGAGAGTTCGTCACCCATGCCCGAACGCCGCGCGGGTCCGCCAAGACCGCCGAATCGTGCCGAGTCCGACTGTCTGGCCTGGTGGACATAGAACACCGCGGCGCCAAGCATGATCAGAAAACCGAGACTTCCGAGCAGCAACGAGGAACGGAAAGCGACCAACAAGAGCACGAAGCCGGCGATAAACGCCACGACCCACCCGCGACGGGAGTGTGCTCCCTGGCGATGCGACGACTTGGTACTCACACGGTCGGCAAAGGCCCGATCGTGCTCATACAGCTTCTGCTCCATCTCGTGGAGGATCCGCTGCTCTTCTTCTGAAAGCGGCATCGTCACCCCCTCCCGAACACCTCTTGTTGCACAGGTTAAATCATCTCACACGGCCGCAGGGCCGACAACGGCGCGACCGCAAGGCTGCGGGTAATTCTGGCCGTATTCGTTGCAGTCACCATGATACTGAACGCTGGAGACGCCCCTGGCTCGCGCCGGTCCGGCACCCCACAGCCGTCCGGGGAGACCCACGGGACGTCACTGCGAAGGTCCCCATGGGGAGTCCCCGACCTGCTTGATGCGCAGGCCGGAACTGCCGACAAGGGCGGCCGGGCCGAGCGAAGCCACGCCATAGCGCTCCCGGATGGCATCGACGGCAGCATCGAGGTCCGAATGAGCAGGCGAGTCCGGGTGGGCATTGGGCTTTGCGTCCTCCGCCATGTCCCACAAGGCGAGCTGTTCGGAGCCTGCGCTGGCTCGCTCTTCGAGAGAGGAGACGCCCACGCCCAGCAGCCGCACTCCGGCTCGGGTATCGGTCGCGGCGAGCAAGGCCGTGGCGATCTTCACCAGCTCGGCCGTGGAAGCGAGCGGGTGCTGCAAAGAGTGCGAGCGCGTGATCGTGGTGAAGTCGCCGTATCTCAGCTTGACCGTCACCGTCCGACCCTGGAGCCGGTTCGCGCGAAGGCGGCTGCTAACCGAGTCGGCCATGCGCACTACTTCGAGGCGGAGCTGTTCAGGGTCGTGCACGTCGATGGCGAAAGTCTCCTCGTGGCTCACGGACTTGACAGGCCGGTCAGGCACGACCGGCCTGTCGTCTCTCGCCCAGGCCAGCTCGTGGAGCTGAGTTCCGGCCGCCCGTCCGACGAGGCGGACGAGGTGCGCGGGATCGATACTGGCGAGATCGCCGACTGTGGCGATCCCGTAGCGAGCCAGGCGCTCGGCCGTGCGCGGGCCTACGCCCCACAAGTCAAAAACCGGCCGCGGATGAAGGAACTCAAGCTCTCGGTCGTGAGGCACCACGAAGATGCCAGGCCCGGAAACCGGGCCGTGCGGCGACGCCACCGGCTTGGCGGCTCTCGAGGCCAGTTTGGCCAGCAGTTTGCAACGCGCGACGCCGACCGAGCAGCAAAGCTCTAGGTCTTTGGCGACGCGTTCGCGAATGGCCTCGGCAATTTGCGAGCTTGTCCCGAACAAGCGGTGGCTGCCCGAGACGTCGAGGAAGGCCTCATCGAGGGCTATCGGCTCGATGAGTGGAGTGAACACCTCGAACACCTTGTGAAGCTCCCGGCTCACCTCGCCATAGCGACCGTGCCTTCCCGGCAGCACGACGGCGTTGGGGCAACGGTGCCGCGCTTCGACCATCGACATGGCGGAACGGACCCCTTTTCCCCTTGCCTCGTAGGAGCACGAGGCGACCACGCCACGCGACCCGGTACCTCCGACGATAACTTGCCGGCCGCGCAAGCTCGGGTTGTCGAGTACCTCGACAGCAGCAAAAAAAGCGTCCATATCGACGTGCAAGATGTCGAGCTCTACGGTCACGGAGCTAACCAGATGCGTCGGAATGGCTCCGCGTATTCGACACCGGCCTCTCGCCCCGCATCCTCGGCACCGTCGCGCAACGCGCTCGCTATCCAGTCACCGGCGTCGGTGAGTTGTGACAGATGACATGACACAGCATCGATCTTCCGGTCAACGGTGGACGTCACGTCGACCCACACGTTCGGCTCCAGCGAACCAGACAAATACGCCGCTGTGACCTGGTGAGACTCTCCTGTACCCCTGAAGTAGAGGGGCAAGGCCGCAGCCGGCGCAGCGGCGTCGAGCGCGGCCCAACCGACGACGCGGTGATCGCGATGGTTGTAATGGTGCTCGCCGAAGAACACCGCGAGCGGATCGGGACAGACGATCGCCTCCGGCTTTAGCTCCCGGATGATCTGGACGAGCTCGCGCCGAAGAGCGCTGTCGTTCTCCAGTTCGCCGTCCAGGTGGCCGAGGAAATGGGTACCGCTCACGCCGAGGACGGCGCTTGAACGCTGTGCCTCGACAACCCGCAAGCGCTCGAGCGCCCCGGGGTCTGTGGTGGCATCGGTCGTACCCTTGTCTCCGGCGGTGCAGATCACGACGTGGACCGTGCTGCCGCCGGAGGCCCACGAGGCAAGCGTGCCGCCGCAGGAGATGGCCGGGTCGTCCGGATGGGCGTAGATAGCGAGCGCGCTCGCCGGGGGCGCCTCGAGCAGGGTCGCGGTCATGTCCCCGCGCTGCCCTCCGGTTCGCGTTCGTGCCGGGGCTCGTCTTGGGAGACCCCGCCGGGGTCATGCGCCGCCTCCTTGTTCAAAAGCCCGAGCTCGCGCGCGAAGTCGTCCACCTCTTCAAAGCCCTTGTACACACTGGCAAAACGTACCGCTGCGACCTCGTCGAGGCTCCGCAGGCCTTCCAGCACGGCGAGGCCGAGCTGCTCGCTTTGCACCTCGGGGCCAAGCGACCAGGCCTTCTGCTCGACCGCCGCCGCCAGCGCCTCTAGTTGCTCGGGCTGCACGGGACGGTTTTTGCAGGCGGCGCGGGCGCCGGCGATCACCTTGCGCCGGTCGAAGGGCTCACGATGGCCAGACCGCTTGAGGACCCACAGCACCGCTTGACTGACGCGCTCGACGGTGGTGAATCGACGCGTGCACGACAGGCACTCGCGACGTCGGCGGACGGCCTCACCTTGTTCCGCCTCGCGAGAGTCCACGACTCGGTCTTCGGTCGCCCCACACCACGGGCAGCGCACGAGTCGACCGTAGCGCCGATCGGCTTCTCACGGCGCGCTCAGGGCAATTTGAGCTCGTCGCCGGCGACCAGCTCGGCACCGTGGAGCTGCGTCTCGAGCTCGGCCACGAGCGGCCGCGGGTCGCCGCCTGGCTGGAGCTCGGAGGCTATCGACCATAGGGTGTCGCCCGGGCGAGCAACATAGAGATAGCCCCCGGGCACCTTCACGGCCGCGGCCGGGATGCTCAACGAGGGGCGGTGCAGGCTTGCCAGCGCCCCTGTGCCAAACCAGACGCTCGCCAGGACCGCGAGGGTGGCGGCGCCGGGGAGGAGGCGTCGCAACCCTCGCGGCCGGGAGGCAGCCCGCCGGTACCCGGCGGTCCCGACGGAGCCGACTATCGCCGTCCGGTCCCCCCCTTGGGGGGCTGACGACCTTGAGGATGACGACTGGGCCAAGGTGGTGACCCGGCGCACCTGTGACGATCCCGGAGGCGAAGTCCGGACTGGACGGCCCAGGCGCCGCCGTCCCAATTCGCTCGGAGGCTGCGCCAGGACACGGGTCGCACGGCGCGGAGTGAAAGAGACGATCTCCTGGGCGAGAACGTTCCAGCTCGGCTGTTGTCGCGTGCTCGGCCGCCTGCATCGCGCCGTGGCCGGCCGGGGTCGTTTCTCAGGCCCGGCGAGGCTCGCCACTGTCATCCGCTCGGTCTGTGCCAGCGCTCCCATCACCCCTCCTCGGGCCCGGGATCCGACCGGGCCCCGGCCGATCCCGCCGTGCCCGGCGGTTCCCGTCGGCGCACGTATGTTCGACGGACACATCTGACCACGAACGCCTGTTCGTTGTCAAGGGCTCCGTCGAACGCCTGTTTCACGAACGGGTGTTTGCATTCGCTCGCCCGGCGGCTTAGCCTCGCGAAGCGGAGACCGGAACCGCGGTCTGGACGGGAGGAGCAGGAATGTCAGAGGCGACCCTGGCAGGAAAGCGGCGCAGGATCCTCGAATTCATCGCGGAACAGATCCGCGAGCGGGGCTATCCCCCTTCGGTGCGCGAGATCGGCGAAGCCGTTGGCCTCACCTCACCATCGACCGTGCACACGCATCTACAGGTGCTCCAGCGCGAGGGCTACCTGCAGCGCGACCCCACAAAGCCGAGGGCCATCATCGTCCGCTGGGAGCCGTCCTCGGGCGCTGCGATACGGGTGCGCCCAGTGGCCCATGTCCCCTTGATCGGCCACGTTGCGGCGGGTACCGGAGTGCTCGCTGAGGAATCGGTGGAAGAGCTTCTCCCCATTCCGCAAGACTTCACTGGCTCTGGAGAGCTGTTCATGTTGAAGGTCCGCGGCGAGTCGATGATCGACGCCGGCATCCTCGACGGGGACTTCGTCGTGGTGCGTCGTCAGCCCGACGCTGAATCCGGAGATATCGTCGTCGCCGCCATCGGGGAGGACGAAGCGACTGTGAAGACGCTCCGCAAACGGCGGGGGAAGGTAGTTCTCGTGCCCGCGAACCCGGCCTTTTCCGAGATAGAGATCGCCGCGGACCATGTCGTGATCTACGGCAAGGTCGTGACCGTGCTGCGGCGCCTTTGAGCCGAACTAGGCGCGCCCTCAACCGGTTGCGAAGCCCGCAAAGGACCCGAAGCGCAACGGCCCGTTGAGCTTCACGCGGTCGAGATCAGCCGCTCGAGACTCGTGTAGACAGCTTCCAGGTCGTCGCGGCCGACCCACTCTCGAGCGGTATGGGCGAGCAATGGATCGCCTGGGCCGAAATTCACCGCCGGGATGCCTCGGGCGCTGAAAAAGGCGACGTCGGACCAACCGAGCTTTGCCCGAGGCGCCTTGTTACTGGCGGAGACCAATGCCGCCAGGAGGGGGTGAGCGAGGTCGGGGGGCGCAGCCAAGGCGAAGTCCTCGAGGACGACCCGGTCACCCAGCTCCTCGTCGATGACTGGGGCGAGAAGCTCACAGAGCGCCTCGAAAGCCTCGCCCTTCGTCCGATCCGGGGCGTAGCGGTGGCTCAGGGCCAGATGCACCTCGTCTGGGACGACGTTGTTCGCCACACCGCCGTCCACGCGAACCGCTTGCAAGGCCTCGCGGAACTCACAGCCTGCGATCACCGGGCGGCGCTCCGCGAAGCCGTCCACGAGCTGGAGCAGACGTCCGAGCCGGTGAATGGCGTTCAGCCCCATCCAGGACCTCGCCGCGTGCGCCCTCTTGCCCCCGAGGCGTACTCCGATGCGCAGCACGCCTTGACAGCCGGCTTCGACGACGGCGGAGGTGGGCTCGGCCAGCACCGCCGCGTCCGCGATAAGAACGCCGGGATCGGCGGCCTCGACCTCGAGCAGGCCCGAGTAGCGCTGCTCGACCTCCTCGCACGCGTACCAGACATAGGTCACGTCGAGGGCCGGTTCGACGACCCGCCTAGCGAGCTCGAGCATCACCGCCAGGCCACCTTTCATATCGGCAGCTCCGAGACCGGAGCAACGCCCGTTTTCCAAGCGGGCATGCTCGTTCCCGTTGGGCGGCACTGTGTCGAGGTGGCCGGCCACGAGCAGACGCCGCGGACGACCGAGCGAGGTACGTGAGACGACATTGTGGCCAAAACGTCTCGTCTCGAGGTGCTCGGCATCGCGCAAGGCCGCGAATACGAAGGCGGCCGCCCTCGCCTCGTCATGGCTCACCGACGAGATGTCGACAAGCTCTGCGGTTAGCTGGAGAAGGTCGCCCCGAGGAAGGCTCACGCCGATGCTCCGTGCTCGCGGAGTATGTCGTTCAACATGGCCTTGTCGTGCCGCTCGCCAGGCGTGAGGTGGCGAACGACGAGCACGCAGGGCAGGAAGAACTCACCACCGGGGTACTCCCGGCGACGCATGGCGCCCACCGCCACGCTCCAAGGGGGCACGTAGCCCCGCCCCAGCTCGTCGCCGGACCAGGCGTCGATTACCGGGATGGACGGGTTGAGGATCGTCCCTTCGCCGAGGACCGAGCCCTGCCCGACGCGCGCTCCCTGGGTGACCATGGACCTGCTCCCGATGAGCACCTCGTCCTCGATGACAACGGGCCGGGCATTGGGAGGCTCGAGGACTCCGCCGATCCCGACGCCTCCGGAGAGGTGGACCCGTACGCCGATCTGCGCGCACGACCCGACTGTCGCCCAGGTGTCGACCATGGTCTCCGCCCCCACGTAGGCCCCGATGTTCACATAGCTCGGCATGAGGACGACCCCGCGCCCCAAAAAAGCCCCCCGTCGGACTGAGGATCCGGGTACGGCCCGCACGCCTGATGACTGCAGGCCTTGTTTCAGGGCCAGCTTGTCGGTGTACTCGAACGGCCCGTGCTCGATGGGTCGCACCTCAGAGAGCAGGAAAAGCAACAAGATCGCCTGCCTCAGCCATTCGTGAACGACAACCTCGCCACTCGACGGGTCGATCTCGGCCACGCGAGCCTCTCCCCGGTCAAGCAGGCCGATCGCCTCGTTCACGGTCCAGAGCGCGTCGGCATCGCCGGGCGAAAGCGACTTGCGAGACTCCCACAGCTGCGAGACAGCAGAGCTCAGGTTCTCCATCGCGCCGAGGCTACCTGGTCCTTCATTAACCGAGCGATGCCCCCGCGAGCCTGCGAGCGACGAGGTCCAAGCGGTCGTCCGGCTGTACGAGGGCCACCCTCACATGATCGGAGCCCGCCTTCCCGTAGGTGTCGCCCGGGGCGACAAGGACGCCACCGTGCTCGGCGAGCCACCTCGTCAAGGCCCATCCCGGGTTCGCATCGGGGGGGACTGGCACCACTCGTTTTGGAGCAGGCACCCAGAGGTAGAACGACCCCGCCGGCACCGCGGCGTCGATCCCGCTGTCGGTCAGCACCTTGGCAAAGCGTGTCAGCCGCTCTAGATACCTCTCCCTTTGCTGCTCGACATGGGCGTCGTCGTCGAGAGCCACGGCGGCGGCGTGCTGCACGGGCCCGGGCACCATGAAACCGGCGTGCTGGCGAAGCCTCGACAAGTACGCGACGAGCTCGGGGTCCCCGGCGTAAAAGCCGGCTCTCAGCCCCGCGAGGTTCGACCGTTTCGAGAGCGAGTGAACGGCCACCACACCTTCGGGCCCGTGCTCGAGGATCGTGTGGGCCGGACCGGCCCAGGTGAACTCGACGTAACACTCGTCGGAGAAGACGGGCACGCCCTTGGACCGGCCCCAGCGCGCCACGGCCCCGAGGTCCTCGAGCTGGCCGGCGGGGTTACCGGGGCTGTTCACCCACAAGCACAGAGCCCGCCCGGCGTCATCTGGCGAGATCGCCGACAGGTCCATCGTCCCGTCCGGGCAAAGCGGTACGGCGACGGCCCGGCACTGGGCGAGGACGGCACCCATCTCGTAGGTGGGGTAGGCCAGCATGGGACAAAGCACCGTGTCGCGCTCCGGCGTCTTCAGGCGCAACCAGTGAGGCACGCCCGAGACGAATTCCTTCGTGCCGATGCATGCGGCCAGGGCCGGCGCTGCGCCGTCGAGACCAAAGCGCCGCGACATCCACGCGCTAGCGGCTTCGCGGTACTCGGCCGTCCCGATCGAGGAGGGATACCCGCGCTCTGTGCCCGAGCTGGCGAGCGCTTCTAGAACTTGATCCGCCGGCGCATCGCACGGCGTGCCGATGGACAAGTCGACGACACCGCCGTCGTGGCCCTGGGCGATCTTCGCCAGCTCGTCCAACTTGTCGTAGGGGTACACGGGCGGTACGAAGCCGATTGGGGTGTCCTCGCCGGCGCCATTGGCTTGCGACTCCCCCGGGGGGCCGGCGGGGCTCGAGGCTTCGATCACGGTCGCACGAACTCGGCGTAACGCCGGGTCCCCCGCTCGTCGAGGCGTGCCCTCACGATGACGTGCTCGCCCTCGTAGCGCTCCCCCACCACCTCACCTTCACGGTGGATGGCGGCGACGACGTCCCCGCGGGCAACGGGTACGGCAAGGTCCACCGTGCGGTCCGCCAGGCGGAGCCGGTCCGCGACAGCACGGAGCAGCTCGGGCACGCCCCGGCCGGTGAGGGCCGAGCAGGCCACCGAACCTGGGTGCGAGGCCATGAGCCGCCCCGCCCTGCGCCGGTCGAGGTCGGCCTTGTTGAACGCCAACAGCTCGGGCACCTCGCCCGCCCCTATCTCGCCGAGCACCGTCCGGACCGCCTCGATCTGTGCCAGCGGGTCGGCTGCTGAGGCGTCCACCACGTGCACAAGCAGGTCCGAGGACCCCACGACCTCCAAGGTGGCGTGGAAGGCGTCTACGAGCTGGTGGGGCAGTTTGCGCACGAAGCCGACCGTGTCCGAACAGAGCACCGACTCGCCGCCGGGCAGGTTCAGGCGACGTGTCCTCGGGTCGAGCGTGGAAAAGAGCCGATCCTCGACGAGCACGCCGGCGTCGGTGAACACGTTGAGCAGCGTGGACTTGCCGGCGTTGGTGTAGCCGACGAGCGACACCGTCCGGAGGGCGCCGCGCCCACGCGCTTTGCGCTGCGTGTGACGCGTCGCTTCGAGGTCGCGCAGCTCCACTTCGAGCTTGCGGATGCGGCGCATGATCCGGCGCCGGTCGACCTCGAGCTGGGTCTCGCCCGGGCCCCTCGTGCCTATCCCACCAGCCTGTTGGGACAAGGTCAGCCCTTTGCCACGAAGACGGGGCAGCCGGTAACGGCTGAGGGCGAGCTCGACTTGTGCCCGGCCCTCTTGGGTATGGGCATTCTGGGCGAAGATGTCGAGGATCACCGCCGTCCGGTCGATGGCGGTCCTTCCGAGGATCGCCTCGAGGTTCCTCTGCTGGGCGGGTGTGAGCTCGTCGTCGAAGACGACCGTGTCGGCATCAACGGCCTCAGAGATCCTGCGCAGCTCTTCCGCCTTGCCCCGGCCGATGTAGGTGGCGGGATCGACCGCGGCACGCCTTTGCACGACCCGGGCTGCCTCGTCGGCTCCGGCGGTGTCAACGAGCAAGGCGAGCTCGTCGAGGCTCGCCTCGACCTCCTCCAAGGTGCGAGGCCAGGCCACCACGCCGACGAGCACGATCTTTTCCCGGAACCTCCGGTCGATAAGGGTGGTCCGGACCATCGTCACGACGCGGCCACATCCTCCGACTCGGCGAGCTCGGCCGGGTCGAGCT
>Ga0187867_10003346_pt1 | contig 12896 bp, 16 predicted proteins | sample June2016WEW_13_1_FD_132976 | JGI IMG/M metagenome (GOLD analysis project Ga0187867, IMG submission 132976) | Peatland microbial communities from SPRUCE experiment site at the Marcell Experimental Forest, Minnesota, USA - June2016WEW_13_10 | ecosystem: Environmental > Terrestrial > Soil >... | reverse complement strand
TGTGCACGGCAGACAAATCAGGCTGGTACACATCTGCCTTTACCCAAATCGTGCTCAGGTCGGTGACGGTAAAGAGGACTTCTCCGGCGTTTACGTATTGCCCCTGCGTAACTTTGCGCTCCGTCACAATGCCGCTGACGGCCGAGTAAATGGGAAGTTCGATCTGAGGCTTCGCCGACCATGCGATCTCATCAAGCTGCTGTGTCGTGAGTCCCCAGAGTTCCAGCCGGCGGCGGCTTGCGTTTACGAGGTCTTCGGCGCCCGACACTGCTAAGGGCTCGGCACTCGTGCCAAGACGCTTTCGGTTCTCAAGTGCAAGTCTGTATTCCTCGGCAGTCGAAAAGACTTCTGGGCTGTAAAGGGAAGCAATAGTCTGACCACGACGCACTTGCTGGCCCGTGAAAGCCAGGTAGAGCTTGTCGATGCGGCCACCGATGCGCGCACTGATCGACGCCAGTTGCGTTTCCGGTTCGTCCACCTTGGCGACGGCGATGAGAGCGCGTTGAAGATTACGCCGCCTGACTTCGACCGTTTCGACACCAATGTCTGTTTCCTCCTTCTGGTTTAGCTGAATGCTGGAGACAGAGGCGGTCGCTTGCACTTGTTCTGTGCGCTGAGACGTGGCTTGTTCGGGCGCCGCTTCGTACTTGGGAATCGGCGCTTCCTGAGACTGGGCAGCGCTACGGTCGGGATACTGAAGGCGCATTGCCGCATAGGCGACCAAGGCCAACATCAGGCCGAGAGTGAGTCCTGTAACAAGGAACTTCTTTTCATGTTGCGTCATTAGTGCACCTCCGGAGGGATCTGAGGGAGAGAAGCTTGAGGGCCCCGTGTATTCGATTCCTGCTCGTCCCGCGTCAAGGGAGCTCCCACTGCGCGTTCGAGATCCGCAAGCCGCGATTCCAATTCAGACGCGGCGCGGTAGTAATCGAGTTCAACTTCGAGAGTTGTGTTCTGACTGTCGAGGAGGTTCAGGAAGTCCGTCCGGTCGGCCTGATATGCAGCGACGGTTGACTTCAGCGTCGCCTGTGCTTGAGGACGAAGCGTCTGGCTGTAAAGATCAACGAGGCGCTTGGCAGATTGCGCGCGAATCAGAGCTTCCTGAATTTCCTCGAACACGAGCGCACGCTGGTTGTCGTACTCGGCTTTGTCAACCGAGAGATCCGCCTGCGCCTCCGCGATCTCTGCGTCGCGGCGCCCGCGGTTCAGCCATGGTAGGGTGACGGCGAGCTCCGCCATGTACGTGTTGCGATACCGGGCGCCGTCCGGCATGAGCATGTAACCAGCGCTCAGGTTGTAGTCCGGCGTGTACGCCTTCTGTGCCAGCTTCGTGCGAGCCTCGCCCTGCTCCACACCGGAAGACGCTACCGCCAGCTCGGCCCGATTCTCTAAGGCGCTCTTTTCTAGGTCCAAGAGTGCGGAAAGCTTCTGCGGCGGAGAATACTCGCCCTGGACTTCGAGTGGAGATCCGGGGTCCCGTCCCAGCAGCGTATTCAGTCGGGCTCGCGCGAGACCGCCATCCTGTTCGAGCATCACGAGGTGCTCGACCAGCTTGGTGAGAGCGATCTGTGCTTTCAGCACGTCCTGCTGCGGAACGCGTCCGACAACATACTTGATTCGTGCCGACTCGGAGGACTGGCGAGCCAATGCCGCTTGCTCGTCATGCAGCAGGAGTTCGTCCTGTTTGCGGAGGAGGTCATAGAAGGTCTTCCGAACTTGAGCCGTGACGTCGCGTTTTTTGGCCTCCAGTTCCGCTTTGACCTGCTCCACTTCCTCCGAAGCAAGTTGTGTCCGTAGTGCCCGCTTGCCCGGACCGGGCAGTGACTGATTGAACATGAACATGTGCTGTGTCTGGTTCAGGTCCCACGGCTTGGCGAGTGGTATACCCCAGCCGCGATACATGAACTCGGGATCGCTCAACGAACCGGCACTGCGTACTCGTGTCTCGGCGATTGCGACACGACGCATAGCCACCCGGATTTCGGGATTGTTGGCCAAAGCCGCTGTTTCGAGCTCGGCAAGGCTCATCGGCGGCGTGGACGGCCGAGAGTGCTGATGCTCCTGCGCCAAAAGGCCAGTAACACCAGACAAAGGATCGGTATCAGCGCTTGGCTCGCTGGCAAAACCGCGCGCACCGCTGAAGGCGATCAGCAGACAAATGCATAAATGTAAAACTTTCATTACTCCTCCGTAAACAATTAATGAATAGAGGGATAGGAGGCGCGTGCGCACCAAGCGCACCAAGGCAGAGCACGGCCTCATCTGGGGCAATGAAAGTTGTCTAGATTCTCAAAACGGAATTACAGCCGGGAGACGGTTCCGGAGGTGGGGCATGGAGAAACGAAAGATGGGAGCGCGCTGTCACTGCGGGCAATGCCGCTAACGATGCGACCGGCGGTATCACAAAAATCGTGAGCGGACGAACCGGCCCGGCAGCCAGCACCTGGGGAAGAACGGTGTTTGTCGGTCCCTGGGCCTCACAGCAGGAATGACTTGCTGGCATCATGGAGCTTCCACACTGCTCCGCCACGTGATGGCAGCACTCCCGTTCCGTGGGAATCATTGTCGCACCCGGAAGAACACACGCCATGGCTGGCGTGATCGCCCACAAGAAGGCGATCGTCAGCAGCGCGAATGCTCGGGCTCTAGTCACCCTCATAAGTGTACTGCGTTTTCTGGCTGCGATGAACAAGTTCTCACTTCAAAGAACGATGCTAGTCTGACACGGACGACAACCGCTGTGACGACGATCACACCCCCAAACTTCTTGTCGTTCATACATAGTCGAATAGTGTCATGAAACCGAAATCCATGTGAAGTTGCTGGTGGCAGTGGAATAGCGTCAGTCCTGGGTTGTCAGCAATAAAGTCGATTTCGGACTCCTGGTAACCGCCCAGCATGATCACGTCTTTCAGGATTCCGGAGGTGGGCTTTCCCGACAAGCTCGCGAGTTCGAAGCTATGCCGATGAAGATGGATGGGGTGGATATCATCGCTGGCGTTGCGCATGCGGATTCGGTAATGCTTGCCTTGGTTCAAATGATATGCCGCGGGCACGATCTCGCCGGCCATCGGGTAGGACGCTCCGTTGATCGTCCATCGGTTGAAGCCCTCTTCGGCGGCATTATCCTTCACAAAGATCATCTCGAACGTCTTGTCCGGCGGCGCGGCAGTAGTACCGGGCTTGGCAAAGAGCCCGTAGTGCCAGCGATAGGGCGGCGGCGTAATCCATTGTCCCTTGCCTTTGGTCCCCGCGTATTCGACGATGATTCCCATTCCGTGATGACGATCATCATCGGCTAGATCGCCCATGATCCAGACCCCAGGCCGTTTCATTTCAACTATGGCAGAGACTCGCTCCGCTGTGCCCAGCCAGATTACTTGAACGTTTGCGGGATTTGGGACGGGATTACCGTCCAAGGCGACCACGTGAAAAGAATGGCCAGGCAGAGCAAGGCTGCGAATCTCGGTCGCGCTTCCGTTCAACACGTGGAACAGAACTCGTTCGCCCTGCTTCACTCGGATGGGTTCCCCGTGGTGCAGCATCCGGCCGTTGATCGCAAAAGAACCGTAGCCCACTTCGTATCCGTGCGGCATGCCCTTTGCGAGGGAAGCCTTCATGGCCGACTCGCCTTGCTCTTCGAGCGCTTTCACTTTAGTCGCGGGAGAAAGGAAATCCATCGCCATATCTCCGCCTCGGCTGAAAGTCGGCTCGAACTCCTTCAGCACGAGGAAGACCTCACGGTCATAGTTGCCCGGCTCATGCTTCGGCTCGATGTACACGGGCCCGACTTGGCCACTGTACTGTCCGGCGGCCAGATTTGCGCCCGCGCGGTTATGCGTGTGATAGAAGCGGAAGCCCGCTGGCCTTGGTGTGAATGCTATCCGCCGCTTGCCATGCGCAGGAATGAACGGAGTGCCTTCCTCGGACGCTCCGTCCACGTCAGGCGGTATCATCTGGCCGTGCCAGTGCAATTGCTCCGGTGTGTCCGTGTCGTTGTACACGTCTACTGTGACCTGCTGACCTTCCTTAAAGCGAAGCAGTGGCCCCGGAAATTGCCCGTTGTATGTGGTCGCCGAGATAATCCGGTTGGGCGCGATCTCGATAGGGGACGTCTTGATGTGCAACGTGTAGTCGGGAGAACCGGACTCCGAAGCTGCAGGCGAGTCGTTGCTTTGGGTTGAAAGATCGGATTCAGCGACGACAGTGCCGGAGGACAGGAAAACCGCTCCGGCTGATAGACCTGCTGCTTTTAGAAACCGGCGCCGGGATTCAGACGATTCGTTCATCGAGCCTCCCCATAATCCTCGCATCAGCATGCGGCACACATCAGCCACCATTTCGGTTGTGCTTGGCGAGCCTTGCATCAGGAGACAAGCTCCCGCCACCCACTGAAATGAGAAAGACTAAGCAGCAGAACACGGCAAAATCGGTTCGCGCGTCGCTGACCATGTACCAGAAACCCTGGTTTGCGCGAAACAATTCTGGAACTTTGTAGACGCAATCGCGGTCATGATCACGATCAATAGCGGAATGGACGCGAGTCAGGTCCCAATCCCCAGTAACAGTAGGAGACCGCACAGAATCTCGAAAGCGCCAACAAAATGAGCCGTGAAGTAGGGATGTGAAAACCCGATTCTTGTGAAGCGAGCCACTCCCATGCCGGGATCGATGTACTTCAAAATCCCCTGTGTAAAGAAGATCAGTCCCACCGCAATCCGAACGAGTAGTACGCTGCGTGGGGCTTCTGTGGGTTTCAAGGAGGAACTGCAGGATTGTGTTCAAAGGGTCACCTCAACACGCTCTGTCGTTGCGTACCTGCAAGCATTGTAGTCAAGGAAGTAGATCGATTCGTAGAGATGGGATCGGTTACCTCTTGACCGCCAAAACATCTTGACTCTCGAATGCATTCCAGGGTTCATACTTCTATGGTGCAAAGCAGCGGTTCCAAGACCCTTCATTCTGGGGCGCTGGCCAAGGCAACCGGCGTGAGTCCAGACACGATTCGATACTACGAGAAGATCGGCGTTCTCCCGCAAGCGTCGCGGACAAAGTCTGGCTACCGGGTCTATCTTGCGAGCGCGGGGGAGAGAGTGCTTGTGGTGCAGAGGGCGCTTCGGATCGGATTCACTCTGGCGGAACTGGCTGGGGTCCTGAAAGCTCGTGATGCCGGAGGCGCCCCCTGCCGCCGCGTTTATGAGCTTGCCCAAGAAAAACTCGAAGGTATCGAAGCAGACATTGAGGCCCTAAAAGGCATGCAACGATATATGAAGAAGGTATTGTCCGATTGGGAATTGCGTATTCAGAGTACGGGTCCCGGACAGAAATCGCACTTGCTGTATTCGCTCACCGATGCGGTAAAGAACTCTCGCGCGCTGGCAAATCAGTTTCGGAGGAAGAAAAGGCCATGAAAACAGCAATCGCATTTCTGATATTCGGCGGACTTCAATTGGCAGCACAAGACATTCAGTCTTGCCCCATGCACAAAGAGCATATGAAAGACGCTTCTCAGCATCAAGCTGCTGTGGAAAAGCACGGTGATGAGGCGATGGGATTTCCGCATGACAACACCGCTCATCATTTTCGTCTGTACTCAGATGGTGGCGCCATCGAAGTGACCGTGAACGATAATAAGGATTCCCGGAATTTGCAAGCAATCCGGTCCCATCTGACGCACATTGCCACGATGTTCTCCAATGGGGAATTCTCCATTCCGATGTTCGTCCATGACCAGGTGCCGCCCGGCGTGCCTATGATGAAAGAAAAACGAGCTGAGATTTCATATAGCTTCGAAGAACTGCCGGCAGGCGGCAGAGTGCGTATTAAGACCACGAATCCCGACGCCCTGAAAGCAATTCACGCCTTTCTTCGGTTTCAGATCGAAGATCACCATACTGGGGATACTAGCGAGATTGGGACTATATAACGGGGGCGCGCGCATATCAGCGCGAATCGGAATTATCCCTAATGCACGGGCAAGAGCAGTTTGACTGCGAGGCCAAGCACTGCCGCAATGAATATTTCGCCGCAGGCAGACCGTGCTCAAGAGCAGGACGACGCGGGCTCCCAGCAACGCACCCAGAAACATGGAAACGCCAATAATGATGCCCAGCTTCAGATCCACGACACCGCGCCATACAAATATCAGTGTCGCAACCCCTGAAGAAAATACGTTGATCACCTTCGTCGAAGCAACGGCGATCCCTGCAGGCGTTCAGTTAATAGCCGTTTCTCTGTTCTTTTCGTGCTGACGCTTCATCTAGAATTGCTTGAAGATTGATCCCGTGTTGACGGACTACCGGCTCCACCATTGCCGTAATTTCGCGGACAGCGCTGCTTAGCGAACGCCCCTGATCTCTACGCTGTTTGGCAAAATCCACTCGCTTCGACATGCTTTTCTGAGATATATCCTGCAAGGTTAGGTCAGCAATTCTGTACAAATGCTTCCTATCGTCGCCGTTCGTCCACGCCCTGGCGAGCCGGCGGTGATGTCCACCTGGCACCGCAACCCGAGTTCGTCACAGAGATCGTGCACTCACTCCGACCCTCCCCGAGTACAGGAGGGAAACAGACAGCGAGCGCAACGACGGGAGTGGCACTCCTATGACCGCACGATCATTCACTCTTGCTCGTCTCCGCCGGCGTCGGGAAACGTTCTTGAATCCACGCTTGCCAGAGCGGTGCCTCGCGGGCGACGGTCCCGGCCGCCTGATCGCCGTAGAGGTAGAAGTTTAGCGTGACCATGCTCTGGCCGCCGAAGTTGACGGCGCCAAGGGCGGCGGTGCCCGGCGCCGGCTTGTCGAGCCGCAGCAGCGCGTTGTACGGACTCTGGCTGACGTGCTCCACCACGCCGCTGAGTGCCGGGACGCCCGCGGGGGTGGTCCAACGCTTTCCGGCGCTCACGCCTTTCAGCCCCAATGCCGCGGTCAGCGTTTCCCAGGCCTCCGCTTCGGTTCCCGCGGCGGGGGCCATCCACTGCATCATCGCGGAGCGTTGGCCGCGGAAGTGCGTGAGATAGATCCGCAGGATGCGGAAGAAGCCAGGCCAGCCGGATTCGGTGCCTTCCAGCTGGTTGTCCCATTCGTCCGTGCTGGCGAAGAGGCTATGCACCACGCGGACGACGCAGATGCCTCCCCCGCGCGCTTCGACGCTCCACTCGTCCGCGATGGGCGGCGAGCCAGGAGCCCAGCCAGGAGCCTCGGCGGCAAACCTCCGCGGCGGATCCCAGGCCGTCACGACGGAACTGGATTCCATGCCCGGACCGAAGTTCAACTTCACCGCAACGGGCTTCCCGTCGCGCTCCTCGAACTCAGTCGGCACGAACCAGGACGAAATACCCGGCCCGGTGGCGATGGCCTGCCAGACTTCCTCCGGCGCGCCGGGAACCTCGACTTCGACCTGGACTGAACGGCGTCCGGAGGCTTCTTTCTTTACGCTCATGATGGCTCCTTGGGATGGGATTTCTGGGGCAGAGGGTGCGCCACGACCACCAGGCGATGCGCGCGGCCGCCGGGGGCGGATTCATCGTGGTACTTCGAAACCAGTTTCGTGATGGCCTCGGTGAGTTCGTTGCTGAAAGCCGCCCGGTCCGTCACCGACCGGAAGCGAACCTCAGTATCCACCGCCATGGTCGCCAGGCGTTTGCCCGTCTCTTTCGCACGACGAACAAGATCGCTCACCTCGCGGACGACCCGTGCGCCCAGGGCGATGAGATAGCTCGCGGACAGCCTATCGATTTCCCGATTCGGATCAGCGGCGACCGGACCCAGGGCGCTCGGCGATACGACGTAGGAAGCGGCCGTCGCCACGAGCAGCCGTTCCGTCAGCCCGCCCCACTTGCGTTCCTCGGCCAGCCGCACCAGCCCGTGCGCTTCCAGCGCGTGCAGGTGGTAGTTGACTTTCTGCCGAGCCAGGCCAAGCCGCGTGGCCAACGTCGCCGCCGAGGCGGGCACGACTAGCTCGGAGAGGAGTCGACTCCGCATAGGGTCCAAAGCCACGGTCGCCGCTGCCGGATCGTCGATAACTTGGAGGTCGAGCACGAAAAGACGGTACCATTGACAAGTTTTCTTGTCAATGAAGATTCAATGCTTTTTTTTACGAATTTGCAGAGTCAATGTCGTGCCGGTCGTGCAGGTAACAATATTTGGGAGTGGATGGCCACAAAAGGCAGTGACATAAGCCGAGAGTGTAATGCCTAAAGAGAAGGACAGTACCCGCGAAACCACACCTCAACGGTTTGCAGAGACCACGCCACCCGTGTATCGAGGCAGAGATTATGATTTCGTGCTGCAAGGTGTTTTCGATATTCAGAGGAGCATCGGGAAACTTGAGCAGGTGGTTCAGAACCTTACAGATCAGCAAAAGGAACAAGGCAAAAGCATTACCAGGCCCGGTTCTAGGATTGGTCATCGGCGCCCGTGCCGAGGTGACCTTCCGCTCCCAGGCTCGCTTGGTCCGTCGGGTTTGTACCGGCAAACGATAGATCCCTATCGGGACTGCCCCCGAAGCAGAAATGCGGGATGCCCAGGTTAGTGTGGTCGGGGCAGTTTCGATAGGGTCGTTTGAACTGAGCCGCTAGTGTTTGCGGCGGATGCGGTGAGATCTATGGGATTTCGATTGGGCTGTGCAGGTTACTAACCGTCTTTGCAGCAAAAAACCGGAACGAAGAGAGTCGTGGACCTGTTCTTGTAAGCGGCCGTGGAGTCTCGGACTGCAGAAGAAGAGTTCGTATCGGTGGGCAAAAGCGCGGGTTGAGCACACGAGGGCGTGGCGTGTTTGAACACGCCTGCGACCGACGATGATCGAAGCAAGTTGCGTCATCGATATCTCAGGAGGAATCAAGGCTGCGGCTTTGTGGATCAGGCAGGATCAGGCCTGAGCGGAAATGAAGCTGGCTACTGGTCATCCGTTCGACGACGAGCATGGGACCGCAGCAAACCGGACAGCGCAGCTGGGCGGTGATCTCGGGATCAGTTGCACAGTCGTCTGCGCCAAGCAGAGCACGGCAGCGTACGAGCATACTGCCACGCCTGCGGTTGGCGAAAAGGCCGAAGTGGCGGATGCGTACCAAGCCCTTGGGCAGAACATGGACCAGGAAGCGGGGCAGGAACTCATCGGCGGAGACCGTCATGATTTTCTGCTTGCCGCCGTGCGCATAGTCTTTCCAGCGAAACGAGACTCGATCATTCTGGAACGCCACCAGTCGATGGTTGGAGATGGCGACGCGGTGCGTATAGCGGGCGAGATAGTTCAGAACATGCTCGGGACCGCCGAAGGGTGGCTTGGCATAGACGACCCAGTCTTGGTGGAAGAGCTGTCGGAGAAAACTTCGAAAGCAACGCGGCTCGACAAGACTCTGGAGCGAGCCGTGAAACTGGAGCTTGTGCTGACGAAAGAGTTGTTCCAGTCCGGCTGTGAACTTGCCCCGGAAGACGCGACTCAGCGCGGCGACGGGCAGGAAGAATCGTCTCGAGGAGGGGATCCATCGGGAACCGTCGGGTGCAAGACCGCCAGCAGGAACCACGTAGTGTAAGTGCGGATGATGGTGAAGGTTCTGTCCCCAAGTGTGGAGCACGCCAAGAAACCCGATGTCCGCACCCAGATGTTTCGGGTCGCCGGCGAGTTCGAGCAGCGTCGCTGCACTAGCTCGGAACAGCAGATCGTAAAGCAGTCGCTTGTTCTGCAGGGCTAGAGCGGAGAGTTCGTGCGGCAGCGTGAAGACGATGTGAAAGTAAGAGACGGGCAACAGCTCAGTCCTGCGCTTGGCCAGCCAGCGGGAGCGGGCGTTCCCCTGACATCTGGGACAGTGCCGGTTACGGCATGAGTTGTAAGAGATAGCCTGATGTCCGCAGCGGGTACGCTGATCACGATGAGCGCCCAAGGCCGCGGTGCGGCAGCGGACGATGGCATCGAGCGCCTTGCGATGCTGCCACGCAAGGTGTGATCTGTAGTGCTCCCAAAATCTGTTGCCGGATGTTCGGACGATGTCGGCCACCTCAAGGGTGGACCGACTCATCGCTTGATCAGCCTCCTGGAACGCTTCACCTGGTCGGGACTAGACACCTCGATAGCTTCCAGCGGGCTGGGAACTGCTTGCAGATGACGCCGGGACAAGTGCAGATAGACAGTGGTGTCGGCGAGCTTGGCATGACCGACGCTGGAGCTCGTCCAGCATCAGCTTCCTGAGTCGGGTCACAGTAAACCTCCTTGTGACCCAAAACCTTACACGGGCAACAATGCTGGCGACGACCACGCGGTAGCGTCCGCCGCGCTAGCGGCTTAGTTCAAACGCCCTTGTATTGACCGAACCGATCAACTCCCGGATTGTCGCCAGGCTTGATCGGAAACGCCTCGGGCAGGACAGTTTCACAACGAAGTGGAACTTGATCCGAGGCGTTTTCGATAAGCAGACTAGGAGAAAGCCGCTGGTGATTGCGGCGGACGCGGTGCGCTATGGGATTTGAACGGCGGTTTGGGGCGCAACAGGTCTACGGGTAGCCACCGGAAAAGCCGATCAAGACCGTGTGCGGTGCTGCAGAGAACTGCAGGAGCGTTGGTGGAGGGAGGTGAGAGAGGCCGGAGACCTCGGGTGAGCACACGAATGCATCGGCGTGCCGGCGGCAACGGATGAGCATCACAAGGCGTTATGGGGGCGTAGAAGAAACACGCCCCCGAGGGTCAGAATCGCACCATAGTTCCTGTCGTAATCAGCGATTTCACCAACTAAGAATTTGCTGGCGAAACGGCGCTTACAACAACCGAAGCTCTGCCGTTAGTCGAAGTCAATCTTCTCGAATCCCAAACCTTGCAACAGACTGCTGATAGTCGAAGCCCCATTCTGCTGGGCGGTTCGCAAAATGCCATCGGCCAAGGCGGCCTCTTGCAGCTGACGTTCCGCCTCCTGGCGCACTTGCGTTTCCAGATTCGGGTCGGTGGGTACTAGCAGCCCAGTTTGCCTGGAATACACCCGGGTCTTCGCGCTGTCGATCCGAGTGCGGAACACCTGCGAAGCGGGAAGATGCAAGTGAATCTGCTTGTCATCCACTCTGACGTCGCCCAGCTTTAGATTCGAGAAATCAATCCCGGCGACAACTTCGCCGTGCACCATCATCAAGAGGCGATCTCCGGCCAGAAAATCCGGGAAGATGGGGTTTTCCTTCGCGCCGGTCACGAGCTTGTCCATGGTGTAAACCACGGTCTCCAGCCGCTGCAGCCGCTGAATGCGATCGACCACAGTCGGCTGGCTTACATCGATACTGAGGGTTCTGCCTGTCACCGCCGACCACACATGGCTCAACAGAGCTCGGCCGGAATTTTGCGACAGCATCAACCATCCAATCGAGCCGACAGACAGTACTCCGAGGAACAGCCCGATTATGAGAGCAAACACGACCGCCGCAGAGGATCGAGCAGGTTTAGGAAAGTTGGGGCCCGCATCAGGATCCTGAGGCATCTTGCAAGGTTATCACTAGGCGAGTGGCGAATCAGGTGAACGATTACCTCCTGCAAACAGGAGCGGAACCACTGATCTGGGAGCCGTCGTTGCTGCTTGGCTGTGCTCCAACGGGTACACGCAAGTGGCTGTCGTAATCAGGACGATAGCGCTCAAAACACCCGAGTCATGCGGCGTCCATCTCCGTCAGGAATTTGGCGAAGGCACTCACTGCACATATCTCCTTTCTGCACACAATAGCGTTCCGTCGTCTGCACGGATGCATGGCCCAGTAAGAACTGAATCTGCTCCAGCTCGCCACCACTCGTGTGGCATAACTTCGCACAAGTCCTGAGCAGGTCATGCGGCGCAATATGCTCCAAGCCCGCTCTTTCGCAGCAGGTTTTGACTACGTACCACACGACATTCTGCGAGATGCCGCTGCCCCACACCTTTCCCATTCTGGCGACTGCTCGGAAGATTTTGCCTTCTCCGACCCCGGCTGCCTCTGTCCCTGATCGAGAGCCGACTTTACCCAAGTTGGAATGGGTACCGTGCGGATGTGGGCCGATCAGGTCCACCACCGCCCAGTGCCCTTGACGCATCTGCAGCTCATCCAGGTCTAAGCCGACCAACTCGGATCTGCGAAAACCACAACCGAACAACATGGCTAACATGGCATAGTCTCGCTTAGCACGCATGCTATCGCCATAAGCATGTTTGAGCACTTCGGAACTTTGCTCTGCGCTCAGCCAGTTGACCGGCGCGAAGCCCAAGCTGCTTGACTCCTTTTCCCGGTACCGCGGATGAAATCGCGAAGGCCGTCTTGTTCTTGGCCTCCGACGACAGCAGCTACGTAACCGGCATCGAGTTGTTCGTCGATGGCGGCTTGGCTCAGATATAACCGGCGTATGCCCGGAGCCGAGAACGCGATTCAAAGTGTAGATGATCTCTCAAAAAGGAACCTGGAAGCATTCGGCAAGCGCGACGAGGAGAAGTGGCGCGCAGTCATATCGACGATATGGGAGACTTATATTGCATGAAGAAAATTAGCTTCCTCTCATTCGGTCATTGGATGCCTTCACCGCAGTCACGAACGCAGTCGGCGACCGACGCGCTCCTGCAGTCCATTGACCTCGCCATGGAGGCCGAGCGCCTGGGAATGGACGGAGTTTACTTCCGTGTTCATCACTTCGCGCAGCAACTGGCATCACCGTTTTCACTACTCGCGGCGGTTGGTGCTAAAACGCGAAAGATTGAAATTGGCACCGCAGTGATCGACATGCGGTATGAGAATCCTCACTACATGGCGGAGGACGCTGGGGCTGCGGATCTAATCTCTGGCGGTCGACTACAGTTGGGAATCAGCCGCGGTTCTCCCGAGCAGGTCATCGATGGTTGGCGCTATTTTGGCTACAGCCCCAGTAAAGGCGAGGACGATGCGGAGATGGGCCGGCGACATGCC
>Ga0187867_10003344_pt1 | contig 12898 bp, 5 predicted proteins | sample June2016WEW_13_1_FD_132976 | JGI IMG/M metagenome (GOLD analysis project Ga0187867, IMG submission 132976) | Peatland microbial communities from SPRUCE experiment site at the Marcell Experimental Forest, Minnesota, USA - June2016WEW_13_10 | ecosystem: Environmental > Terrestrial > Soil >... | reverse complement strand
GGGTTTCGTTGTCGACGACGCCATCGTTATGATCGAAAATGTCTCTCGCTACATCGAACAGGGAGACTCACCCCTCGAGGCTGCCTTGAAGGGTTCCGAGCAGATCGCTTTCACGATCATGTCTCTGACGATTTCACTTATCGCCGTTCTAATTCCTCTGCTTTTCATGGGTGACGTTGTGGGGAAGCTGTTTCGTGAGTTCGCAGTCACCCTTGGCGTTACAATCCTCATCTCGGCGATTGTCTCCTTGACACTGACGCCGATGATGTGCGCCCGTCTTTTGCACCACACCCCCAAGGAACAGCAGGGAAGGTTCTACCGCAAATCCGGGCAAGCATTCGACAGCATTATAGCGTTCTATGGAAAAACGCTGCGGTGGGTGCTCGACAGGCAGACGGCTACCCTGCTGGTGGCAGTGGGGACCCTGGTGTTCACCATATTCCTGTATATTATCGTGCCCAAAGGCTTCTTCCCGGTCCAGGATACCGGTATTATTCTGGGCATCTCGGAAGCGCCTCAATCGATCTCTTTTGCAGCTATGGCGCAAAGGCAGCAGGCCCTTGCCAAAATAATTCTCGAAGACCCGGCGGTCCAAAGTTTATCCACGTTCATCGGAATTGACGGGACCAATATCACACTGAACTCCGGCAGGGTCATGATAAACCTGAAACCGCTGGCGGAACGGCGTATGAGCGCAGAGGAGGTAATTCGCCGCCTCCAGCCGGCAGTGGCAAAACTCAAGGACATCGAGCTGTTCATGCAGCCGGTGCAGGACCTTACGGTGGAAGACCGCGTGAGCCGCACGCAATTTCAGTACAGCCTCGAGGACCCGAATGTTACCGAATTGAACGCCTGGAGCTCCAAGTTGATCGATGTCCTGAAAGAATCGGCTCAGCTTCGCGACGTGAGCAGCGATCGACAGGACCTGGGGCTGGAAGCGCGGCTGGATATCGACCGCAACAACGCATCCCGGTTCGGGATCTCCACACAACTTATAGACAATACTCTCTACGATGCTTTCGGGCAGCGGCAGATATCGACCATTTTCACCCAACTCAACCAGTACCGGGTCGTACTCGAGGTCAAACCCGAATTCAAGCAAAGCCCCGACAAACTCAAGGACATCTACATCCCGACTACGACCGGGACTACCACGGTGACCACCACCGCGGCCGGGACAACCACGCAAACCGTCACCCCGACTGTGACTACCACCGTTACCTCGGCCGCGAACGGACTCGGATTCTCGGCCCCATCGTCAGGGACTACGGGCGCGGCCTCGGCTACAGCCTCTGCCGCCCCTCAGGGGCAGGTCCCGCTAAGTGCCGTTACCACCTTTTCAAAAAAGACCGGTCCCCTTGTCATAAGCCACCAGGGGCAGTTTCCAGCCACGACAATTTCATTCAACCTGGCCCCGGGGGCCTCGCTGGGAGAAGCGGTTGACGCCATAGAAGCAACCGCAGCCAAACTGGGCATGCCGGAGAGCATTCAAAGAGCCTTCCAGGGCACTGCCGCAGCTTTCAGGGCCGCCCTGGCCAACGAACCGATCCTTATACTGGCGGCCCTGGTAACGGTCTACATCGTGCTCGGCGTATTGTACGAGAGCTATATACACGCGATCACAATAATTTCGACACTGCCTTCCGCCGGTGTAGGGGCAATTCTCGCGCTGCTGCTCTTTCGCACCGAGTTCAGCGTGATTGCGCTGATCGGGCTTATCCTGTTGATAGGAATCGTTAAGAAGAACGCCATCATGATGGTCGACTTCGCCCTGGACGCAGAGCGAAGGGAAGGCAAGGAGCCGGTCGAGGCCATTTATCAGGCCTGTTTACTCAGGTTTCGGCCGATCATGATGACTACAATGGCAGCCCTCCTGGGGGCGCTTCCCCTGGCCATGGGAAGTGGGCTGGGTTCCGAGTTGCGGCGTCCCATGGGTATTTCCATAGTGGGCGGGCTGATATTCAGCCAGATACTCACCCTTTACACCACTCCCGTCGTTTACCTGTGGTTCGACCGCCTGGCCAGGCGCATGGGCAGGGTTCGTTCCGAAGATTCCGATGACGACCACGGGACTGGGCCCGCATGAACTTCTCCGCGATTTTTATAAGGCGCCCCGTCGCCACCACCCTTCTTACCATCGGGATGGCTCTATCCGGAATTGTGGCATTTCGCGTCTTGCCGGTATCCCCCCTGCCGCAGGTCGATTTTCCCACGATCAGCGTATCGGCGGCCCTGCCTGGAGCGGACCCCGAAACCATGGCGACATCGGTAACCGCTCCCCTGGAACGGCAGCTTGGGCATATTGCCGGGGTTACCGAGTTGACTTCGACCAGTACCCTGGGCACGTCGTCCATCATCATCCAGTTCGACCTGGACCGCAATATAGATGGCGCCGCACGGGACGTGCAGGCCGCAATCAACGCGGCGCGAAGTTACCTGCCTACCAACCTGCAAGGCAATCCGACCTATCGCAAAGTCAATCCGGCTGATGCGCCGATTCTCATCATGTCGCTTACTTCCCACATTGTGAGCACGGCGCAAATGTACGATGCAGCCTCGACGATACTCTCCCAGAAGCTCTCACAGGTGCAGGGGGTCGGCCAGGTTTTCGTGGGAGGAGGTTCTCTGCCCGCGGTCCGTATGGAATTGGATCCAGGACCCATGAGCGGTTATGGGATCGGCCTGAGCCAGGTGGCCACTGCAATTCAAACCACCAGCGTAAGCCAACCGAAGGGACAGTTTGCCAACGGGTCCGAAACCCTGCAAATTGAATGCAACGATCAACTGCATAAAGCCGAGGAATACCGTCCTGTTATCGTCCAATATTTTAATGGGGCGCCAGTCCGTTTGTCAGACCTCGGCAAAGTGGAGGATTCGGTCCAGGATTTGCGGGCGGCGGGTTCGGTAAACGGGAAGCCGGCGGTAATGCTGGTAATTTTCCGGTCTCCTGGGGCCAACATTATTGCTACGGTGGACCGGGTCCGCGAAATGATTCCACAGTTGGCGGCTACGATACCCGGTGGCATCGATCTGTCAGTCGTTCTCGATAGAAGTCCGCCGATCCGCGGTTCTCTCCAGGATGTCGAGCGCACACTCATCATCTCGGGCATACTCGTCATTCTTGTCGTGTTCGCCTTCCTGCGGAACCTGCGCGCCACGCTCATTCCGGGCATCGCCGTTCCGGTCTCGCTCATCAGCACCTTCGGGGTAATGTATCTTTGCGGCTACAGCCTCGATAACCTTTCACTCATGGCCCTTACCGTCGCCACCGGGTTTGTGGTGGACGACGCTATAGTTGTGCTCGAAAATATCACCCGTTACATGGAACAAGGGCTCTCTCCCCTGCAGGCGTCACTGCGGGGCGCACGTGAGATTGCCTTCACAGTGCTGTCGATGAGTGTTTCCCTGGTCGCCGTATTCACTCCCATTCTTTTGATGGGCGGAATGGTGGGCCGGCTGTTCCGCGAGTTTGCAGTCACTCTTTCCGTGGCCATCCTGATCTCTCTTGTCGTATCTCTTACAACGACCCCGATGATGTGCGCAACCATCCTCAGAAAAGAGACAACACACGCTCACGGCCGCCTCTACAGGGCTATGGAGTGGATATTCGACCAAATGCGCAGCACCTACGACATAGGTCTGCGCTGGGCGCTCCGGCATTCTCTGCTCATGCTCTTCATTACGGTGTTAACGCTTGGGGTCAATGTTTTGTTGTTCTCGTCCATTCCCAAGGGCTTTTTCCCCGACCAGGACACCGGACGCATCAGCGGCCGAATCCAGGCGGCGCAGGATATCTCCTTTCAGGCCATGCGCGGGAAAATGACGGAAGTGGCGAACATCATCGGAGCAGATCCCGATGTCGACTATGTGGCCGGCTTTATCGGCGGCGGCGGAGCGGGCGCTTCCACCACAAACACCGGACGAATGTTCATCACGCTCAAGCCCTTTGACAAGCGGAAAGCAACAGTGACGGAGATTATGGCGCGGCTGCGCAAACAGCTCCCCATGGTGGTTGGCGCACCCACATATCTCCAAGCGGTCCAGGACCTGCGGATCGGCGGAATGATCAGCAATGCCGCATATCAGTACACACTGAGGAGCGATAGCCTGAAGGACCTCAATGCATGGGCGCCCCGCATACTGGCCGAGGTGCTCAAGCTGCCCCAGTTGGTGGATGTCAGCAGCGATCAGCAGAACAAGGGGCAGCAGGCATTTGTGCAGATCGACCGTTCCACGGCGTTGCGTCTCGGCATAACTGCGCAGCTCATCGACAACACCCTCTACGGTGCTTTCGGCCAGCAGGAGGCCGCTATTAACTACACCCAGTTAAACCAGTATTACGTGATTATGGAGTTTGCTCCGCCCTTTTTGCAAAGGCCTGACAGCCTGCGCAATGTTTATGTCAAACCCTCGACGGGGGGCGAAGTGCCGTTGAGCGCATTCACCAAATACATACCATCGACTACATCGCTCTCGGTCAACCATGCAGGGCAGTTCCCCGCGGTGACGATCTCGTTCAACCTGCCTGGCGGCGTGGCTCTCGGGGATGCAGTAGAGGCGATTCAAGAGGCAACTGGGAAATTGCCGATACCGGAAGACATTCATGGAACTTTTCTGGGAACGGCCCAGGCTTTCCAGGCCTCTCTCGCCAACGAACCCATTCTGATCCTGGCGGCGCTGATTTCAGTCTACATAGTGCTGGGAATGCTATATGAAAGCTACATCCACCCGGTCACCATCCTCTCCACGCTTCCATCTGCAGGCGTAGGCGCCCTTGTCGCCCTGCTGATATGCCGAACCGATCTCAGCCTGATTGCGGTAATCGGAATCATCCTTCTGATCGGCCTGGTCAAAAAAAACGGCATCATGATAGTCGATTTTGCCCTGGACGCAGAGCGAAACGAGGGCAAGGAGCCTGCCGAGGCGATTTATCAGGCCTGTTTGCTGAGGTTCCGGCCGATCATGATGACCACGATGGCTGCGCTCCTGGGGGCGCTTCCCCTGGCGGTCGGCGGTGGCGTCGGGTACGAGTTGCGGAGGCCGCTCGGAATATCCATCGTAGGCGGACTGATTTTCAGCCAGATGTTAACGCTTTTTACTACCCCGGTCATTTATCTTTACATGGACCGCATGCGGGTCTGGCTCTTAAACAGGCGTGGAAAGTCTTATCCTAAAACGGAGGACCTGTAATTGTGCCCATCGGTGGAACTTCGGCAGACTCGTGGGGCACCCCGGATCAGGTCGGGGGCAGGCTCTCGCGGTGCGTGGAGAAAGTAATGGCGCGACTAAGACTCATAGAGCTGGCAACAATTTCTTTGCTGCTTGCGATCCTTTCTGCGTGTACAGTGGGCCCCGATTACTTAAAGCCCAAGGTCGAGGCTCCGCCCGCCTTCAAGGAAGTCGAGGGCTGGAAAAAAGCAGAGCCGAAGGACAGCATTCCCCGCGGCTCCTGGTGGACGATCTATAACGACCAGCAGTTGAATTCGCTTGAAGAGCAGGTCAATATCTCGAACCAGAACCTTGCAACGGCTGAAGCCCAGTACAGGCAGGCGCTCGCCCTCGTACAGGTCGCCCGGGCAGCCTATTTTCCCACGGTTACGGCAGGCGGAACCTTCCAACGATCCCGCAATTCTGCCAATCTCCTCCAAAACCAGGGGGTACCTAAAACCATCTCTGACTTTAATGACTATAACCTTTCAAGCGGAATCTCCTGGCAACCCGACATCTGGGGGAAGGTTCGCCGGCAGGTCGAGTCAAACAAGGCCGGCGCCCAGGCCAGCGACGCTGACCTGGAAGGAGTGCGCCTCACCATGCATGGCCAGCTCGCCCAGGACTATTTCCAGCTTCGCACACTCGATTCCCAGAAACAGATACTTACGACAACCGTTGACAACTACAAGAAATTTCTGGACCTGACAAAAAACCGGTATGCAACCGGCGTAGCGGGGCAGTCCGACGTACTTACTGCCCAAACCCAGCTCGAAACGGCCCAGGCCCAACTGATTGACACGGGCGTACAGCGGACCCAAATGGAGCACGCAATAGCCGTGCTGATGGGCAAGGCGCCTTCCGATCTGACTATCCCTCCCACGCCGCTCGACTTGACGCCTCCGGCCGTACCTGCCGGCGTCCCTTCGGAACTTCTCGAACGCAGGCCTGATATTGCCGCCGCCGAAAGACAGGCCGCAGCCGCAAATGCCCAGATAGGAGTTGCCGAAGCTGCCTATTATCCAAACATTACTCTGAGCGCAACGGCGGGCTTAGAGGCATCAACTCTTGCCCAGTGGTTTGCGTGGCCCAGCCGATTCTGGACACTCGGGCCGGCCGCCGTTCAGGAAACCTTGTACGACGGGGGGCTAAGACGTGCTCAGACCGAACAGGCCTGCGCGGCCTATGATGCGAGTGTTGCCACTTACCGCCAGACCGTGCTCACGGGATTTCAGCAGGTCGAGGATAATCTGGCCGCACTTCGTATTCTGGAGCAGGAGGCGAAGTCTGCGGATGCCGCGGCCGTTTCGGCAAAAAAAAATGTGGTTCTAACCCTCAATCAATACGAAGCGGGAACAGCAAGCGCCCTGGATGTCATAGTGGTTCGAGCTATAGCGCTCAATGATGAGTTGACCTCCATTAACGTCCTGGGCCGCCGATTGGGCGCTGACGTGCTCCTGGTCGAAGCCCTGGGCGGAGGCTGGACCACGGCTGATTTGGCCTCCGATAAGGTTGTCGGCGAGAAACACTATAAGGGCTACTGGGAAAGCTTCTGGGGAAAATGATCTGTATTGGACGTCCAATGGCGTTAAACACGACAGGTCGAAACAGTCCAATTATTATATCTTCGAGGCTCCGGCATCAGTGATTGAATGCACGGGAACCGGCAGGCGTGTAAATAGACCTCGCGGGGCCTGGAATATTCACCGGTTCCCCGTCCTGCCTCAGGCGGCTCACTCTTTACACACGGCATCGATCTCTCTAATGAACTGCATATAGACAAGTTTTTCCATTTCCGACCAGTGAAGATGGAGGGCCGGGTCGATAAAGCCATCCTTTATCGCCAGCTCCTGGAGCCTGCTAATCACGAGGTGACCTTTCACCTGCTGCGGACAAGCCCTGGCACAGCTCTGACACTTGATGCAAAGCCAGATCGAAGGGCTCCTGAGAATTTCTTCTAAAAATCCATAGGCTGCCATACGGTTAATCCACATCGGGTCAAAAACAACCCTCCCGCACGCAACCGGACAGGCGTTGCTGCATTCGGCGCAGGTGAAGCAGAAATCGACGTTGTTGGGGAACCCCAGGTAATTGCGCGCCGCGCGGCGCGCGGCGCGTGATGAATTCATTCGAGCAGGCTGCTGCGTTTTTTCGAACCCGCCGGAAAAAGGCGCTTCGGCAAGCCTCCGCCATTCCGAGGTGAGGTCGGGAATCGGCTCGCCATTGAAGCAGAGCTCAACCACCTGCCGGCGCACCCGATGGAGCTGGCTGTAAACGGACCTGAGCCGCCATTGCTTGTCAAGGGTAAGCACGCGGGAGGTGTATGCTTCCTGCCGTATCGCGGAAATTAGCCTTGCCGGCCTGACACTCATGGGACATGCCTGTTCGCAGCGCCCGCAGGAAATGCAGTACCAGATTTCAGGTGAATGCACCAACTCGTCAATGAGCCCAAGGCTGACCATTCTGACCATGGTACGCGGGTGCAGGCTGTCCGTAGCCAGGTTGACAGGGCATTCGGAAAGGCATGATCCGCAGGTATAACAATTACTTATGCCGGATCTGACCTCTTCGGCGAGTACGTCCTTGATTGGGTGTTTGGGTTTGATCGCTGTCTGCACGGCCGTAACCTTTTTCTGGTGAAGGAATGGCTGTAATCTTCACGGTCCTGGATACAATGCAGGGTGAAACGCGATAGGGAAAGCTTGCAGCCTCACATGAAATTCTCCATAAAGTTCCCACGCTGGATACAGCCGTTTTACTGAAATATTACAATATAATAGAGGGTTAGTGAAGTCAATCACAATAAGCGTCGGGCAATTGAAAAATTCAGCCCTTCCAAGCCATTGCCGCAGCGCAGCAGCTCCAAACGGACCTGCAGGAACCCGGAAGAAGTCCACGACTCAACAGTCTCACGCGCGTTGCCACTGCGGTCTTACCGGTTATGTGTCTGCTTGTAGCTTCGGGAAACGACATCGACTTGTAATGAACATGTCACAAGATCGCAAGGACAAAACCAGCGGGCATGTGGTAGCAGATTTGTCATCCAGTTCTTGCATCACATCGGACCGATGGCGTCTCACTCGAGTGAGGACCGCTTGTCCGGCTTTGGTGCGAAGATCGAAAAAGCCAAACCCGTCGCGAGATGGGGACGGAAAGCCACGGGTCTCGTTTTTTTTGCGCTTGCATTTCTGAGATAGCCGGGTTGCTTTGCTGTTGAGGCGGGAAGCGCCCTGTTTTTTTGAGCCTTCCGCAACGCGTACGAAGGCGATCTCCTCGCGCGCCGGCCTCGCTGAAATCACACCGAAGAAAACTTTCGCGGTACTTTGCCGACCTGATGACAGGGACCGAAAAGCCCGGAATTTGAACGGACAAGTTCGTTCATTCCGGGCTTTTTGTTCGAATGGGCAAAGGTGCAATACAGTACCCCCGGTAATGGGTTTCGAGAACTGCCAAATTCTGTGAATGACTTGAGGGGCTTTTTATTTAGAAACCTTAGGATCGGAAAAGTGCAAGAGATAATCAAAAGGTTTTTCGTAAGCATCGTTATACTTATCGGCTCGGCAATGTTATTTCCTGCCTCGCCTTCGCTGGCGCTCTCACCCCGTATTATCGACAATCATGATACAGTCGTTTTGCGTGGAAATGTGCATCCGCTTGCCCGTCCAAAATATGACTGGGGAGCGACGGAGCCGACCCTGCAGATGGAGAGGATAATACTCACTTTACGTTTGAGCGAAGGCAAGAAAGCCGAACTTGACAGGCTCCTCACCCACCTCCATGATCCTGCTTCCCCCAATTTTCACCACTGGCTCACTCCGGTGGAATTCGGCTCCCGCTTTGGACCGTCTTCCGAGGATATCGATGCGATAAGCGGTTGGCTTGCTTCCAGCGGCTTCGTTGTTGATGAGGTCGCCAAAGGGCGCCTGTGGATAAATTTCTCAGGCTCGGTGGCTGATGTCGAACGCGCTTTCCATACGCAGATTCACGACTATTATGTTCACGGCGAGCTTCATCATGCAAACGATAGAGACCCCTCTATACCGCGAGGTTTGTCCGGCCTGGTGGCAGGCGTCGTCTCTCTCCATAACTTTCCGCTCAAGATGATGCATACAGGAGCGCGCCAGGTTCAGCCTGATTACACCAGTGGTTCCACACATTATCTGTCGCCCGGAGACTTTGCGATAATCTATGACCTCAATCCGCTCTACAGCGCCGAAATCAACGGCAGCGGCCAAAAGATTGCCATAGTGGGCCGCACCCACCCGTCCACAGCCGTCTCCGACTGGACGACGTTCCGCAGTACGATGGGGCTGTCTGCCAATCCTCCCACGATTATAGTCAACGGCACGGACCCCGGTGATTTAGGCTTTGACGAAGACACTGAAGCCGACCTCGACGTCGAATGGTCGGGGGCCGTGGCAAAAAATGCCTCTATTTTATTCGTTACATCGGCATCGACCGGCTCCACGGATGGCGTAGATCTCTCAGCCCAGTATATCGTAAACAACAACCTGGCGCCGGTGATTAGCACAAGCTTCTCCGGATGCGAGGTGGACCTGGGAAAGAGTGAAAATAATTTCTACAACAACCTGTGGAAGCAAGCCGCCGGCCAGGGCATCACACCCTTCGTCTCATCAGGCGATTCCGGCGCTGCGGGCTGCGATGCACCCTCTGAGTTGACAGCCACAGGTGGACTCGCGGTCAACGGGCTCGCTTCAACACCTTACAACGTTGCTGTGGGGGGTACCGAGTTCAATGAAGGATCGGGTAACTATTGGAACACGGCCAACGGTTCGGGAGACGTATCCGCCGTAAGCTACATACCGGAAGTGGCCTGGAACGAAAGCGGCGATGAGCCGGACGGTTCCGATCTTTGGTCCACGGGCGGCGGCGCTTCGACAAAATATACGAAACCGGCATGGCAGGCAGCCACAGGGGTCCCTTCTGGGAATCATCGTTACGTTCCTGATGTTGCCCTTAGCGCTGCCGCACACGATGGCTATCTCACCCAGATAAATGGCGGCCTGTACACCGTGAGCGGCACATCGGCATCCTCTCCTTCCTTCGCCGGACTTATGGCGCTTGTCGTTCAGGATACAGGCAAGGGCCAGGGAAACGCCAATTCGTTTCTCTACCAGATTGGAAACGCGCAGTATGGCTCCGGAGGCTCAGCGGTCTTCCACGACATAACTTCAGGCAATAACAGTGTCCCCGGCCAAACTGGATACAGTTGTACGACAGGCTATGACCCTGTTACGGGCCTTGGTTCGGTTGATGCCAATGCGTTCGTTAATGCGATGCAATCGCTGACGGGAACGTTTGGCCTTACAGTGACAGGCACAGGCGGAGGCACTGTCGCCAGCAGTCCGTCCGGCATAAATTGCGGCTCTACATGTTTCGCTCCATACAACAGCGGAACGGTGGTAACCTTGACCGCAACCCCGAACGCCGGCTCATACTTTTCGGGCTGGTCAGGCGGCGGGTGCAGCGGCGCCGGCACATGCACGGTTACAATGAATGCCGCACAGATCGTAACAGCCACATTTGCTACGATTGGTCCCCCCGGCGCCCCGACCGGAGTAACTGCGACCGCCGGCAATGGGCAGGCCACAATCAGCTTTACTGCTCCTGCCTCAAACGGTGGCCTGACTATTACCTCCTACACGGTTACCTCGTACCCCGGCAACATAAGCGCAACCGGCACCTCAAGCCCGATAGTCGTAACAGGCCTGACCGACGGCACTGCCTATACCTTCACAGTCACTGCCACCAATGCTGACGGGACCAGCACAGCGTCTGCGCCTTCCAACAGCGTTACGCCTAATGCGGGCGCTGTATCTGCTCCGGCACTTGGTGTGTGGGGTTTCTTGATTTTAACAACGGGGTTGGGAGGATATTTGGCTCGGAGACGCGGGCATTGACCAAATACTTCGAAAATGCATCATTCGCTGGAGATAAGGGCACCGGTTCCTTGCCTCTCATCGCATTGTAAAACCCTGGTCTCTTCATTCCCGTAAGTGGTAAATTTGCTATATGGCTCGACGCAGACAATCCAGTCAGAGAAGAAAGAGGCAGATCAGTAACCCGCACCTGGCGGCGAAACCGGCAGTCACATCCGAGCCGGCTACTCTTCGGGATATGGTCCTTTCCAGGCGCTTTCGCTTTGTGATCGCCTTTGCCCTTTTATCTATAGCTCTCTACGCGATCATTCAGGTGCTTCCACCGTCATTTACACATCCAATCGACGAGAATACCGCATGGACTTTGGGCATGGTCCTGAATGCCTTCGGCATCCCCGTCTCCACCGCTGACGACACCGTCTCCGAAGGGGGGCTGGCGTTCAGGATCATCCCCGAGTGCACCCCTATATTCACGGCGGGACTCTTTCTCAGCTTCCTGATTTTTTATCCTGCCACACTTCGAGAGAAGGCAACGGGGCTGCTCACGGGCATCAGTGCATTGTATCTGGGCAACTTGGCCAGGCTTGCTGTGACGTTCATGATCAGCCGGTATGATCGGAGGCTTTTTGACCTGGTGCACGTTTATCTGGGACAGGTGTTTACAATATTCCTTGTCATCGTGGTCTGTACAGGCTGGTTGCGAGGGTTCGACCGGGGAGCGTCCAAACAGAGTATTCCACTGAAAGCGGCCGGCTTCTTCGTTCGTTTTGCAGTGATCTCCGGCGGGTTATTTCTTGTCTGGACACAGATCCACCACGCGTATATCCGGTTATTGGACCGGTTAATGGGCTTCGGGTTTTCCCTGTTCGGTTACCGCGTCGCTCTCGCGCAGCACACTGTCTTTTACTATGAAACTTTCAGCATCGTTTGCTTTACCTCGCTCGTCCTCGCAGTGAGATCGATATCCTGGCTTACAAAAATAAAAGGACTCGCCATAGGATTGGGAGTCCTCTTTTTAATGCACCTATTCCACAGAATCGATAATGCCTCGATGGCTTATTTCAATTTCACTTCCATGTTACCGTTGGACTTGACGCTGTTGGTTGTTGGGCAGTACCTGCTCCCCGTTTTGTTTTTGATTTTTATGGTCGCTAACGAAAAACAGGAGCTATAAATCCACTCTCCGCAAGTTATCAGTGCTTGAACGCCCGCTGTCCGGTGAGCACCATCGTTACGCCGGCTTCGTTGCAGGCTTCTATCACTTCCCAGTCCCTCATCGAGCCGCCCGGCTGGACAATCGATTTTATGCCCTGGCGAATCCCGACGTCCACACCGTCTCTGAAAGGGAAAAAGGCGTCCGAAACCATTGCCGCGCCTATCAGGCCAGCCCTGGCCTCGCAGGTGAGAGTATCGATCTGCTCTTTTTGCTCTCTGGGACGCTCGCCCTTCTCTACGGCCAGCTCCAGGTCCTTGTACGGGATTTTGTGCCTGTCGAAACACAGCGTGTCGGCGTACTTCTGGTATGCCTTGTAGACGGCGATTTCTGCGACCCCAACGCGGTCCTGTTCGCCAGTGCCGATTCCGACCGTGCATTCATCCTTTACGTATATTACAGAGTTGGAGGTCACGCCCTGCTCGACAAACCAGCCGAAAAGCAGGTCCGCCAATTCCTTCTCGGCCGGCTCTCTGCTGATTTTGTAGGTCTTGCCCTGGTAGGTGGTTTCGGCCAGTTTAAAATCACCGGCGCTCCTGATCTTATTGAGAGGCGATTGCTGAACGATAAGGCCGCC
>Ga0187867_10003342_pt1 | contig 12903 bp, 11 predicted proteins | sample June2016WEW_13_1_FD_132976 | JGI IMG/M metagenome (GOLD analysis project Ga0187867, IMG submission 132976) | Peatland microbial communities from SPRUCE experiment site at the Marcell Experimental Forest, Minnesota, USA - June2016WEW_13_10 | ecosystem: Environmental > Terrestrial > Soil >... | reverse complement strand
TGACACTATCCGCGAGCGGCCTGCCCACGGGCGTGACCTACGGTTTCAGCCCGACCTCGATTACCGGGACTGGAACGTCGACTCTGACGCTGACAGTGGCGTCATCCACCACCACCGGCACTTACAGCATTACGGTGACGGGAACATCCGGCAGCATCACCGAAACCACCTCGGTATCGCTGACCGTGACCTCCACGCCGACGCCTGCATTCACTATTTCCGCTGCGCCCACCTCGGTCTCCGTGGTACAGGGCAACAGCGGCACTTCCACCATCACGACCGCGGTTTCCGGCGGCTTTAACTCGGCCATTGCGTTGACCGCGAGCGGCCAGCCGACAGGCGTGACCGTGAGCTTCAATCCCACATCCATCGCCGCACCGGGCTCCGGTACCTCAACCATGACGTTGGCAGTGGCGTCGACGACCACGACCGGCACCTACACCATCACGGTGACGGGCACCGGCGGCGGCCTCACGCACACGGCGACGGTATCGCTCACCGTGACCGCGCCGTCGTCCGGCAACTTCACCATCTCCGTGTCGCCCTCGTCCGGATACCTATATAGAGGCACCAGCGGATATGTCATCGTCACAACAACTATCTCCGGCAGCTTCGACTCGGCCATAGCTTTGAGTGCGACCGGCCAGCCGTCGGGCGTCAGTGTCAGCTTCAGCCCGGCCTCCATCCGGGCTCCGGGTTCCGGCCGGTCCGAGATGATCCTGTCTGTGTCCGCCACCGCCGCGTTCGGCACCTACCCGATCACCATAACCGGCACGGGCGGAGGAATTACGCATACCACGGTGCTCACTTTCCAAGTCGCGCCGCGCTGACAGTCCAGCCGCGAACGCTCGCTACGCTCTGCTGAAGAATGCCAGGGCCCCGGATTTTTTCACTCCGGGGCCTTGGCAAAGCGGGCGGGCAGGCGCCTAAAAAAAAGATAATAAAATCCTTAGGCGTGCGGCGATTAGGGTATACTGTCCAGAGTCTGGGTTTCATAAAGGAGGAAATCTTGATTCAAAAACTACGAACGTCTTTGCTGACCATCGCCGCGCTTGTGCCGGCTCTGGGCCTCGTTTGCCAGGCGCAGCCGCTGCTCCCGTCGACGCGCCATGTGCGCGATGTGGTGCTCAATGGGCAGGCGCGCTCTCTCGGGCGCCTTTCCGCCACGCAGCCCTTGCGCCTTACCCTGGTTTTGCCGCACCGCAACGAGGCCGCGCTGCAGAGCCTTTTGCAGGACCTCTACGATCCCACCAGCCCGTCTTACCACCAGTTCCTTAGCGTGGAACAGTTCACCAGCATGTTTGGTCCCAGCCAGGAAGATTATGACGCCGTGACGAGCTTCGCGCAGACGCACGGTTTTACGGTGGTTGGAACCTCCAGCAATCGCATGAACCTGGATATTGCCGGACAGGTGGCGAACATCGAGGAAGCGTTCCATGTGACCATGGGCGTCTACCAGCACCCCGTCGAAAACCGAACCTTCTACTCTCCGGACCGGGAGCCTACCACGCCGGACCTGGGGGTGCCGTTGTGGCACGTGTCGGGGTTGGAGAACTACTCGATCCCGCAGCCCCTTTTGGTACACAGGAATCCGGGCGTGGTTCCCAACGCCACCACGGGATCCTGCCCTTCGGCGTCCTTTTGCGGCAGCGACATGCGCGCGGCATATTACGGCGGAAGCCTCACGGGCAGCGGCCAGTCGCTCGGGTTGCTGGAATACGCCGGCACCGATTTGGCCGACCTGAAGACGTATTTCACGAACGCGGGCCAAACCAACAATGTCCCCATCACTCTCGTCTCCACCGATGGGACCAGCACGAGCTGCCTGGCATCGAGCAGTTGTGACGATACCGAACAGACCATCGACATGACGCAGGCGCTGGGCATGGCCCCGGGCCTGTCCAGCCTGGTAATGTACGTGGGGTCCAGCGATGCCGCCATTTTTAACGCGATGGCTACAGCCAGTCCGCTGAACGCGCAATTGAGCTCGTCGTGGACCTGGAGCCCGGCGGACCCGAGTACGGACAACCCGTACTTCGAGCAGTTCGCGGCGCAGGGCCAGAATCTGTTTCAGGCGGCCGGCGATAGCGGCGCGTGGAAAGCGGGTTCCGAAATTTACCCATCGGACGATGCGTTTCTTACCTCGGTGGGTGGGACGGACCTATCGACCAGCAGTGCGGGCGGCCCCTGGAGCGCGGAAAGCACCTGGGCGGAGGGTGGCGGCGGCATTTCGCCGGACAAGTTCGCGATTCCCTCCTGGCAGACGGCGGCGGCCAGCGGCTGCGCGAAGTGTTCCCAAACCTATCGCAACGGTCCGGACGTTTCGGCAAACGCGAATTATACTTTTTACGTCTGCGCCGATCAAACTACCTGCACGGCCAACGAATATGGCGGAACCAGCTTCGCGGCGCCCATGTGGGCAGGTTACCTGGCGCTGGCCAATGAACAGGCGATCCTCAACGGGAAAACCACGCTGGGCTTCATCAACCCGATGCTTTATACCATTGGCTTGGGATCGAGCTATAACAGCGATTTCCACGACATCACCACCGGCAGCAACGGCTATTCGGCGACAGTGGGTTACGATTTGGCGACTGGCTGGGGCAGCCCGAACGGCAGCGGCTTGCTGAACGCACTGGCCGGCAGCGCGTCCGGTCCCGGTTTCAGCCTTTCCGCTTCGCCCGCATCGGTGACGGTGTTGCCGGGCAAGTCGGGAACGTCCACCATTACCAGCACGGTGACGGGCGGTTTTGATTCGGCTGTCACCTTGACTGCGAGCGGCCAGCCAACGGGCGTGACCATCGGGTTCAGCCCGGCCTCAATAACGGGTACTGGGACTTCGACCATGACGCTGAACGTGGCGTCATCCACGGTCCCCGGCACGTATAGCATTACGGTGACGGGAACATCGGGCAGCATCACCGCGACCACCACGGTCTCGCTGTCAGTGACTGGCTCGAACGCCAACTTCACCATCAGCGCATCGCCCACCGCGATCGGCATAGCCAGGGGTAAGTCCGGAACCGCCACGATCACGACCACTATTTCGGGCGGTTTCAGCTCCGCGATTACCTTGTCTGCCACGGGAGCGGGTGGCGCGCAGACCGTGACTTTCAACCCTAGCTCCATCGCGTCGCCAGGCGCCGGGACTTCCACCATGACCATTAAAGTGGGTGCGACCGCTGGGCTTGGAAATCGCACCGTCACTATAACGGGCACGGGCGGGGGCAAGACGCATTCGACTACGATCCTTCTCGACGTTCTGAGATAGCGAGAGAGGCCGGACCCTGGCGGTCCGGCCTTTTCTGCAACGCTGACGGAATTCCGCCAGTCGAGAACCTTTCTGGCGCCAGAAACCAGCGCCAGGCGACCGCAGAGTGCGGTCGCGGCAGGCACGAGTGCCTGCGCCACGGGGAGCCGTACTGGTAGTTCTGTTACAAAAACTTGTTGGGAACCGGTCAACACCGCATTGCAGCCGGGCGCGACGAGGTGATACTCTCAGCGGGATATCGCAGCTCCGAGATTCTCAACCCAACAAAGGAACCTACCCATGAACCGCGTGCGCTTCATCCTTTTCGCGTTGCCTGCGTTTGCCCTTGCACTGGCACTACCGCTGGCAGCTCAAGACGGTACCGATATTCTAACGGGACACTCGCATCCTCCACTCCACCTCATCATCGTCCCGAACGCCTCGCCAGACACTACTCCCACGGGGACTTTCCCCGGCAAGATGAGAGTAGCCTATGGCTTCAACTCTATAGCGAAGTACGGCAGCGGCCAGGTGATCGCCCTGGTGGACGCCTACGACGATCCCAACGCCGAAGCGGACCTGGCCACCTTCAGCACTGAGTTCAAATTGCCCGCTTGCACCACGGCCAACGGCTGCTTCTCGAAGATCGTGGCCGCGGGCACGCCGCCCGACACCACCGGCTGGTCCAACGAAATCGCCATCGATACCCAATGGGCGCACGCCATCGCCCCGGCCGCCAAAATCATGCTGGTGGAAGCCAAGAGCGAGAGCAATGCCGATTTGTACGCCGCGGTGGATCTGGCTGTGGCGCACGGCGCCACCATCGTCTCCATGAGTTGGGGCGGCGGCGAAGCCTCCAACGAGGCAACTTCCGATTCTCACTTCGAAGTGACCGGCGTCACCTTTGTGGCGGCTTCCGGCGATAGCGGCCACGGCGCGTCCTATCCGGCGGCCTCGCCGTTCGTGGTGTCTGTGGGCGGCACCACTCTGACGCTGGCCTCCAACGGAACCTGGTCGAGCGAGACAGCCTGGAGCTGCGGCAGCACTATCGCTTGTGAGTTTGAGGGCGGCAGCGGCGGCGGGGAGAGCGCCTACGAAGCCGAGCCGAGCTATCAGGAAGGCGTGCAGACCAGCGGCAAGCGCGGTATTCCGGACGTGGCTTACGACGGCAATCCGTCCACCGGCGTTCCGGAGTACAACAGCTACAATTGCGGCAGCTCCTGCACCACCGGCTGGGCGCAATATGGCGGCACCAGCATCGGCACTCCGCAGTGGGCCGCGCTATTCGCGATCGCCAATTCCGAGCGCAAAGCGGGGGGCAAGACGCCTCTCAACCAGCCGCAGAGTTTGCTGTATGCCAATGCCGAAGCCGATTTCCACGACATTACATCCGGCAAGAACGGCAGTTGCGGTGCGCAGTGCACTGCCGGTCCGGGCTACGACTACGTAACCGGACTCGGATCGCCGCAGGCCAATCTGCTGATACCCGTGCTGGTCGCGGCTCCGTAGTTTTTCTTAGCGGGCTGTGGCGGCATGAGTGCCGCCACGGCACGCCGAGGGCGTGCGCCACAAAGAGCACGCGTACATCGCCACCGGAATTCCACGCGGCTGGGTGATGCTCTCAAAGTGCATCCCCAGCTTGCGCATGATGCCTATGGATGCCGTGTTTGCGGGCTGCGCGATGGAGACGATGCGCCGCAGGCCCACGCGCTCGAAGCCATCGCGCAGGGCCACGCGCGCGGCTTCCGTGGCCAAGCCGCGGCCCCACCGGGCGCGCGCCAGCCACCAGCCGATTTCAATCTCCTTTAGTTCCGGCAAGGGCTGGAGCCCACAGAAACCAATCAAGCTGCCGCCTGGCTTGGGCACCAACTTCCACAGGCAGAATGCGCGCTCGGTAAATAGCTCGATCTGGCGTTCCACGAACCGCCGGGCGCGCTCTTCGGGCCAGGGCGCGCCGTCGCCGATGTAGCGCATAACTTCCGGGTCGGCGGCAATGGCGCGGAACTCCAACCAGTCGTCCGCCTCCCAGTTGCAAAGGTTCAGTCTTTCACTTTCGAGCCGGATACTTCCTCCACTATGGGCAAATAGACGCGGAACACGCTGCCCTTGCCCGGTTCGCTCTCGACCGCGATCTTGCCGCCGTGCTGATCCACGATTTTAGAGCAGATGGCCAAACCCAGGCCCACGCCCTCCGGCTTGGTCGTGAAAAAAGGATTGAAGATGGTGCTGGTCAATTTAGGATCGATGCCCACGCCGCGGTCGATCACCGAAATCTCGGCATTGCCGTCCGCCGCGCGCGTCTTCACGGTGACCGCGCCGCCGGGGGCCGTGGCTTGCGCGGCGTTGACCAGCAGATTGTAGAAGACCCGCTCCATGAGTTCCGCGTCCAGCGCGAACGGCGGAATGTCCGGCGAGTAGTTGGTGTAAACGGTCACCGCGCGCGCGGCGGCTTCCCGCTCCACCATGGCGACGGAGCGGTCCAGCACCTGGGCCAAGTCCGCGGGCGCCGGCCGCAATTCGAGCGGACGCACAAAGTCGAGAAAGCGGGTCACCAGCGAATTAGTGCGGTCCACTTCGGAAGAGATGAAGCCGGCCACTTCGCGCGCCACTTCGTTTTCCGCAGCGACGCTGCGCGTGAGCATCTCCGCGGAGGCGCGGATGGTACCCAGCGGATTGCGCAGCTCGTGCGCCAGGCCCGCGGCAAGCTGCCCCAGCGCGGCCAGCCGGTCGGACCGGCGCACAGCTTCTTCGGCCTGCTGCAGATTGCGATTGGCTTCGGCAAGCTGTTCAGCCACGGCCTTGGTCTTGGCGAATTGGCGGCGCAGCGCTTCGGCCAGGGTATTCGTCAGATTGCCGGCCACCGCCAGCAGAATCACGCGCAGGGCGATATCGCGCTTCTCTTGCAGCTCGATCACCCATCGGCTCGGATCCAGGAAAACCAGGAATGAAAGATATGCTCCGGAAGACAGCACAATGAAGATCAGCGTGCCGATCAACCCCAGCGACGTGCCGGCGGAGATCACAGGCAGCAACAACAGCCAGTAATAGCTGCTGCTGAGCGCGAACGTGAAGCCGATCAAGGCGTAGCAGAACAGCAGCTTCAGGACGATCCAGAGGACCTTGCCGCGCGTGGTGCCCACGAAGTCGAGCTTCGGCTCGAGAATCTGCAAAGCGCACAGCGCCGCCAGCGGACCGATCTCATAGATGTCGCCGTGCGGGCTGAGCACCGCCATACCGGCGAAGAGCAGCAGCCACACGGCGTCTTCCAACTGAATCCACTGCGCGGCGCGCCGCCACGATGCATTTTCATCCACGATGCGGCCCCAGACCGGATTATGCCACAATAATTATGTAAGTCTCATGCCCAACAACACCACGCTGGAACAGGATGAAACCCCCACCATGCCCGAACAGGGCGAGAACTTCGCCGACATCCTGTCCCAATACGAACAATCCCACAAACGCAAACCCGGGGCTGGCGGCCAGGGCCTGACAGGCACGGTGGTAGCCGTTTCGCCGGAACAGGTTTTCATCGATATCGGCCAGAAAACCGAGGGCGTGATGCCCGCCGGCGATTTCAAAGATGCGGCCGGCACGGTGGGCGTGCGAGTGGGCGACCAGTTTCCGGTATCCATTAAGGGGCGCAACGAAGAAGGCTATTACGAGCTGTCGAAGGTGCGCGTGGAGCGGCCCAAGGACTGGTCGTCGCTGGAAGCCGCGTTCAACGAAAAGCGTTCCATCGCGGGCGTGGTTTCAGGCGTAGTGAAGGGCGGCCTGAGCGTGGACGTGGGGGTGCGCGCGTTCATGCCGGCTTCGCGATCGGGCGCCAAAGACGTCCCTGAAATGGAAAAGCTGGTGGGGCAGGAGATCGCTTGCCGCATCATTAAGCTGGACGTGGCCGATGAAGACGTGGTGGTGGACCGGCGCGTGGTGCTGGAAGAGGAAGAAGCGCGCGCCCGCCAGAAGGTGTTCGCGGACCTGCAGGAAGGCGCGACCATGCACGGCACGGTCCGCAGCCTGACCGAATACGGCGCTTTCGTCGATATCGGCGGCGTGGATGGGCTGCTGCACGTGGCGGACATCTCCTGGGGCCACGTCAACAAGCCGTCCGACGTGCTTTCGGTGGGCCAGGAAGTGGATGTCAAGATCCTGAAGGTGGACCCCGCCAAGCGGCGCGTGGCGCTGGGGCTGAAGCAGCTTCAGCCGCACCCCTGGGAACAGATTGGAGAGCGATTCAAGACCGGCGACCGGGTGCGCGGTACGGTCACGCGGGTGACGGATTTCGGCGCTTTCGTGGAGCTGGAACCGGGCGTGGAAGGACTGATTCACCTTTCGGAGATGTCCTGGTCGAAGAAGGCGCGCAAGCCCAGCGATGTAGTGAAGACGGGCGATGCGGTGGAGGCCGTGGTGCTGCATGTCAACCCCGGCGAGCGGCGCATCTCGCTGGGATTGAAGCAGGCGCTGGGCGATCCTTGGGCGGATGCGCAGCAGAAGTATCCGGTGGGCGGGGTGGTGGAAGGGCCGGTGGTCAGCCTCACGAAATTCGGCGCGTTCGTACAGGTTGCCGAGGGCGTGGAAGGCATGATCCATGTGGGCGACATCACCGCGGAGAAGCGCATCAACCATCCGCAGGATGTGCTGCGCGCGGGGCAGACTGTGCGTGCGCAGATTCTGGAAGTGGACACCGAGCGCCGCCGCCTGAGGCTGGGGATGAAGCAGCTTCAGCCCACCAGCATCGACGAATACATTGCCGAGCACAAGGAAGGCGACGTGGTGACGGGCCGCATCGCGGATGTTTCAGGCGGACGCGCCAAGGTGGAGTTGGGGGAAGGCATCCAGGTGCCGTGCAAAATCGCCGGCGCGGAGGCGGGTGCGGCAGAGGAGCAGGCGGCCCAATCCGGGGCCGACGTCACGTCGCTTTCTTCGATGTTGTCCGCGAAGTGGAAAGGCGGGGCGGGGTCCGGACCACGAGCAGGGAAGCGCGAGCCGGCACGGGCGGGGCAGATCCGCAGCTTCCGCATTGTCAAGCTGGATGCGGGGGGGAAGAAGATCGAAATCGAAATGGCCGGATAGCGCCATATCGGCGCCGATGAACCACTTATGGCCCGCGACGGGACACCCTGGCGCATGAGAAGAGGCGGCCTACGAGGCCGCTGCAGGCTGCGAGCCTGCCCCACGAGGCCCTGAGTTGGGGTAAACTGGCTGTATGCGATTTCGGCACTCACTCAATGTGTTCGCTCTGCTTCTGACGGGTCTGGCGGCATACGCGCAGCAGGTGCCCCGTCCGGCGGGCGAGTTTGCGATCAAGATGCCCAACGGCCAAGTCACGCTGTTGAGCCAGTATGCGGGCAAGGTTGTAGTGCTAGCGTTCATCTCGACTACGTGTCCACATTGCCAGCACACCACGCAGGTTCTCAGCGCGATTCAAAACGAGTATGCCTCGCGCGGCGTGCAGATCGTGGCGGCAGCCTTCAATCCCGAAGCGGCGTCGCTGGTGCCCGGTTTTATCTCGCAGTTCAGGCCCACGTTTCCGGTGGGATCGGCGGACCGTGATTCCGTGTTGGAGTACGAGCAAGCGTCACTGGCCAAGCCGAACTTCGTTCCCGAACTGATCTTCATCGACCGTAACCGGGTGATCCGCGTGCAGCACCACGGCGAAGACAGCGAATTCTATAGCAACCAGGAGAAGAATATTCGCGAAACGCTGGATACGCTGCTGAAAGATCCGGTGAAGAGCGCGCACAACTCGCACAAGTCGCGATCGTAGGCGGGTGTCGAGACGAGTCTCCACGGGGCGCGCATGCGTGCGTGCGCCAAGTGGTTAGCCTGGCACGGCGGATGCAGATTCACCGGTGAGGTCTTCGAAGGCCACCGGCGGATTGTAGTAGAGAATGCGGGCGCAGCTTTCGCAATACATCACCTCATCCCCTTTCTTTAAATCCTGGAAGAATTGGAGGCGCAGGGCTATCTGGCACGCGCCGCAACGGCCGTCTATTGCCTCGGCAATGGCGATGCCACGGCGGCCCTTGCGAATGCGTTCGTACTGGCGGTAGACATTCGGATGCATGCGGGCGACCACCTCGGAGCGTTCCTGGTGAATCTGGTCGAGAGCCTTCTGGTCTTCCGCAGTGCGCGCCCTGGCCTGCTGCTTCTCCCCTTCCACCTGGGCTTTTTCGTCCTTGAGCGCGAGTTCGGCGGCCTTCACGTTCTTGTCCAACGGCTCGGACTCGCCCATCAATTCGAGAATATGATCCTCGGCGCGCCGAATTTCCTTCTCACAGAACTCGATCTCGTGTTGAAACGCGCGGTATTGCTCGTTGGTCTTGGCGTCCAGCATCTGGCCGCGCAACTTGGAGATCTTTTGCTCCTGAAGCTGGATGTCGGCCTCGTTCTTCTTGCGATCGCTCTGGTTCGCCTTCAGAGCTGCGCGATCGGCTTCCAGCTTGCGCGCGTGGCTTTCTAATTTTTTTTCGATTTCGGCGATGTGTTTGGGCAGCGCGGAGATCTCGCGGGTCAACTCGGTCACCCGATTATCAAGCTCCTGCAACCGAACCGCCAACTGCAGATCGGGAAGCATTCCTTAAGGCAGTTTAGCACGGATGTTAATCAAGCAGGCGGCCTACGAGGCCGCCGCAGGCTGCGAGCCTGCCCCACAAGGGTCCAGGCGGCTTCCAATTCCGGCACGCGCATGGCGCGGCACAGCGCGTAGTACACCGCCGCGCCCAGCGGGATGGAAAGAGCCACATCCGCGATCTGCGCGATCTTGCCGGCGCCGAACCAGTGATGCACGCTACGGCTCGACAGGTAGCAAGCCAAGCCCATGGCGGCGGAGGCGCAGAGAATCTTCGCCACACTGACGGCCAGCGCGCGGCCGTGCATGCCGTGGATGCGCCGCCGCAGCAAAGCGAAGAGCGCGACGGATCCGAAGAGTGCGACGGCGGAAGTCGAAAGCGCCAGACCCAGGTGGCGCAGTCCCGCAAGCTTCACCATGGTGGACGCGGCGGCCAGGTTCACTAGAATGGAGACCAGGCTGACCAGCATGGGCGTGCGCGCGTCGTTGAGGGCGTAGAACGCCGGCGCCAGGATCTTGATGGCGGAGTAGCCCGCGAGTCCCACGGCGTAACAGGCCAGCGCCATGGCGGTCTGGTGCGTATCGGCGGCGCGAAACCGGCCCCACTGATAAACCGCGCCGATCATGGAGGGACCCAGCACCGCCAGTCCGACGGACGACGGAATGGTCAGCAGTAAGACCATGCCCAGCGAGCGGGAGAGCGTCAGGCGGAATTCGTCCATCTGTTGGAGGGCGGCGCTGCGCGAGATGGCGGGCAGCGTGGCGGAGGCGATGGCCACGCCGAACAAGCCCAGAGGCAATTGCATGAAGCGGAATGCGTAGCTCAGCCAGCTTACAGGTCCGTTGATGACGTGCCCGGCGGCGTCGGTGATGCTGGAAGCGAAGTTGGTGTTCACCAGCACGTTGATCTGCACGGCGGCGTTGCCCAAAATCGCGGGCCCCATCAGCCGCAGAATGTTGCGCAGGCCGGGATGCGTGAAGTCGATGCGCGGGCGGTATGAGATGCCTGCGCGATATAGGCTGGGGGCTTGAAACAGCCATTGCACGGCCCCGCCGACCACCACGCCCCAAGCCATCGACATGATCAGGCTCAGGCCTATCCAGCGGCCCACGGTGTATCCGAAGCCCAGACCGAAGGCCACCGATCCGATGTTGAAAAACGTCGAGGAAAGCGCGGGGATGCCGAACTGATTCAGGGCATTCAGGATGCCCATGGCCTGCGCCGCCAGCGCCACCAGCAGCAGGAATGGGAACATGATGCGGGTCAGGGTGACGGCCAAGTCGAATTTGCCGGGCACATGCGCGAATCCCGACGCCAGCAGCCACACAAGCTGCGGGCTGAAGACGATGCCCAGCACGCAAATGCCGCCTACCACCAGCGCCAGCGCGGTGGCCACCAGGTTCGAAAGCTCGGCGGCTTCGCGCTTGCCCTTGGTGGCCAGGTACTTTGAGAATACCGGCACGAAGGCGGAGGAGAGCGCGCCCTCGGCGAAGAGATCGCGGGCCAGGTTGGGGATACGAAAGCCGAGCAGGAACGCGTCGTAAGCCGCGCCCGCGCCGAACAGGCGGGCCATGATCATCTCGCGCGCCAGCCCGCTGATGCGGCTCAGGAACACGGCGGCGGAAACTACGCCTGCCGAGCGCATAACGCTTTCGCCTTTGCCGCTTTTGGAAGGGCCGCCGGCGCGCTCGGCGCCGCGGGAAGATGTATAGGCCACGGGTTCCTATTCGATGCGCCGCACTTCCACCTGCCGGTAGACTTCCTTAGCCTGATCGAGCGAAGCCAGGCGCAGGCCGGGCAGCGTGGCGGATGCGGTGCCGGTGGCCACGCCCCAGCGCAATGCATCGGTGAAATCGCCGTTGCGCTCCATGGACCACGCGAAAGCCGCGGCCAAGGCATCGCCCGCGCCGATGGGACAGAGCACTTCCACGCGCGGCGGAAGGGCTTCCACGATGGTCCCTTCAAAGGCTCCCATGGCGCCGCGGCTGCCGAGCGAAAGCACCACGGTTTCGGGTCCCATGGCGCGGATGCGGGCCACTGCGTCCAGGAAATGATTGCGCGTGACCAAGGCGCGGTTCAGCAGGCGCTCGGCTTCGTGCTGATTGGGCGAGACCGCCGTGGGCGCGGCCTCGATGCCTTCGCCCAGCGCGTCGCCATCGGTATCCAGCAGCGTCTTCACTTTCTTGCGCCGCGCCATGGCGATCAGGCGCGCGTAAAAACTGGAGGGCACGCCGGGGGGCAGGCTGCCGCACAACATCAGCCAGGCGGCGCCATCGAGGCTCTTCTGCACCGCTTTTTCCAGCCGGTCGACCTCGGCCTTCTCCAGGCGCGGTCCGCGCTCGTTGAGGCTGACGGTGAGGCCTTGCCGGTCGGTGATGGTGAGATTCGTGCGGATCTCCTGGGCGATGGGAACGGCCAGCGTAGGATATCCAGTGCCGAGGAATTCTTCGATGCGTTTTCCGTTGGCGCCGCCGCTGGGAAAAATGGCCAGCGGCTTTCCGCCAAACGAATGGATGACGCAGGCGGCGTTGATGCCGCGTCCGCCGGCCGACTCGTGCCGGGAGTCGATGTAGGCGCGGTCTTCAAAGGCCAGGCGATCCACGGAGATGGTGCGGTCGAGGGCGGGGTTGACGGTCAGAGTTACGATCAAGGAACCATTGTACGCGAGCCTCCCGCTGCATCGCGCGTCGAGCCGGCCGGCGGGATCGAAAACGATACACTGTCTTGTATACTAGACAGTTCGGGATAGACGCGGGGGGACCGAAATGCGCATATTAATCGCGTGGCTATGCTGCGCGCTGCTCGCGGCGCAAACCGCGCCGGACGTGGCGGAGAAATTGACCGTGGATGGCGATGTGGCCACGCCGCTCACGCTGACGGCCGCGGACCTGGCCAAGATGCCGCATGAGACGGCCACTCTGGCGGCGATGGACGGCAAGAAAACCGCTTTTGAAGGTGTGCCGCTGATTGAGATCCTGGAGAAGGCGGGCGTCCCTTTCGGGAAAGAGATGCGCGGCAAGGCGCTGGCCGGATATGTGCTGGTGGAGGCGCAGGATGGGTACCAGGTGGTCTTCAGCATGG
>Ga0187867_10003335_pt1 | contig 12918 bp, 12 predicted proteins | sample June2016WEW_13_1_FD_132976 | JGI IMG/M metagenome (GOLD analysis project Ga0187867, IMG submission 132976) | Peatland microbial communities from SPRUCE experiment site at the Marcell Experimental Forest, Minnesota, USA - June2016WEW_13_10 | ecosystem: Environmental > Terrestrial > Soil >... | reverse complement strand
GCTCCGATTGCGGGCACCAGATCGGCGCGCTGCCGCTCAGCATCCGCGAATGGGTGTGCCCTGCGTGCGGGGTGCGCCACGACCGGGACATCAACGCAGCGCGCAACATACGTGCCGCCGGGCTGGCGGTCCAAGCCTGTGGAGACGGTGTAAGACCTCAACGGAGTACTCCGGGCGGGCAGTCGTCGGCGAAACAGGAACCCCAGCGGGTGACCGCTGGAATCCCCCGGCTTTAGCCGTGGGGAGGATGTCAACATCCGGCCGCTCCACCCAGTCACCCGGGCGATGCCAGCGAGTTTTGGAGCGGTAGGCGGTCCCGGTAGGGCGGACTAAGGGCCCTACCAGTAGGCCGGTTCCCGGCATTGCGTGACGGTCAGGAGGTAAGGGAAATGCCAGGTATGGCGAGGCGTGAGCCGCGGGGGGCGGCAGGCGACGTCTTCAGCCGCTTCGACCGGATGTTCGATGAGTGGGCGAGAATGATGCCGTTCCGGGCGGTGCCGTTCCCGCACTGGCGGGAAGCCGACGATCTGATCCGTGTCGAGCAATTCCGCGAGGACGGGGCACTGGTGGTACGGGCTGATCTGCCCGGCATCGACCCGGAGAAGGATGTCCAGCTGACCGTATCGGACGGGATGCTGCACATTCACGCGGAACGCCGTGAAGAGGAGAAGCGGGAAGAGAAGGGCTACCTGCGCCAGGAACTGCGCTATGGCTCGCTGTACCGGACGCTTCCGCTTCCGCAGGGTGTGACCGAGTCGGACATCACCGCGACCTACAAGGACGGGATCCTGGAGATCCGGATCCCGGAGCCGAAGCACGAACCGGGCAAGACGATACCCATCAGCAAGGCCTGATCAGACTGCCGCGCTGAGCCGCGCCGGCGGGCTCGCAGTGACCAAGGCTGAGCGCCGCCAGCGCGGAAACTTCCACCCCCGCGCTCCAAACTTCGGGCACCTAATGCGAGGCTCTGGGAAACCGCTAAGTTGTGGTACCGTGCCAGCCCTTAACCGGCGACCGCTCGCCCGGTCCTACAGTCCGGTTTGTAATCATCCAAGCGTTCTCCCTGGTCAGGGTTGCGCGCATATCGTTACCGGCATAATGCTGCATGTGATACGGCAATGTCGGTGTCTGCTCGCGATCAGCCCATATAACGAACCCGAACTGTAGTACCGCCCTCGCGCGTCACGTAGGCGAATTCGTCCGGATGGCGCAATTGGAAAGGATCGTCCATTCCTGCCGTATTCGGACCTTGGACCCTGCCCGCAATCGGCGGCCCCCGGCGGCCCGCGCGAGCGTGAAAACTAGCAAGGCCCATGCAACTGGCCAAGCTGGACGCCTCCGGCCGGCGCCCCATGCGGGCCGGTGATCTGCGCAGCGCCGGGTTTCCAGCCGAGTGAACCATCAGGAACAAGGTCCTTCCCTCAGCAGCCATCCGGCCCTAATCCGGTCAACGGGGTGGACCCCGAGGGGATCCTGTGGATCCGCAACCTGATGAAGGCGCTGGCGGCCGAGGGCCGCACGGTGTTCGTGTCCAGCCACTTGATGTCGGAGATGCAGAACACCGCCGACCGCCTGATCGTGATCGGCCGCGGCCAGCTGCTCGCCGACTGCACCATGGAGGAGTTCATCGCCCGCAGCTCCGGCCAGACTGTCCGGGTGGCCACCCCGCAGGCTGACCAGCTGGCCAAGGCGGTGGCCGAGGCGGGCGGCAGCGCGGTGCGCGGCGGCAACGGGACGCTGATCGTATCCGGGCTGGTCGCCGCCCAGGTCGGCGACCTCGCGTTCGAGCACTTCGTGCGGCTGCACGAACTGACCGTGGTCCGGGCCTCGCTCGAGGCGGCCTTCATGGAGCTCACCGCGGACAGCGTGGAATACCGGGCCGGAGCCGAAGGGGCACAGGGCCAGCCCGCGGGTCCGGGGCAGCCGGGGCAGCCGCCCCAGCAACCCGCCGGGCACAGGCGCCCCCGCGACGACGGGAGCAGCTGACTATGGCCACCACCACCGCTACCCGGCAGGCGCCCGTCCTGCCCGCGCCGTCCGGCCGGGCGGGGTTCGGCGGAACCCTGCGCTCGGAGTTCACCAAGATCCGCTCGGTCCGCTCGACCTACTGGACGCTGCTCATGCTGCTCGCGGTCAGCGTCGGGATCGGCGCGGCGATCAGCACGGTGAGCGCGTCCGGCTGGTCGACCACCCCGCCGGCCGACCGCACCCCCTCGACGCCACCCAGCTCAGCATCGCCGGGCTGCTGATCCTCGGCCAGCTCGTCATCGTGGTGCCCGGCGCGCTGGTGCTCACCGCCGAGTACTCCACCGGGATGATCCGGACCTCGCTGATCGCGATGCCCCGGCGGATCGTCCTCTACGCCGCCAAGGCGGTGGCCTTCGCTGCCGTCGCCCTAGTGGTCTCGCTCGCGACGGCGTTCACCGCGTTCTACCTCGGCCAGTCGCTGCTGGCCAGCACGCACCAGAGCGCCACCATGGCCGGGCCCGGCGTGCTGCGCGCCGTCATCGGCAGCGCGCTGTACATAACCCTATGCGGCCTGTTCGCGTTCGCCGCTGCAGCGATCATCAGGAACACCGCGGCCACCATCACCGCGATGATCGGCCTGCTGTTCGTGCTCCCGGTCCTGGTCAACCTGCTGCCATCCAGCTGGGGCAACGACCTGGTGCGGTGGCTGCCGAGCTCGGCGGGCCGGGCCATCTCGGCCACGGTGTGGGAGGCGGGGCCGCAGAACTCGCACCTGTTTTCCCCGTGGGGCCAGTTCACCGTGTTCGCCGTCTACACCGCGGTCCTGCTGGTCGTGGGCGGCATCCTGTTCCGCAAGCGGGACGCCTGATGTCGACCTCGGCCCGCTCCGGATGACATCATCGTCCACCTCGACGCCGGCTACGACTCGCAGAAAACCCGCGACGACCTCGCCGCCCGCGGCATGACCGGCGAAATCGCCCATAAAAGGAAAATGCCCCTCCAGGCCGGGAAGCGCTGGCCCGTCGAGCGGACCAACGCCTGGCAGAACACCTTCAACCGCCTCCAGCGCTGCTACGAGCGCCCGAGGACGTAATCGACGCGTTCTTCGACCTTGCCGACGCCATCATCACCGTCCGTAGCCTCATCCGCGAGACATGAACCCTCTACCGGTGGGACGGCCGCCCGCCATGACGCCCCTCCTTCACGCCGCTACCCGTGCTCGCCCCGCCGCCGGGGCTTTCCGGAACGGCCTCATTCACAGGGCCAACGTCCCGGCATCACGTGATGGTCAGGATGGCTGATCACGGCCACGTCCACGCCGGCCACGCGCAGAGCCGCGATGCAGCGATCTGTGTTCCTGGTGCCGTCGTCGTGCGGCTGCCTGCTGGCCATGGTGATTAGGTGCTGGCGCTGTGGCTGAGCGGGAACCGGAGGTAGGCAGCGATGCCGCCGGGTGGGCCGGGAACCGCCTGGACCTGGCCGCCGTCATGGATGGTGCCGACCGCCGCTTCCTCGATCAGATCCGGGACAGCAAACGCCGCGTTATCTGCGTGGGCGCAACCGGTTCCGGCTATGCCGGACGCGCCGCACCGCCGGCACGCGAACCCCGGCACAACCCCCTGGGCGGGTACGGCAAGGGTGTGGACCGCGTGCTGGCGGACCGCGGTCAGGCATGCCGCCAGACCGGTTGCGGCGAGACCGCCGGGCGGCTCCTGCCGGATCCGGGTGACCAGCTGCTGCCCGGACTTCTCCACCCAATCCCTGACGATGGGGTCAGCGAGCACCCGGACCCGGGCGGGTGTCATGGCGGAGGTGTCCGCTACGAAGCTGCCCGTGAAACGGTCACGCAGGTCAGCTGGGAGCAGAGCGAGAAATTGCGGGATGGTGTCGGCGTGGCCGCCAACGACGAGCCGCTCCTGCCCGGGGCGGATGGCCTGAGCGAGGATGCCGGCGGTGTCGTGAAAGTGATGGTGGGTGAGTTCGGCGATACGTTCGTTGACCCGATAGGACTCCAGGCCGGACCAGCCGCCATATCGCGGGCTGCGCACGCCTGCTGCCGCTGGCCGGGTCACCGTGTCGATCCGGTCTCCCGCCACGGCGAAGAGCCAGGCATGACGCCGGTCGACCACGACAACGCGGTAGGCGGGCTGCCGCTGCAGCGCCAGCAGCAGGGGACGGACATGCGGACCAGGCCCGAACACCGCCTGTTCGCCAAGCCCGGTAGGCAGCGGGATCGCCTCGGCCAGGCCCGCCGGGCCGCAGAGGAAGATCGCGACGCAGTGGCCCAGCCAGTCGCGTGCCCCGTCCTCCAGCAACCGGCGCACCACCTGCCGGGCATGCGCCAGCACCCGTCCAGCGCCCGGGCCGGCCGGCCCGCAGGGGCCGCCCGCGGCCGAGTCGAGCAGGTCACCGGCCCGGGCCGGCAACCCGTGCAGCGCCGACTGGTCCAGCGGCACCTCCAGGTAAAGCGACAGCACTGGCGGGTCCTCGCTGTGCACTGCCAGCAGCTTTTCCACATCGGTGTAATTGATCATCACGCACCGCCTGTCCGCGGCGCCGCGGGATCCGCGCCGCAGGGCATGATCGTTCGTCCCGGTCCGCGCTCAGCTCGCCTGCTGCCCGCCGGAACGGTGCTGTACCAGCGCGTCGGAGGATGGCATGAACACGCTCTCGTGACCGTCCTTCCACCGGACCAGATACGGCGCCGCGCCATCCTGGCCGTGAACCTCCACGATCACGCCCTCGCGGTCCACATCCCCCACGTGCCGGCCCCTGACCAGCAGCTCATCGCCTGTAACCGCGCGCATCGCCAACCCTCCTTCGCTTCGATGCCACGACAATCACCGCCGGTGCTGCCGTCGAAACAGGGCCAAAAGTCCAGAGATGACGAGACTCCCGCAAGCCCTCCAGCCATGCCGGGAAGTGTTCCGCACCCGGCGCCTGCTATCTCGCGGCCGCTCCAACGGGATTCCGAGGCGTCCGGCTATGTCGGCCGCCGATGCCGCTTCGCTGGTCATGTCCGGGCCGTCGTTGACGACTGCACCAAGCGTGCCCGTGCCCGGCCATCCGGACCTCTCGGCCATCAGGTGGACGCCGGGCCGGCCGAGTGGGCACCGGAGAATGTCACAGCCGTCTATAAGGGATCCGATTCGTTCCCTCCGAGAGTCGATCTCGGCGGAGCCGCGCGCTGGGAAATGTGGGCCTTTAGGCTCTGGCTGGCCGGCTGCCCGCAGCGAGGGTAGGAGGTGCAGTACATCACTGCTGCCAGGCGGCCGAGGGCGATGACGTAGCGGTCGCGGCAGCCAGTGTGGCGCGGGCGGGCTGCGGTGTCATATGCCGTAGAACCGTGTTTGAGCGCGCTGCGGCTGACCCGCAACCCTGCGGACGCCAAGGATCTGGTGCAGGAGACGCCGCATCGTGGACCCGTTTGCTGATCACCTGCATATGGGCGATCGCGAAGACAAACCCTGCGGCAACGCAGAGATCCCGGGGAGGGCGGCGTGAGCACCGGGACCGAGGCCAGCGCCTACGCTCTGCTGACCGACGGCACCACGATCGAGATCCGTCCCGCACGGCCCGGCGACTTCGACGCGGTGCGGGACATGCACGCCAAAATGTCCCCGGACAACCTTTATCTGCGCTTTTTCAGCTTCAGCGCGGTCGCGGCCGAGCGGGAAGCGCGCCGGATCTGCCGCGAGCCCGCACCGGATCACGCCGCGCTGCTGGCCGTGCTAGACGGGGAAGTGGTCGGCTGCAGCAGCTACGAGTGTGCTGACGACGGCTCCCGATCCGCCGAGGTCGCCATGGCGGTCGCCGACGAGATGCACAGCCGCGGCGCCGGCACCCTGCTGCTGGAGCACCTGATCTCACTGGCCCGCAGCCGGGGAGTCCACGCTTTCACCGCGGAGACCCTGGTCGAGAACGCGCTCATGCTGCAGGTATTCGCCGACGCCGGGCTGCCGGTGCACCGCACCCTGGCCGACGGCGTGTACGACTTCAGCTTCCCGCTGCCCGCCGACGAGGCGGACGCCGCCCTCGGCACCTACCGCGACGCGGTCGCCGAACGAGAGCGATCCGCCGACGTGGCCAGCCTGCGGCACATCCTCACTCCAGCCTCAGTCGCGGTCATTGGCGCGAGCCGACGCCCCGCGTCGATCGGCTGGGCCATCCTGCAGAACATCACCAGCGGCAACTTCCCTGGGGCGGTCTACGCGGTCAACCCGCGCGTGGCCGAGCTGAACGGTGTCCGGTGCGTGCCATCGGCGGCCGCGCTGCCCGAGGAAGTCGACCTGGCGGTCGTCGCCGCGCCGGCGGCTGCCGTGCCCGGTATCGCCGAGCAATGCGGGCAACGGGGCGTCAGGGCCCTGGCTGTCATCACGGCGGGACTCAGCGGTGCGGCCCGCGCGGAGCTGCTGGGCATCTGCCGCCGCCACGGCATGCGGCTGGTCGGGCCCGCCTGCTTCGGTGTGGCCAACACCAGCATCGCCCTGGACGCGACGTTCGCCGCCCGCCATCCTGAGCCGGGTAAGGCCGGCCTGGCGCTGCAATCCGGCGGCGTCGGCGTCGTGCTGCTGGAGCACCTGTCCCGGCTGGGCATCGGGATCTCCTCGTTCGTCTCGCTGGGCGACAAAGACGACGTCTCCGGCAACGACATGCTGCTGTGGTTTGAGTCCGACACGGCGACCAAGCTGGCCGTGCTGTACCTGGAGTCGTTCGGGAACCCCCGCAAGTTCGCCCGCACCGCCCGCCGCCTCGGCCGCACCAAGCCGGTCCTGACCGTGAACGTGGGCCGGTCCGCGGCGGGCCGGCGCCTCGCCGCAGCCCGCGCCGCCGCAGCGGTGGCACCCCCCCTCACCAGGCAGGCCCTGCTCGAGCAGGCCGGCGTGATCGCCGCCGCCAACCTCGGCGAGCTACTCGACACCGCAGCCCTGCTGGCCTCGCAGCCGGTACCCCAAGGACACAGGGTCGCCGTGGTGTCCAATACCCGTGGCGGCGGGGTGCTGGCCGCCGACGCGTGCGGCGACGCGGGCCTGCGGGTCGCCCGCCTTGCCCAGGACACCCGGCGGGCGCTCCGGGACATGCTCCCCCCGGGTGCCGAGGTGGCCGGGCCGGTCAATACAACGGCGGCGATCGCCCCTGGCTTCTTCCGGCAGTGCCTGGAACTGGCCGGCGCCGACCCGGGCGTCGACGCTGTCCTGGCACTGACAGCCACGACCGCGACCAGCGACCTGGTTCCGGAGGTGCGGGCGGCGCGGCCGCCGGTGCCGATCGCCGCGACGGTGATGGATCAGGTGGAGGCGGTCCGGCTGCTGCCAGGCCCGGGCGAGGACGACCCCGCCGTCCCGGCCTATGCCTACCCCGAGTCCGCCGCCCGCGCCCTCGGTCACGCCGTGCGCTACGGCATGTGGCGTGCGCTCCCGCCGGGACGGGTGCCTGACCTCGACGGCCTGCGCCAGGACCGGGCCAGGGAACTGGTCACCAGCCTTCTCACCGACGCCCCGAAGGGCGGCTGGCTGCCGCTGGACGCTACCGCGGAGCTGCTCGGCTGCTATGGCGTACCGCTGGCCGACCGCATCGCGGTCACCACCCAGGACGCCGCGGTCGCGGCGGCGGCACGATTCGCGGCCCCCGTTGCGCTCAAGGCAGACGTGCCCGGCCTGGTGCGCAAGAGCGCCGGGGGCACTGTGCTGATCGGCCTGCACGGGGCAGACGACGTCCGGCGCGGGTTCCGCTCGCTGCGGGAAACCTTCGGCGACCGGCTGGCCGCCGTCATTGTCCAGCCGATGATCACCGGCGGTGTCGAGGTGATGATCAGCGTGCTGCAGGAGCAAATGTTCGGCCCGCTGGTGCTGTTCGGGCTCGGCGGCGCGGCTGCCTACGTGCTGGCCGACCGCGCCGCCCGGCTCGCTCCGCTCACCGACTCCGACGCCGACGAACTGATCCGCTCCAACCGCGTCGCCCCGCTCCTGCTCGGGCGGCCCGGCACCCCCGCCGCCGACCTCGCCGCGCTGCGGGACCTGCTGCTGCGGATCTCCCAGCTGGCCGACGACCTGCCGCAAATCGCCGAACTCGACCTGCCTGTCATCGCCCGCCCTGACGGGGCCCGGGCCGTTGACGGCCAGATCCGCATCCAGGCGGCCGAGCCCGCCGACACCTACCTGCGCCGGCTGCGATGACAGGTGAGCGCGCCCTTGCTCAGGGATCGCGCAGGCCAGTTCACCAGCTCCTTCGACGCCGTGTTCACGGCGGCAGGAATTCTTACCAGCCCACCGCGGGCGCCGATCGCGAACGCGGTCTGCGAACGGATGATCGGTACCCTGCGCGAACTCTTCGACCGGGTGCTGATCGCCAATGAGCACCACTTGCGACAGGTGCTCACCGAGTACCTGCGCCACTACAACACCGCCACGCCACACCGGCCCTCGGCCAGCTCGCACCCGCTCAAGCTCACGCCCGGCCACCGGAGATCGACCTCGCCGAGCATCGGATCCGCCGGAAACAAGTCCTCGGCGGACTCATGAACGAATACCAAATCGCCACTAGCAAGGACTAAAGGTCACTGTCCTTACCTGTCTTCGGTCCCTTATCGTCGGCTACAGTGCGGTGTCTGCTGGGGAGTGTTCATGAGAAGAGATGACCTGAGATGGACACCACCGACGCCGTCGACCCCACCGAAGTTATCGACGCAGCAGGTGCGCTGGATGCAGCCCCTGCCCTGGAACTGTTCCCTTACCCGGGCGTAAGCATGGCACTCGTGGCCTTCGCTTATGAGTTGGCCAAGCAGCTGCTCACCTGGGAGGTGACCAGCACCTACCACTTCGCTGAGAAGGTGATCAAGTACCAGCGAAGCTCGCTGGAAAAGGTGACAGGGGCAACCGCAGGCTGACGGCCTTTTTACCTGAGCATCTCGGCCGGTGTCCGGCCGTGCACCTGCCGGCTCGTGGCGACCTGAGGCCAAAATTTAGTGGCGCGCCGAACACGAAGGGTCCCATAGCGTCCTACCTGCTGACGTACCGGGTACTCGGCGTACCTGTCCTGGTGTTCCGCGGCGACCGGGCGAAGGCTGCTGAGTTCTATCTGCGCGGGCAAGGCGTGACGCCGCAGCCTATGCCGCCGGCGGCGTGCACGCCGGTGCAGCGGATGGTCGGGGATTACCGCATCTAGCTGGCGCAAGAGCGCGGGCTGGTGGCCGGCACCACTCGCCGCTATGTGCGCGACGCCGGGCTGTTCCTCACGGAGTACCTGGCTCGGGACGACAGCGATTTCGGTGCCCTGATGAGCCTCGAGTGGACTTCTTGCCGTGATCACTGGACAGTGGCTGCAATTTAAAAGAACCACATGGCCGGAACAAGGACGCATGGTCCGGTCCGCCTGTTGAAGTACGAGACCAGATCCAGTCAGGCACCGACGTCATCGATTGATTTGCTGATCGATGCTAGCCGGATGTGCGTTTACGCGCCTTGGCGGCATTGAGTTGTGCTGAGAGGCGCCGTGCGGCAGCGCGGGCCAGCGCGGCTCGCTGGTCGGGCGGGAGCTGGCCTTCGGGATCTACCTCGCGCTCAATCCGCATGGCGATAACGGTACCTGCGGCGTCGGCCTGGTCGGCGCGGGCCATCGGCCGTGACCACCGGGCGTTCGCGGCGATCCTGGCGCAACCGTCGTTGTTCCGGGGTCACGCAGCGGTCCCGCTTCCAGGCAAAGGAGACGATCCACGCCGTTCCAGCCGCCTGCGCGCGGTGCGCCGCTGCCGGGGATCAAGGCCGCCCCAGATGCCGAACCGCTCGTCAGCGGTGATCGCATAGGCCAGGCACTGGCCGCGTACGGACATGCCATGCAGATGTCCCGAGCTTCCGCGGCGGGGTCGTCGCTGGCCGGGAAGAACACCTCGGGATCGACACCCGCGCATAGCGCCCGGGCAGCCCACCCGCGGGCCGTATCCGACCTGGCATCCTGCAACAGCTGAGGCGAGAGCAGTCGAGCAGCATCAGACAAGGTGGTGTCGTCAGGCATGGGAAAGCTCCCTTGCTTAGGGGGCAGGGGAGCGGCGCCCAGGAGATAAGCGGAAGTGAATCCGACACTGGCTATTAAACTGAGGTTGATAGAACCTGTCAACGGTCGTCCCGGTCAGGTCTGACGCGCGTGCCGCGCTTCTCTATGAAATGAGCCGGGAGATAGCGCGCTAGGTTCCAGGGTCTTCCGTGGCCAGGCCTTCGACAGCCCTGGCGTTTTCGATCATGTCCTTGATCGCCCGTAGCGCCCGGTCTGACAAGCCGGCGGCCCGCAAGGCCATGTCGCGGACATCGTCGTTCTTGAGGGCGGCGACCAGTTCCGGCGGGACGGCGCTGCGGTCGTTTTCCGATTGCTGGAAGAAGTACATGGGGGAGACGCCGAAGAAGGCGGCCAGCGCGGATAGGTGCTTCTGGGTGGGGTTATCGCGTCTTCCGGTGCGCAGTTGCCATACGTAGGTGGAAGAGATGACGCGCTCGCCGGCAGCCTCGTTGATGGCCTCGGCTACCTCGGCGGGTGTATGCGGTCCGCGGTCCTTCGGGTGGACCGTCCGGAACAGGTAATCAAGGCGGTCCGCGAGCAGCCTTCCTGCTGAGAGTGGCTCCTCAGTCACGGCCACCACCATCTCCTATGAGGGTCCGCAGCGGATGAACAACCTGAGTTCATCCGTCAATCGCTGGGTAAACCCTAGCTGCCGTCTCGGCGTCCGTCGTGTGCCCAACCCGGTCGGCAAGCTAAGCGGTCCGTCAGCAGGCTTCCGGTGGTCCGTGGTGGTCCGCTTGCTGCGGACTACGTCTCCCAGTCGGCCACGGTCGTGAGCAGCGCTGGAGAACGCATCGGCCCCCGTCCGATGCTCAATGAGTAACCAAAGTGCGAAAGTGCGGAAGTGCGAAGATCCCGCCTCGCGAAGAATGAACCCTGTCCCGCGCCCGCACCGCCCAGACCCGCCGCAAGGCCCCCGATGACTACCTCGCCGCCATCGGCATGACCCGCCCGCAATAACGAGGACCTCGAAGGCTTGGCCAGCCGCCCTTTCTACACCAGCCGGATTCACCTAGGTGGAAACCGCTTCGGCCCTGGACCAGGTGCCGTAGACACCAGGCGGCTGAGCGCGCTTCACCTAGGTGGAAACGAGCGGCAGGTGGTGACGGGTCATCTACCTGGGTGTGAGCGTGTTGTGATGAACAGCAACCGGGCAAGGGGCAGACGGTACCGGCTGGTTCTTCGCGGCGAGCTGGGCGAACCGTTCGGTTTCCTGTTCGAGGGGATGCAGATGGAGCGGGTTGCGGGCACCACGGTGCTGACCGGGCTCGTGATCGACCAGGCGCATCTGCACGGGCTCATCCAGCAGACCCAGGAGCTGGGCCTAGAACTCATCTCCATCGGGCCGGCGGACGAAGGACCAGATGAAACCGAACGCCCGGCAGGCTGACCGCGGCCAGCAGCCGTGGCGTGGCGGAACGGGTGTCCGTGCCAGCGTGCTCACCTGGGCGCTGCCCCCGCGGGAGCGGGGCCGTCGCAGCCACGACAAGGCGCCTGAACCCGGGATCTCCGGGTCCTGCGCGCTGGTGAGCTCGTCGATGACGTCAAACGCCGTGGAGATGCGTTCGGCCGTGTCGATCACGACCGTGACGGCGGGGACGTGGCGGCCTAGCTGGAGGAAATGATCGCCGTGTGGCGGCCGGTCACCGTGAAAGCCCCAGATGCCGCGGTGGGTGGTCGCGCCGCTGATCCCGGCGGAATGTAGCCGGCGCACGATGGCGCGGTGGATCGGCTGGCCGTTGTGCCTGGCCGCTTCGGATGTGTAGACGGTGAGCTTCTGCCAGAGCGGGAAGCCATGGTCATCGACCCCGTTTACCTCCTCCGGGCGGTTGATGAGTTGCCCGTCGCGCTTGCATATACGGACCCGCTCCAGGGTCATAAGCGGGCGCCGCAGGAGACTGCCAAGTTCGGGAAGAACCAGGCCGATCCGGTCCCCGGATCCCACGGCAATCACCATCATCGGGACCTCGGCGTTGCGGCTGAAGAACGGGGCCCGCTGGCGCCGGCCGTGGGCAGTCCCGTCGACGCCGAGTAGTACGGTGGCGCCGGCGATGCCGCGGCGATGCAGCACTTCGCAGATCACCTCGAAGGCCGGTACTCCGTAGACGCGATCGTGGCGCCCGAAATAGACCGTCAGCTTGGTTGCCTCATCGGCGTTCTCCACAATGCCGACGGGATCGATCTCGTCGCTGAGGAGCCGTGCGCGTTCGAGGGTGACGAGCCCAGGTCGGCTGAGCTCGACTGTCCGGCCGAGCACCGCTTCGATGTTCGGCCGGGTGTCAACCGCTATGGCGGTCAGCGGCAGGTGCTCCGAAAGGCTCAGCGAGCTGTCGGTGCGCAGGTGATGTTTCCGCCCGAAACCTTCCATGCCGCGCAGCAGAATGCTGGCCGCGATCTCGTTTCTGCTGTACAGGTCGATGAGGGCATCGGTGACGAATGTGCCATGGTCATCTGCCTGCGGACCATCAGTCCGCAACGCCGTCGTCTGGCGATCTTTGGCCGCAGGCTTCGGGAGGTTGTGCCATCCCTGAAGGAGCGGGGCCGACCAGGGCGGATGCCGCCACCGGCCAGTCGGCCCAGGAACAGCGTCTCGAAACCGCCGAAGATGACCCAGAACGGCCCGTACGTTCCGAGCGGACAGGGCAGTCGTGACCGCTAGGCATTTTCCTCTGCCGTTATCACAGCATTCACAGGCTGGCCGCCGCGACGACCGGCTCCGGCTCAGCCGTGCATGGCAGCCTGCGGCTGTCATGAGATCACGCGCCCTCGCACGCTTCGCAATAGGTGAGGATCCGCAGAGCCGCCGGGGCGCCGCCCGCCGCGGGCTCAACGGCGCCGCCAACGCGCACGGGCGGATGAGCCGGACGGGCCGGGACAGTTCCTCGTTCCCGCCGATCATGT
>Ga0187867_10003334_pt1 | contig 12918 bp, 12 predicted proteins | sample June2016WEW_13_1_FD_132976 | JGI IMG/M metagenome (GOLD analysis project Ga0187867, IMG submission 132976) | Peatland microbial communities from SPRUCE experiment site at the Marcell Experimental Forest, Minnesota, USA - June2016WEW_13_10 | ecosystem: Environmental > Terrestrial > Soil >... | reverse complement strand
CGGCAATGACAGTGATGGTGTAATTATCTAAACCGCTCGGCCAACCGGCGAGGGCCAAGTCATACGATTTCACGCGGAATTTCCCGAGTTGCGCCAGACCCGCGCCGACCATGGAAGCGGTCGCGGCCGGAACGGCCAGCATCGCAACGGAGGTGAGGAATGCACGCCGGGAATGCACTGGCGGCGGCGGCGCGGCAGACGGTTCGGCCGGCGGTTTGGCCCTTGGAAACGCCTTGCGCAGCGTTCGAAATACTATATGGAAAAACAGCCCCAGCACGACGACCGGCAAAACCAGAAAATGCCAGAGAAACTGACCGGCCACGAGCCATTGGGGGAAGGGATCGCGTCTGCCGCCGAGCACCTGATTGGCGAACATGGCCATCAGACAGAAGGCCGCCGCGGTCAATATCCAGAGCACGAGAAACGCCCGCCAATATTTCCGTCCCGGCGCCGGCCGCAGGAGAACGTAAACCCGCCACAAAACCAGCAGGTCGAGCAGGATGAACAGCGAGATAACCGTTGGAAATATGTACGCCGAATTTTTCATCTTCAAACGACCTTGCGATAGTGTAGGAAATCGGGCGGGTGAATGCGATTGCCGAATGCCGATTGCCAAATGCCGATTGGAATACCAAGCGTCGTAAATCGCCCTTCTTTCAATTGGCAATGGGCAATTGGCAATCGGCAATCTTGTCAACCCTCCCCTCTCCTCTATACTTCCGCACGGCATGAAACGACTTCTCGGGCTGCTGGGGTGCATCGCGGTCTTGCCGGCCGTCACCGGCGGCTGCGTGGAGCGGATTCTGACCGTGCAGACGAATCCGCCGGGGGCGCTGGTGCAATTGAACGGCCAGGAAATGGGCCGTACTCCGGTCAGCCGGGATTTCACCTGGTACGGGGTCTACGAGATCACGGTTCGGCGTGACGGATATCAAACGATCCACACCTCCGCCAAGGTGATTGCTCCGATCTACGAATGGATCCCCCTGGACCTGATCAGCGAACTGCTGCCGATCCCGCTGAAAGACCATCATATTCTGAGTTACGACCTGACCCCCGCCCCACCGGCCAGCGGCCCCAGCCCTGGAATCCTGACGCGCGCCGCGGAATTAAAGGGCCAGTTGGAATCCAGCCACTATCCGCCGACAATGCGGAAGGGGAAGTGAATCGCCCGGTCTATGCGGCGGCGTTGGCCCAGGACATGACCTTCTAGGTGATTTCACCCATGTTGGATTAGGCCTTGTTCCCGATTGACCGGGGCGACGAACACTCGTTTCATAAATGCTTGGCGAGGGTTCGGCAAAGGTGCGTAGCCAGCGCACATCCCAGTTGACAAAGCGCGTCCCCACACGGGCGTGGTCTACGGGTGCATTCCGATGAGAATGGCGATTTCAATCGCGCTGGCGCTGGGATTGCTGGTGACAGGTCTTGCCCAAGACAAACCCGATCGCCACGTGAGCGCGACCAGTGCATCGACACAGCCCACCTCAGCCGGCGAGCCCACAACCCAGCCCATTCAGCAGTTCCGGGATGAAATCGACCGGTTGCGCGCGAAATCCGTCTTGGCTCACGAGGCGCTCGACCGCGCCCGCGCCGCCGCACTTCGTCGCCTCTCCCAAACGTTGCAGTATCAGCAGGGCGAAGCGGCGCTGGCCCATGCACAGAAGGAACTGGATGGGGCCGATTCGGAGGATGCACGCGCAACCGCGGCAACGCATATCTTAAATGCCAAAACTCGCCTCGGCCGTCTGGAGGAAAATGCCTGGGCCTCAGATGCCGCGGTTACAGATGCAACGAAATCTTACGCGGAGGCGAGTGCCCAACTCAATCTGGCGGAAGCTGGGTTGGCCAAGGTACAGGCGGATGAGGCGGCAGCGGCGAAAGCAACCAAGGCGGGGGCCGAGGCCACCACTTCGCCGGCCGAGGCAGCCACTCCGGCGGCAAATAACCCGACCACGCGGCCAAGCCGCTGGGAGGAAGACCTCGACTATTTCGCCAGGGAACTTCCTGTCAGGGAAAAAGACTTCTTCCTGCTCATGCCCCAAGACAAGTTTGAGCGCGAAGTCGCGGAATTGAAGCGCCAAGCCCCACAACTTTCGGATCCGGATATTGTTTTCCAACTCATGCGCATCGTGGCAAGCATGGGCGTGGCGCACACGGAGGTCGCCTTCGGGTCCGCTACCGAAACCATGGCACTCCATTCTTATCCAGTTCAATTGCAGTGGTTTTCCGACGGGCTGGCCGTTGTGGCCGCGGCTTCGGAGCATCAAGAGGCGATCGGCAATCGCGTGGTGCGGATTGGGTCGAAAACGCCTGAACAAGTCGAAGCGGCAGTCGCTCCTTACATCGCCCACGAGAATGACGCTCATCTGCACGTCGAGAGTCCGCGGTATATGATGCTGGTGGAATTGATGCGGCACGAAAACATCGCCGACCCCACCGGCCGATTGCGCTTGACCTGTGCCAAGGCGGGTGGGGAGGAATTTACCCTGGAAATTGCGTCGGAAGGTTTCGCCAAGGCCGGACGGTCGTTGATGAATGCCGCCGACGTTCTGCGCATTCCCAAGGAATTGTGCCGCAAACACCCCCGCGCTTTCTACTGGGATGAATACCTGCCCCAAATTCAAACCCTCTATATTCAATACAACAGATGCGCCGATGCGCCGGACAATCCCTTCGAGGATTTTGCCACCAAACTATTCGCCTTTATCGACGCCCATCCAGTCCAGCGCGTCGTCTTGGACTTGCGTTTCAACGGCGGCGGCAAGACACAAATCGTCGATCCCCTCCTGGACGGTTTGAAATCGCGACCCGCGCTCAGTGCCAAGGAACATCTCTACGTTCTCATCGCCGGCCGCACGTTCTCCGCCGCGATGGACACGGCGCTGATTTTCCGCAGGCATCTTAATGCCATCCTGGTCGGCGAACCCGCCGGCAATAAACCCAACCATTATGGTCAGGCCGATCTCTTCACGCTGCCCAACACGAAGCTGCAGGTGCAATACTCGACGGAATATGTCCACCAGATTCGCGATGCCGATCCGCTCTTCCTCGATCCCGACATCCTGGTGCCGTATTCGCTTGATGATTTTCTGGCTGGGCGCGATCCCGTGTTAGAAGCCGCGCTTCACCACGGCTCGGCGGCTTCCACGACAATGCCGAGTTCCATCACCAACGGCGCCCAATGGGCGGACGGCCTGCCGGTGGCGTTGCCGGGCGCGCGGCGGCCGCAGGTGGACAGCGTTTTTATCTCCCGTCCCGGAACCGAGTGGACGTATTCGCATCACCCGCACCTGGGTTTTTTCAAGGGCCGGTTCTATGCGATCTGGTCCAACGGCAGACAGTACGAAGACCGGCCGGGCCAGCGCGTGCTGATCTCCACCGCGGAGGACTTCACGCATTGGACTCCGCCACACCCGCTGGTTGACACGGTGAAGGATGCCGCGGGTGTCGAGCAGGTATTGACCGCCGTCGGTCTTTACCCATACGAGGGCACGCTGGCGGCCTACGTCGCGAGCTTCGGGCCGCACAAGGAAAACCGGCTCGTGGAGGCGCTGACCACCCCCGATGGACAGAACTGGAGCGCGCCTCGGGACATCGGCCTGCCGCTGTGTCCCAACCACGCCCCGGAACCCACGGCGTAGGGGCGGCTGATTATCAGCGGAAACATCGCATATCCGTGGTCGGACGATCCCTCGGGCCTGAGTGGCTGGCACATGGCTGGCATCTACCCGCCTAAAACGATTGCAACGATTGGGAACGACCTCTCGTCATTTCGTGATAACGGCCCTGGCAACGGCCTGCGGGACGGCTTCTGCGAAGGATCGTTTTATCAGACCGATGACGGAGTCATCCATATGCTCTTGCGCAACGGGGAGAAGGAAATCCCGCATCGGTTATGGCTCACGGAAAGCCGCGACGACGGCTCGACCTGGTCGCCTCCCGTTCCCACCGGGTTCAGTGACGCCGGTTCGAAGTTTCATTTTGGCCGGTTGCCGGACGGGCGCTTTTACTACGTCGGTAACCCGCTGGTAAAACGCACGCCACTGGTGTTGTCGCTTTCGCGGGATGGCGTGCACTTCGACCAGCATTTTATCCTCGCCGAGGCACACCGCGATCTGCCCCGCGGCAGCGACGAATTTGGCTACCCGGCCTATCCGCACAGCATCGTTCACGACGGGCAACTCTATGTGATCGTCTCGCGCGACAAAAACAAGATCGAGGTGTTGCGCGTGGCGCTGAGCGAGCTTTAGGAGCAAACCCGACCGTTAATGGCAGTCCACGCGAGGCTAGAATTCGCGCGGATCATTGGAATTCACCAATCGCTTGGCCGCAGCGCGGGAAACAAAACGGGGACGTGTTTGAAACCACGTCCCCGTCCGGTTCATTAGTCAAATCAATTTCAGATGCGGCGAGGGCGGCGCACACCCAGCAGCCCGGCCATGGCGAGCAGGGACAGAGACGCCGGCTCCGGCATAGTGGCAGGTTCCACGGTGTGAACGACGCCGGCCTCCATTTCAGTAAATTGGCCTGGCCAGAAGTCGTTGGTAACGTCGTTGCCGTTAAGCAAATTATCGACGCCATTGATCAGAACAGCTCCGGGAGGGGCAGTGTCGCTCCAAGCCGCGCCGGAATTGCTCAGTAGGGCATTACTCTGAGCAACGATCGGGCCATTGAGCGCCCCATAGTGCACATCGAAAAACACGTCCAACGAACTGGTGAACGTTCCGCTGGTATTGGTGTTCCAGTTAATCGTTATAGACCCGGTGCTGGCCGGTCCCGTGCCGTCCGTGGACTGGAGGTCAACGTAATAAATGCCGAGCGGTCCACCGCCCAAGGAAATGGGCGTATCAGAAACGAGTTGCAATAGGTCCATCTGGAGAGGAACCGTGGGACTGGCGGGAGTCGCATCTGCCAAACGCTGGACAATGGTGTCGGTCTGCCCAACGCCTTGCACGCCGATCGCACCACCGAAATTGTAGGTTCCAACTGGGACGCCTCCGAAGGGTGCACCCTGGAATGAAGTGCCGGGGTCCGTCTGAAATAGATCGTAACCGGCGTCCACCTGCTGGGCGGGAATAATAAGGGCGGAAGCAAACGAGCACCAGCCGAGCAGACTGCCCACCGCTAAGAATAATCCGACGTATCGCATGATTTCTCCCGACCCACTACAGGATCAATGGTTGGAAAACAGTTGCAGACGACTTGTCCCGCACAAACCAAGCCGCCAAAAGACGGCATAACGATACCACAGTCAGCTATTCAAAACAACCATATTTTGCGAATTGCTTTTAAGAATTTGGCTTGCCAATGCGATGCTCTATAAACCATTTATCCACCCAGTCTTAGCGGGTGGATCGACATTCATGACCGAAATTCGCCAGTTGAATCGAGTGACCAGAGTCGATTTATGATAAAATCATGTCGCGATTTACGCAATCGTTGTCGCAAATATCTCCGGGTGGAAACGCGAATCAAGTCGGCAATCCTTCGGCGAGCGGGGGATTCGCGGCCCGCGGCAATTTCCGCCAATCTTCGTCCGTCAGCGCAAAGACCATCTTATTGCGAAGCGTCCCATCGATGCCGACATGGTGGCCCCTCAACTCCCCGGGTCGCGGCACGCGGATCAGCAACCGCTCGGTCTCGAACGATTCCGGAATGTCCAGCAAAATCGGGTTCGTCATCGCCAAAGATTATCTCAATAAGCGATGGAGGGCGCCCAGGCGGCATCGGTCGCGGGGGTCAGCGGCTCCTCGTAAGGCCCCATCGCCATCAGCGACGTGAGTTTGATGGATCGCATTTTCAAATCCAGCGCCTGGCGGAAAAGTTCTCCGTTTCGCGCGGGGATGAAAACTTTGTGAGCCGGAGGCGGCACATTGCGCGCCGTCTGCGTGACGGTCGTCAGAAGGTCGTCGGCGGATTCGGCGACGCCATGGCCGAAGAAACCGGGAATAACGTATGCCATGAGCCTTTCGGCCTTGAAGCGGCCGTGGGGAATAAAGCCGGCCTTGCCGCCGTGCTCGATCATGAAGGCCAATTCATTCTTTCGCGATACTTTCAAGATTCGGGCGCACAGAGCGTCGCAGGCCGGCAAGTCGCTCGATACCAGCGGCCGAACCGTTGCGTCGGAATGATCGGCCGGCGAGACCGCCATCAGCACCAACGGCTCGACGACGGTAAACCCGATCGAAGTGTACAGCGACAACGACGCCATGTTAAAACCGTCTTGAACAAGGCGGACCATCGGACCGTGGTTTGCCAGCGACCAGTCGACGACGTGCTGCATGAGTGCGCGGCCGACACCCCGCGACTGGCAAGAGGGGTCCACGGTGATCGGCCCCACGCCGGAAACGGCGTCGCTGATCTGCGTAAAGTTCGAGCCGACGATTTTGCCGTCGAGCACCGCCGAAACCCCATAAAAATCGGGCCGATGGACGAGCATCTCCGCCATCATCAGGGCGACATCCGGGCTGGGGACGTCAAGAGGAAACCTGTGGCGATCGTGAATCCCCTTGAACGCTTCAAAGACAATCCGAGCGATTTCAGGAATGTGTTCCGCTCTTGCCGGCACGATTTCCAGGCCCATGGTTGCTTCCTCAATCGAGATATAGATTTCGGATTATCGCGACATGGCAGGCCAAAATCGAGATGTATCTCCACGGAAATCGAATCGACCGGAATCGAATGGCGCGCGGGACATTACACGCCGTCTGGACAATTCGCGGAAGTGTGTCAAGTCATAGACAGCGGTAGGTGGGACGCTGTATTGTAAGCCAATGAAATCACTTGACGAATTGGCGGCCTCCATCACGCGAAGCCGCCGGAATCTCACGAAAGCGATCGTGAGGCGGTGGGAATGATCCCTGTTGGATCCCAGGCATGCGGTGTGTTTTGCGGACTGGCTGCCATCTTCGTCTGGGGCTGGAGTTCGACGGCAACCGTATTTGCCACGGAGACACAGCCAGACATTCCCTCTGAGCCGGCGCTGCGCGTGCCCCAGACGCAGATGGATATCACGCAATTGTCCAACGAAAAGCTTGATTGGCTGCTCGATGCCAAATTCGGAATGTTCATCCATTGGGGGCTGTACTCCGGACCCGGACGCGGGGAATGGTTCATGCAAAATGAGGGAATGCCCCCGGGGGTGTACCGTCAGTTCGCGTATCCGGAGAGCGGCGAAGCGTACTTCGACGCCGCCGACTATCACCCGGAGAGTTGGGCGCAATTAGCCAGGGATGCCGGCATGAAGTGGATGTGTCTAACCGCACGGCATCACGACGGTTTTTGTCTGTTCGACAGCCCTCACCCCAACGCCTTCACCAGCATGCAGACGCTGCATCGGGATTTGGTTGGCGAGTACGTCAGGGCATGCCGTGGCGCGGGCTTGAAGGTCGGCATCTATTATTCGCCGCTGAGTTGGCGCTATCCCGGCTATTACGACGTGACCGGCGCCAATTGCCTGGCCAACAGTTTCGGCTATAAGACCGATCCATCCCACATGGAGAATGCACGGCTGATGAAGGAGGAAAACTACGTTAACGTCAAGAGACTTTTGACCGGTTACGGCAAGATCGACCATATCTTCTGGGACGGTGGTTGGCTGGGGCAAAAAGGCACCGACGCGGACGCGGCCTACTTTCACGAGCCCGGCAAATATCTCGACCCCGCCAATCGCTGGCCGATCGGCAAGGAATATCAGGACATTGAACAGAGCACGGGCAAGGCGTTGGGAATCATGGGGATGGTGCGCAAGTACCAGCCGGATGCGATCACCAATCTTCGCTATGGTTGGATGGGCGACATCATCGAGGAAGAAGGCGATCGAGAAACCACGGGAAAGATCCGCAGCAGCGTGATCTGCGATAAGAATCTTTCCATGCAGAACGGCACCTGGGGCTACAATGCCAAATCCATCGCCAGCGGCAAAGTGATGACGCGGGACCAACTGGTGCGATACCTGGCCAACTGCGTGGTTCGCAACATGGTGTTTTTGGTCAACGTGGGGCCCGATCGGCACGGCGTAATTCCCGGCCTGGAGCAGCAGCGTTTGCGGGAAATGGGCCAATGGATGGCCAGAATGGGTGACGCCATCTACGGCACCCGCGGGGGACCGTGGGAACCGGTAGACCACGAATATGGCTATTGCTACAAGGGATCCGTGGTTTACGTGCACCTCTTGAAGAACTATGCCGGAAATACTTTCAAGATGCCGCCGCTGGGCAAGTTGCGCGTCACGAAAGTGTACGAGGTCTATACGGGCCGATTACTTTCGTACGAAGGGGATCGTGAAGTGACCATTCACGACATTGACCGAACGGCGTCGCCCGCGGATTCGGTGGTTGCAGTCGCTTTCGACGGTGACATTCAAAGTGTTTGGAAGAACTAAGACCCAATCTGCCGACGATGTGAGCTTCGGAGCGCCAGGATTGAACGATTGGTTCCCGCCGCGCTTTGTGCCGCGTTCAAATTGTAGTATCCTACCGCGCCCGTTCAAAAGGCCGATCGCGATTATCGAATGCCCGAGAATGAACCGATCGAATATCTTGATCACGGAATTTCGCCGGCCTCTTCCCGGATGGCGACGATCGCGCTCATTCCGTCGGCCGTCGCGTTTAACATCGCGCTCTCGCAAGTCGTCCTGGCGCTGAAATTGCCGGTTTATCTCGATTGCGTCGGCATCATCACGACAACCCTCATCGCCGGACTTGGGCCGGGATTGATCGTCACGGTGCTGGCGTTCGGCATGATGGCGCTGCTTTTCAATCACATCATCATTTTCTTCACCGGCACCGCCGCCATGATGGCGGTCGGCACGCATCTTCTGGCCATGATCGGCGGCTTCAGGACCCTCTTTCGGACTGTGCTCAGCGGTCTGGTGCTCGGCATCATCTCCGCGCTGGTTTCGCTGCCGATCTCGGTCTACCTTTTCGGCGGCGTGACGACGGCCGGGTCCACTTTCGTGACCGCATGGTTCATCCATCGCGGGTTTTCTCTGCCCGTGGCCGGATTTTTCTCCGGAATGATCTGCGACGCCTCGACCGACAAGATTGCCGAAGCGCTGCTGGCCGTCTGGCTGGTGCGGGCCGTGCCGCACGATCTGCTCCGCCGTTTTCGTGGGCCCACTTTGGCGAAAAACTTCAAGCTCAGCGGGTAGTCGATGTCCCGAGTCCCCCCGGTGGCCCGTCTGGCCACGCTTCTCATCCTCATCGTCGCCACATTCATCAACCTGCGGCTCCAGCTCCTTGGGGTGATGATCGCCGCCCTGGCAACGGTGTTGGCGACAGATCATCTCTTGCCGAGATTTCTTAAATTCCTGGCATTCGTTCAATTGCCGATGACCCTGATGCTCGTCGCGGTATGGGGCTGGGTCGCCAAGGCGCCGCCCGGCATGCCCATGGGCTCGGACCCGCGCGGAGGAGCGATGTTTGCCCTTCTCATCGCCCTTCGCCTGACCGTGCTCGGAGGCGCATTTCAGTTAGTCATGCTCTCCATCCCTTCGCGCCTTTTGCCCGCGACCCTGCGTGGATGGGGCCTCCGCGGCGAAGGACTCGTCGTCGCCCTGGGCGTCTTTGCCGTCGAGCCGGAACTCAAACTGCGCGCCGAACAAATCCTCGTCGCCCGCCGCGCCCGCGGGCTCCTCGGCGGCAGCCGGTGGGCAGGACTCAAACAATTGCCCCGGCTTCTGCGCCCGTTGTTCGTCTGGTCGATTCGTTCCGCCGTCCACCGCGCCGAGGTATGGGAACAACGCGCCATGCTTCTGCGGGTTCAGCGGCTTCCCACCGAATCCCTGCCGTTTTCGCCCGCCGCCGGCGCCGTCTCGGTGGCGCTCTCGGTGATATGGCTCGCGGTGGCGATCGCTTTTCGCTGGCCGGGATTGTTGGGGACCCGATGAGCCGAAAATCCACCGAGCTTCTTCTGGCCGCCATGGAATGCAAGCGCCTCCTCGCCATCGACGGGCCGAATTTCTCCGGCCGCTCCGATCTCCTGCGCCGGTTTTGCCGAGTCATTTCCGACGGCCGCATGTACCTGGGTCCGGAGGTCTATTTTGCACTCTCGGGCCTCACCACCTCCGTCCGCCAGGAGCTTGAGCTCCATGCCGGCAGCACCCTGGAATCCGGCGATTGCCTTGAATCCGCCGAACAATTGAATCTCACCAAACTCTACGAGCAGCATCCCGCGACGCTGTCCGGCGGAGAGCAAACCTGCCTCGCCGTATTATGCGCGATAATTCTCAAGCCCAAAATCCTCGCCGTCGATTGCGCACTGGAACAACTCGACAGCCACAAGCTTCAGACCTCGCTCGATCTGCTGCAAGGCACAACCGGGCCGATCGGCGGCGCCGTCATTACCGACAATCGTCTGGATGAATGGGACCGCGCGATCCCAACCGTCGCCATCGCCGACCTGTCGCCCGGTCCCTCCGGTCATCCGGCCATCCCGCCGCTCGATCCATCCCAAATCGATCGCCTCGACCCCATCTCCGCGCCCGTCATAGAATTGCAAAACGTCACCGCCGCCTACGGCAGAGGTTCGGACGTTCTCCGGGGAGTCGCATTGACTCTGCAACCCGGCCGCGTTTACACCCTGCAAGGCCGCAACGGCAGCGGCAAGAGCACCCTGGCCAAGATTTTGTCCGGCGTCCTTCGCCCGGTCGCCGGCCAGATTCTGGTGAACAACGCCGCTTCCAATTTGACGAAAACCCCCGGTCGAATCGCCGGATATCACCTGCAAAACCCCGACGTCGGGCTGTTCGAGGCAAGCGTCCGGGCGGAATTAGGATTCAAGTCCGGCTCGATCAACGCATCCGCGGTCGCCGCCGTCCGCGACGCCTTTGGCTTGCAGGATTTCGCGGCGTCCAATCCGCTGGCTCTGCCTTTTCCCGTGCGCAAGCGGGTTTCGCTTGCCGCAACCATCGCGCGCCTGCCGCCATGGATCATTCTCGATGAGCCCACGCTCGGCGCCGATGCCGCGACCATCGCCTCCCTGGCGCAAATCATCCAATCGCTGTCCGGGAAGCGGCATGGCGTCATCGTGATATCGCATTCGAGAAAGCTGCTGGAAATGCTGCGGGGGAACGAATTGAAAATCGAGAATGGCCAGGTGTTTGCCGGGAATTGAGGCTCACCGGGCGACCGCGATTTTTTCGAGCATGTTGCGAACCTCGGCTACCTTGTCGTCGAGGGACCGATACGCGACGACCTTCTGGAAATGCGGGTGGCCGGACCACAATTTGGCCAGCGATTCACCGCTGGCCACGGCCCCGGCGGCGTCCTCGAACCGGCAGGCGTTGGAATCGCTGCCATCGAAGATGCCGATGGCGGCGGCGGTTTGCATCCAGATGACGTGGCTATATCGCGCCAACTCGGCGGCGAGAGAAGTTCCGAGATCGGCCCAATAGGCTTCGGGGCCGTCGGGCCAATAGGCGGCGCCGTCGATGGTTCCACGATCCAGAATCAGAATCTTATCGGGGTGCTGAGTTGCGAATCGCTCTTCCTGGCCGCGTTGCAGATGATAGATTTGCCGCTGAAGCTGGCGACGGCCCACCACGTCAACCAAATCCCACCGCGTGCGCGCATGCGAATAAACCTGGGTGGCGGCTTCCGGGACGGCGACAAATCGCTTCGGGTCGCCCCCGGCGATTGCGTTGGAGACGACCGTTTTTCCCGAACCGGGACCGCCTGTAAGAACTACACGCTTCATGCGCCCATATATTCCCTGGAAGTGCACGATCGGGCAAACCGGCGCGCTTGCCGCGTTTGGGCGATAACTTTGAGCCGTTCAACACCCCAGCGCTACGCTGGTCTTCGGGTGCCGATTCTCATATTCCGGATCTCTTTCGTTCGTACTCCGGATCAACGATCACAACCCCGCCATCCCCGCAATCGATAAGGGGCCAAAGCTTGTCGGTGATCTTGCGCGGCTACACGTATCCGAATCAGCCAGAGAAGCCGGGAAGAGAAAGGATAGCCTTTCGGTCGATGACGATGGATACTTCGTCTTTGGCGCTGTTAACCAGCACCCCTTCGGACTTCGGATTGAGAAGGATACCTCGCAACAACGCCTCCCCGGGCATTCCCGCGTTAAACTTGAGTCCAAACTTGCGCGCGAACGCGACGGGATCCGCGAAAGCGAGCGCCATGCAATGCCCGCCCGCGTGCTTGGTCTGGCCGACTGAGATCGGATGTTCCGCGGTCGAGACAAATTTCGTCACCCCTTCAGGTAACCCGTTGGCAATGACGCCCACAGTCGACTTGCGGAACGAGTCAACAAAGCGAGCAAAGCTCTCGGGCGTTCTCACCCGTGCGTGTTCTGAGATCAGGTCGGAGAGAGGTGTTTGGCTCTCTTCCATTTGAAGTCGTCCCGGCGAAATCCACTACCCCGCCCACACATCTTTTCACCTCATAAAAACCAGATGGCCCACGAAGTGACTCGCGACGTCACCGCATGGGCCCTTCATCAGCTTTCGCCGACAATTCTGGCATCGGACCGATTCTGAAGGCAACCTGCTCCCGGACCTGGGCCCGCCTCGGCCCGCTCAGCATGAAACGACATGTTAGTGCCATTCCATACAGACGGTTGGATCGCGACTGTTTCCGCCGCGATCGCACGCCCAATAGGGCGGCATGGCGGTTTCCCGACTGGACGGCCGTGGGTTTCGCTTTCCCGAGCCCGTTCCTAGGATCCGCGCCGCTCGGCATTCCGTTACCAGAACACTCGCGGCTTGTTGGGCTCGACCTGTCCCTGATCGGAAGTCTCTCACTCCGCGGGGGACAGACCACTGGCGGCGACACTAACCCGGATTGCCTTAATTCGGCGTTTTTACGCCGCTTATCATCGGGTGGCCTGGTCGCTGGCCGCCGACTTTCGCCGTGCCCGCACTTGTTTGCTTCGCACGGTCTTTCGCATTCAGAAAGCCGG
>Ga0187867_10003333_pt1 | contig 12920 bp, 11 predicted proteins | sample June2016WEW_13_1_FD_132976 | JGI IMG/M metagenome (GOLD analysis project Ga0187867, IMG submission 132976) | Peatland microbial communities from SPRUCE experiment site at the Marcell Experimental Forest, Minnesota, USA - June2016WEW_13_10 | ecosystem: Environmental > Terrestrial > Soil >... | reverse complement strand
GATGATCTTGTGTACATCTCGGCACTCGCTCCTCTGACGCGAGTCATGGCGGAGTTGGACGGTGTGCTCCCGGGGTTGGACGCATCGGCCTCGGTATTCGCCTCGGTGCGGATCCGCAACCGGGCCACGATCGGGGGCAATCTGGGAAACGCTTCTCCGGCGGGGGACATGATCCCACCGCTCGTTGCTGCCGGTGCCGTCGCCGTCTTGGAGGGTGCGAACGGGAGCCGCCGCGTGGCGGTTGCCGATATCGCGACCGGGCCGGGAAGGACCGTCGTTGATCCAGATGAATGGATAGACAGGATTGAGGTCCCGTTGCCTGCAGGCGAGGAGGGCTTCCGCAAGTTCGGCACTCGGCAGGCCGACGCGATATCCATTGTCACCTTGGCGTGGCGCTGGGAGAAGGACGCGGACGGGACCTTGGCAAACGTCTCCTTGGCCTTGGGGGCAGTCGCGCCGACGGTCGTTCGGGCCAGAACGGCTGAGGCCGAGCTCGAGGGGAGACGGCCGGATCCGCGGGTCATCCAAGCAGCGGTGGCAGGTCTCGTGTCGGATATCTCGCCGATCGACGACGCGCGGGCGGGTGCGAGGTTTCGAAGAGAGGTCGCAGGGGTGCTGCTAAGAGAGGAGCTCGGAGCTCGAAGACGCGCCGTCTCGGGACGGGCGATGGTGAGGACACCTACAAGGAGAACTGCCTGAGTGCGAACGACAAGGAGCTGTTCAGTCAGGACACTGCATTGGGTGCGCGGCTCGGTGGGATGGCGCGAGCCCGCTACTCAGGTCGACAAGGCGGCAGAGAGGTAGGAAGTGGGCGTGATGATGGCCATGTTCGAGCCTGCGGTTGACACGACGACGCCTATGGCCGCCGCGCCAGGCGCACTTGAAAACGCCCACGCCCGAGTGGTGCTCGATGACTGGGAGCGCCGTTGGTACGGGGAGCCCCGGTTCAACTACGAGCTCGTCCGCAGCTACGAGGAGGCCGTTTTCGCGCTGCGAGAGCACGGCGAGGGCGCCAAGGCTCTTGCCGGCGGCCAGAGCCTTGTGCCGCTCATGAACCTGCGGCTGCTGCGCCCGTCGGCACTCATAGATCTCAACGGCATCGGCGCCAGTGCGCCACAGCTCGACGGCGGTCGGCTGTGGCTCTCGGCCATGACGCGTTACTCCCAGGTGCTCGTCTCGGAACTGGCCCGATTCCAGACTCCGTTGCTGACCACGGCGATTGCCTACGTCGGGAACGTGCGGGTTCGCAATCGGGGCACGATCGGTGGTGCTCTCGCACATGGCCAGGCGACATCCGAGCTCGCCGCGGTCGCATTGGCGCTCGGAGGGGAAATTCTGGCGTACGGTCCGACCGGAACCCGGGTGATCGACGCGGAGGAGTTCTTCGTCGGGCACTTGAAGACGGACCTTCGACCAGAAGAGGTAGTGACCGGTCTTCGTTTGGAGGCGGCCCAGCCTCGCCAGGGATCGAGCTTCAAGGAGCTGGCACGACGCAGTGGCGCAGAAGCGATCGCGGGAGTTGCCGCGAACATCACGCTCTCGCCCGAGCGCGACGTGATCGGTGGCGTCCGCCTGGGTCTCATCGGTGTCGACGAACATCCTGTCGCCGGCGACAGGACCGTCCTCTCGGCCCTGGTTGGCCGGATCCCGACGCCCGCGGAGATCGACGAGGTGGCTTCACAGGTGACTGCGCGAACGGCTCCGGTGACAGATTCGCAGTCGACGGCCTCCTATCGCCGTCGACTGGTGAGGGTGCTGATACGGCGCGCCTTGACCGAGGCGCTAGAGCGCGCCGAGGAGAGGGCGTCGGCCGAATGAGCGCGCGGCAGGTGACACTTCAGGTCAACGGTGTCGCGCACGAGATCTCTGTGACACCCGATGCGCTCTTGCTGGATGTGCTCCGCGACCAGCTCGGGATGAATGACGTGCGCTACGGCTGCGGTGAGGGCGTGTGCGGAACCTGCACGGTGTTGCTCGACGGGGAGGCTGTGAGCGGCTGCCTCGTCTATGCCGTCCAGGTCGAGTTTCGCGAGATCACGACCCTTGCCGGTCTCCTCGGGGAGGACGAGTCTTTGCATCCCCTGCAAGAGGCGTTCTTGCGTCTCGGGGGAACGCAGTGTGGGTTCTGCACCCCGGGCGTGATCCTGACGGCGTACAGCCTTGCCCAGAGGATGCCTCGCCCCACGCGAGAAGAGATCCGTTACGAATTGGGCGGGAGCCTTTGCCGCTGCACTGGCTACGCCAAGATCATCGACGCGGTCGAGTCCTATCTCGACGACCGGGTCTTGGCGAGTGAGGAGACGCGAAGTTGAGCGACGCATCCCTGGCCGCGGCGAGGCCCGGTGAGCAGATCGTTGTCTCCGAGGCACCGCCCGTGTCCGTCCCCCCGCCGGGGGTTGCACAACCCCATTCACTGGGTCTCGAGACCTGCGAACCCCAGGGTACAGAAACGCGCCCGAACGCCGTGGCGCCGATGCGCGTGGTCGGCCAGCCGGTCGCACACCATGACTTCATCGAAAAGGTCAAGGGCTCGATCCTCTACGCGGCCGACTGGAAACTGCCCGGCATGCTGTACGGACGCGTCGTCCGGGCCACGGTGTCCTCCGCCCGGATCGTCTCGATCCACACCGACAAGGCGCGGGCCCTTCGCGGTGTCGCGGCGGTCCTCACCGGCGAGGACGTTCCCTCGAACCAGCTCCTCGAGAAACCGAGCGGAGGCCCCGGGGAGCTGCGAGTCGCCATGCCCGTCCTCGCTCGCGACCGCGTGCGCTTTGCGGGTGAGCCGATCGCCCTCGTCGCTGCCGAGACCCAGCAGATCGCCGACGACGCAGCCGAGCTCGTCCAGGTCGACTACGAGGAGATGCCCGGCGTTTTCGATCCCGAGGCAGCGCTGCTGCCTGGTGCGCCGCGCGTGCACGATGACGGCAACGTCTTGGTCAGTTGGCACATTCAACGCGGCGATGTCCAGGCCGCCCTGGCAGCCGCCGATGTCGTGGTCGAGGGTGAGTACCGAACACAGCATGTGGAACATGCCGCCCTCGAGACCGAGTCCGGGGTGGGCTGGATCGAGAACGACGTGGTCACATTGCGCGTCTCGACTCAGATCGTCGAGCACGCAACAGAGATCGCCGAGATCCTCAAGCTTCCGGCGAACAAGGTCCGACTGATCGCCGCGTACATGGGGGGCAGCTTCGGCAGCAAAGAGGGCATGACCGTCGAGACCTATCTCGCTTTATTGGTGTGGAAGACGAGGCGACCGGTCCGGATGATCTGGAGCCGCCAGGAGTCCATTCTCGCCTCGACCAAGGGGCACCCGTTTGTCATGCGCTACCGGACCGGCGCGACCAACGACGGCCGGATCGTCGCCCAGGACATCGATCTCATCGGCGACGCCGGCGCTTATCCGAACAAGAGCGCACGCGTCCTGTTCTACGGAGCTGCGCTCTCGTGCGGCCCGTACCTTACGCCGAACCTCTCCGTGCGCTCGCGCGCCGTTTTCACCAACAACGTCCCCACGAGCGCCTTCCGGGGCTTCGGCGCAAGGCAGGTAACCCTCGGCTACGAGTCGCAGATGGACCGGCTCGCCGAGACCCTCGGCATGGACAAGGCAGAGGTGCGCCGGCGCAACTTCCTTCACAAAGGTGACGTGATCCCGACCGGCGAGACGCTCGACACCGCAGTGGCGGTCGGTGAGACACTCGAGCGAGCTTTGGCCCGGCTAGAGGAACCGAGCGCGCCGAGCGGGCCCTCGAAGCGGGTTGGTCGCGGGTTCGCCTGCAACATGCATCCCTACGGGCGCACAGTCTGGTTCAAAGACAGTGCCTCGGCATGGCTCAGCATCCAGGCGGACGGCACCTTGCTCATCAGATGCGGGGTAACCGACGTCGGCGGGGGGCAGGCGGCAAGCCTGTGCCAGATCGCATCTGAGATCCTCGGGGTGCCGCTCGAGCGGATCAGCGTCTACATCGGCGACACCGCACTCACGCCGCCGGCGGGAGGGACCTTCGCTACCCGACAGCTGTTCATGTCGGGGAACGCAGTCATGCAGGCGGCTTTGAAGCTGCGCGAACTGGTCGCTCCCGTGGCTGCCGAGGCACTTGGTTGCCCCGTCGCCGGAGTCGTGTTCGAAAACGGTCGGGTCAAGGCTGCGGGCAGATCGCCCAGCGCGGGCGCGTCCGCCAAAGGGATCAGCCTCGGCGAGCTCGTCAGTCTGTGCGAGGCCCGCTCGGTAGATCCCACCACGCTGTACCTCTTTCACCCAGATGCGGACCGTCGCGGGTCCGACGCCGAGCCGGGCCAATTGATCAGCTTTCCCGACTACACCTACGGCACGCATGCGGCGGAGGTCGAGGTTGACCTAGAGACAGGTGAGGTCGAGGTGCTCAAGTACGCCTCCTGCCACGATGCGGGTCGGGCGATCAACCCGCTCCGGGTCGAAGGACAGATGCAGGGAGGGGCGATGCAGGGCCTCGGCTACGCCCTCATGGAGGAGATCATCCTCGACGAGGGCAAGATCGCCTCGTCGTTGTTGGCCAACTACCTCGTTCCCACCTCCGACGACATGCCGGACGTGATGGTGGACATTGTCGAGAGCGGCGAGGGCAAGGGACCCATGAACGCACGTGGCCTGGGCGAGGCGGTGATCGGCAACGTCGCGCCGACGATCGCCAATGCCGTCGCCGATGCCATCGGATTCCGCCCTACGCAGCTGCCGATCACCCCCGAGCGGGTACTTGCCCTGCTCGAGGGGGCCGACGGCACATCGGCATCGGGCTCGGTGTCACCTGTCCCGAGCGCATCATCGCAGTAGACCTCGGGGGGGACTGCGACGTGAGCGTGAAGGCAGCCGAGGTGACACGACTCATCTATTAGGCCTATTGCGGGCAAAATCCTCGTTATGAGTCAACGGAAACTTTATGAGCCCTGCTGAACTGCCACGACGAGGTTAGTGCCATCCCTGGCGAACAACGGTATGAGACAGGCTTGGAGGGCATGATAAAGGTCCGGCTTGCCGTTCCACACCCCGGTGCAAGGCGCACCCGCAGCGTCTAGCACGTGATACCAGCTTCCATATGTGGCGTCGATCAGGCGAAGCTGTATGTAATCCCACACCTGACGGTACTTCTCTTCGTACTGCTCAGTGCCAAAGTGATGGCCGAGAAGAGTGATGGCACCTATAGCTTCAGCGTGAGTCCACCAAATAACGGTCATGATTGCGGGGAGTACCGTCTGGGTCGACGGTATAAAGCATTCCCGGCTCGCCGTCACGTTCCCAGGCATCCTCGAAGGCGCGTTCGACGAGCGCGGCTGCGGCCTGGGGCATCCAGGCCGAGCCCTGGGAGTTAATATGGTGAAGTTGAAGAAGTAAACGGGACCACTCACATGCATGCCCTGGGATGGTCCCGAAGGTTCTATATACATTGTCCGGGTCCGCCCGGTTATATTCCTCGTCGATCTCCCAATGCTCGTCAAAGTGCTCGGGAATGCGCCAGGATCGGCTCCTGGCGATCTTGTTGACGATGCCATCGGCAATCCGGTTGGCCTTCACCGCGAAGGAGGAATCGCCGGTCACTGCAGCCGTGGCCGAAAGGGCTTCGACCAGGTGCATATTGCTGTTCTGTCCCCGATAAGGGTCCATTACGGACCAGTCCGCGTTGTATTGCTCGACATGGCGACCCTGCTCCTCCGACCAGAACCTGTCGTGTAGGACACCGGCGGCGTCTTCCATCAGAGCCGCTGCGTCTGGTCGTCCGGCGGCGGTGGCAGCGGCAGCAGCCAGCAGCACGAACGCGTGCCCGTAGGCCATCTTGCGATCGTCACTCGGAGCCCCGTCCTGCCACTCCCAGACATAGCCGTCGTGCGCGTCGTCGCGGAGCTGGTGGACGAGAAAGCGTATGCCGTGGTCGGCGATGGCACCTGCACCTGGTCGGCCGAGCAAGCATCCGAGTGAGAAACAGAGGACCATGCGACCCGTTCCGACTAGATCCCGGACTGTCGTTGCTTGTGGTCGTCCGTCAATGCCCAAGGCAAAGTAGCCCCCGTTCGGATCCACACAGGTCCGCTCGTAAAAGCGAAACAGGCGGTCGGCCTGATCTTCGAGCCAGTGGCGGTGCGAACGTCTGTCTAGCCACCATGGGGCAAGCGAGTTCACTCCGGTCCTCAACGGAGTTTCACCACCGTGAATGAACGTGTTGGCGGATGCTCCGGTCGTAGATGTCCTTCAACTGATCTTGTAATTCGGAATTCAGCGGAGGCAACGAGCCGGCCTTGGCGTTAGCGACCGCCTGCTCGGCGTTACGGGCTCCCGGAATAACTGTCGTCACGCCAGGCTGGTCGATGACCCAGCGAAGGGCGAGTTGTGCTGTCGTTGCACCTGCAGGGGTCAGGGCCGCGACCTCTCGAGCCGCTCGCACTCCCACGTCGTAAGGGACACCCGCGAAGGTCTCACCTACGTCGAAGACTTCGCCATGGAGGTTGTAGTTACGGTGATCACTAGGGTCGAACGTGGTGGTCTCGTCATACTTGCCCGAAAGCATTCCACTCGCCAGGGGAACGCGTGCGATGATGGCGACGCCTGCTGCTGCGGCGGCGGGAAGAACCTGTTCTAAGGGCTTCTGTCGGAAGACGTTCAGGACGAGCTGAACGCTCGTTACGCCTGGATGTGCGATTGCCGTCAACGCCTCATCGCAAGTCTCGACAGACACGCCGTATGCCTTAATAGACCCTTCTTCCACTAACAGGTCGAGGGCATCGTAGACCCGATCATTAGAGAAGACTGCCGTGGGTGGACAATGCAGCTGCGTTAGGTCAATAACCTCGACGCCGAGGTTCTTCTTGCTCTGGTCGATCCAGTTCCTGAAGTTGTTCAGTGTGTAGGCCTCGGCGACGTGCGGATCGGCACGTTGCCCCATCTTCGTGGCCACCATGACCCCTGCGTCATTCTCCGTGGCGAGAAACCGGCCGATGAGAGTCTCGCTGATGCCATCGCCGTAGTTATCGGCAGTGTCGATAAAAGTCACCCCGGCGTCAACAGCAGCGTGAAGGGTTGCCATCGCGTCTTGTTCGCTGACTGACCCCCAATCAGATCCGAGTTGCCAAGTACCAAGCCCAACGACCGATACTTCGTGGCCGGTGCGTCCTAGCGTTCGGGTCTCCATTTTCCTCCGCTCCTTCTGCCTTGGTAACTGCCGACACAATCGTACGGTCAAGGGCGCGAGCGAGCGGTCCCCTCAGCCTTCGCGCCGACGCCGGCTTCTGCCAGGCCAGAAAGGCCTGCTGGGACCACAAGGTCACCCATTCGATCACGGCACGGTGCAAGGAAGCGGACGAGAAGGCGAGCGAGGCAGTCGAGGAGAAGACCTGGGTCCCGATCGCGCCAGGGGCACGGGAAAACGACACGCCTGCATCGCGGGCGCGAGCTTCGGGCAAGGCCGATGCCGCCAAGTCACGACCCGACACTCGCATCACCGGGCTCTGGCGGTGGATCGAGCTAGTCAGGGCAGTTCGATGAGGCCGTTGTGGCCCGGGCCTCGAGGAAAGACGGGCCACACGTCGACTACCTGTCCCTCGGCCATGACGTAATAGTTGTCGTACATGTTCACCGTCGCTGGGGCGTAGCCAGGGACGAGCCGAACCCAGGCCCCCACGGGCAGTTTCGGCTCCGGGTCGGAGGCGGCGGAAGGGGCGACGACGAAGATGCCGTGTTCCTCGTCGAAGCGGAACACCTCGAGGTCAGCTCCCACGAGCGAGGGGCCGCCACCGATCCCGATCGACTTGTTGCCGGCGTCGACGATCAAACGGTTCGGCGGTCGGCTGATCACCGTGGTGGCGATCGTCAAAGCATGCTCGAAGCCACCAGGCACCCTGGTGCCGTGAAAGTTGTCCATAAGGACATAGCTACCGGCCTGGATCTCGGTGACCCCGGGCCGCTCGGCGGTCAGCTTCCAGCTGACCGTGCCTCCAGCCGAGCGGATCGGACAAGGTATGCCGATCGACTCCATATGCTCGGCGATCTGCAAGAACATGTCCATCGCGGCGCGTTGCTTCACGATCAAGCGCTCTGCGTCGAATTCGAGCGAGCAATGGCCTTCGTAGCCGGTGATTCCTTCCAGCTTCAAGTTGTCGAGGGCAGTCACCTCTTTGGCGAGCGCGATGGCATCGCTTTCGGAGTCGACGCCGGCACGGTCCATGCCGGTGTCCACTTCGATCATCACACCGAGCTGCGAGCCCTCGGCTGCTGCAGCTGCCGACAGCACGGCGGCGTTGGCTACCTGGTCGACCGCTACGAGCACATTGTGGTCGCGGGCGAGTTTCGCTAGCACACGGATCTTCTCCGGGTGCGCCACGGTGTTGACGACAAAGAGATTGTCGAGCCCGGCCCACGCCAAGGCGACCGCCTCCCAAACCGTGGCCACCGACAGGCCGACGGCCCCAGCGCTTACCTGTCTTGTAGCCAGCTCGGCTGACTTGTGGACCTTGATATGGGGACGGATCTCGGCCGGCATTTCCTCGAGAGCGAGGGCCATACGGGCGATGTTGCGCTCCGCCGCTGCCAGGTCCACCAACATGGCGGGAGTGGGCACGTCTTCGATACGTCGGCCGATCATGTCGCCGTACATCTCTCGTATCAAACTGCGCCGGCGCTCGAGCGGGTTCGGTCTTTCGTGAGAACCGATCGTCATTTGCTCTCCAGTTTTGGGTTCTGTTGGGGATGGGGCGGTTCAGAGCTCGGCGTTGACGATGAAGCCGGCGTCTGCCAGCAAAGTGGCGCTCGTGACGTAGCTCGCGTCCTCGCTCAAGAGGAAGGCGATGACGCCGGCCATCTCTGAAGGGTCGCCGATGCGGTGAAGGGCGATCCTGTCGACGTAGTACTTCAAGATGTCTGGCTCGTCCATCATGGGAGCGCTCATGTTCGTGAAGACGGCTCCCGGCTCGACGCAGTTGACCCGTATCCCGTGCTCGCCCATCACGCTCCCGAGTGCCTTGGCGAGCATCGAAATGCCGGCCTTGGTGGCGCAGTAGGCGGTTTGGAAGGGTGAGCCGACGTGGGCCGAGATGGAGCTCACACATACGACGGCCCCGCCGTGGCCCTCAGCGATCATCTGTTTGCAGGTCTCGGTCGTGACGACCCAGGTGCCGCGCAGGTTGGTATTGCAGATGAGGTCAAACTGCTCGAGAGTCGTCTCGTTCCAAGGCACCAAGGGGTTGACAGCGGCGTTGGAGACGAGGTAGTCGATATGTCCTCCCCGTTGCGCGACCTCGTGGACCATGTCGATGATCTGCTGCGGCTCGCTCATGTCCGCGATCACCGGGAAGGCCTCGCCCCCAGCGTCTTTGATCTCGCGCAGCGTCGTGGACGGGTCACCGGTCGGCCGTTGGTTCACGGCGACCAGGGCACCCTCGGCTGCGAGACGGACGGCGGTCGCCTGCCCGATCCCGTTTGTGGCCCCGGTGACAAGGGCAACCTTGCCCTCGAATCGCTTCACGCCCGCTCCTTTCTTACGACGCTTTTCATGACACAACCTTGGCTGAATGTTTGCGGACGGCGTCGAGCATGAAGCGGGCGTTGTCCAACGGGGCGACGCCGTCGTAGATGGCGCTCCCGCTGACGACAAGGTCCGCCCCGAGGGTGGCGACGTGGTCGATGTTCGCTTTGGTGACGCCACCGTCGACCTCGAGGAGAATCTCGCGGTCGCCGATCATGGCCCGTGCTGCGGCGAGGCGCCTTTCGGTGCTGGGCAGAAACTTCTGGCCTCCCCAACCCGGGTTGATCGCGAGCAGGAAGACGAGCTCGAGCTCGTCCAAGAGCGGCTCAAGGACCTCGAGGGGAGTGCCAGGGTTGAGGGCGACGCCACGAATGACACCACTGCCGGCAAGCGACTGGAGCACCCGGTGGGGATGCCTAGTCGACTCGACGTGACAGGTGATGATGCTGGCGCCGGCGTCGACGAACGACTGCACCTTGGAGAGGGGATCGTCGATCATCAAGTGGCAGTCCTTGATGAAACTGTCGGGGATCGCCTTCACGATCGGGGGGCCGATAGTGAACTGGGGGCAGAACACGCCGTCCATGACGTCGACGTGCACCACGTTGGCGCCGGCCTGTTCGAGGACCGCCAGCTCGTCGCCGAGCCGCAAAAGGTCCGCCGTCAGCATCCCGACGCTGATCGTGGGTCCACCGTCCAGCAGCTGCCGGACGGTGGCCTTCACTGCTCGGCCCGGGAAAGCTCGAGGGCGAGCTGGTTGTAAGCCTCGAAGGCGTCCTCGGGCTTCATGGCCTCGTGGACGACCTTGCCGACCGCCTGGATCATGGCGACGGGGGAGGCCGACTGAAAAATGTTGCGCCCCATGTCGACACCCGCCGCGCCTTCTTGGATCGCGCGGTAGGCCATGGTGAGGGCGTCGAGCTCGGGGAGCTTCTTGCCGCCCGCCATGACGACCGGCACCGGGCAGCCGGCAGTTACGTGTTCGAAGCCCGTCTCGCAGTAATAGGTTTTGACGATCTGGGCCCCGAGCTCGGCACATATCCGTGTCGCGAGGCCGAGGTAGCGCTCGTCGCGCACGAGCTCTTTGCCGACCGCGGTCACACCGAGGACCGGGATCCCGACGCGGTAGCCGGCGTCGACGAGCTTGGTCAGGTTGGCGATCGACTGCGTCTCGAATTCGCCCCCGACGAAGACCTGGACGGCGACTGCGTGCACGTTCATACGCGCGGCGTCGTCGAGATCGACGGCGGTGTTCTCGTTGGAGAGCTCCTTCAATATGCTCGGGCCGCCGCTCGCGCGGATGACGACGCCGCCCCGATGTGTCGCGGGGATCGTCGAACGCAATATGCCACGCGTGCACATGAGCGCGTCCGCGTAGGGGGCCAGCGGCAGGATCGTCACGTCAACGCGCTCGAGTCCGGTGGTCGGGCCCTGGAAATAACCGTGGTCGATGGCCAGCATCACGGTATGAGCGGTGTCGGGGCGGAAGATCCGCGAAAGGCGGTTCTTCATGCCCCAGTCGTAGCTGGCTGAGCCCTTCAAGAAGAAGCCCTGGTCGGGCGCGGGTATGTGTTCAAAGAAGTTCTTGTCTGTCCTTGCGTCGGTCTCGGGCATGATGCCTCCTGTTCGCTTTCGGTCAGGTTCCGGCGGCGCGCCACAAAGGGCGCACGAGCCCGGACTCCGCGAGCTCCATAGAACCGCGGTAGATCTTGAGCCAGTCGTCGGCGAGTCCGCTGTAGGCGGCGCTCGTCTCTGGATCGGGCTCCACGGTCCGCTCGAAGGCGGCCACTGCGCCGGCTGCCTCGTCGGTGCTCTTCCACAGCCCTGCGCCCACACCAGCACAGATCGCCGCGCCGAGGGCGGTGGACTCCTTTACGACCGGGATGTGCACGGGCATTCCGAGGATGTCCGCGACGATCTGCGGCCAGAGGTGGCCCTTGGCGGCACCGCCGGTGAAGATCGCCTCTTCAGCCCTTAAGCCGCCCACCTCCTCGAGGATGCGCAGATGCGCGAGGGCTACGTATACGGCGGCCTCCTCGATGGAGCGGAAGCACTCGACACGACCGGCGCGTTGCGGGTTGGCGACGTCGAAGCCGATGAAGCCCGGCGTCGTGTGCACCCAGCGGCTGGCCTGCATCACATTGGAGAACAGGCCGATGACTCCGTGCGAGCCCGGCGCCAGGGCGGAGGCCTTGTCCTCGAGAATCGAGTAGACGTCCACGCCCTGTGCAGCCGCCTGGGCAAGCTCGAGCTCACAGAACGCGTCTCGGAACCATCGCATGACGAGGCCGCAGTAAAAGCCGATTCCCTCCATCATCCAAAGGCCCGCAGACACATGGCACAAGGTGCGCAGGCGCGCCAACGGGTCGATCAGGGCATGGTCGAAGAGCATCGTGGTCTGCCAGAAGCTGCCGCCGAGAACCGTCAGGCGGCCGGGGGTGTTGACGCCGATGCCGAGGAGGCCGAGCTGGGTGTCGGCACCGCCGACGACGACCGGGGTCCCCTCTTTGAGGCCGGTCTCCTCGGCCGCCTTCGCCGTCATCTTGCCGATCACGGTCCCCGACTCGGCGATGGGTGGGAAGATCTCGCGGGAAAGCCCGCAGATCGCAAGTACCCGGTCCGACCAGTCGCGCTTTGCCAGGTCGAATAGACCCGAGCTCGAGCCCAGGCTGGCGTCGGTGACGAACTCACCCGTGAGCCTCGTCAGCACCCAGTCGCCGAGCATGTTGACATGGGCGATCTGTGAGAACAGCTCCGGCTCCTTGTTGGCGATCCACAAGAACCGAGCCGGGGAGGTAATGGACACCCAGTCCCCGGCGATGTCGTAGATCTCCTGCGCCCCTCCGGAGACGACGAGCTCGGTGGCCTCTTCGACCCCGCGCGAGTCCGCGTTCGGGCAAGCCCAGATCTCCTGGCCCTTGGCGTCGTAGAGCACCATGCCTTCACGCATGCTCGTCGCGCTGACACCGCGGACCTGAGACGGGTGGATCTCGGCCGAGACGAGGGCATCGCCAATGCACTGGGTGATGAGCGACCAGTTCGCCGCCGTGTCGAACACCTGGGAACCAGGGGCACCCGGAGCCTCGCGGTGGCTGTACTCGCGCTGGCCCAGGCCGCACTGACGCCCGTCTTCTCCGAAAACAACCGCACGGGCACTTCCCGTGCCGACATCTATGGCGAGTAGGTAGCCGTCGCTCACAATTCCAGTGCCTCGGGGTTGACGAGGTGGCGGGGCGGCTTTCCTGCCGCGAAGCGGCGCAGCTCGTCCGCGATCATCTCGGCGCCTTGAAGAAGGGTCTCGTGGGTGGCACCGCCAACGTGCGGGGTCATGACGACATTGCTGTGCCGCAACAGCCGGTGCCGGCCGCCCTCGGTGCCCTGCCTGACGACGTCGAGGGCGGCCCCACCCAGATGACCGGACTCGAGGGCGGCGTC
>Ga0187867_10003330_pt1 | contig 12926 bp, 9 predicted proteins | sample June2016WEW_13_1_FD_132976 | JGI IMG/M metagenome (GOLD analysis project Ga0187867, IMG submission 132976) | Peatland microbial communities from SPRUCE experiment site at the Marcell Experimental Forest, Minnesota, USA - June2016WEW_13_10 | ecosystem: Environmental > Terrestrial > Soil >... | reverse complement strand
TTCTCAGCTACCGATCGCCATCTCCGCGCGCGACGCGCCTCTCCCACACCCTCTGAATGAACCATGACTGAATAGTCGGTCGCGCCCCCGAGGTTATGCCAGAGGGGAACTCAGGACGCTTACGTATCACTATCTTATAGGCCAACAGAAAGGCCAACATTTCTCTTCTGCTAGCCTCCCCAAAAACACACTTCTGAATTAATGCGTCATACGCGGCCACCAATTCCCATGCAACCAGGACAAGTTGCGCGGTGGGATAATGAATACTTGCGCTGCCGAACGGCCAGTGTTCTTGCGGCATTGAGCCCATGGTGAGTATTCATTTCACCAAGGTGACACCCAGACTCGTCGCAGGAATTCGCCGACATCCTCTTGGAGACTGCCGAGCATTACCACGCCGCCGATACGATACATCTGCTCATGGACAACTTGAGTACCCACTCCCGCAAAGCACTAGAATCCGGTCTTTGCCAGGTAGACCATGGCGTGCTGCACTTTGGCCGAGGGCACGAAGTTGGTCGAGCTGGAAAGAAAGACGACGTAATGGCCGTCCCCGCCGATCACCGGGTAGCCGCTGGGCAGATTTCCCGGCGCAAAGGTATTCGGCTGCGGGGTGGTCACCGCCAGCCGCACGGTACCCGGAACGCAGCCCGCCGGCGCCCCGGCGCAGGTGTCCCTTCCGTATATCTCCTGCCGTATGCCCGCCGGAAAAACGAGATTGGTGGCGATCGAGGTGAACACCACAAACCGGCCATCCGCGCTCATCGACTGTTGGTGGCTCGCAGCGTTGGCGATCGATCCATCGTTGCCCAGCGAAGCCAGAATGGTCGAAGGCTGGCAGCCGGCAGGCGCGCCCACGCACGTATCCCGCCAGTAGACATTTCCAGTTCCGTTTACATTCTGCGGCACCAGGTCCGTTGCGTCGTAGAGGGTAGAAAATGAGACATACCGCCCGTTGCCGCTGATCGAAGCAGCTGCGTCAATAGACAGATTACCGTTGTTCACAGTCCCATCGCTTGCCACGTCCTCCCGCGCTGTCGTCGGTGTGCAGGGCGTCGCCGCGCCCATGCAGGCATCCCGCACCCAGACCGACTCCGTGCTGGAGGTTGCTGGGGCGCTTGGGTTGGACATATTCGTCGAGTAGGTGGCGAAAGCCGCATAGCGCCCGTCCGAGGTGAGTTGCTGACCGAGGCTGTTCTCATTGCCCGGTAGCCCAGCCACGTTGAGAGAAACCGTAAAGGTGCTCGGCGTGCACCCCGACGGCGCGCCATTGCAGGTATCGCGTACCACGATCTGGTTTACGCCCGGCGCGCTGCCTGTGGAGTTGAAGGCTACATATCGTCCATCAGGCGTAATCGTCGGGTGAGCTCCGTCAAGTATCGTTCCATCGCTTGCAACGGAAGCCAGGACAGTTGCAGGAGTGCATCCGGACGCCACACCTGTGCACATGTCCCGCAGATAGACGCAATTCAGCGCTGGACCACAAATTCCGAACCGGGGAACGAAGTTGGTTGCTCCGGAATCGAAGGCGACAAAACGTCCGTCGGCGCTGACCGCAGAGAAGCGGCTCTGTCCATTTGGCGGCTGCCCGTCATCGGTAACCGACACCAACTGCGTCGAAGGCACGCAACCAGCACCTGCTCCAATACACGTATCCCGCAGGAATATTTGATAGATCCCATTTGCTGGACCCGAAGTCAAATTCGTCGCCGACGACTGGAATGCGATATACCTGCCCGTCTGGCTGATAGAGGCAGCCACCAGGCTGTCGCCGTTTGCAGCCGAGCCATCCGGGGCAATGCTGATCAGTTGAATCACCCCTGCTGTCGCCGCTGCCGGCGACAGTATGGGGAAGATGGCCGCGCTGGAGGCCAACCCACTGGACGTGTCCTTCACCGTAATCCGCGCAGACCCCGGCGTCGCCACTAGCGACGCCGCGATCTGCACATTCAGGAATTGGTTAGTAACGAAGGTTGTAGCTAGAGGACTTCCATTCCACTCCACCACGCACGTGCTGGTGAAGTTGTAGCCAACCACCTGCATCGGAAAGCCCGCGCTTCTGGCGATGGCATAATACGGAGACGTGCTGCCGATCGTTGGACTCACCTGAGGGGGCGGACTGGTCCCCTGGTTCAACCCGCTGCCGTAGCCGTAGCCCGCCGCCAAGACGCAAGCGAAGACCCAAAAAAGAATGAAAGCCCTCCTCATTTTCAGTTATGCCCTCCGGTCAGGGACGGTCCTGAAGCTATCGCCTGAAACGCCGGCGATGAGAAATTGGACGTGTTGAACCCGTAGGAGGTCGACAGCGGATAATTGGTCGCGGCTCCATTGACGGTCGCTGTTATGGTGATGGTGGATCCGGCAACCGTCGCGATAATTGGGGATGAGGGCGAGTTCATCTCCGCCTCCAGCGCTACCGCCAACGATGCGGCGGATTCATTGGGGGGGTAATACGCTGAATAGCTCATCCCGTTAACCCAAACGACTACTGCCCCGCCCTCCTGGACGTTCGCCATGCAGGGCCCATGCGGATTCCCGGGGCATTCGTTGACGGTGGTCGATTGCGGGCTCCCGATGATCGTGACCGTTCCGGTCCCAGGCGCCCCGGAGGTTGTCCCCTCATTCACGGTGAGAATCTGACCGGCGACGGTAATAGTCGCCGACTGATAGCCCCCGCCAGTGCTGGCGGCTGCGTTGTACTCGAAGCTACCGGGTCCCGTCCCGGTAGCGGGGCCGGTGATCGCCAGCCAACTGGGCGCGCTCGATACCGCCGACCAAACACAACCGGTCTGGGTGTTCACTGAGATGGTCCCGGTCCCCCCTGTACCAGGAATGGAAATCACAGGCCCTGGGGTCAAGGAATAAGAGCAAACCCCAGACAAAGTAATATTCACGTTGGTCGTTGACCAGGCGCTCCCGACAGTGATCACACCCTGAAGGGACATGTTCGTTTGGTCTGGCTGGACGCTAAAATTGACCGTGCCATTCCCTGTTCCGGTCTGGTTGTCAACACTTAGCCAGTATTGCTTGCTTGTAGCAGACCATTGGCAGCCGGGACTCGTAGTGACATTGAAGCTACCCGCCCCGCCGCTTGCCGGCAAAGTGATGCTGCTTGTGCTGGTCGTGTAGGTGCAGGTTGACGGTTGCTGCACTCCCCACTGACTGAGCACCCAATCCATGGCGGCGTGATCGTAGTTGCTCTTGGTGGCGCCGCCATGCGCATCGGCGCCGTAAATGTCAGCCTCCAGTCCGTTGGGCGACATGTTAGGATACACCTGGCTCGAAAACTGCACCAACCCGTCGGACCCTTCGCAATAGGCTTGCTGGAAATTGCATCCCATGAACGTGTCATAAACGCCGTCGATGGCATTCATCCACCCCATGAGCCCCGCATCGAAGTTGATTTGCTCGTCAAGGAGGTTAGTGTAAGCCTCAGGACAATTCAAGTCCTCCTCCGCGCAGAAATCCTCGATCAAAATGTCCGCAAGCATATTGGTTTCGGCGCCATCGTAAAGGAATTCAGTGTCGGCCGCGACCACTTCTTCACCGCAGTTGCTGTCCGGCCAGCATTGCGAGCCGAAGAACATCTCGAGCGGCTCCCGCGTGAAGAGCCAACGCTGCGGCGTGTAAGCAACGACCCCCGCCTGCCGGAAATTCTCCGGCTGTTGGGGATTGTTCAGTTCATCCAGGAACCCGCTGCCCGGAGTCCCGTCCCTGACGGCGCCGATAGTACTCTCGCCCCAAGACGCTGCAATGGTCCCAGCGCCGTTAGCACCCAGTGCGGCGGCAAAACAGCCGATGTTGTCAAAGTCGCTCCCGCAGCCCATCCACCCATACATAGCGTTGGATAGCGCTCCGACCGCGACACCCATCTCTACTGCACCGTTGATCGCAAGGTCCACGCCCTGGTTCGGCGTGTTCATGGTCACCACACCATAAACCGGGGTAGGCGTGTTCTGGAGGTTCTGCGCGGCTTTCCTGGCAACCAGCCCGCCCATGCTGTGGGCAACGAGTATGTAGTTCGATCCGCCGGCCTGACTCAGTTCTCCTTCCAGCGTGCCGGGCGTGCCCGGCGCGCCCGCCTGGTCGGTAATGTTAGAGCACCAATCTGTAGCAGAGACCACCTCCGTTCCAAAAATGAAGTCCTGGTTCAGCCAGGGGACCATGCGGACCCATGTGGAGGGGTCTGACATGAATCCATGCTGAAAGGCGATATTCTGGGAGCCCCCCAGCTGGTATTGTTGGTATTCCTGTCCAGGATTCCCAGGGCAGGATATCGCGAATTCTGGCGTTGGCGCGAACTGAGGTGCCGCGTTGTTGTTGCTCGGCGGGGGAGATTGCAGCGTCGCGGGCTGGGAGGCCCTGGCCGCATCCGCCGCGGCATTGTCGAATACGGCGAGATTTGAAAACTGGAGCCTGTGGGTTACCGAGCCGTTCGCCATGGAGGGCGCGATCTGCACTTGTTGGGGCACCCAGGTGGACCCGGACTGGGCGTAGGTCCAGACCACTTGAGGGCCCGGGCCGCTCGGCAAGCTGACAGTCGCGCTGCTGCCCTGCAAATTGAGAACGGCATTCCGCACAGCGGCGAAATGCCGAATGTCGCTGACCGCCAGTTGGCCGAGCAACGAGCCCCCTGTATTTGAGTTAACGAACGACGGCGGCAACAAGGCGCTCATGCCGGAGTTGGGCAGCACCTGTGGGATCGGCACATTGTTCGTGTCGAAGAGTGTGATCTGGCCTTGGGCGTATCGCACCACGCCCACCGGGCTGATCGAAGTTGTGTATGAACTGGCCGTGGTTGGATTCAGGTAGAGGTTTATCACCATGCCGCCATTCGTATCGTATCCGGCCTCTACGTGCATCGTACGAGCCAAAGGACTCACGTTGAAGACGGTCGACATTGTCTGTGTGCTAGGGTTATAGACCGCAGAGGGCAGAGTAACGGTTCCGGTGCTCTGCACACTGAGGTCGAATACCGCATGTGTGTCCTGCGGGTTGATACCCGAGTTTTGGGATAAGGTCTGGCTGAACGCAGCCGCCACAAAGGCAAATAAGCAAACGGTGAGGGCTATGCACCTGGGCAAACGGGGGCCGCGAGGCGCGCGGAGAGTGCAAAGACGCAGGGCTTTCATGTGACTTTCTCCTCGGCCCGCATTCTACTACTGCCCTTCCCGAACCCTCTAGGAGTGCTGTGGAAAAAACCGCAACCGAACCTCTGAGTGGCTGGCCGCGGCCAAGGCCATGCTCTTCGTACGATGAATCTTGGGAGCGCAAGTTGGCAAAGCTTCTCGACGGAGCGACGATCAAGTAGGAGGTGTTGGAGGAGGCGCGGCTGCTGGCCGTCCAAGGCATACGACTGGGGCTGGCGGCGGTGCTGATGGGGGAGCGTTGGCCGCATCGGAGGTTTGTGCTCGCAGCAAGGTGAGGCTGTGATCGCGTATTTCAGGAGAGCGATCACACTACAGCCTGTACGCGCCGGAGCAAAAATAGACCACGTGACGCCGCGTTAGCGGCGTGACGTGGCGGAGTAAAAGTGGACCACCCGCCAGATCGTCCGAGATCGGGCGCGGATGGTAGTAGACCGTGCTGCGGCTGATGCCCAGGATTTCGGCCTGTTGCTTGATGGGAAGATCGTGCTCGGGATCGATCATCGCCTTGCGCTCAGCAGTTCCGCCTTCCACCCCGCGAACGAAGACCTGTTCGCGGAAACCCGGTCTTGGTCAGCGCCCCTTCTAAAGAATCGTTCTCCAGCGCCAGGGCACCTATCTTGGCGTGTAAGGTCTTTACGTCTACCAACTCTTAAGCCGAAGTAGCCCTGGCTTCCCCGAAGACGCCCGCGGCGCCCTCCAGAGACTGGCTCTTCCACTGCGTAATCTGGTTGCCATGCACGTCAAACTGCTCGGCCAACTCGGCCAAAGTCTTCTCGCCCCGGATCGCCGCCAAAGCCACCTTGGCCTTGAACACCGCAGTGTGGTTCCTGCGTGGACGCCTGCTCATCGGTTCTCCTCTTCTCAGCCATCTTAGGCCGCCAAAGAACAGAACCTCCACTTAAACCCCTGTCCGAATTTGCTGAGCCGGCTCTATCGAACCCCGTTGTTCGCCACGCCATACTCCTTTCACTGCATAGTGTGGCACTCCAGCTGTCTCAGTTTTGGGGTTCACTCCAGCGATACCAATGCCTCTACTGCAGCCCGGCTACGACGCATAACTCCGCTTTGTTCTGCACTCATGCCTACACTTCAGCATGATTTCATAGTCGCCAACAAGGTGGTTTCCTCTGACGGATACACTCCATCTTCCAGCGATTCAACCTGGAATGGAAAAACCGCACCCTCCGCGTTTTTACACAAGCAGCTTGAAGACACCAAAAAAGGGAGCTCCCTGGCTGAAGACGACGCTGATTCAATGCGCCTGGGCAGCCTCACGAACCAAGGAAAGTTACCTCCAGGTACCGTACCTGCGCGTCCGCTCCAGACGGGGCCCCAAGAAGGCCATTGGAGCCGTCGCCGCTTCCACCCTCACCGCCGCCTATCACATGCTCAAGATTGGAACTCTCTATCAGGACCTCGGGGCAAGCCACGTCAACAACCGCGACAAAGGCAAGCAGGCACTACGCCTCGTTAACCGGCTCGAGAGTCTCGGATTCACCGTCCAGAAAACATCCATAGCTGCTTAGCGGAGAACGTGTTTCTTCCTAGGGCCTTTCCTTTCTCCCATCCTCTCTCACCCAATTGCCCCGCGATCCGATACCGAACGGAACTGACAGCCTTGGTTTTCGCCACGCTCTTGGGGCGTTATGCTGGTCAGGAATCCGCTCCCGGTCTGTGCTATATTTCTTAAGGGACGGTACGGATTATCAGCCCTCCAAAGCTGTGAGAAGAGATTCCCGCCGCACGGCTGATCCTGATTGTCTGGACGCGTAGCTCAACTGGCAGAGCATTCGGCTCTTAACCGACAGGTTGTAGGTTCGATTCCTACCGCGTCCACCATAACTTCAATAAAATGAGCACTTTACAAACCGCCCCAAAAGGCGGTTTTCTTTTTCTCGCGCGAATGGCTGTTTTGATGGCTGTTCCGCAAAAATATTTCTGAACTTGCAGGAAATTGCGTCGGCCAGTTCCCAAACGGTGCCCTGCCCTGGTTGTTTCGCATGAGACCGAGCGATGATCGAGGCCGCTGCCCATGACAGTGGACCTGCCGGGACCGTTCGGTGCAGGCAGCGGTTTTGGATTCTCTCCTTGTCGGCTTCATTCGGGTGGTATCTCCTCTCGTCGGATTCCACCGGGCGCAATAGGCCCTTGATTCACGCGATGGCCATATGTTCGCATCGCGTCAGGTGACTTCTCTGGCAGCCTTGGTTGGGGGGGCGGCAGGCTCCCAGGATCCAAAAATCCAGACCTCCGGGACCCGGCTGTCGTCGGGAAGTCATAATATTGTTGCATGGCCCAACGATTCACAATAGCATCGATCGCGTCCAACCTCGACGAATTCCGAAGGCTTCCTCCGCACGTTCAGGGACGCGCTCTGCTGAAGGCTTTAGCGGATCGATTTCCGCGCGACAAGTTCAATCGACAGAATCTCCTGTTGGAGCCCTATGGCGTATCCGATTCGGAGGGATTCGCACTTGGATTTCCAGAGAACGAGCGGCACGATGCTCTTAAGTTCCTGTTCGGCGCGCCCTGGCGTTTCATAGTCAATAACGGACACATTTTCGATACCGGACACGATTTTTACGAAATCACGCCGGAGGGTTGGGAAGAGGCCGCAGCGGACATCTCCACTGTTCTTTTAGATCGCACGATCATTGATGCTCTTCGGTTTCTGCATAAGGACTTACAGGGATACGAGCACTACTTCCGCGAAGGAAAGTACAAGGAGGCAGTGACCGCCGCATTCATGCGCGTGGAGAATCACCTGAACGAAATCCGCGATGCATCAGCATCACCGGGCGCGAAAGGCGTCTCAGGTGTCAATTTGCCTTACAAACTCTTTGACACCGGCGACCTTAAGTTCCCGTATGCGAACCTTGCCGCAGGGAATGCACAGAGCCGCGAGGGCTACGCGAAGCAGCTTAAGGGCCTACTGTCGAGTGGGGTGGGTTGGTTCCGAAATTCCTTCGATCACGAGCCGCATAATCTTCCTGACCCCGATGCGGCCGAGACACTCGAACTCTTGTTCGTGGCAAGTTATATGCTGCGGATGATCGATCTATCGGCTTGAAAAAGCCCCAACGCGGTTAGAATGGTGGCACCCGGCACTCTAGCTGAAATCCGCGGCAGTTTTTTGCATTGTATGCGAATGGCGGATTTCAGATGATCGATTATCGCGCGTCTTTAGGACTCGCGTAGCCCATTCACATGGGTTGGCTGCATTTTGACAATCTTTGAATCTAAAGACATAGGTATCAAACGCGAGGAATGATGGGATTCAAGACAATCGAATATCGAGGCCGCCCTCTCAAGATTCATAAGGCCCGTCTTGCGCCGGATTTTGGGAGTAAGACTGTCCTCGTCACCGACACCTGGGATTACATCGACCTTTGGCTCAAGCGTAAGAAGTTTTCACGGGCGCGATTTTTCTGGGATCAAGCGCACCAGTTCTTCTCTGCCACTAAACTCTTGCCGAAGGAATCTTCGCCCCTTACCGCATACTACTGTATGCTAAATGCCGTGAAGGCGCTCCTGGTCGTCAAGCAGATAAAACTAACAGATCTACACGGGGTTTCGGGTGGTTCAATTGGAAAGAAGTGCTCCATCTCGAACGAATATGTAGTCTTCAAGAGGAGCGGAGTGTTGTCTGATCTTTGCGCCCTGCTCGGCGAGTCCTATAACGAGGAGAAATATTCACTTCGCGACCTCTTATACAATCTGGTCTATATTCACCGGGCATTCAATCTATCCCTACCAAATCTCCCCGAGCTGTTTATTCCAATTACCAATCCACAAATTGTTCGTTCGATGACGACCGACAAATCTTGGTTCTGCGCAACGCTGGAAGGAAACTACGCTTCACAGCACTCCATAAATAAACTTGGAAGCAGCTTCGAACAGGACACGAGCGTGACAAATGCATTTGTTGTGCGACGAAAGAAGCGGTTTGCTTGGGTTCCCCAGAGAAAGAAACAGAGCCTAATCGATTATCAGAAGTATCACGCCAGTCTTCATGAGCGGCTGTCTTACATCTATAGTTCCGAGCGGTTATGGTACCTTAAGAGGGCGGGTGTCCAAAATGGGTTAATAAATCGTTCGAGCTTAACTATTGCGTTCGCCACAATGCACAGACTCAGCGAACTCTCACGCTACTCTCCGGAGCAGCTTGCGAAACACTTCCAGGGGCGCTACAACTGGCTTCTCTCCGAGTTTCTCGCGGTCGCCCCACTTCAGTTTCTCGACGCTATATCTTCTGAAATGACAGGTCACGAGTTTATGCCACCTGGGAGAGCCAATTAGCAACGAGTCTCAGGCTCTGATTTTGAGGCTAACTCTCCGACTGGCGGATGCTGCTGCCACCGAATTGACACTGTTCTTCGTAATTGTACACATTCACGTCACTGGCGATAGTGTTTCCCCCACTGGCCGTTGACGTGTCTGTGAGTACTCTTAGATAGACAATAGATCTTCTCCGGAGATGAGTCGTCCTGCGACATAAGCTACGACGGCTAGGAAATGCACTTTTATCTCTCTGACCCCGTGGATTGACTATCCAATGAAGAATTGTACGTTAACAGAATGTTTACCAAGATCAGATGGGATGCATCTTTGATCTCGTTTGATGGCCGCGAGACAGCCTAGCCTAGCGTCCTCTATCGACTGATTGCCTCCTTTTGAAGCGCGGAGCCTGCTTCGCGGGCAATTCGCAGGTTTCGCCTGGAGCATCATCGACGGCAACTTGGGCCGGAGATTGGCCTTCAATCGCTTTCGCGTAGAGGCGCTCTTCGCTGTCCGTGGATTCACGCTCGACCAGAAGGGGCTTTGAAGACGGCAGTTCTTCCGTTTCGGCATCGACAAGTTCCTCGATCTCTTCCGTCTTGCCAAGCAGTTCCTTGTCGATCTCTGCCAGACGCTGCTCGTACTCTTTGAGCTTCGTCTCATAGGGGCTTTGGTAGTCCAAGGCGGTGTGGAGGCGGGCCAGCGTTGCCTCGTTTCCCTGAATAGTGGCTTCCGTTTCGAGGATCTTCGACGGCAGGTCGCCGCCACGGCGCAGAACGGAAGTAAGCAGGGATTGGGCTGAAGGCAGCCCCAGGTGGGCTTCCGGGCGCGGCACATCGAACCATTCGCCGGCCAGGTTGTAGCGGACGGCCGTGATGTCCGTGATGGTGCCGAGTTCATCCTTGATGAGGGCGTCGCTGACGGCGAGGGGAATGTCGAGACCGTTCACTGTGAGCTGGGTGGTGCTGTCGAGGGTCTCCGTCCGTAGGTATTCGTTGGCGTCTTTGAGCTTGGAGAATTCGAGGCCGTTGAAGCGAACCTGGAGGCTGAGGAGTTTGCCTTCGTCGTCCCGGCGTTCGTGCGACTTGAAAGTCTCGCTGGCCTTCTTGAGTTGGGGCAGCCTGTCTTGGAGATGCGCAATCCGGTACTCGACGTTGAGCAGTTGCTGGCGATTGTTGTAGTGGTCCAGCCGGTTGGAACGGGCAAGCAAGGTCAGATTCTTGATCTCGTACTCCAGCTTGATCTTTTCGAGAGCAAGAGGGTTGCCGGTGGCCTGGGCCTTGGCCAGAGCAAATAGCTGAGGACTCAACCGTGTCTCGCCGGCGATGTCCTCGATCTTTCGACCCATGCGACCGCCAGATTTGAACTGTGACAGAAAGGTCTGCTTGCGCTCCAAGAGCTGGGCGCGTTGGAGATCGTGCGCTTTGGGAGACGCTACATCACGAGGCTCTGAGATCATCCGGTAGAACTCGACCTCGGAGAAGGTGTTGCCGGAGCGGCGCATTCGTCCGTGACGCTGCTCCAACTGGTCGGGCCGCTGGGGGAGATCGAGATCAATCAGCGCCTTGAGGCGCGTCTGAATGTTGACTCCGATGCCGCATTTTTCCGTGGTGCCGAGCAGGACGCGGACGCGGCCTGCGCGCATAGCCTGTTGAAGGCCGAAGAATTCCTTGCCCTTCTTGTAGTCGTGAACGATGGCAACCTGTTCTCTTGGCACTCCGGCGGCAATGAGTTTCTTCTTCATGTCCTCGAAGAGATTGAATTCGCCGCGCTGGTAGCGGTCGGCGAAAAGAATGACAGTCCCGCGTTCGGCTTCCGTGCGGCGCAAGACATCGAGCGTTGTGCGCACGGCGGTATTGGCTTTGCTGTCGGGATCGTCTGGGCAGGTTGGATCGTAAAGGCGCGCATCGAGCGAGATGGCGCAGGCGTCGGAGTCGAGTTTGAGCCAGTTGTCTTCCGTTGGATCAGGCCGCTCTGGATCGCTCATCGGAAGGCTCAGCAGTTCGCCGCGCTCGGCGATGCTCTGGAGCAATGGCTCCTGGGCTGGAGTTACTTTGACCAGCATGTCTTTGCGCACGGCTTTGGGCAGGGTGATGTAGCCAGCTTCCTCGGCCTCGTCCTGCATCATTACGTCGGCAAACTGGGACCAGATGGACTGGAGTTCGGGAACATTGACGTAGTTCGCCAGCGCGGTCTTCGGCTTGATGGTCACGCCGTCGGTGGCGTATTCCATGCGGGTGACAGGCTCGGCGAAGTTGGCCGCCCAGTCGTCGAAATTGTTGATGGAGCATTTATTGAGGATGTCGCGGGCCAGGTATCGCGTCATCACGAATTGTTCGCCAAGTGTGTTCGTGATCGGCGTGGCGGTGGTGAAGATTACGCCTGCGCCGTTGTGTGTCTCCTGCATGAACTCGATTTTGGCGAGGATGCGTTGCGCCCGTTGAGACTCGCGGGTGCTGATGCCGGCGATGTTTCCCATCTTCGTGACGATGGCCAGAGCCTTGTAAGCGTGGGCTTCATCAACGAAGAGACGATCTACGCCCAAGTCGTCGAAGTAAATGGTGTCGTCCTTCCGGCCCTGAGAAAGCTCTTTCAGCTTCTCCTTGTACTTCTGAATCTTGTTCTCGATCTGGCGCGTGGTCCGCTTCTCCGCTCTGGTCTTGGTGCGACTGCTTTCAGAGCCTTCGCGCAGCAGGTCTTTCATCTCTTGCATCTGAGCACTGACTGTCTTTGCTTCCCGCTCAGGCGAGATGGGCAGCATATCAAACTGCGAATGAGGAACGATGACGGCGTCCCATTCGTTGGTGGCGACACGGCTGAAGAGGCGCTTGCGGCTCAGTGGAGAATCGAAGTCGCGTTCGGTAACGGCCAGGACATTGGCGGAAGGATAGGCTTTCTTGAACTCCTCGCGCCATTGCTGAATCATGTTGTTCGGGACGACATAGAGGTTCTTGCGAGAGATTCCGATTCGGCGCGACTCCATGCCAGCAATAATCACGGAGAGGGATTTGCCGGAGCCGACGAAGTGGTCGAGGAGAGCGCGGCCTTCGACCATGACGCGCCAAGCCCCTCTCATCTGATATGGCCGCGGAACGATGGTGGGATTCAGACCTGGGAACGATAGGTGCCCGCCGTCGTAGATGCGGAGGCGGTTGGCGTTGAAGGTTTCGTTGTAGATGCGCTCGATTTGAGGCTGTATGTCGGCCTGCTTGTCGTCTTTGATCCATTCGGAAAAGGCATCTTTGATTTCGCGCAGCCGGGCGCGCGCCGCGATGGTTCGTACCGTGTCGATGACCGGCTTTCCATCGGCATTGTTCTCATAGAGCGTAGGCTCCTGAAGGTTGAGGCCATATTCGAGCAGCTTGTGCCCGGACATTTGTACGCGCCGGAGCAAAAATAGACCACGTGACGCCGCGTTAGCGGCGTGACGTGGCGGAGTAAAAGTGGACCACCCGCCAGATTGAAGTTTCACAGACAAGCAGGTTTTCTTTGGGGTGC
>Ga0187867_10003329_pt1 | contig 12927 bp, 7 predicted proteins | sample June2016WEW_13_1_FD_132976 | JGI IMG/M metagenome (GOLD analysis project Ga0187867, IMG submission 132976) | Peatland microbial communities from SPRUCE experiment site at the Marcell Experimental Forest, Minnesota, USA - June2016WEW_13_10 | ecosystem: Environmental > Terrestrial > Soil >... | reverse complement strand
CCGCCTTGGCTTGCAACAGCTGGACGAAAGCGCTTCGCAGGTTAAACATCAGACCGCGTTCCTGGTCCAGATAGGTGGATTCCGTGACGGCAGTGGATTCCTTGGCTTGGTCACGCCGTAACTCTCGCTTATGCTCCCGTTCGTGCAGGTAACTGACCGACCCGTAGGGGAAAGCGTTGGCGAACGGCCGGTAGACGTCCTGGCCCGTGGCGCTCGGGATTTTCGCAAAGGGATTGAGCTGGTCGATGGTTCCGGTGAGGTCCGGGTTCGGCCGAAGGTTAGCCGTGACTTCGGCCGCACGGGACTCGTCGATGTTGAGATGTGCTGCTTTCAAAGTTGGGTTTGCGGCCTCGAACTTGTCCTTGATCTGCTGCCAGCTAAAAGTCGTTTGGGCAAGAAGTACTGCCGGCAGGAATCCCGCAACGAGAATAGCCCCGGATGTGCGCCGCAGCGTCGATCTCGCGAGTTTTCCGCTGGCGGTCGTGAGCGAGTTTTTCATGGTGATAAAGAACACGGCGGCAGAGAGTGGGATAAGTCACCTGAAGCGTATTATTTCGTGGACCAGCCGCCCGATACCACCTATCTTGTGGTCAAACCGCCTGCTCTTTCGGCTGACCATTCGTCTGACCGAAAGATCATCGTCCGCAAAGGAGTTTTCGCTAGAACCCGCTGCACTTCCTGGCTACTATGTAGAACACTTGGTCGTATTCCGATTTGCCATAAGCCGTTCGACGACCAGCGGCTGCACTGGTCTCCGAAGACACTCAGCCATCCAACAGCCAGAGAGGAGGGTACGTGAGCGAGCAAAAAGACGAGCACCGAATCCGGCTGGTTCTGCTGGATAGTCGAACTCTCTTTCGGGCTAGCTTGAGTCGCCTATTAGCATCGCAGTGCGGCTTGGAGATCGTGGGCGAATGCGGTAGTGCGGCCGAGGCGCAGGAGATTCTCCGTGGCTCGCCGGTTGATGTCGTGTTGCTGGATCCCGCTCGCGCGACGGAAGGGGGCGCAGACGGGTTCCTTTCCGCGGCCCGTCGCAGCGGCTACCAGGGCAAGTTTCTGGTTGTCGCCGATGCCGCCGATGCCCGGAAATCGGCGATTGCCATAAGGCTTGGCGCTTCGGGCACTTTCTTGACCTCCGAGGCCCCCGATCGCCTCGTGCGGGCTATCACGCTCGTGGCAAATGGCGGGATCTGGCTCGATCCTGCGGTCATCCAGCTTCTGGCCGATCAGTCGGTTTATCGGCCCCTGCAAATGGAGGACTGGAAGTCCCGGTATCTCCTGTCGGATCGACAACAAAAAGTGCTCCTCGGAATTCTTGAGGGCCTTACAAACGGGAAGATTGCGGCCAACCTCGGCGTTTCGGAAAGCGCAGTCAAAGTTACGATGCAGCAGTTGTTCCTCAAAGCGGGCGTGCGGAAACGGAGCCGGCTCGTTCGGGCAGTGCTGGAAGGTTCGTTGGGAGAGCAAGCAGACCGCCGAGCGGTGCGAACATCACGTTGACCAGAAGCAGCGTCGCCCATTTCAAAGAGCGGAACATCGTATGAAATGATGAAGATCGGCGAAATAGTCAGCGGCACAGTAATGGACAGGCGCGCACTGGCGCGCTTTGCACTCCAGTGGCAGATACCGCATCACCCGGTCACCACTATCTTTCGGACGTGTGTCACTATCGTTCGGACATATCTTTAGGATAGCGGCACGCTCACTGGGTTGAACACCGCCGTTCACAGAGTCCGAAAGGTTCCTGGCGCGTTCCTCGGTCCCAATCGTGCAGCTTCTGTTGGTGCGCTCTGATGGAAATGGCCGGAATCAACTGTCAGACTGCCACTCGAAGCCTGTGCTCGCTGCGTCCCGCAGAGGACAATGCTATAAGAAGGAGGAGGCCGGTGTGTTTGCCATGGTTCACAGCCTATCCCAATGTTGAAAAGCCGCCACAAAGGTAGATCCGTTATTCTTCGCGCCTCCGCAGTGGCTGTAGCGCTGGCGGGCGTCCTGGCAAGCGCAACGCAGTTTACTTGGAAGAGCGTCAACATCCAGGGAATGGGCTATGCCACGGGGCTCGTGATTCACCCCAAAGCGCCGCACGATATCTACATTCGCACGGACGTCGGCGGTGCTTATCGGTTCGACCGCGGAGCCGGGCGGTGGCTGCCGCTCGCCGACCGCGCAGGCATGGGAGCGCCCGGCTTCGAGGCCATCGGCGTGGATCCCACCGATGCGAACACCATCTACGGTTCAGCCGGCGTTACCTCCGGTGGCAATACCTATGCGGAGGTCTTCGTGTCGCACTCGCGTGGCGCATACTGGGTGCCGACCAGCCTCGCCTCGGCACAACTCTACATCGGCGCCAACGACGCCTATCGCGGCACCACCGGCGAGAGAATCGCGGTCGATCCGAACATGCCCCAGCGCATCTTTCTCGGTACGCGGAAAAACGGTCTGTGGGTCAAGGACGGCGCCGCTCCGTGGCAAAACGTTCCAGCCATACCCCTTAGCCCGCCGGACAGCGCGGGGGTTTCCGTAGGCGTCACATTCCTGGTGTGCGACGCCCAGGCGCAACGCATCTACGCGGGCGTGTGGGGCCATGGCGTATGGGTCAGCGCGGACGATGGGAACACCTGGACGAATATCGGCACTCAGCCGAATCCCGCGCGCGCGGCGATCGCAAGCGACGGAACGCTGGTGGTGACGCTCGGCGGCGACGAGGGAGCGGTCACGGGCGCCGTCGAGCGCTACCGGGCTGGGGTTTGGAAGGACATCACGCCGTTCTCGCAAAGCGATGGCTATGCGGGCGTGACCTTCTCGCCCGGGAATCCGCGGGAGCTGGTGGTTTGCGCTAACCATACCCAGACGATCTACCGTTCCACCGATCAGGGCGACACATGGACCCTGCTCGCCATCGGCGGGGCGTCTAACCAGCCTGCTTACTACCGGGCATACGCGGCCGGCGTCAATACGGCGAAATCGGCGAGCTGGGGCAATGGCACGGTGACCATCGATCCGGTGCAACCGAAGCGCCTTCTCGAAACCAACGGCTACGGAGTGATCGCGACAGAAGACTACACGGCGGCGGAAACATCTTGGAACTGGTGGATGAACAACCTGGAGGAGCTGTGCGTGCAAGCCGTGAAGGCTCCTCCGCTGGTGACCGTGCCAGGGTCGAACACGCCAGGCGCCGACCTGATCAGCGTCTCGATGGATATGGTCGGCTTCCGCCACGCGAGCCGCGACGCCGTGCCCTCGGCGACGATCGCACAGTTCGACTGGGTGGCACAGGGCGATTCGATCGCCTACAGCGCGCAGCATCCCGAATACATGGCCTTCGTGGGCTGGGACGAAACGAATGCCGCGGTGGCCGAGACCGGGTTCAGTTCGGACAACGGGCAAACCTGGCAACCGTTCGGCAGCACGTCGCCGGGCGTGGCCGGCAATATCGCAATGTCGTCCACGGATCCGTACAACCTGGTGTGGGTACCCGTGAATGCGGCGCCGGTCTACTCGACCGACGGGGGGCAGTCGTGGAAGCTGTGCCAGTCGCTGCCGCCGTCCTGGCAGGTGAGCAACCAGTGGTGGGCGCCGTAGATTGTGGCCGCCGATGCGGTACAGGGTGGCACCTTCTATTACTACCAGCAGGGGAACGTCTATGCGAGCACCGACGGCGGAGACACGTGGACGCTCCTCAGCACGATCCCGGGTGTGCAGTACACCGTTGAGGTCACGCTGGTGCCGAATCCCACGAAGGCCGGCGACCTCTGGATCGCCCATAAGCACAACGGCAACCAGCCATCGCCGTTTCCCCTGTATCATTCGACCGATTTCGGCAAGACGTTTGCCGCGGTACCCGCGGTGACTGCCTGCAACTTCGTCGCGTTCGGAAAAGGAAATTCGCCGGACACTCCGTTCCTATACATTCACGGGCAGCCCGCGGGCTTCCCGGACGAAGCGATTTTCAAATCCGAAGACATGGGCGAGACGTGGACCCAGATCAGCGACCCCACCGAGCAGGACTTCGGGTCGATCACGGCGCTGGAAGGCGACATGCGGACGCAGGATCTCGTCTACGCGGGCACGGGCGGCCGCGGGATCTTGTACGGCTATGGCGCAGGGGCTGGGTTCATTGTTCCGTCGTTTGACGCCGCGGCCGTGACGAATAGCGCGGGCTATCAAGCGGGAATGGTGGCGCCCGGCGAGATCCTGACGTTCTGGGGCAGCGGCATCGGGCCGGCGAGCATCGCCACCGCGCAGCTCGATCAGGCCGGCTTCATCAGCGCCGCGATCGGCGGCACGCAGGTCTTCTTCGACGGCTTCCCCGCGCCCATGATCTACGCCTCGAGCGGGCAGACTAGCGCCATCGCTCCCTATGGACTTGCGGGACTCACAACTACCACGATGCAGGTCGCCGTGGATGGCGCGCTTTCGGCACCCGTCGCCCTGCCTGTGGTCTTGTCCGTGCCGGCGATCTTCACGAGCGACTCATCCGGCCAGGGTCAGGCGGTCGCGGTGAACAATGCGAACGACCAGTTGAATTCGCCGGCGAACCCCGTGAACAGGGGTGACTACATCATTTGCTATGTGACTGGCGACGGCGAGACCAACCCTGCGGGTCTCGACGGATGGCCGGTAAGCGGAACGCTGCCGTGGACCGCGCAGCCGGTGGGCGCGACGGTCGGCGGAGCGCCGGCGACGGTAGGTTACGCGGGCGGCGCACCCGGATTCGTCATGGGCCTCGCGCAATTCAACGTCCTGATACCCGACAGCGCTCCCACAGGGCTCGCAGTGCCATTGGTCGTTACGGTGGGTGGGGTTAGCTCGCCTATCGGCGTGACGATTGCGGTGCAGTAATCCGTTCGCGATCGTCGTCTCTCACGACCTGGAGCCGCGAACCTGAAGACCTGCGAGCCGGATGCGTACCTGGAAGTCGACATCTCGACTGGAACGAATTGGCCGAGCAGGCCGGCTCACTTCCCCGGGTTGATCCACCTTAGAGCAAAGGCGGGCTCGCCGCCCACTTTCGCCTAGCTACTCGATCACCGCTTGCGAAACCGCGTTGTCGAAGTCGTATTGCAGCGACCTGCCGGGCGTTTGCACGAACATGATTGCCACGATCTGCTCTTTGCGGTTCACTCACCAGTGCAGTCGAGTTGCGCCAGAACGAAAGAGCCTGGGCGAATCGAAATCTCATAGCGAAAACCGATTGACGCCCGGCACGAGTTCCCGACGCACTCCGCGCCACAGAAACTCGCCGGGAGTGCCCGGCGGCAGAGTGATGTCTGCGTCCATCCGCGCCCCCTGCTCCAGCCGCACCTCCACTCTTCCCTTAGGATGCGGCACTGAGCCGGAAGCGAACTTCAGCTTGTTCAGGTGGGGCCGCACCACGATCCGGCTGAAGCCGGGCGCGGCGGAGTCCACCCCCAGCAATGTCCTGAAGATCTCGATATTCGGACTAGCGCTCCACGCGTGGCAGTCGGAACGCGACGGGCGGTTCGGCCGGTCGATCGTCTCGGCAAATGTGGTCAGCCCGCGGTCTAGCATGTCGCGCCAGTCGCCCAGTTGATCCGGGTAGCGGTCGCCCTCGCCCACCTTGAGCAGCGCCAGGTTCATGTAGAACTTGAAAAACAGTGCCCCCTGCGCCAGTCCCGGCGCCGTCAGGGTGCGCAGCATCAGGTCGCGCGCCTGCGTTCCCGTAATCACGTCTGCCAGGACCGCCATGGTGTTGGTGTGTTGCGAGAATTGCCGCTGTGCTGGCGTATCGGCGTACAGTCCTCTGCCAGCATCCCAATAAAGCCGCTGCGCCGTCTGGCGAAGCTGATTCTCGCGCGCCTGATAAACTTCGGAGAGCCCGCTCAGCCCCACCGCGGTTTCTAACTCCGCTGCCCAGCGGTACGCAAGCAACAGCAGCAGATCGTAGGGCGCCGACGAGCCGTCGGCCTCCTGCGGTGACTCGCCCGAGGGCCACTCCGGCACCCAGTCGAAGTAGCGCCACCACGGCAGCGGGCCCAGCGAGCCGTCCTGTTTCTGGTACCCCTCGAAGAAGCTCAATACGGCGCGCACTCCGGGCAGCATGCGGCGGACGAAGGCAGGGTCGTCCACATACCACCAATAATCCCGCACCATCCCGATCCACCACAGCGAGAAGCCCGGTATATACTGCTCCAGCCGAGTCGGGTAGCGGCTCATCGTGCAGGCATCGCCTAGCCGCGAGTCGTTGATCTGGTCGATGGCATTGCGCATCAGGCGTGCATCGCCGGAATTGAATACTGAAATCAGACATTGCACGCGTGTGTCGCCCACGTATTGGAGCTGTTCGTAATACGGGCAGTCCATGTACGTTTCGTGGGCGCACAGGCGCGCTGTACGCCAGCCCACATCCAGAATCCGGTTGACTGCAGGAGAGCTGCAGTCGAACTGCGCACGCCTCTCGAACGGGTAGCCCACGTAGGTCGCTTGCAGATCGTCGATGGTGAGTGGCGAGTCCTTCGTCTCCACGTCCAGTTCCACGTAACGGTACGTGCGCCACCACAACGGGCGAAAAGTGCGGCGGCTTCCGCCGTCGGCAATGAACTGGTCCCGGGCGCCAATGAACTGTTTACCCTCGACCTCGTTGCGGTCCCCCTTTTCCCGGCCGCCGCTTCCAGGTGCGGCCGGCAGGTAGAGCGATTCCGCATACCCCAGGGTGACCACCGCGTCCTTCCCGCCACTCACCGTCAGTTCGGGATACGCCGTGGTGAGATAGGTCTGGTCCAGCAGCAGGGTCGCGTGCGTCCGGGCGGGGATCTCGAACGGTTCCGGCTGGGCGGGGAACATCACAGGCTGCGGAATTCCCGCGACCCGCCGGATTCCCTGCAATCGCTCCGGCCGCTCTTCCATTGCCGGAATGGGCCGTTCCACGAGCATCCAGCGCGTGTGGACATCACGGGCTTCGCGTCCCGCCGCAGGACTCACAACCACTGCCGGCTGCCAATGCGAGTCGTCAAACTCCCTGCTTTCCCAATTCCATGGGTACTGAGGGGCCGCCACCCGGTCGCCCGGCCCCGTCACGTAATAGCCGGTCACTTCGCGAGCCGGCACTGGCGAATAGGATTCGTCGCGCGCGCATTTCCAGTCTGTGCCCGTGTTCACCACGCTCTCTGCCGGGGTATCTCCATCCACCAGGAATCCGGTTTCGAAAGTCACCTGTGCCTCAGGAGCCAGTTCGCCGAAGTTCCACACGACCGCGGCAAACACGTTCTTGCCCGGCTCCAGGTAGGACGCTGCATCCAGCGTTTCATACCGCCAGTGAAACAGGTCGCCACGCGCCGGTCCGCAAGCTGCCCGGCGCCCGTTCACAAAGAGCTGATAGCGGTTGTCCGCGCTTAGGTGGACGACGAACCGCTCCGGTTTGGCCGGCAGTTCGAAGGCCCGGCGGAAATGATACACACCGTAATCAGTGGCCGGAGTGCCCGGGACGGCGATCCAACTCGCGCGCCACGAACGCCGGACCAAGTCCGGGCGGATAGGCGCGGCGCCGGCGCTCTCCCGCTGCGGTGCGCCGGCCAAGTGTGCGGACGCAGCCAGTGTGGCGGCACCCGTTTTCAGTAGAAAACTCCTGCGCGTAGGTCGGTACGGGCGATCGGATGGCGAGTTTGGCATGCGTTAGAAACGCTAGCGCGTCGCGAGTGGTCAAGTCAACAGTGCGTTCCCACTCTGAGACTCCCCCGGACGTCACCTTGGATGCCAGCACTTCTCGCGGCTAGAGCATAATAGGTTCACTTGTCCACGGCGCTCACGGAAATAAAAATGGGAAGTCGGCTAGGCTCCGCCGATTCCGCGGGCTGGCACCTGGACGTTAAAATTCGCGGGCCGCGAATGTGGCCGGGCCGCTGGACTCAGACGAGGTGTCGGCTTCCGCGGCTGGCGCTTCGCTGCCAAGAAACAGAAAAACAGTGTCCGATATTTCCAAATAACACCCGCGTCAACCGGGCGCCGCTCTTGGCTGGACAAGGCCCACTCGACGGTTTGGAGGATTGGCGTCAATTCGTCCAGTTGCTTGGCGTGAGCGCATTTCCTGGGCGCTGGCCAAGGCTGGGTGGGAGTTCTTGGGGTGACCGGCGCTTCACCGGATCTAGTGTCCGAAAGGAGTGCCGCGACTGCGATTCTTTAGAACTAGCTTGCCGAACCTACGCCTGAAGCCGCAATCGCTCGGATGTAGTTCATCAACTCACTTGCCATGTCTTGCCTCTCCAGCGCAATTTGCATTGACGCCTTAATAAAGCCGAGCTTGCTACCAGCGTCGAAACGCCGGCCCGAAAACTGAACACCGAACACCGGCCTAATCTGGGCGACCTGTTGGAGCGCATCGGAGAGCTGAATCTCTCCGTTCCTACCCGGCTTCAAATCGCGTAGGGCATTGAAAACCTCAGGATGCAGCACATAGCGACCTATAACAGCAAGCCTAGATGGCGCAAGTTCCAGGGTTGGTTTCTCAATCACGTCCCTAATTCGGAACACGCCAGCAGAATCAAAGCCCCCGGCCGCCTCGCCTCTGACAATGCCATACGAGGAAACATCTCCCAACGGCACCTCCATCAACGCGATGACGGATTCACTGGTCTTATGGTGAACTTCCAGTAGCTGAGCCAGGCAGGATGGCTGCGCTAGAATCACGTCATCCGCCAGCAACACGGCGCAAGCTTCGCCGCCAACCAGAGGTTCCGCTTGTAGCACAGCGTGACCCAGCCCCAGAGGTTCGAGTTGCCGAACGTAAGCAATCTTCAGTGGGTCCACGAACCTCCGAAGATCCTGAACCAAGTCGCTCCGCCCGTGGTCACGCAGACGCTGCTCCAATTCAAAACCTATATCAAAGTGATCCTCTATCGCCGACTTTCCTCTTCCCGTAACGACTACAACATTACTGATTCCGCTGCCATAAGCTTCCTCCACGGCATACTGTATCAGGGGCTTGTCCACCAAAGGAAGCATCTCCTTTGGTATCGCTTTCGTGGCCGGTAGAAACCTCGTGCCCATGCCCGCAGCGGGGAACACCGCCCTCATTGAATTATGGACGCCTACGGTTTCCATCATCGAGACTGACTCCTAGCTAATGCTGAAAGAGCGATCCTACATGGCAGCGGCCGCAACGGCATGTACCCGTATAGCCTGAGCAGCCCAATCCGCGACTGGAGAAAGGGCCGCCTCTTGCATGGCAAACTCAAGATGGCTCAATAGGAGGGCAAACGGCATTCTTCGGCTCTCATCAAAAAGGTCGTCCGCGGTGCGAGTGTATTCAAAGAGCGGTAAGTCCTTACCTAAAATGATTCAAGCGCCGTGCAAGTCATCGGGCAGTTTCCCATGATGGTACTGTTCCGAGAGGACGGCGTCGTCGACACGGAGCAAGAAAGCGTAGGGAGCGGAATCATAGTACCCGGCCTTCAGTTTCGGTTTCCAGTCAGTCGGCTTCCGCGAAGCTATTTCTCGAACCATGCCCTCCAAAACCGACTTCGCGGCAGTTGTTTCGCGGTGCAGAGTGGATGCTTGGTGAGAACCATTTATTTCGCTAAAATACTGCTGATGCTCGATGGTGACACCGTCGAATGAGTATTCCCGTAGTGCCCGAAACTTTGCCTGGTCACAATCGGGATCCAGAAATAGCACCTCAAGATCGACTTTGTCCTCTAACAACAAGCTGCTGACAACTTGATACAGTTTGGGATCGTTTCGATTGAAAAACGAATGAAGGGAGATGCCCTGAATGCTGACTTTTTGGCGCGCAGACGAGAGCAGGCAGAGCATTCGCATTAGGCCATCGTTTGGGCTAGTAAACACATTGACAACTCCGGCTTGGGCGATGCCCTTGTCGGCACCACGAGAGTACTCCCGCCAATATGCCTGCAGCCCAATTGTCGCTTTGTCCCAGATCCAGTTAAAGTGCATTTCCAACTCTTCATGTATGGACCGGACACCGCTTGAATCCTGCACGTTAAGAAACTTAAGTATAGGAAATGACTTATTGTCCACTCGAGAGGCCCAGAAATAATACTGCTGTACATAACAAACCGTATCCGTCCAACATAGAAACAGTCCGGGAGGCAGCCGGTAAAGCCGACATTCGAACGTCACACCAGGAGCCGCCTGAAGCCCCAACAATGCTTCGATGGCGGCATCAACATCGTGCTTAAGCCTGCCCGCAAAGCGGGAAGGCGCTCTCTCTTCGCCGCGAGAACGCAATTGAGCCCCGAAGCAAATCGGGTCGATGATTAGTATTCTGAGATCGAGCTGCGAATCCGGCCCCACTCCCTTCTCTATGTAATCCTGCATTGTACGCCAGGCTGCACCGAGAAACGGGTCGTTGCGCAGAAAAAAGTCATTCAGGGATATCCCGATCAACCGAACCTTGCGATTCGTTCTGAGCGTCAAGTCCCTGGCGATATCCGGAGCGGCGTCTTCTCTGCTGGCGTAGACATCCAGAACTCCACTTCGGTTGAGCGCTTCGAGAGACTTGATGCTCTTGTGGATAGAACTCAGAATACCGTCAAGTGCTTGTTTGGTGTGTTCATCGAGCTGATTGATCAGGTGCTGGGTCTCCTGCTTAACGTTCATAACAACGTTATGCCTGAGGCGGTCGAGCATCTTCTGCGTGTCGCTGTGCAATTAGAGGCGATCCAAAAGGTGTACAGCCATCGCGGCTGTTAGGGCCAGGAAGAACTCCTTGACAGCTTCAGGAACTGTGGGGATAAACCGGGCCACCAGATACAGTACGAGGGCTGTGATAAGAAGGGCGGCGGCGATCAGGGTTTGTTGGGCGCTTCGCAGGTCGAACCCCGGTCCATGCTCCCGGTTGTCCTCTGCGGAGTCGTGCGGCTAGGTTTGTTCGGACATCGGTTCACCTCTGTAACACGTAACATATAACACATCTGTCGCATGCCGGCCATTTAGACGTTCGCAGTAGAGCCCACGGTTGCCGCTACCTCCGTCGTCCACAACACGCGGAGCGCCATGCGTGCAGGCGCTCTAAGGCAACGATTCGCCGCCTGAGTTTCGGCCTTGCATGCAAGAATTGCCGAGTGCCGGCGGATTCGCGGATTCGGAACCTTCGGTTTCCGTGACCAAGGGCCCCAGGCACGGGAAAGGGGACGACACTGACGAGGACGATGCCTCTCAGGACTGCTTCCTGCGGTTACCCAAAATCCGCTGTCGAGAATTCGCAACTGCCTTACAGTCACGGTGCTCGGTATCGAGCCCTACCGGGGCGTGTGGGCGCAACGGCACAAGGGCTTCGGAGGCGCGGACCTGGCCAACCGAAGGATTCGGCCGAGTCGTCGGCTTCCGCGCGGCTGGCGCGCGCACCGCCGGCGTGTCGCTGAGGAAGACAGTGTCATTAGCGAATATCGCCCAGGCCCACAATAGCTTTCCCATGCTCTTCAAGCTCGGGCGCGGGCGGCCGGTTGCACGCGGAAGCGGCCTGGGGGAGAATCGAAACCGAAGATGACTTCACCTCAAGCCAGTTCATTCATTCTCAATCTGGATAGCCCCCAGGCGACACTCGAACGGGTAGGTGGCAAGGGTGCATCTCTTGCGCGCATGGTGGCGGCTGGCCTGCCCGTTCCGCCCGGCTTTCACATCACCACCGACGCCTATCGCCGCTTTGTGGATGAGAACCATCTCGGCGACGGGATTCTGTCCGCCGCGGCACAGGCACAAGTCAACGACCCCGTCACGCTCGACCGCGCGTCAGCGCAGATTCAATCGCTCTTCGCACAAGGCACGATACCTGGCGAGAGCGCCGAGATGATAAGACGGTGGTACGGCGAACTGGGCGCCGATATTCCCGTGGCGGTGCGTTCGTCGGCGACGGCGGAAGACTTGCCGGGAATGTCGTTCGCGGGCCAACTGGAGACATACCTCAACGTGCGCGGCGGCGATGACGTGATCGATGCGGTCAGACGGTGCTGGGCGTCGCTGTGGACGGGGCGCGCGATCGGCTACCGACAGCGACAGGGGACCCGGCCCGAAGACGTTAGCATGGCCGTGGTCGTGCAGCAGCTTGTTGCGGCCGAAGTCGCAGGCGTGGTTTTCACTGCGAATCCGGTGACGGGCGTCAGCATTAGAGGAATTGGCGCCAGCCCAGGGAGGGTGACTGGCCCAGCCTGTGTGATTCACGGTCCTGATGAGTTCGACCAGATGAAGCCAGGCGATATTCTCGTCGCCAACATCACAACGCCGGCATGGACACCGCTGTTCGCGATGGCGTCAGGCATCGTTACGGATGTGGGCGGCCCGCTGAGTTACAGCTCGATTGTGGCGCGTGAATACGGCGTGCCCGCCGTGCTGGGAACTGGCGTGGCCACCCACCGCATCCGCAGCGGGCAGCGCATCACGGTGGACGGCGACGGCGGTGTAGTGACGTTGAGTGGATGATACCCAGTCGCCTCAATGGTTGCGAACTGGCTGGCGGCCCGCATTGCGCTGAGCAAGCTACCGATAATGAACCATAACGCCCCGTCAGTCGGTCAGTCCAATAGTCACGCTGGCCTTGCGGCTCCGGGACCACCAAGGACGAATGCTATCGATATCGGATTGTTAGTTGGCCTATGTTTTAGCACGAAGAAACACGCCGAAGTAAACTGATGCCCGTCCGACTTCAGGGCCTTGAAAAGGATGGTCTTCGAGAAGTTCGTCCCTTGTTTGAGCGAGTTCTTCGATGGCTGCTGGTCATGCTACTTGCGGCGGCCAATTAAGACTGAGTTCACTTCTCTTCCTTCTGCGCCTTCCGGATGGCCTTCTGCGCGCCCGCCATTCCTTTCGTCATGATCACCGCCAATAGGTGAGTATGCTCAAGGGCGGTTAAGCCGCTGGGGTCCCTGACATCCGCATCCGCTCCCTTTTCAAGCAGGCGCTTGACGAGGTCAGCATTCTTGGATCCGGGAGCGGCTTCTGCAGCGAGCATGAGGG
>Ga0187867_10003321_pt1 | contig 12957 bp, 9 predicted proteins | sample June2016WEW_13_1_FD_132976 | JGI IMG/M metagenome (GOLD analysis project Ga0187867, IMG submission 132976) | Peatland microbial communities from SPRUCE experiment site at the Marcell Experimental Forest, Minnesota, USA - June2016WEW_13_10 | ecosystem: Environmental > Terrestrial > Soil >... | reverse complement strand
TTGCCGCTGCCGTCCTGCCCCCCCGCTACGAGCACCGTGCCATCATTAAGCAGGGTGGCCGTGTGATCCATGCGCGCAGTATTGAGGCCGATCGTCGTCGGCGTCCACCCGTTACCCGGATTAGTCGGATCGTAGATCTCACAGTCGGGAAGAGCGTGGCCGCTGGTGTCCTCCCCCCCGGCCACGAGCACCGTGCCGTCTTGAAGTAGGGTGGCCGTGTGCGAGAAACGCGCAGTGTTGAGGCTTGCCCCCGTAGTCCACACGTCGTAATTCGGATCGTAGATCTCACAGTCGGGACGAGCGTGGCCGCTGGTGTCCTCCCCCCCGGCCACGAGCACCGTGCCGTCTTGAAGCAGGGTGGCCGTGTGCGAGAAACGCGCAGTGTTGAGGCCTCCCGTCGCCGGCGTCGACATTTGCGTCCACAGTCCGGCATTCGGATCGTAGATCTCACAACTGGAAAAAGCATTGCGGCTGCCGTCCTGCCCCCCGGCCACGAGCACCTGGCCGTTGGCAAGCAGGGTGGCCGTGTGCGAGCAACGCGCAGTGGCGAGAGGTCCCGTCTGCGTCCACAGTCCGGTAGACGGATTGTAGATCTGACAGTCGTAAAGAACGTTGCCGTTGATGTCCAGCCCCCCTGCCACGAGCACCTGGCCGTAGGGAAGCAGGGTGGCCGTGTGACCTTGACGCCCAGGGTCGAGGCTTCCCGTTACCGTCCAGTCCTGAGCAATGGGCAGACTAGGCGCACGGGCGGGGAGGACATTGCCCAGGATGAGCGTCCCCATCACCACCAGAAGTCCTAAACCCTTCCATCCCTGAAACGTTCTTCTTCTACCGAAACAATTACCTGTGCGCATGGGTCCCTCGTCAACCGGTCATGGTAAGATTTGGCATACTTCGAGCTTTTGGTATATTTCGAGCTATACAGCCATAGGACCTTTCAGTTCTTGGCATCTTTAAGGTCCCTTTAACAGCGGCCGCAGGCGCGCCGGTTTGTTGGCGCAGACTCTGCCAAAGGCCGCATACATGTATGGCGAAGACGGCAGGGATGTGTTGATTGAGGTAACACGCGGAAACCGAGCGCGAGCTGGAACCATCAGGAATGTGGTCCATATCGTTCCACGCCTCTCAGATCGGGCATCAAGTTTCTTGCATAAATGCAGCTTGTCTCTGTGGGTTGCCCGGAATGGGCTACAGTACATTGCAGTGAAGTCTTAGGATTGTCAAGTGCCAAATACGCCAATACTATTTTTCATTCGATTCATTTCTGCCTGGAAGAAATCTCTTAAAGCAGGCGCAAAAAAGCCCAAAGCGATCTTTCCCTTGTAAAGCACTATGGTATACCAACATGCATTACTTGAGTCAACGCCACTGGACATCACCCCATATAGCTTAAATTCAATGACGAATATTAGTGAAGAGTATTTATCAACACTTATCCCATATCTGTTTGGTGCGCGTTCACCGCAGTTCTTCATGTCCCCGCGGGACACCCTAATACCAAGTTCAAGAGCGGGCGGGGATAAACCCCGCCCCTACGGCATTGTCGCGCGGTTCTTTTGTAGAGGAGGGCTTTATGCCCTCCCGAAGCACCCGATTTGAACGTAACTCAGTATAAACCATGAAAAGGCCCGTAGACCCGTAGCCTTTTCGTAGCAGTTATTCATGTCCCTTTGGGACACCCTGAAACCATGAAAAGTCGTAGCAACTTTTCGAGACAGAGGCGGGGCATAGTCCGGTCAAGGAGAGAACGGGGCATAGCCCGGTCAAGGAGAGAACGGGGCATAGTCCGGTCATTGAGAGAAAAGCTTTGTAAGACAGGATTTACAGGAAACGTTAGGAGCATTTCACCATGTTAATAGAAATGGCTATTTCTAAGTCCTGAGGATAAATGGTGAAATACTTCTATGTTCCTGTTGATCCAGTTGAATTTTGGTTTTCTCTGTGTCCTCTGTGTCTCCGTGGTGAACCCTTACCGTCTTTGCGGCGGCTCATACGACATAAGAAACCGGAAGCAGTATGAGACGGTATTTTTTATTAGACGTTTTTTGATTATCTGTTTGCTATGATGAGTGAAGCGGGAAGCAATGCCGTATGCGAATTCTTCGAGACCTATAAGTCCTGAAACGTTCCAGCCGGGGCCTTCATTCCTGCTCCCTGCTTCTCGCTCCTCGCTCCCAGTCAGTTAAGGGACACTGCAATCGTCACTTGGCCTTGCGCAGAATCTCCTGATGTTGGCAACCTGTTCGGGACTTCCAATGACGACTATTACCGATTGCGGCGTCAGGACTTCATCCGGGGATGGATTATACGTGAACTCGGGATCTTCGGGACGCTTCAAAGAAACCGCAATCAGGCCGGTCCTGCGCTGAATGTCGATTTCGCGAAGCGAATGCCCGATCCACGGCGACCCTTCGCCAATTGTAACTTCCTGGACGCGAATTGCGTCATCTCCTTTAAGCATCCGGTCGAGGAATGAAACGGCATGAGGGCGGATCATCTCGCTGGCCATACGCATGCCGCCGATGAAAGATGGATTTACAACATAATTAGCCCCGGCCCTGTAGAACTTGTCAGCCAGATTGTTTTCATGGCATCGCGCCACAATCTTGATTCCAGGGTTGATGTAGCGTGCCTGGACCGTTATCAGAAGGTTGTGACCGTCTTCTTCCAACACTGCCAGCACACCCGAGGCCCGCTCAATCCCGGCGCGGAGCAGCACCTCTTCTTCAGTTGCGTCGCCCTGGATGTAATGGTGGCCCTGGAATTGGTTGGCGATCCATTCCACGCGCTCGGGTTTTAGTTCGATACACACGCAGGACTGCTTTGAGGCAATCAGCTCTCGTAACACACTGACGGCGGTGTGGCCGCCCCCGCAGACAATAAAATGGTTTTTGAGCGCGGCAATGCTTTTTTCCATCTTACGCTCCCTCAATATTCGGGAAAATTTACGCTCGACAACAAACCCGGTGATCGTCGAGACTGCATAGAGAGCCACCCCCATTCCGGACCACATCAGAATCATGGCAAAAAGACGGCCGTTTGTACCAAAGTCCTCGAGTATCTCTCCATAACCGACGGTGGTAAGTGTAATACTCGTCATATAGGCGCAGTCGAAAAGGCTCCACTTGCCCCCGCCCAAAATGAAAAATCCCAGCGTGCCGGCTATGAACACAACCAGAAGCAGCAGTGCCGGGAAAACCAATTGGTGCAGGAATGCGCGATCCATGGCATGTTTTGATGCTGCGGACTGCAAACTCGGGGCCGTGGCCATGAACTCTTTCAGAACTCCTCTTTAAATTGACATCATGCCTACTGACGGCAGTTAGAGGTTACTGTTTTGGAAGTCACAAAATACATGTTTTACCGGATTCTTTTTTTCCAAAAATACGACTATCTTCATAGATGAGCAGCTATATAATCGTATGTTTCTCTCAGTGGAAAGCCAGGTCCCTCCGGCCTGGCTTTTTTCTTTCATCAAGCCTGGCTGCCCAGGAATTGAACAAAGATCTTCCTTGTCCTCGGGCCGTCGAACTCCAGGAGGAATATTCTCTCCCAGGCGCCGAGAACCAGCTTTCCCGAGTCGACAATTACCTGCACGCTTCCCCCGACCAGGATCGCTTTAATATGGGCTGCCGAATTGCCTTCGGTGTGTTTGTAGGCCCCCCGCCATGGAGCGATAGTGTCCAGGGTCCTTAAAACGTCATCCATCACATTCGGGTCGGCCCCTTCATTTATCGTAAGCCCTGCCGTGGTGTGCGGGGTGTAAATCAGGCAGATGCCGTTTTCGGCTGATTTTTCCCTTAATCGGGTGGCTACATGGTCAGTGAAGTCAACAGCGCATGAATGGGCAGAGGTTCTGATCTGTGAGATTTCCATATCGATCTTCCGGTTCAAGGCAGAATGATTCCCGATTCGGTTCGGCGCTCCCGCGCCGGCGTTTGCTCAGTCTCGGGGGCAGACAGAAAATCATCGTTCCAGTGGAAACTGATTGAATATCTTACCAATTGTGACACGGCGGGGTTTTTCCCCACAGGGGACCGGCCCGCGAGATTGAGGGCAATTATCCAAGCCCAGTGCGCCTTGTCTTCGGCGCCCGAGAGTTTGAAGGCCATTGCCTGCTCTTCGAAAAACCTCTCGTAGAGGAATCGCTTTGCTCCCACGCACAGGCTTTCAGCAGCATCATGAAGCACATCCAGACCTCGCTCGACCTGGATCTCCCGCGGGACCACGAGAAGAGGACTCTCAAGGGTTTTTATCTTCTCGTGATAGGGTGAAAGCTCCTCTTTGCCAAATCTAAGCCAGGAAAGGTCCATTGTTTCCAGTAATTTTTCTATTTCCAATTCGGAAAAATGTCGTTCGGGATATTCGATTTCGGGCATCAGGTCGTAGACATATGGTCTTCTGTCCGGCTCATGATACCTTTTAAGAAAATCGCGGGCCCTTTCCAGTTGGGCATACGATCCTTTGCCTGTCCAAAAATCGAGCATTTCAAAGAAGAGCCGCGCTGCGTGCCAGAGTGGAATTTCATGAGCTCTGCCCCCGATCGCGTGGACTGAGAGTTCCTGGAGATAATCCCTGTACAGTTTCTGAGTGCGGCTTTCGGCAACTCGCACGTTGAAAGTGGCAAAATCGTCTTCAAGAAACGCGGTTATGAGAACATAACCTCCCTGTAACGCCTCGGGAATAAAAGCGGAAACGATCCACATGGTCCCCTGGACCATGAACAGGTGAGCTGTAGCCTGTCTGTGCTCACTCTGGATCAGTACGACTTTTTCGGGAGCGGAGATTTTTTCGGCAGCATTGAAACCCTTTTGTGAAAACCGGTAGGCTGCCTGCCTCAGGTTCCTTTTATAAGGCGAGGCATCGATGGCTTCATGGAGGGCCTGAAAGGTGCGAAAGCCGGTTTGGCTCGGATTGCGGCTCAGACTGTCGATGAGCACGGCCCCCAGCAGTGGTCTTCCGGAAAGAGAGTTACGAAGCGAGTGAAGGTAGCCCTCGAAACTCTCACCTTCGGGGTCCTGGACAGCAAGGCGGTCAAGAATCATTTGCAGTTCTTGGGATTCTCCGCGAGTCAGCGAAAAGTGGTCTTTTCCTTTTTTAACTGTATTTTGCTTTCTGCTCATATTACTCCAGTATCCAATGAGACCTCGCGGAGCGTCGAGTTCTTTCCGCATTAAATGACGTTGCTTGCCTAAAATAGAAAAGCCCCGTGCACACGTAGGTAAGAGTGATTCTGGGGCTGTTTCATCGGAGTGAGAAAACTTTATCCTTCCTCTTCGGATTCCACCTCGCGCGGCTCAATAATCAGAGAGTCGGCTACAAGCTCCCAGAGGTACTTTACCTCGACATCCATGAAGTCGTACTCCTTCCTGAGGCTTTTCATGATCTGATCGCGGCAGTTATGGCAGGGCGCAATGAGCAGCTTGGCCCCGGTGTCCTTTATCTGCTTGGCTTTCACGCGGCCATAGAAGATTCTCTCCTCCACATAGGGCGCAGCCCACGCGCCGCCGCCCGCGCCGCAGCAGAAGTTGTTGGCTCGGTTGGGATACATTTCCACGAAGTTCTCGCAGCACTGCTGCGTAATCCACCTGGGTTCGTCGTAATATGCCTGGCCGAAAGTGCGTTCACTTTTTCGGCCGTAATTACACGGATCGTGGTAGGTGGTAAGCTGAGTGTGCACCGATTTATCTAACTTGATGCGCCCCTCTACGATGTATTTCTTCAAAAGATCGTGGACCGAGAGAAACTTGACGTTTTCGTTTTCAAACCATTTGCGCAGACTAAGCCTAGTCGCGAAGTATGCGTGCCCTCACTCGGGCAGGACAAGGTACTCGCATTCCAGTTCCTTGTAGTTCTTGACAATCCGCCCGGCGACCTCTTTCATCGATTCGTCGTCACCTGTGAAAAGGCCCCAGTTTACCCCTTCCCAGTTTTCGGAAGTAGTGGTCCATGACTCTTTGGCAGCGTAAAGAATTCGCCACCAGTACATCATGTCCTCAGGTTCTCCAAAAGGCTCCTTGGAATTGATGGTAAAGAGGTATTTTGCCCCTTTCTTATCAACAGGGACCTCGAAGCCGGGAAGCTCTTCGGCCAGTTCTGCGCCAAGATCTTCAAGCAAAAACAGGAAGTCTTCCTTGGGAATGCCAACATTGTTTCCCGTCTTGAGGCACATTGCCACGCCCTTGTGGAGGACGCCTGGGACCTTGTCCCTTGCCCTCTTGCCGCGGGCGGAACGAAGCATTGCCACCAGATCGATGCCCATGGGGCAGGCATGTTCGCAACGGCCGCAAAGGGTGCAGACCCAGGGAAATCTCGAATCGATCAGTTCCTGTTCCATCCCCAGCAGTACCATCCGCACAGCCTTGCGAACATCCAGACCGTCGACGCCCGTTACCGGGCACCCGCCTGCACACGTGCCGCAGGTGAGGCACAGATCTGCGTACTGGGTCGCAAGGTTGTATTTTTCACGCTTTGTAAGCACCAATGGATCCATTTTGTTCTTCTCCTAAGTGTGCTCCGTTCGAAGCCCGTTTCAATCCAAGCCCCTGCGCAGGGGGACCACTCTTCGAGTTGCACGGTGGAGTTCTGTGACAAATGCAGGGGATGGGGAACGAGGTCATAATTAGCCGTGACATGCCAACATAACTCGAATTGCGCGCGAATGCAACTGCTTCTTACATATTTAACATTCATATTTTCCCGATCGAAAACCAACAGTGACAGAGTCCGGCAGATTCTCCACATGAAAACATTTGAATCTCGAAAGGATGTTGAATTTTTGTGCAGTTGCGCCGTGGTTTTTCCGATTTCTTGTTTAAAATGCTTTGTTTACGGTGGGGAGGTGCGAAAGTGGCTGAAAAGGAAGTTGATCTTTGGGTAACGCGGCTCGTTAAGGAGAATATGCCCATTTTTGCCCGCACCGTTCAATGTGTTGCCGGAACGGCAAGCAGGGAGAACAGCTCGCTTTCAGAGCTGGCCTGGTCGATTCTCGAGGACCCGAGCCTCACCACCCAGGTTCTTAAATTGGCCAACAGCATGTATTACAATCCGTGCTCGAAGCGGATCAACACGGTGAGCCGGGCGGTGATGCGGCTGGGATTCAATATGGTAAAGGAGATATGTCTCACAATTGCATTGGTTGAGACTGTTCTTTCGAGTCTGCACAAAGAAAAGGTGGCTGTCGAGGTCGCCAGGGCATTCCACGCTGCCGTGCAGGCTAGAAAAATCGCCACCCTGCTCAATCTGTCCAATCCGGAGGAAGTATTTATAGCCGCGCTCCTCGGCCGTATCGGTCAAATAGCCTTCTGGTGTTTTTCCGGAGAGGTTGGGGACAGGCTCGGAAGTGCGATGTTGGATGCCGAGCGCGAGGACCAGGCCGAGATGGAGGTCCTGGGATTCAAACTTGAACGGCTGACCCTGAGACTTAGCCAGGAATGGAAATTGAGTGACCTTCTGGAATCCGCCTTACAAAATCGGAACGGGACCGACCCCCGGGTCCAGAGCGTAAGACTTGGATACGCTGTTGCGCAGGCATCGGAAAAAGGTTGGGATTGTCCTCCGATCAAAGAAATAATGAATGAGGCGCGTGGTCTCCTCCATCTTTCGGAGAAGGAGACGATCAAAACTCTTCATGAATCGGCCATGGCCGCCGTGGAGATCACGGAATCCTACGGAGCGAAAAATAGCAGCCGCCTGGTTCCGCTTCCCGTAGAGGCACTGTTGCCCCTACCTGTGCAGGCCGTGGAGATCAAACACGAATATCCGAAGCCCGATCCCAATATTCAACTGTGCAGCCTTCGCGACCTTTCCACCCTGGTGACTGCGGGCAAAGGAGACGTGAACATGGTGCTTTCGATTGTTCTGGAGGGCATCTATCGCGGAATAGGTATGGACAGGGTCATTTTTGCCCTGCTCACGCCGGACCGGCAGCACCTCAAGGGAAAGTACGGACTGGGACGGATGGATCAGGGCTATATCGAAAATTTCAGGATCGGCGCAGGTTTAGAGGTCATGAATATTTTCGGCTACGTGCTAAGAAATAGGAAGCCGATCTGGGTAACCGAAAAACCGGACCTTAGTATCAAACCGCTGCTGACGGAGGAATTGTCCAATCTAATCGGAGGCAGCCCGTTTTTTGCCATGCAGGTTGCCATCAAGGGAACGGCGATAGGAGTTATATGCGCGGACAGAAACCAGAGCGGCCGCAAACTGGACGAAGAAAGCTTTGAGAGCTTCGCCTTCTTTGGGCAGCAGGCGAACATGAGTCTGAGCTCGCTGGGCGGCGGCCAGCAAAATTAGAGTTCAAACTACTTCAGCAGGAGCGAATGCTTCCTGTCTCTGGATTCGCCTTCCGCACTCACCCGAACCGCCCTCAAGCCGCTCACGGGACATTCGTGCTCGCAGATACCACAGCCGGTGCACAGATAGGGATCTATCTGAGGGGTCTGGAGACGGACCTGGAGCAAGAATTTTTTCGAATCGCCGGTTTTAAGCTCTGGCGAAAATCGCGATTCCAGCATGATGGAGTTCTCCGAATTTGAAACGATTCGGGTCCTTGTAAAGATATCCCCGCTTTGAACCAGAACGAAGAAGTCGCCCGTATCGAACCGGTTCGGCTGAAGGACCGGCTTTGAGAGCAGAACAGAGGCGCCTGAGATTTTCGCGACATCCAGGTTGCCGTCCCGCACCGTAGCGAAGCTCTCTTTTACGAATATCGCTTTCGGGCTTACGGGGCAGTTTTCCTGGCAGACGATACATGGCTTGTCCATGGCCCAGGGCAGGCAACGGCTTCGGTCGACAAATGCAGTGCCGATGCGCATGAGGCCGGCTTTTTTGAAAACGCCTCGCCCAAGCTTTTCATCGAGTGAAATCGGTCGTATGGCGGCGGTTGGGCAGATATGGCTGCATGCCGTACAGTTCATCTGGCAGCCGCTCGACCCGGTGCGCATGTTCAGAACCGGGGTCCAGAGGCCCTCGATCCCAGCCCTCGTAATATCGGGTTGTATAACGTTGGTGGGGCAAACGCGCGCGCATTGCCCGCACCTGATGCAGCGGTCAAGGAACTCGGGTTCGGCCAGAGACCCCGGCGGTCGAATCAGGGCGGGATCGTAGTTTTGGCTGAGCTTTCCATCTATTCTCAGCATCGGTACGGCGGCTATTCCGCACACCGCCGCCACGATGAATCCCCGGCGGGACAGGTCGGGCGAGATGATCTCGCCTGAAGCGGATCGGAACGTGTTATAGCCGATGAGGTCTTCATTACAGGTGTAGAGGCAGTTCATGCAGAGCACGCACTCGGGAATTCGGATGTGTCCTGCCGGGTCGCATGCGCCTTCGCACCTGGAATCGCAAAGCCTGCATTGGCTGCATTCGGCGGTCTTCTTTGCCACCCGCCACAGAGCATATCTGCCCAGAATCCCGTAAAGGGCGCCCAAAGGGCATACGAACCGGCAATAAAAACGAGGTGTCGCCAGGTTGAGAATAAGGGCGCCAAAGAAGACCAAAGCGGTAAGCCACGGTCCTTCATAATGTCTCTGGGCTGCGGAAATCAGGTGAAAAGAAGAGTCTGCAAAAGGGAGCAGCAGGAAATTTACCGAGCGATACACAAGGGGAATTGGGTCGAGAAGTCCGGTGATGAGCGAGGCAGAAAAGGCCCCATCGAGCTTCAGGAAATAACCGGCCCCAACCCATAATACCGCCAGCCCGATGAATACCGTGATCGGCCGTCTGCTCACAGGGGTGGCTTTTTGCGAAACGGCAGCGGCAATTGCCAGAATGCAAAGGATACAGGCAATGCTAAGCGGGTCCAACGTTGAAGAATCTGCGATGTTTAACACGAATGCCCCGAGAGCCGGACAAAGCAGGACCAGAAGAACGTAATATTTTATCCTCTGTGCGCCCATATACCGGTTCGCGGCGATTTTTTCCCGTACTGAGCGTCCGCTCAAGCCGAGATAACCGATGAAATGATGCATGGTGCCGAACGGGCACAGCCATCCGCAGAAGAATCTTCCCAGAACGACAGTGAGCACGACTGTGGCTATGGCCCAGAGTAGTCCCGAGTACAGAGTGCGGGTCGTCAGAATCGTTCCCAGGGCGACAAGCGGATCGAGCTGGAGGAACCAATTTACCGGCCAGCCCCGCAATTGCCAAAAAGATTGCCCGAAGGTGCTCGCAATACAGAACCATATAAACAGGACAAAAAAGAAAATCTGGGTTATTCGCCTGACAGTTGTAATTCTCATCAGATTCTTACCCTGTGGATACGCGGAAAGGACTCAGGGCTTCAAAATCCGCAGTCCCCGCCCCTGCATGTTCGGCTTTGGCTATGTAGGGCAGATCCGCCGGCGTTTTCCCCAGCAGGGCCGCCCCGGCCGCATCGGCGGCAACCTGATCGGTGCTGACGATCATCGTGTTGGTCTGCTTGAGATCGGAAACCGAGCCTCCGGTCGGTCCATTGGAAATCATGGCGAAGGTTCCGTCCAGGATGACGAGGGTGGGCCTTATCATAAGCGCAAGGTCTTTTATGAACGTATGTATATCCTGATGGAAGATGTTTCGCCTGCCTCCGATGAACCCGTACCAGTTTTTCATAGACATCGTGGCGCCGCTCCTGCGATGGTCTTTAACCGGAGCAATCCCGAGGAGCTTTGTCACCCCGTGGAAAGCTCCGAAGAGAACGGGCCAATTGCGGATAAAATTTGAACCTGGCACTGTAATGTTGGCGAAAAGCGATTCCCTGGGCACAATCAGATCGGCTCCGGAACTTTGGGCTGCATCCCCTATGCCGCTAAGCGCAAAACAACTTTCCGGATTATTGATCGGATTGTCGGTGACGGCGACCGCCGCAGCGCCCGCCCTGAAGCACAGGCGCGTGACTTCGGCCAGAAGCTCCGGGTTCGTTGTGGCGCAAAGGGAAGGCGGGGTAGCGAAGGACCCGTTCACCTTTATCAGGACCCTGTCGCCCTTTTTTACGAAACATTCGATTCCGCCAAGCGCCTTGAGGGCGGCGTTGACAGTCTTTATTCTGTCATCGCCGGCTGCTATCGCTATTTTTTTGCCTGCCTCAGGGACCGAAAAGTCGGGCAGGGCGACTGAGGATTTCTCGACCGGCGCGCCGGGACCGACAGGGTCGTACAGGAAATAACCTATGGCGGCCGCAGTTCCCAGAGTTATCCCCGCCTTCGCGGAGCGGATGATAAAATCGCGCCTGTTCATTTCCGGTTGGGGCGGATGATCTTTGAATCTTTTACTCATCGCCCGGCCTCGTCCAGTTTGCGGTAAATCCGTGATGCGACATCCGTTGCGCTTTCCATGTTATCGACATCGTGAGTCCCGGCCAGAAACTCGCCCCTGTGCAGGACGACTTCATAGGCATTAAACACTTTGTATATTTTAGAATCGGGCGCGCCAGGGATTGCACCGGCTTCTTCCGCCCCGTTCTCAACGAGAAACCGGCCGTATGTGGCGGCAAGATCGGCCGCCTCTTCGGCGCTTTCACGCTTCGAGAGGAACGCGGTAACCTGGGCGGCCCCCATACTATAACTGGCCGTGTACACGCGGTCGAGCGCACTGAAGCCGAAAACGTCGCTCATGTGGAGCGATATGCTTGACTCGTCGAGGGATTCAGGCGGAAAAAGGGAAGCTTCCGTTTGCTGCCCGGTATATTTAGGCCCCGCTTCAACAAGGTTTTTGGCCAGTGAGGTCATCTCCTCGGCAAGGTCTTTGGATGCTGATATTATCTCGAAATAGTCAGGCCCATTTGTGAAAAAGAAGGCATCCTCCGTGGAGTATGCGGAAACGCCAAGGTCGACCGGCCTCGCGTCTTTTCTTTTCTGACTGCTGTAGACGGAGAACGCCTTTGTAGGGTCTCCCATTTCGTATATGAAGAGCTCGAGCCAGCTCTTCGGGTCCGCTTTGCTGGCAAAACGCCTTGTGCGAAGCTTTACGAAGCCGCTTGAAAGATAGAGATCCGCCTTCCCGTCAATTTTGTCGGATAAGGTTTCGGAGTCGAAAGTTTCCTCGGGGCCCATCGGAGTGAGGTTTTCGGGAAGGAAGGCAGGTACGGGCCCAGAACCGGGAGAGGGCAGGGAGTTCTTGCGGTAGGCGCCATTGCCCTCCTTCAGTAGAGTAACGCTATAGAAGTCCGGATCGAACAGCGACTGCGCAAAATAAACCCAAGCAGTTATTCCAGCCAGAAGCGCCAGTATGAAAATTCCGATGCAGGTCTCGGCAATGCCGGTGCGCCTCATCCTGTTTCTCCTGTTCAGCTCGATTTCAAAATCGCGGAATAATATCAACGCGGGTGGAATCCGGCAAGGTGTGGTTGGGAAAACCACGGTGAATTTCGTATCACGATGGCAGCGCCGCCTTCTCGTATGGAATTCGGAAGAATCGTTCTGGAAGATTCGGCAGGCGCCCTGCTCTCGAATCCCGAGGTCCAGTCGGTTTATCTCGGCGCAAAGTCCTGATGCGGACAATCATACCTGTATTCGTCCTGCTCCCCGGGAGCATCCGCTGATTTCAAAATCTCAGGCGGAATCCGTACTTTTGGACGAGAAGACCTGCGACCACAAAAACAAGTCCAGCTATTGTCGATCCCCGTATCGGCTCTCCCACGAAGAAATGTATGAGCATCAGGGAAATAAACGGAGAGGCGAAAATCAAGCCTGCGACCTTGGCCGTGTTTTCAGAACGCCTTAAAGCCAGGAGCCACATCACATAGGTTATGCTCATCTCGAATGTGCCGACATAGGCGGCCCCGAGGATTCCACGAAACTCGGGCATGCGTGCCGGATGGAAAAATAGATAATAGAGGACGGTCGGGGGCAGGCTGAAAGCAAAGCTCATAAAGAGGCACAGGACGGGTGACCTGGAGTCCTTGGTGCTGTAGATCCAGTAGAGCGCCCAGACCAAAGTGCTGCAAAGAGCCAACGCAACCCCTGTAGGCTCCGGAAT
>Ga0187867_10003308_pt1 | contig 12986 bp, 15 predicted proteins | sample June2016WEW_13_1_FD_132976 | JGI IMG/M metagenome (GOLD analysis project Ga0187867, IMG submission 132976) | Peatland microbial communities from SPRUCE experiment site at the Marcell Experimental Forest, Minnesota, USA - June2016WEW_13_10 | ecosystem: Environmental > Terrestrial > Soil >... | reverse complement strand
GGACAAGCAAAAGGCTTCGGAGGTAAAGCTGCGCAACATTGCCGATGCCCGAAAACATGGGGCCGAAGCCATGGTCTTCCTCTGCCCCATGTGTTTCCTGAATCTGCGGAAGCTCTGCCAGGAAAATGGGATAAAACCAATCTTCATCACAGAACTCTGCAATCAATCTTTGCAGGAATAACTTCGCTTTCATTGAATGGTCAGTTTAGCCCGGCAGAAATGTTCAAAATGAGTTTCACATCAAAAATACTCACCCGCTCAGCCATTCAACTGTCCTGCAAACAATCAGTTCATATATTTCAGCGGGATTTATTGCGTAAGATTTTGGCACATGAAATGAATGATCACCGCCTTCAATAACTTCCAATTCCCACGGCGCAATCAGCTTTGACAATACTTGTCTCAGGAGTTGCAGGTCACAAAGCTGATCCCTCGTTCCGGCAAAAAAGAGCATTGGGGTTGCGATCTTATAGAGATGACTGTCTCGTAGCCGGTCCTTCCTTCCGGGCGCATGAAGCGGATATCCAAGAAAGATCAGGCGTTCAACGGCAAGCATCCCTTCTGCCGCCAATTGCAATGCAATCCTTCCTCCCAAAGATTTTCCCGCTGCCACTATATGCTTTGGCCGGTATTCAGGATGTTCGGCGAGAAACCGATATGCGCCTTGCCATGCAAGATACAGCAGGTCCTGATTATCCGGACTCTTTTTTCCCATCTCCCGGTAAAGGAAATTGAAACGCAGGGCAAGATAGCCTGCATCGGCAAGGCCTTCAGCCAATGACGCGAGAAGAGAGTGATTCATGTCATTTCCGGCGCCGTGCGCAAGGATAACCCCGGTATCGATTTGGCCAGCATCAGGAATGGAAATAATCCCTGAGACTTTCTCACTCTCCGAAATGGGAATTGTAACAATCTCATCTCTCATCCGAAAAATCCCTTCTCGCCTGTAGTGACTCCCATGTTTTGTAGCGTGTCTATGGCATCAGTTTTATTCTAATATTGACCGGTGCAATCTCAAGTCTCCCCGGGAGTCTTCAATGGAGGCCTTCACTCCATCTCTGACTGCTATGCCCTTGCCTCCGGAGATCCAGTGCGGTATATCTTCCTTTACCCCACATGCCGCTGATTGAATTTACAAGGAGCAACGATGACGATTGAAGAGTATAGGAAGATTCTTTCCATGGCGATTCGAAACGAGATAGCTGCGCATGATTTCTACAAAAGTATTTGCGAAAAGGTCAAAGACAACAATTTAAGAAGCATATTCGCAGAGCTGGCCGAAGATGAGCTAAAACACAAGATTTTCCTGGAAGGTTTTTTAACGGGAGCCAAACCTTTCCATTTTGCCGATGTCACGGATTACGAGGTGGCCAAAACTGTCGAAAAACCAAAGCCCTCAATCGACATGAAACCTTATGATGCCATCGGCTTGGCCATGAAGGAAGAGGAAGAGGCTATGGAGATGTATCAGGCATTAGCCAATTCCAGCACCAGCCCGGATCAAAAGGAGATGTTTCTGGCTTTGGCCGGAATGGAGAGAAGTCACAAGGTCAAGTTAGAGGAATTGTACACCACAATGGCATATCCGGAAGTCTGGTAAGACAAAAGACATCCCGCGACCGCCCAACGCACACCATAGACCCTTCCGTGGATGCCTTCCGCGCTACGCGGCGGACATAGCACAGGGTTGTTTATAAGTCTATCATACGAGGGCTTACGGGTGTGCTCTTTTCACCGACTAAAACTACACGCTATCTCTCCATCGGTAATAAGGGTTGTCCTCGTCCGTTCACCTGGTAGTAGGCATATATCTTTCAAAGGTCATGCCTGATCTACTTTATCTAAGCGGTGCACTGAAAGATCTCTTATACCAAGTTGCGTTCAAGTTGATGTAGGATAGGGCCTTGTGTCCGTCCGCACTTCCAAGCGCCCACAAGGGGCTATACTACTTTCGTATGCTCGCTTCTAGCACGTTCTTGAACGCAACTTGGTATTAGCCGATCAGGAGCATTCTCCGGTGTCTTGACAGCCGGAAATAATTTAGCAGTTATACATGGTATAATACATGTTTATTGCATCAGGAAAGTATGCCCTATCATCTCTAGCCATAACCTCATATATCCAACGGTACTTATTTTCTTCTCTCAGCATCGGGTCTGCATAAATATACTGCCAGAGCATTGTCTCGATAATAACTGGACAAAGACTATGTACGCTTTTTGCCTGATGCACAACGTGATTTATGGTGTTGAGATCTCTGTGGGCCGATTCATCATCATAAGGTTTGCAACATGCTCGAGCCGTAAGATTCATTACATCCACTGAATTTACTATATCCATAAAATAAGACTGATAGATTTCCTCTTCTCCGTCCTTCACATGGCGATAGATCGGATTTTCCCCGAACATCAATTTTACCAGCCATCCGGCGCCGCAATGAGTATGAGGTTTTGCCGATAGTGCATTGAGTATGTGTCTAGCGGTCTGGAGCCAATAAAAACGATTTCTCGTCATGACACATCCTCCACTAACCGGATAGAAATGCTTGAATGCTGCCTACCTTTGATTTGCGCTCGCACTTTCTCGTCACGAAGGAGCGGCGTGAGCCAGACAATCCTGCTCAAGGCCAACTTGGTATCATTGGAAACCAGGTGGCTTATCGCCAGAGTGCCCGAAGACTTACCGATTAAGGTAATCGCATCGTAATGACGTTGAGCCAGGGCAATCCCCGAGGCTATCTCTACATCGGTGAACAGCCATTGTTTTTGTTCGTCAGGCGACAGCGCCTGGTAATCAGACCTTGGAAACCTTTTGGTTGCCGTAACCGACGATTTCCAGTGTCCTGAAAGAGTACATTTGAGTCTCCACCCGTCGCCAAGCGCTCAAGCCTGTGCAGTCCTCTGCCAGCTGCCTCCAAAGGCCTGTCTGAGCGTTTTCACATGTCCTCAAATCACTGCATTGGACAGTTCGTCTGACCGGAGAGGGATTCTACACCCTCCCCCTGATCCGTTCCAGTTTTTCCGGACTGGAATTGTTGCAGTATTTCCAGTTGGCATCGGTCTAATGTTCAGCCGCCCGCACGATAACCGGTGCAGGCTTCAACACCGGTTTGGGTATTCGCATCAATACCAGTGCACTGACTGCAGAAAAAACCCCTAACGCAGCCGCTCCGTAGAAGGTGAACCCCCAGCCCAACGACAGAATTATAAGAGAACCGAGCCATCCCCCAACAACCCCACCGACGCCTTTTGCACTGTAAAGGAAGCCGTAGTTTGTCGCCAGATATCTTGTTCCAAATCTGTCCGCCGTGATCGGGGGGAAGAAGGCGAAAATCGGCCCAAATGTGAACATGGCGATGAACGTCAACACCATGAACATAATGGGGTTGTGGCCCAGAACGGGCAGAAGCGAAACCGCTGCAGCGCAAATCAGGAAATCTATGAACATGGACCTTTCGCGCCCCAGCTTGTCGGATATGACCCCCCACACTACACGCCCCAACCCGTTAGCTATGCTGTTGAGCGTGATAGCCAGGATCACGATGTTTGAAGCCAATCCATATTCCTTGGCAAAAGGCTTGATCTGAGCGGTCACCAACAGGTATCCTGAAGCCATCCCGACAAATGTTAGATATAGCAGGTAGAACTGTGGTTTCTTAAGCATTTCCAGGGGAGAAAAACTTTTCCCCTCACTTGCCGCTATACTCGCCGTGCCCCCAGCCTGGGTTTGAGCGGAGGTCGGGAAGCGGAGAATCTGAGCGACAACAAGCAGGACCAGACCAAAACCTATTCCGGTGCACATGAAGGCTGTCGTATAGCCGTAATTCGAAAGCAGATACCCAATCAACGGGATGAGCGGCGCCGCTCCCGACCCAAACCCGGCAGCCATTACGCCTGACGCCAACCCCCTTCGTTGTGGAAACCACCTGAGGGCTGTGGCGATGCCGCCGGTGTAGACGAAACTTGCTCCTATCCCAGCGAGACTATAGAAGAAATATAGGCCCGCTATTGATTTCACCAACCCCAGCGCCGACCAGCCAAAGCCGATACAAAGAGCGGCGAGAGAAAAGAAAAGCCTTGTGCCGAACTTGTCCAAAAGATACCCGGTTAAGGGCGCCGCATAGGTCATTACGCAAATAAAAAGGGTGAAGGCCAATTGCACTACCGGCAGAGACCATTTGAAAGTCTCGGTTAGAGGCGGAACAAACAGCGTCCAGGCATATTGGCAGCTCGATATCATCATCATTCCGAATAGCCCGGCCACCAATTGGACCCAAGGATTCCCAAGCCAGGGCGAAGCAGTCTTTTGATTCGCTTCCTGAGTGCTCATCTTATCCCCCTTGCAGCCCTACAGGGCGGTGCAGGGTCGTTAAGACCCTGCACACATTTCTTCAGGACAATCGGATGCCGATATTGTTCAGGCCCTGACGGGAGCAGCCTCAATCGGTTTTGCGGTTGCTTTAACACTTGAGATCTTCTCATCCACAAAAGCCTGCATCCTGGCGATATGCTCCGGTTTTAAGTGCCTGAAACGCTGCTGGAGTTTCATATACTCGCCCACCGGCTTGTATTTTTTGGGAATATGGGTGTATTTGTATTCACCTCCCTCCCATTCATAGAGGGACCACATCCCGGTCTCCACCGCCAGCTTGCCCATTTCCATGGTCAGCTTCTCATCAAACCCCCACCCCTTTGGACAGGGCGCGAGCATGTGGAGGAAGGTCGGGCCGGGCTGGCTGAGGGCTTTACCCACCTTGTTCATCAATTCCAGTGGATAGCCCACAGTCGTGGTGGCCACGTACTTGACCAACGGATGTCCGCCAATGACGAGTTGAGGCGGGTTTTTCGGGAACAATACCTTGCCTTCGGGAATCTCTTTTCCGGGAGGTGTGAAGGTGGTATTGGCGCCGTAGGGCGTCGTGGGTGAGGTCTGAATTCCCGTATTGGCATAAGATTCGTTGTCATAACATATAAAGAGCACCTTGTGCCCCCGGTACAGCATGGCGGACATCGCCTGGAGGCCAATGTCCACGGAACCGCCGTCACCTGCCATAACTATGATGTTAGGGAATCTGTCTCCATCATATTTTCCTTTGCGCATCAAAATCTTAGTGGCGGCTTCCACGCCGGAACCCACCGCCCCTCCGTTGGTGATCTGGGCGTGAATCCAGGACACGGCATAAGGGGTGCAAAGATAGCTCGAGTTTGCTACATACATGCAACCGGTGGGACCGATGAATATCGTATCTTTGCCTGCGGCCTTGGCAACCAGCCTGTAATTCAGGGCCGGGCCACAGCCGGCGCAGGTACGGTGGCCGGGGAGGTACATCTCCTCCCTGGGAGCGTCCTTGAAGGACTTGATCGGTTCAAAGGTCTGGAACTTATAATCGAATGCTTTCATTAACTGTCCTCCATGAGTTGGATGGATAAATCTATTCGTCGAATCCTATCCAGCGGACGTACCTGTCGACCCGCTGCTCTTTCACCATCTTCAACAGTACGCCGGCCATATATTTGAAATCATCCGGATAGATTGTTTCTCCGCCGAGACCGGCCATGAACGAGGTCACAAGCGGCCTTTCGTCCAGATCATACAGAGATGCTCGCAACTCATGGATCAGGTTCCCACCTCTCATTGCTCCGCCATAGGAGGTGCTTGTTTCGATCGACCCCACGGCTTTCACGTGGCCCAATGCCTCCGCAATCTGGTGCGTGGGCCAGGGGCGGATCCAGCGCAGGCGTGCCATGCCCGCCTTCACCCCGCCTGCACGGAGCATATCGACCGTTTTCCTGCAGGTATTGGCGTGAGCTCCCTGGATGAAGAATGCTATATCGGCATCCTCGAGTTTGTACTTCTCGAGGAACGGATCGTAGTCACGACCAAAGATGCGGTTGAAATCAGCGGTCGCCTGCTCAATCACCTTCGGAACGTCCAGGAAAGTTTGAGCCCTTTGTGCATCCATGGGGGCGCCCTGATCGGGTCTTATCTGGGGACCATGCGACACGGGGCAACTGACGCTCAAAGGATGAGGCCCTTTGTACGGAGGCAGGAACTCTTTTACCTGCGCCGTTTCGCCGAGTAATACCTTGTCTGGAATGTGAGAAATGAAATAACCGTCCTGGGCTACGATCTGTGGCAGCATGATGCGGGGATCTTCCCCAATGCGGTATGCCATAAGAGTGTTGTCATACACTTCCTGGGGGCTGCAAGCCCAGCCGATCAGCCAACCCTGATCACGAACTGACATTGCGTCCGTATGCTCAGACCCGAAATCTCCCGGCGGGTCCAGCGTCCGGTCTGCAATCGCCATGTGAACGGGGTACCTGCCGCCTGCCATCGGGCTGTACAGTTCAAAAGCATAGGTCACACCGACTCCGGCGCTCCCGGTATAGGCGCGCGCGCCGGCGGCGGAAGCGCCCAGCACTACCGACAACTGCGCATGCTCTCCTTCACCGTGTACGAATTCCGCATCCAACTCACCGTTGGCGACCATTTTGGCAAGCTCCATCATGATCGCGGTATAGGGCCTAATTGGAAAGGAGCAGATCACTTCGACTTCTGCAGCTTTTGCGGCCTGTGCTGCCGCTGAACATCCGGTTAACATTCTCTCCTGAACCATCTTATTTTCTCCTCCCTTTTAGAAGGGTTTCTCCAAGCGATGTACTCCGTCCGGGAAATCAAGCTCGGCGACAGGGGACAGGGCTTCCACCGGGCATTGATGGATGCAGATCTGGCAGCCTTTGCAGAACTTCCAGTTCCAAACCATCTCATCATTTTTCTCGTCATAAGCCCAACAGGAATCAGGACAGGCGATGTAGCAGGTCAGGCAGCGCGTACACGTCTCATTATCAATCACGGGCCGGACAATCCGCCAGTTGGAGGTGACGAAAAGGTCCTGCTGGACTACGGGCGCAGGGGTTACAGCACCGAATGGCACCCCTCTCTCGGTAGGCACGTTTATGGTTCCATATTCAGGAAGCTTTTGCGACATATGATTTCTCCTATCAATTTTCAGATCCAAACACTCCGACCTTTCATCCACCCCACGAATACTCGACCCGGCTCTTGCGAAACTTCTGCAACTTCACTTCGTTGTAGCCCTTTTCCATACCCGCCACGTCTGTGACGATTTTGGCGAGGTTCTCCTTCTTGATCATGCCGCTAACCCGGGCCATGGCCCCGGCTATGGGAGCTGCAATTCCGGCGCCCAGCCCGGCGACATCGACACCACCCTCCGACCCGGAAAAATCAACGGTCTTGATTCCCGATATGCCCTCGGCATCCACTGTTGCTATGGCGCCGAGTACATCCGCATTGGGAATAAACTGGAGCATGTAGTCGATGGTACGGTTGGTATTGATGATCAGCAGCCCTCCCTCGAGCATTCCCCTCAAGATATTGATGCCTTTCACGATGGTGGGCTCTGCAACGATGACCACATCCGGATGGTCGTTCGTGTAAACATACTTGTGCTCGATCTCTTCGTCGCTGATCCTGACATACTTTCGAGTTGTTACCAGCACACGGTCGGGCAGGTCTTCATAGTTGTCGAAAGCCTGCACGAACTTCCCATCCATCTTCGCGGCATTGCCGATTGCGTTCGCGATGTCGCGCCCTTCCTTGTCCATCGTCACGCCACGTGTCCAAATCGTTATTTCGTTAATCTTGGCCATAGATACCTCCGGATCGTGTTGTTGGCGAAAATGAGCTCTTGGAGCACACTCCAAAAGAGTTATTTTTCAAAGCCATCACTACACTTCCCACCTCCCTTCTTTTTCTTGCGGAAAAGACTCTCTACTTCGCTTAAATGATTCAGCATAGACTCGCGAGCCCCCGTGCAATCCTCTCTCACGACTGCCGCGAAAATGTTCTCATGCCCCTGGAGCGATCTAACAGCTCGCGAGGCGTCATCGAGCCACAGTGCACGCGAGTCAGCCACAAGCTCCACAAGGGCATGAAGGAGACGGCTCAAAACACGGTTTCGTGCTATGCGAGCAAGCGTTAGATGGAAACGAGTATCTGTTTCGGCGGTATACTTTCCGGCAGCAACCTCTACTCTCTGCCTTCTTAGAATCTCCTCCAGTTCCTTGATGTCCTCAGAGCTTGCATATCCCGCAGCAAGTTGCGCAATGGAGGGCTCAATGATCTTACGGATGTGAAAGATGTCGAACAGATCGTCCTTCTGCGTCAAAAGGCTTGCAGCAAGCGGCGCTATGCCGGCTTCTTCACCTGAGACGAGCACATACGTGCCGTTACCGTGTTTGCTCTTGACCAGTCCCATGGATTCCAGGGAACGAATAGCCTCTCGAACTGTGGCGCGGGATACCTGGAACGTCTCGGTGAGTTCCCTTTCTGCCGGGAGCTGATCACCTTTTTTTAGCCTGCCATTCGTGATCAGATTGGCAATCTGCTTGACGACATCCGCAGATGCCCTGGTTTTCCTGACCGCTTTCAGCATGTCTCTTTCCCCCTCTTGACACGCAATTCACTTATTGCAGTCTTAAAATGGGTGGCGGAGATTGAAAGGCTCCCCTGAATCGCTTTCTCGGGTCGGCCTATTTTTTCGGCGATAGCAAGCATTGTGGCTCTCTTGCAAATGTAAGCAATGTCCGAGCCGACCATCCCTTCAGTTTCTCCGGCCAATTCAGCCAAGTCCGTATCAGGATGAACAGGTTTTTCACTTGTATGCACCTTGAAGATCTCCATGCGCTCATCTTCGCCGGGAACCCGAAAAGCAAGCACAAAATCGAGCCGACCCGCACGAATCAAGGCAGGGTCCAACAGGTCTTCACGATTGGTGGCTCCCAGCACAATGACCTCGGAGAGATCGCTCAATTTGTCGAGTTCGCTAAAAAACTGGGTCGCCACGCGCTCCATTGCGCCCACATCGTTCCCTGCGCCGCGTGTAGTGACCAACGCGTCGATCTCATCGAAAAACAGGATGCATGGGGCGGATTGCTTAGCCTTTTTGAAGATTTGGTGAATCGCTTTTTCTGATTCGCCGAGCCATTTCGAGAAGAGGATCGGGCCGCTGATCTGAATGAAATTCAATCCCGTTTCACCGGCAAGCGCCTTTGCCGTGAGTGTTTTACCCGTACCGGAAGGTCCTGTAAAAAGGATTCCTCTGGGAGGTGATATCTTGCCCTCATCGAACATCTCCGGATATCTGCTCGGCCAATCGACTATGGAAATGAGAGTCTCTTTTACTTCCGCAAGCCCGCCAATGTGGCACCACTTGACCGAAGGCCTTTCAGTCAGGAACTCGCGGGTTGCAGATGGTTCTATCTCCCGCAGCGCTGTCAAGAAATCTTCCGGAGTGATCTTAAGCTCATCACGCCCGGGGAGGATGGGAGCCCGGTTACCTTCTCCAATCATGCTGAGATAGCGCCGCAGGGCGACCATGCCCGCCTCTTTGCAGAGTGCCTGCAAATCGGCGCCAACAAAACCATGCGTGATCCGGGCAAGCCTTTCCAGATTAACATCGCCTGCGACCGGCATACGCCTGCTGTGAATTTTCAATATGGCAAGGCGGCCCTCCGCGTTGGGAACAGGGATACCGATTTCTCTATCAAAGCGTCCCGGGCGGCGTAAGGCCGGATCGATCATCTCCGGAATGTTGGTCGCCCCTATCACGGTCACGTCACCCCTCGAGACAATTCCATCCATGAGCGCGAGCAGTTGGGCCACCACTCTTTTTTCCACATCGCCCAGAACGTCTGCCCGCTTCGGAGCGATGGCGTCGATTTCATCGATGAAAATGATACTGGGAGCCTTGCTTGCGGCTTCCTCAAAAATCTCCCTCAGCTTGGCTTCGCTTTCTCCATAGAATTTCTGAATGATCTCCGGACCATTGACCCTGATGAAGTGGAGCTTCGTTTCCCTCGCAATGGCTCTGGCTATAAGGGTCTTCCCGGTTCCTGGAGGCCCGTAGATGAGCACTCCTTTGGGCGCCTCAATTCCCAGGTTTTCAAACATCTCACGATAGCGCAGAGGAAATTCAACCATCTCGCGCACGAGTGTGAGCTCTTTATCAAGGCCTCCGATATCTTCATAGGAGGCATTGGATGAGCTGTTTGAACCGTAGTCTGGCTTGATGAGGATAAATCTGGTCTGTTGGTTAATGATGAGCGGTCCCGAAGGAGTCGTGCCGTCCACGCGAAAGAAGCGGTCCTTACCCCCGAGAAGAGATACATTGATCCTGTCCCCTGAAATGACCGGGTATCCCTGGAGCACCTTGCCAAAATTTTCCAAATCGCTTTCAGAAGGCCGTGGGCTACTGATATCGAGGGGGTAGAGCACAATGGCGCCGGCTGTCCTGCGAGGAACTTTTCTGACCTTTACGATTTCTCCCAGATTCACCCGAGCGTTGTCGCGAATAATGCCGTCGAATTGGATCACTCTCTTGCCGGTGATCGAGCCGATGGTTCCAGCCACCCTTGCCACAGTCTTCTTCCCGCCTTCAATTTCAATGAGGTCCCCCAGCACAGCTCCAAGGGCCTTCATGTCTTCAGGTTCGAGGCGAGCGAACCCCTTGCCAACATCATCGATCAGTGCTCTGCTGACTTTGAGTTCCATAGTGAATGCCGTTACTGAATGTGCCCTTCAATTTGTGAAGATGTCTCCCTTTTTGGGATGGCGTATTTTGATTTTTCAGGTCGATTAATTGCCTCCAAAGCTTACGGAGCAGGTAATGGACTACTTAGCAGGTCATCAGATGGTCTGACCACTGATGATGGCCGATCGTACTTCCGGCGCTTAATGCTTGTCAAGAAAAAACCTTCACAAAACTGAGTTTTTTGAAGAAAGAACCACCAGGTCAGGGAAGCGTCTTGGGGCTCATTGGGTGAGAGGAGGCACGGTTCGACTTCTTTTGCATGCGCTCCAAATATTCGGGGGAGCCAGTATCGGAAAAAAAGCGATGGCTAAGGGATCTACTCCCTTAGCCACCACGTATGTCAAGAGCCAGTCGGTTAAGCTGCTTCGCGCTGGTCATACATCTCGGCAGAACATTCCAGAGGCGTGTACCTCAAATGCTCCCCATCCGCAGCAAGGGCAGCACATCCCAAAGCAGAAAAAAATACAAAAATTAGTTCTTTTACGTTGTGCAATGCAATCTCCTTTTCGATACCATCAAACGGTATTCATCCTATTCTTTACGTACCGTCAATACCTTCTACGGTCTTACTGCGAAACAATCTAACATCCGAATTATAGTTGTCAATAGTGTTTCTCACCCAGATGTAGTTCTTCAGTGATGCCGCTTTGGCAGCTCGTGCCCAAAGTAAAAATACCCGATCTCCCATGCAGCGCCATCATCCGCCTGAGAGGCATCCAGAAGAGCAATCACAATGAGAAGAGGTCCAGCAAAATAAACATTCACCTTTTCTTCCTTAACCCCTTTTGTGAGTTACTCCTTCTCTTTGCCTCCTGCTGGCGTTCGCGCTCAATCTGCTGCTGGGCCTTCCAGGCCGGGCACCATTTTCCGTGCCAGGCCATAATTTTACCGACCATCGTTGCGGGATTCTCTCTTGCGTATCGACATAAACGGCATCCATCACACGCCTTACCCAGGAATTGCTCGAGCCGGTTCATTTTCGATCTCCAGTGCAGCCGGAAGTTCCGGGACAGAGAAAACTTGCAAAGCAATCGAGTTACGGCAAAGATCGAGTCCTCTTTCAGTTTTGTCTTGAACGGTCCAGTATAAACAGCCACCGACTTCCATACAACATCAGGGCAGATTAAGCTTCTTGTTTTTCGAAAACAACGAATTGATCGCCGAGGGGAGGCATCACCTTTTTGCTGTCAAACAACTCTTTGACTTTTCTTAGGATCCGGCCTGCCACGGCATCATGGTCAGTGGTTTTCACCCACGCTTGCACAGCAATTCTGACACTGGTTTCGGTAAACTTAGCGACACCGATAGCCGGAGCCGGAGCCGGAGCTTTCAAGATTCTTTCATCACTGTCCAGAATCTCCTGGAGAAGTCTCTCAATTTTCACAATATCATCCTTGTAAAGGTTTGAAAACGATCATTAATACGCCCGCAGCAAAGTTTGAGAGAGAACCTTGAAGGGCTAAGCCGACAGCCAGTCCTGCTGCACCCAGGATAGCTATGAAGAAGGTCGTCTGAATACCCAGTTGCCCAAGAGCAGCAACGACTACAAAGGCCATCAAGGCTACATAAGACAGGCGCGAAACAAACAGGATTGTGCTGCCCGGCTGCCTCTGGCAATAGGCAGGTGATTTTTGCATGGTATCTCAGCCGATTTGGATGGTGAGCATAGACACTGAGCCTCCATCGATTCCTTCTACTGGAAAACTCAAATGTTCGCCTTCTCTACGGAGAGCGATCACGTAAAGCAGAGGCAGATAATGGTCGGGTGTGGGAACTGAAAGCGCCGCCTCAGGTCCCAACGTCTCGTAGTTTATGAGGGGACCGTCGTCAGCAGAGATCAACAGGTTACGTACCTGCTTTTCAAATCGCATGACCCAGTCAAAACCTTGCCCAGTGAAATAACCTATTAAGTAGCTTTCCTCCTTCTGACGGTAACCGTCTCTCCACCAATACCCCAGTTGTCGGTTTCAACCTCATCGATCACGACAACTGTTGTCTGTGGGTCTTTCCCAAGTACATCGACCAAAAGCTGTGTCGCTCCTTTGATAAGCCGCGCTTTCTGATCAGAGGTGGCGCCCTCTTTGGTGATCTTGATGTTCACATAGGGCATGGCAATTTCTCCATAGCCAAGGGTCAATAACTCTACAACCGGCATGGGCCAATTTTAGCTGCCTTTACTTCAGTGTAGTACCCGGCCGGAATGAACGGATTCCGGTTCGTTTCGGTTTGCCGGCTGTCGCAATCTTTGTAGTTCATTTGGTGGATGCTGCCGCTTTCTTCCGCCTTCTTGCTTCAATATATTTCTGCAGCTTCTCGGGCAATCCTCTCTTTTTAGCCGCCTTGCTTCTCGCCTTGGTCAATGACTTTGCAG
>Ga0187867_10003299_pt1 | contig 13002 bp, 9 predicted proteins | sample June2016WEW_13_1_FD_132976 | JGI IMG/M metagenome (GOLD analysis project Ga0187867, IMG submission 132976) | Peatland microbial communities from SPRUCE experiment site at the Marcell Experimental Forest, Minnesota, USA - June2016WEW_13_10 | ecosystem: Environmental > Terrestrial > Soil >... | reverse complement strand
GGGTGCGCGATCTCGCGATTCACCTGCGCCAGGCTCTCTTCGCCGCTCATGGCCAGCAGCGAGTGGCCCAGTCCCACCAGAATGGCGATGAGCGTGATCGAAGGCGCCGCGGTACCGCGCAGCCAGCCGAGGCCTTCCTTGCTGAAATGCAGGTTGGCCAGCGTGGGCAGCGGTACGGGCTGGTAGCCGTTCTTGAAGATGGTGACCAGGCACCAGCCGATCAGGATGACCACCATCACGGTGGTGATCTGCATGATGCGCAGGGCCTTCTCGCTGGATTCGTGAATGCCGATGACGTTCTTGTGCCAGAAATAGACCGTCACAGCCGCCGCAAACACGGCCGCGAAATATGGCGGATGCACGTGCAGGCCGGGGATCTTGAGGTACGCGCCGGTTTCGTTGACGAGTCCACCGAGATACAGGCCGGCGCTCACGCCGCTGATGGGGCCGGTGAGCACGTAATCGAACATCAGCGCGGAGACCGAGAACTTGGCCAGCGTGCCGCCCATGGCCTCGTGCACGACTTTGTAGACGCCGCCGCGCACGAACATACTGCAGCTTTCGATGTAGATGGCGCGCACCGCATACGAGAACAGCATGATCGCCAGGATGAACCACGGCGCGGCTTTGCCGATGGCCTGTTCGGCGATGCCGCCCACGTAGTACGCCGAGGAAGCCAGATCGCTGAGCACGATAGCCGCCGCTCTCCAGAAGGAGATGAACGACAGCATGACGGTGGTCGCGACGACAACGTTAACGGCGCGGGGCCGTTGTGGCAGGGTCATGCGGGAGTGCTCAAATGCAGGTTAGCAAGCTCATCTTAACATGCCATAGTAGGTACTTGGACACGACCTCGGAAACATTGGCCCGCTCGATCGTCGCGCAGTTACGCGCCGCGGGGCACCAAGCCTACCTGGTGGGAGGCTGCGTGCGCGACCTGCTGCTGGGCCAAACGCCGAAGGACTTCGACGTGGCCACCGACGCGCGTCCCGACCGCGTGAGCGAATTGTTCGAGCGCTCCGAGCAGGTAGGCGCGCATTTCGGGGTGGTGCTGGTGCGCGAGAACACGGCGCAAGTGGAGGTGGCCACGTTCCGCAGCGACGCCAGCTACAGCGATGGCCGTCGCCCGGATGCGGTGCGCTTCGAAGGCGATCCCCGGCAGGATGCCATGCGGCGCGACTTCACCATCAACGCGCTGCTGCTGGATCCGGATACGGAACAGGTGCTGGACTTTACCGGCGGGCGCGAGGATCTGCGCCGCCGCGTGGTGCGCGCCATCGGCGACCCGGACGAGCGCTTCCAGGAAGACCACTTGCGCCTGATCCGCGCCGTGCGATTCGCGGCCCGGCTGCGCTTCGAGATCGAACCCGCCACCATGGCGGCGCTGCAGCGGCTGCACCACCTGATTGAGAAGGTCTCGCCCGAGCGGGTCCGCGACGAGCTGGCGCGCATCCTGACCGAAGGCGGTGCGCGGCGCGGCTTCGAGCTTCTGGACGAGACCGGGCTGTTGGGCGATATCCTGCCGGAAGTGGCGGCTATGAAAGGCGTCGCGCAGCCGCCGGAATTTCATGCCGAAGGCGATGTCTGGACGCACACGCTGCTGCTGCTGGAAAAGCTACGCCACCCGACGGTGACGCTGGCCGCCGGCGCGCTGTTGCACGATGTGGGCAAGCCCCCGACCTTCCGCGTGGCCGACCGTATCCGCTTCGATGGACATGTGGAGGAAGGCGTCCAGTTGGCGCACGGCATCCTGACGCGGCTGCGGTTTTCGGGCGATCAGGCAGGGCAGATCGAAGCGCTGATCGCGAACCACATGCGCTTCAAGGACACAGGGCAGATGCGCGAAAGCACCATGAAACGCTTCCTGCGCATGGAGAACTTCGCGGAACACCTGGAGCTGCACCGCCTGGACTGCCTGTCGAGCAACGGCAAACTGGACAGCTACAAGCGCGTGCTGGCGCGGCTGGAGGAGTTGGGCGAGGAGGAGCTGCGGCCTAAGCCGCTGCTGACGGGGCACGACCTGATCGAAATGGGATACCAGCCTGGACCGGCGTTCGGGAAGATGCTGGCTGCGGTGGAAGATGCGCAGCTCGAGGGTCGGGTGGGGAACCGCGAGCAGGCGGTTGCGCTGGTGCGGGCGGAGTTCGGGGAGGCTTGAAGCGGGTACGATTGCGAGGCGGCGGCTTCCGGCCGGGAGTGGTATGTCAGTCTGTATATCCGAACAAGCGCGCCTCAATCTCCTCTCGTGTGGGCACGTGATTCTCCTCCAAAATCCTGAATAATATCCTCTTCATAAGGGCATAAGTTTGGATGAACGCGGCGGTTTCATCCTTACCGTGCCCATGGGCGGCCTTCGATCGCGAGTCGTAAAGCTTGAGGATTGCCTTGTGAAGCGACCACCGCTTCTCGCCGGGCGCTTCCAAAAAAGACGCTATGGCCGCAGACACGCGGAACCGAAGCTCGTAGGGCGAGGGAGAGAATAGGCGCTCCATCGCTCCCCAAAGCGAAACGAGGGATAGCGAGGGACTGCCTGTCCAGATACATTGATCGAACGCCCGAAAGGCGACGTTAAAATCGGAGTTCTGCCTCATCAACGTGCCGCCCGCGACCCAATGGTCCTTGATCCAGACGAGTGCTTCGGTATCGACTCCTTTCTCTGCCTGTAGCAAAGGGCCCAGCGGTCGCGCATGTATTTCGATCGGCCAAAAATAGGTGTCGCGTTCGCCTTGCGCTCCCGGAGCAAACGGTTCGTTACAAACGACGGGAACAAACGCGAGTGGCGTAGCACGCAATCGGATTAGCGCCGTGAACCACCAAATGGTGTTCAGACGATCAAACCAATCCGAGAGATTGAATTCCCTCGGAATGAACAACTGTGCCGAAATGTTGAACCCCAGACCGCCGCTCGCCGGCTTCCAAGGCGGGGGATGCCACCGTCCTTCAACCGCTGGTTCAAAGGACACCATGAACGGTGCCATGAAATGTGCGTAAGTTGTCGAGAGATTGATGCCATGTCCAAAGTCGAAGATGCCGGCTCGGACCTCCGCACCGCACAGACCACCATAAAGGGGAGATTCATTGAGAGCCGCCATACCGGAAACAACAGAATACCCCAGGCGAGCACTCGCTAAGTTTTCTCGCGGTTCTTGATCATCCACAACGTGATGTCCCAAGCACCGTAGATACCGGCGAAAAGTAGCAGCACAGCCGCGGCCGCGATGGCATAGGGTGCGATGGGTCTCTCTATGAGCAATCCGACCGCGCCAACGATCAAGCTTCCAGCACCAAGCGCCGGAACGCCCACGTACGGAAGCCAACCGTGCCAATCGAGGAAAACTAAACCGACTTTGCGCCGCGCGACGATTACTTCAATTTGATAAGCAAGGCCCGCGAACCCGCCCAGGCCGAGAATGATCCCGATTGGCCAGGCCGATGGCCATGGCGCCAGCACGGCCAAGGAGAGGAATAACACCCCACTGAAACGTATGAGCGTAGGCGTCAAGTAGCCGCGGGTGCCGTGCTCTATGCTCGACTTCGAGAAGCCGCTGCCTACCGTGACGGCGACGAACAGTAACCCGATTAGAGTCGCGGCTGCAGTCCCGGCCATAATAAAGAAGTTGTCCCAGCCGTGGAGCATTAATAAGCAGTGTAGCCCCAACGTGGCGGCCTACGAGGCCGCCGCAGGCTGCGAGCCTGCCCCACTATGCGGAGATTACCAGCTTGCCTACGCCATCCGCCCGGCGGTCCACTTGATGGAAGGCTTCCGCGATGCGGTCCAGCGGGCGGGTGTGCGTGATCATGGCGGCAAAGCGCGGCAGGTGGGCGGACAGCATCTCGCGGGCGGCTTCGGTCTCGTGATTGGAGCGGCGCACGGTATAGATCGCCAATTCCTTACGGCGGATGGGCGAGAATTCCAGCGGCACTTCTCTTTCCACGGGAATTCCCGTGATCACCACGCGGCCCGCGTGGCGCGCGGCGCGCAGGCAGTGATTGGTCGAGCCGCCGGTGGCGGCGCAGTCGAAGGCTACATCCACGCCACGGCCGCCGGTGTCGCGAAGGATCTCGCGGGAGGGGTCGATGGAAACGGGGTCCAGCACCGCGTCGGCGCCGGCCCGCAGTGCCAGTTCGCGGCGCGCGGCCACTGGTTCGATGGCCCACACGCGCGCGGCGCCGGCCAACTTCAGACAGATGACGGTCATCAGCCCTATCGGCCCGGCGCCGAAGACGGCCGCGGTTTCCGACGGCTGCAGGGCCACAAACTGCATGGAGTGCAATACCACTGCGAGCGGCTCGATGATCGTCGCGTCGCGGGCGCTTAGGGAGGGCGGAATCGCAATCAGATTAAGCGCCGGAATGTTGGCGTAGTCGCGGAAGAATCCGGGTTCGCCCGGCATGCTCATGAAACGCAGGTTGGCGCACACGTTGTGATGGCCCGTGCGGCAGAATTCGCAGTGGTAGCAGTAGATGGCCGGCTCGAAGGCCGCGCGATCGCCGGCATTCCAGCCGGTCACGCCCACACCCACGCGCGCAATCACGCCCGCCGGTTCGTGCCCCAAGACCATCGGATACTGGCAGGGCGTATCGCCGACGCCGCCTTCGGCGTACGAATGCAGATCCGAGCCGCAGATGCCCACAGCGTCGATGCGGACTTGTACCTCACCCGGACCGGGATCGGCCAGCGCCGCGTCCACCAAGCGGAACTGGCGCAATCCGCAAAGCTCGGCAACGCGCGTGTTCACGGGCCGGCCTCGGCGGGCGGGCGGCGCATGGTCAGGGACGCGATGTGGTCCAGCACGGCGTGGAAGTAGGCCATATCGCGCTCTTTTTCAGGCATGTCGTCGTGCACTTCGGCCGGCCCGGCGGGCAAGTAGCGGAAGGGAAAGCGCTGCGCCTGAATCCAGGGCAGGTATCCCCAACCCTCGGCCCGGCGAAAGAAGATGTCGCAACTGGCCAGGTCGCCCGCCAGGTGCTCGACGGTGGTGGCGCGGCCGTTATCGTCCTCGGTCATCAGCACGGGGCGTTGCGCGTCCTTCAGTTCGGCGACGCGGCGGGCTTTCTCGCGCGGGTCGCGGCCATCGCCGTGGATCAGCAACAAATCCACCTGGCCTTGCAGCGACTGCGGGTAGCGCATGCGGCCGTCGCTGGAAACGCCGATGGGCAGGGTAAAGCTGGCATGTTTGAAGCGCTCGCGCACGTCGTCGATGAGCGGAATGATGTTTTGCGGAATGTAGCCCTTGAAGTCCCACTGCGGGCCGGGCAGGTCGTACTCGTTGGCGACGTCCACGATCACGTTGCGGAAGTTATGCGCGATCAGCCAGTCGGTGATGTTCGCGGCGGCGTTATGGATGGCGGCGGTGGAGCGGAACTGGCCGGACTGGCCGTGGTAGAAATACATCAGGTTGACGAACATGCCGCGCTGGTCGGCGGCTAGCAGCAGGCGTTCCAGGCGGGCGAGCCAATCCGGCTTGAGCGAGCCGTCCGGTTGGAAGGCGCTGACATAAGCACCCCTGCCGGGGCCCAGGCGATAGGCGTTTTCGCGATCGATGCCGTTGACGGACTTGTCGTATCCGGCTTGCGCGCCTTGCAGGCTGACGTTGACCATCAGCACGCCGTGACTCTTGTAGAAATCGAGCGCTTGGATTACGGCGTCCGTATTAAACTCGGGATCGAAGGCGCGCTCGTGCATCCATTCGTCGAGGAACAGGGCGTTGGCCAGGCGGATGTTCATGAGCTTGCCCTGGGCTTCATGGCGGTAGGCGGGGCCACTGTAGGTTTTTTGCCAGGCCTCGCCGGGCCCAGAGGGCGCCGTGTTGCGGGTGTAGAACGCGCGCGGATCGTAATGCTTGCCGAGCATGAATCCGGTGGTGATTTCGGCGGCGCACAGGGAGGTGGCGAGGAGCGGTAGGATAAGTAGCCGATTCACGAGGACATTATCTCATTCAGTGGTTTGCGGGCGGCCCCGTCGAATCGCAGGCGATGGAACCAGTCGTCAACCCCAGAGTAGCACCGAGACGCGACCCCACAAACCAACCAGGAATGCCAGGGTGCTTAACCTTGGGGATGGTGGTCTGGATATTGTCGTCAGGGCCTGGCCGAGCCCTCGCATAGGCAAAATCCGTCGAGCTTGAAGCGATTTCTTGGAAACATTTGTCGTAGGTCTTGTTCTTCGAACTAATCTGCTGGCATTATTACTGGCGGATGGCAAACGGCGTTATCCCCTCCCCCAGCGGCCCCGATGCGGTCCAACTACGTCGCCGAGCGCGCCGTCTTTTGGCCCGCTTTCACCTCTCGGACGACGCGCTTCCGGGCTCACTGGCGCTCTCCCGTCGCCGCTGCGGAAGTCCCTACGGTGATGCCTACTGCTTGGCGCCCGTCCAGGTGCCCTCGCCCAGATCGCCAACTTCGACCTTCCCGCTCATCTTCTTGTCGCTCTCGATGGTCCCGGTATAGTGCACTACACCGCTCTGTCCGGAGTACGAGAAGTCGAACTTGAAATCGATCTGGTCGCCTTTCACGGTGCCGGTCAGTTGGGCCTTGCCTAACAGGCCCGTGTAGTTCCCTGTGAGTTTTTCGCCCGCCTGCTTGAAAACGAATGAGGGGCTGCCGCTGCCCGCCGCGGTATCCACGGTGAATTCCCAGTTGCCTGAGATATCGTGGGCCGCCAGCGTGGCGCACGCCAGCCCGGCCAGTAGTGTGATCAGCAACAATCTCGACATGCCGTCGAGCATACCATGTAGGACAGGCCTACGGCTGCCTCCGGCCTGTCCCTGGAGTTTGGGCATTTGCCGTGAAGCAACTCTCGTGGCGCACGCACTCGTGCGTGCCGTGTCGGCACTCCTGCCGACACAGGCGAGCGTAGCTCGTCCCCAGCCGGCTAGGACAGGCCTCCGGCCTGTCCTGTGGCGGCACTCATGCCGCCACAGGCGAGCGAAGCCGCCTCACTCGTGGCGCAGCGCAATCACCGGGTCCAGCAGGGCCGCCCTGCGTGCGGGCAAAAAACTCGCAGCCGATGCCGCCAGGGCTAGCCCGATGACCACTGCCACATATGTCACCGCATCGGTCGCCGTAACGCCATAGAGCAACGTGGCCAGGTAACGGGTCAACACCAATGCCGCAGCCACTCCCGCCAGCGACCCCGCCGCCAACAGAACAGCGCCCTCTTTCATCACCAGCGCAAGCACCGCCCCAGGTGTCGCCCCCAACGCCATACGGATGCCGATCTCCGCGCTGCGCTGCGCCACCGAAAACGCCAGCACGCCATATACGCCGACGATGGCCATCAGGAATGCGACCGCGGCGAACGTGGACAGCAGAACGGTGTTAAAGCGCGGGCTGGCGGTCGCCTCGCCGATCTCTTGAGTCAGGGTCTCGACCAAGGCGAAGACGCCAGGATGGTCCGCGTGTAATTCATCGTGAAGCGCGCGTGCGAAAGCCATATCGCTGGCGATGCTTCGGACAATAAAGAGAACGTTCGCGGCGTTCGCCGTTCTAGTGTCGTTGACCAACGCTTCGGGCGACGCCGGTTGATTCAGTCCCTGGTTCTTCGTGTCGGCCACAACGCCGATCACGGTCTTCCACGGCCCGGCGCGCCCTCCCAGGATCTGTTTGCCGATCGCGCTCTCTCCCGGGACATACGCGCGGGCCGCCGCCTCGTTGATGACCGCAACTGAGCCTGGAGGATCGCTTTCCGTGAAGAACCGGCCGGCGACCAGCCGCGTGCCAGCGGCCTTGAGGTAATCAGGCCCTGCGCCGCACACACCAATGTTATCGCCGCGATGGAACGGCTCCGGCAGCGGCCGGTCGGAACGCGAGAAGGTGATCCAAAAGGCCCCTCGGGAAAGGGGCGTGCATTGGGTGAGCGCACCTGCCACGGTTCCGGGAATGCGGCGCAGACCCGCCAGGACGTCGGAAGTTAGCGCATCGCTCGTGGAATCGTGGAAACCCGGCGCGCGCAGCCGGACGGTGAGGGAGTGCTCCGGCCGGAAGCCGAGATGGTCGTTCTGCATGTGCCAGAGCGTTTCGAACAGCAGCGCCGCTCCCGACAGCAGGATTACGGACAGCGCCATTTCCACCGCCACCAGAGCGCGCCGCATGAGCCGGTGTCCACCCGCCGATCCGCCGCGGCCGGCCTGCTGCAAAACGGATTGCAGGTCGACTCGACCGGCCCTCAACGACGGCAGGCCGCCAAAGATCGCTGCCGTCGCCAGCGAAACCAGCAGGGCGATGCCGAACACCCGTAAATCGACGCCGACTTCGCTCAACCGCGGTAACTCACCGGCGGCAAAGTGGACGAATCCGTGCAGGGCGGCGGTTACCAGGAGCATGCCGGCCACGGCGCCCGCGGCGATCAGCAGCGCGATCTCGGTGAACAACTGGCGCGCCAGGCGTCCGCGTCCTGCGCCGACCGCCGCCCTAACCGCCAGTTCGCGTGCACGCGCGGACCAACGCGCCAACAGCAAGTTGGCGACGTTGGCGCAGGCGATGGCCAGCAGGCATCCGGCTGCGCCCATCAGGATGAACAGCAGTGTGCGCACGTTGCCAGCGCGATGCTCCTGGAACGGTTGCAGGACGACGCTGTTATCCGCCCGGAACATTTGCGGGTCATCCCGTTTGCTGGCGGCGAACAGAGTATCCAGATCGGCGCGCGCTTGCGCCATCGTGACACCGCGCTTGAGCCGTCCGAAGACCGCCCAGGTCGACATGTTGCGGTCGCGATGGCTGGCGGTGGGCGAAACGGGTAGCGTGGTCAGAAGGTCGATCTTGACGTCGGCTGGATAGATGAACGAGCCCGGCAGCACTCCGATGACCGCGTATGGCAGCCCATCGAGCGTGATGGTGGAACCCACGATGTCGCTGCGGCCCTGGAAACGATCCCGCCAGAACTGGTTCGTCAGCAAGACCGCCTTCGCTCCGTTGGGGAGTTCTTCATCCGGCCGGAACGTCCGGCCCAGCGCCGGCGAGATGGCAAAGGTAGCGAGGAAGTTGGCCGAAACCCGGCCCGCTTGCACCTCGGCAGGGTCGGACCCGCCCAGCAGCATGGTGCCGCTCAAGCTGGCCTGCGTGGCGGCGAGGTTTTGAAAGACGCGATTGTCGCGGCGCCAAGCCACGTAATCCGGCGAAGGCACGAATTCGAGGTCGCCATAACGGATCGCCACCCAAACGAGCTGTTGAGCGTCCGCATAGGGCAGGGGCCGCAAGAAGATCGTATCCGCGATGCTGAAGACGGCGGTTGTGGCGCCGATCCCCAGCGCCAGTGAGAGCACCGCGGCGGCGGTGAAGGCCGGTGCGCGGCGCAGAATGCGGGCAGCATAGCGAATATCCGGCCAAAGGCGCGCGAAACCTCCGTGCCCGCGCACTTCCCGGCGGGCTTCTGTTGCCTGTTTCCTGAAGAAACGCCACATAGGTTCACTCCTTGACCGGTTTCATGGTGCGCGCCACCGCACGCACCAGTTGTTGCCACCTGGATTGCTCTTCGATCAATTGCCGGCGGCCCTTGGGCGTCAGCTTGTAATAGCGGGCGCGGCGGTTGGCTTCCGACATTTTCCATTCCGACGCGAGCCAGCCCTGCCGTTCCAGCCGGTGCAGCGCCGGATACAGGGAGCCGTGCTCGACCTGCAGGGCCTCCTGCGACCGGATGCGGAGCGCCTGTCCGATGCCATGGCCGTGTTGCGGCCCCCACTGCAGCACTTGGAGAATGAGCAGGTTGAGCGTGCCCTGCATGAGTTCGATGCGGTCCGGCATGGGTTCCACTATAGCAGACCGTCTACCAGAGTGCATCTACTGGAGGGCGGGCAATTCTGCTGGAGTTTGAATATTTCCAAGCACCATTTCGCCGGCTCCACGTGGCGCACGCACTCTGCGTGCCGTGTTGGCACTCTGCCAACTTAGGCGAGTTGCACTCGCCAGAGCCGGCTGAAAGCCGGCTGCGGCCAAGATTGGCCGCCCTCCAACCTATAGCCCGCATTCGAGTATCCTATATATGGAACTTGCGCGCGGCCATCGCCACGCCAGGAGACGAACACCATGGACAAAGAAGTCCTGAACATCGTGGACCGGCGCACCGGCGCCGCCTACGACTTGCCCTTCTACAAAGGCGCTATCCGGGCCACGGATTTGCGCCAGATCAAGACCGCGCCCGATGACTTCGGCGTGATGACCTACGATCCGGCCTTCTTGAATACGGCGTCTTGCCAAAGCGCCATCACCTTCATCGACGGCGACAAAGGTATCCTCCGCTATCGCGGATATCCCGTCGAACAGTTGGCCGAGAATTGCACGTTTCTGGAGGTCGCCTACCTCCTGCTCCACGGCGAGCTGCCCACCTCGGCGGAGCTCGCTCAATGGGTGGAGAGCATTACCACCCACACCATGCTGCACGAGACCACCAAGAAATTCCTGGAAGGATTCCGCCACAACGCCCATCCCATGGGCATGTTCATCAGCACCGTGGCCGCGCTCTCCACCGTGTATCCGGAGGCGCGCAACGTGCTCGACCCCGAGGTCCGCCAGTTGCAAATCCGCAGGCTGATCGGCAAAGTTCCCACCATCGCGGCCTACACTTACCGCCATAGCGTAGGCTTTCCGTACGTCTACCCGGATAACGATCTCAGTTACGCCGCGAACTTCATGAACATGCTGTGGAAGATGGTGGAGCCGAAGTACCAGGCCAACCCGGTGCTGGCGCGCGCCCTCGACATCCTGTTCATCCTGCACGCCGACCATGAACAAAACTGCAGCACTAACGTGATGCGCGCGGTGGGTAGCTCGCAGGCCGATCCGTTCCTGGCCACTGCGGCCGCCGCGGCGGCGCTATCCGGCCCGCTGCACGGCGGCGCCAACGAAGAAGTGCTGCGCATGCTCGACGAGATTGGAACCAAGGCCCGTGTATCCGCCTATGTCGATAGCGTCAAGGCCGGCAAGGTTAAGTTGATGGGCTTCGGTCACCGTGTCTATAAGAATTACGACCCGCGCGCCCGCATCATTAAGTGGGCCGCCGGCAAAGTCTTCGAAGTCACTGGTAAGAACCCCAAGCTGGAGATCGCCCTGGAGCTGGAGCGCATCGCGCTCGAAGACGAATACTTCGTGAAGCGCAAGCTCTATCCCAACGTGGATTTCTACTCCGGCATCATGTACCAGGCCATGGGCTTCCATCCGGAGATATTCACCGTGCTGTTCGCCATTCCGCGCACGGTCGGCTGGCTGGCGCAGTGGCAGGAGATGCTGGAGGACCCCGAGCAGAAGATTGCCCGTCCGCGGCAGATCTACACCGGCCACGAGGCCCGCAACGTCGTACCGATGGAACAACGAGGTGCCGCGGGCGTAGGACAGGCTTCCGGGCCTGTCCCACTACATAAATAACCTATTGTCAACCATTTGGGCTTTGTTCGTCCGGTGCTGGGCGCCCCCGATCGTGCACAGTACTGGACTGCGCCCTTTTTTGAGACAAACTCGACTTTGGACATTTGCCGCGAGGCAGCTCTCGTGGCGCACGCCCTCGGCGTGCCGTGGCGGCACTCGTGCCGCCACAAGCGAGCGAAGCTCGCCATGACAGGCCAGGAGGCAGCCAGGAGGCCTGTCCTACTTTACATTCCAGCCTTCCACCTGCACGGCCGGCGGCTTCTTCCCCGCGTCGGCCGCGTTATAAGTCGCGGCCACCGTGCGCTTCTCTCCCGGCAGCAGCGGGAAGTAGTTGTCTTCCCATAGCACTGGCAGGATCTCGGCTTCCTCCCGCACATCCTCTTCGTCGCGCTTGACGCTCTTCACCATCAGGTGTACCGCGAACGCCAAATTGCGCGATGGATTCTCCACGGTGACGCGCGTGATGCCGTCGCCGCCCTTCACTTCGGACTCTGCCGAGTACTTCAACTCCACCGGCGGCAGGCCGTTCAACGCGGTATAGTCGGCATAACTCTTCTGCGGTGTGTAGTACCAGGTGGATTCGTCCCAATCCAAATCGTCCGGCTTGGTCGAGAGCCAGTAGAAGTTCGCGCTCACCGTCTTACCGGAAGCGTCCTCCAGAGCCAGCCGCACAAAGTAAGTGGAAGATAGCCCGTCAACCGTGGGAACCGTAAACGCGCGCGTCGAACTGTCTTCCGCCAAATCCAGCGCGGCGTCCTTGGTAAACTTCTCGGTCATATCGATGTTATAGACCCACGCGCGCGCCTTCATCCCCGGATATGCCTGGTAGAACGAATTGACCACCACCACCGAAGCGTCGTCGTAGCTATATTGAATGTGCAAAGGCTCGTTGGCCTTCTTCGCGCCGAAGTATGACCCGCCCGGCCGCAGATACCAGTCGTACAAGTGCCAGATCATCGACGGCCATGCGTTGTTCAGCATCCACTGCACCACGCCCGTGGAAGTGTACTTATTTCTGCCGAACGACTCGAACATGGCGCGGTGCCCTTCGTAAGCCATCGCTTGCGCCTTGCGCGCGAACTCTTCCACGCCGCCCGACGGGCCGTAGCGCGCATTCTGCGCCGCCGTATAAACCTTCAAATCCTTGAACGCGCCGCCGCCCGCATGATAGTCCCACCAGGTATTGACGGGCCACAAATGGTCCTCGGGCAGCATCCTGCGCAAGCTCTCGATGGGCGGAATCGCCGGTCCGGGACCCGTCTCGGTGTTGAAGCCGTGCGCGCCGCCGCGGGTCTTATCCAGCAGCCAGTAATTGGGCGGCACCCAATCGTAGGGTCCGGTCATCTTCACGCCGGTCTTTCCGCTGGCGTCGGTGGGCTTCTCGGTAGCCGACGACTCGAATGGATTCGGCCAGTCCAGCTCCTTCAGAACCTCGATGTATTTGTTTTCCACCGCGGCCACCGGCGGGTTGTCGCTGCCGTTCATCCAATTGAAGATCGATGGGTGGCCGCGCAGCCGGCGAACCTGGTCGCGCAACGATGCCGCCGCGATGGAGTGATCTTCGTCTTTCCAGTTTTCCCACTTCTCCCAGTGATCGCAGCAGCACCAGCCCGCCGTCACCAGGATGCCCATCTGGTCGGTCAG
>Ga0187867_10003291_pt1 | contig 13009 bp, 6 predicted proteins | sample June2016WEW_13_1_FD_132976 | JGI IMG/M metagenome (GOLD analysis project Ga0187867, IMG submission 132976) | Peatland microbial communities from SPRUCE experiment site at the Marcell Experimental Forest, Minnesota, USA - June2016WEW_13_10 | ecosystem: Environmental > Terrestrial > Soil >... | reverse complement strand
GCGCGCACCGGCAAAGATCCCGGCGAACGTTATCGCGACCTGACGGGGCAGTTCGGCACGCCCTATTACACGCGCATCGACGCCCCCGCGACGCCGCAGCAGAAAGCCAGCCTCGCCAGGCTGTCACCCGAGGCCGTGAAGGAATCGAAGCTGGCCGGCGATCCGATCACCGCCAAGCTGACGCGCGCCCCCGGCAACGGCGCCGCCATCGGCGGATTGAAAGTGGTGGCCGCCAGCGGCTGGTTCGCCGCCCGCCCCTCCGGCACGGAAAACATCTACAAAATTTACGCCGAGAGTTTCCGCGACGAGCGGCATCTGCAAGCCATCGTCAACGAGGCGCAGCAGATCGTGAACAACGCGCTGGCCGGAGCCGGGAAGTCTTGATTCGGAGTTGTCCAACATCGCTTTAATTAGCCCGTTCTTCCGAAGCCCACCAGTGCAATGTCATCATTCTGGCTGCGACCGGTAGTGAATTGCTTGACGACCTTGACCACCTGCTCCACCAGCAGCCGGGGGGAGTAGGTCCCCCCTTGCACGGCGGCATACACCCCTTTCGTTTGCAGTTGGAGCTCTTGGACGTTCATGGCCTCAGTAACGCCGTCGGTGAACGCCAGGATGCTGTCGCCCGGCTCCAGGTGAACCTGGCACGAGGGGTACTTGAAGCCATCGCAGACGCCGAGCGGGAGGCCGGCCACCTTGCTGCTGATCGCCTCTCCCACGGTGCGCGTGGTACGGTGGTAAATCAGGGGAGGCGGATGGCCGGCGTTGACCAGCGTCACGGTATGGCTCTCTGGATCAAGGATGGCCGCCACCAGGGTGACGAACCGGCCAGCGAGCCCCAACTGGTTCATCAAAGAGTTGAGCCTGGTGAAGGCGACGGCGGGATCGGGCTCCGTCAGCATGCAGAACCGGGCATCGGCGCTGAGTTTGGCCATTAGAAGCGCCGCCGCCACCCCCTTGCCAGCCACATCCCCAACCAGGACGGCCACGCGTTGTCGCGGCAACGGGATGAAGTCGTAATAATCGCCGCCGATCTCGTAGGCCGGCTCGTAGTGGGCAAAAAACTCGTAGCCCGGGACTTCGGGGAGCTTCAGCGGCAGGAAGCCGCGCTGCACTCCGCGTGCCATCTCCAAGTCGAACTTAAGCCGCTCACGTGCCAATTCCAGGTGGCGGCTGTATTCCTCCAGCTCGACTTGCAAGCGGCGGAGTTTCAGGTGTGTTTCGACGCGGGCGTGCAATTCTTCCATCTGAAACGGCTTGGTGAGGTAATCCACCCCGCCGAGGGCAAAGGCCTTTACCTTGTCCAGCGGCTCGGTGAGAGCGCTGATGAAGATGACGGGTATCCCCTTGAGCTTGTCGTCGGCTTTGAGTTGTTGGCACACTTCGTAGCCGTTCATGTCCGGCATGTTGATGTCCAGCAGAATCAAGTCCGGGGGATCGTGTCGCGCCGCCTGTAGCGCCAGCTTGCCGCTGGGAACGGGGCGGACTTTATACCCGCGGTCCTTGAGCATGCCGGCCAGCACCTGGAGATTGGCTGGGGTGTCATCCACTACCAAGATGCTGGCGGATTGTCCGGCGCTACAATCAGGCTTCTGGGGATTCAATGGAGGTCCCGCGTGCTGAATAAATCGAGAAGCTTCTGATATTGGAAACCTTCGGCCAGACGGCGCAGCCCCTGAGCAATGCGGGGATCGTGGGCTTCAACCTCGTGAATCTTTGCCAGCAACTGGTCCAGGTCTGCCGTGATGACCGCTTCACGCATCGAATGGATAAGGTCTTGCGGCCAGCCCGCCAGGGACTCCGCCGTGACCTCGACCGCTTCCTCCTGGGCCGCGGCCGTGGGATCCTCGGCATAAACGAATTCCACTCCCACATGGGCGTGAATCTTCTGGAATAGCTCTGCGTCCCTGAACGGCTTACTGATAAAATCGTCGGCGCCGATCCCCAACAACTCCTGGCGGTTTTCATCCATCGCACTGGCCGTCACCGCGATAATCTTGGGCTTTTCGCCGCCGGCCATCGCCCGGATCCGGCGGATCGCCTCATGGCCGTCCATCACCGGCATGCGGAAATCCATCAGGATCAGATGGGGACGCCATTGCTCAAACTCATGGATCGCTTCCACTCCGTTGGCCGCCAGCCGAATCTCGAAACCGACGGGGGCCAGGAGCTGCTCCAGCAGTTGGCGGTTATCCAAAGTGTCGTCGGCAATCAGCACCCGGCACGCCGCCTGCCCGGGCTGGAGTCTCAGGACATGCCGCGGCTTGTCTTTTGCCTGAACCGCCTGGGCCGCCCCCTCCTTCAAAGGCAGACGAATTGCGAAAACGCTCCCTTTGCCAACCTGGCTGTTTACCGTGATCGCTCCCCCCATCAGGCGAACAAACTCCTGGCTGATGGCCAAGCCCAGCCCAGTCCCGCTCCCGGCCTCTCGCCCGGTCTTGGTCTGCTCGAAATGCCGGAACAACTTGTCCAGTTCGTCCGGCGAAATGCCCGGGCCCGTGTCCTCGATTTCGATCCGGAGAAAAGGCCCCTTCACGTCCTCGCGGTCCGCGCGCACGCGCAAGCCGATCCCGCCCTGCTCGGTAAACTTGACGGCATTGCCCAGCAGGTTGATGAAGACCTGGCGCAGCTTGTTGATGTCGGTCACGATGTATTGGGGGACATCGCCGATCATCTCCACGGAAAATGATAACTTTTTCTCGTCCGTGCGGATGCGGAACATCATCTCCAGGTCTTTGAGCAGGACGGGCAGGTCGAACGTGGAGACGTTCAGGGTCGTGCGGCCCGCTTCGATCTTGGACATCTCCAGAATGTCGTTGATCAGGGCAAGCAGGTGCTCGCCGCTCCGGTTGATCGTTCCCAGATACTGGCATTGACGGGCAGTGAGGTCCTGGTCGCGGAGCATCAACTGGGAGAACCCGAGGATGGCGTTCATGGGCGTGCGGATTTCGTGCGACATGTTGGCCAGGAAGACGCTCTTGGCGCGGTTGGCTTGCTGCAACGACTGCTCGTAGCGTTTGCGTTCGGTGATGTCGCGGGCGGCGGCAATCACCCCCTGGAGCTTCCGGTCGCGGTCATAGAACGTGGTCGCGTTGTAGGACACCACGGTTTCCTTGCCGTCCCGGGCGCGCGCGGTGAGCTCATAGTCGGTGAGTTTGCCTTCGCCAAGCGCCCGCTTGATGCCGGCGTCGGCTCGCTCCGGGTCGGTGAAGTAACCCTTAAACGGCGCGCCGATGAGCTCGTCGCGCGTGCATCCGGTGAGCGCCTCCATCTGCTTGTTTACGTCGGTAATGATGCCGCGCGGATCCGTCGCGATCAGGGCATCAATGTTGGATTCGATCAGCGAGCGCGTGTAAAATTGCTGATCGCGCACGCGCTGATCGAGCAGCATTCGCTCGGCTTCCACCTGCTTGCGCGCGGTATTGTCGGTGCCGATCAACAAATAACCGATGATTCCCTCTTGTGCGTCGCGCAGCGCCGTGACCGACACGATGGCCGGGAATCGGCTGCCGTCCTTGCGGATGTACGTCAATTCGTAGATGTCCTCTATCCCACGCGAGGCCTTGAAAACCAATGCTTCAAAGCCCGGAGTGATCGTCGTCCCAAGCTCGGCGCTCAAGGCTTTGGCGCGCGTAATCACTTCCTGCGGATCGGAAATGTCGGCCGGGGTGATCTTGTTCATCACTTCGGCGGCCGTATAGCCCAGCATGCGCTCGGCGCCGACGTTGAAGATTTGAATGACGCCCTTCTCGTCGGTGGCGATGCTCGAGAAGTTGGCGCTGTTGAAGATCGCGCTCTGCAACGCCCCGGCTTTGAGCACCGCTTCTTCCGCGCGCTTGCGCGGGGTCAGGTCTTCGGCGGCTGGAGCCGGCAACTCGACGTCTTGGCCTGGAGCAAGTGATTTGATCATAGGACGCCTCGGCGGCTCAGTTGCCAGAGGGTAAAGTTCATCGCCACCGCAATGCTCACCCATGCCAGGATCGGGTAGGCGATTGATTTCCTACTCTCGCGGATGCCGCCACGCGCCAGGATCAATCTTTCACCAGCGTCCAGCTATCGTCGGGGTTGTATTCCGTCATCTTCCGCGCAATCTCTTTGGCGTCCGGGCCCAGGTCCTTTTGATAGAGCTTGCCCTGGTGGCTGATGATGAAGGTCATGATTCCCGATGATCCATACTCCGCGGGGAAAGCGACCAGCGCAAAGCCGGCGATCATGTTCCCGTTGATCACGTAGTTGTACTTGCCTCCCGCCGCCGCCGGACCTTGTTCCTTCAGCACGCGAAAGTGATACCCGTGATAAGGCTGGTGAGGATGGCCCGTGGTCTGTTGGTAGCCTTCCATTTCGGCTTCCCCCATCAAGGGGCCGAACGGGCTTTGCTCCTGTCCGGGGTTGACGCTCCAGTACAATCCGTCCATTTTGCCTGGCGTGCTTACGATTCTCTCGGCATATTTCAGCACGCCGCTGCCGTCGCGGTCCTTGGCCGCGTATTGCCGCTGCGCCTGCACGTACGCCCGGCATACCTCGATGGTGTCCAACTCGTTGGCGCCGATCCGGCGAGCCAGGATCTCCGACTTGCCCGCCTCCGTGTCAAAGAACCATTTCCCATCGGGCGTTTGGGCGATTGGAATGGGGAACGGCCATTCGTCGTTGCCAACGTAGATGATCGACGTCGTGGCGTCCTTCTTTTCCAGCCGCGTGTGCTCGGCCGCATGCTGGGCAAATTCCTTGAAGGCGTTGGAGTCTTCGACCTTGTCCCCGGAGACCAGTTCCTTCCACGCCGGGCCGAGAATCTGGTGCACCTGGTCATGATCCTGAGCCTTGACGGCGGCCATCAGGGCGTTGAGCGCTTCGTCATCGCTGGTGAAGACCAACTGCCCCTCGCCCGGCGCGCCCGGCGCCTGCGCAATCGTCTGCGCAGGCGTCTGTGCGGTCGGTTCGGCCGGCGGTGAATTCGTGGTGTTTGCGCACCCGCCCGCGCCCACCAAAACCGCGCCCGCCAGAACCGTTGCCATAAACCAGCCCATGCCTGTACGCCTTTCGTTTTTCATAGATTGCTCCTCGGGATCGCCTGTGCCATTGTATTCGGTTCGACGTTCATCATCGGTGGCCCCCTCCGCCTTTGCCGCCGCCTCCTCCGCCTCCGCCGCCCCCTCCGCCTCCACCTCCGCTGCCGCCTCCGCTGCTACCTCGGGATTCATTTCCTCGCGCACTTTGGGCGGCCACGGTCTTGCCGTCGCCACCGGCGTGAAACGCCTGTACCGGCGCGGCGGGGGCCGCGGGCCGGGCCGGGGCAGCGGGTCTGGCCGGAGGCGCAGGTCTGGCCGGGGCCGCAGGTCTGGCCGGGGGCGCGGCGGGACGACTCTGCCGGCCACGGTCTGCTTGCCGCTGCACGTCGTTCCGGTTCTGATATCCCTGAAAGGCCGGCGCGGGGGCCTGCACTTTGGGATTCTCATACCCCGGCCGAACGTCGTGCCCCCCTTCCTGGATGCGAGGCGGGGCACGCACCGGCAGCGTCTGCCTTTCATCGCGCGCCCAGGGCCTGGTAACGCGCGGACCACCAACGGGTTTACCCCACCCATGATGCCACCCGTCGCCGCCCGCAACCCAGCGATTCTGCCAATCAACGTCGTTATCGAGCCATACGCCTTGCGGATATCCGTCGCCGAAGGTGAGATACAAACCGCTTCGGCCATCTCCCACGTACACCGTCTGCGGGTCATATTCCGGCACGTAAACGAGATTCGGATCGACCGGAAGGATCTCGATCTCGTCGCCGTCCATGACCACCTGCTGCTGCGGAGTGCTTTGCAGGGTTCCCGCGCTCTGGGCTTGCTGCCGCAATTCCTGGATGGCGTTCATAACGTCCGCCTGCTGATTCAAGAAGGCAACGCCCAGCGATTGCGTCCAATCGAGTTGGTCGTTCATCATCGCCAGGACCGTGGGATAGTGCAGCATGGCCTTGATGGAAGGTTCCATGTCCTGCGCGTCGATCAAGGCTTCGGTGGGGTTGGGGTTGGCTTGCAGCCAGCGTGCGGCAAGCGCGACCTGCACCGGATACGTGGATGCCGGCAGTATCTGCGCTATGAGGGGATCGGGATAGAGCGCGATGGGCGCGACCAATGATTGGAGTTGTGCATCCGTGAGTATGACCGACTCCGACGGCGCCACCGGCGGCGCCGCGATGTCTGAAGCGTCCTGCGATGACGCCAATGGAGCATAGACCGACAGCGTCAGTATCGCCGCCACCAGCGCCGTTCCAAACCCTCTTTGGCACCTCATATGCGACTCCTCACAAAGCGACTCTCACACCGTAAACGCGTCACCGCCAAATAGCAACCGCAACGACTGAAAGCTTGCAGGTCGGTTTGACACGCGCCTATGGCCGGTTTTTATTGATTACCGGACGATCAGTTCTCACATAAGATGCAACAATATGCCGCTTCCTTCGCCCCTGACTGTACCCGCCGTCGATGCTTCGGCCAACGGGTCCGATGCCAAGTCGGCGACCGGCCTTAGCAGCCAAGAGGCCCACCGCCTGGCCGAGCAGTTCGGTCCCAACTCCATGCCCGATACGTCATCGCATCCGGCCCGAATGGCGATCGAAAAACTGTGGGCCCCGATCCCCTGGATGCTGGAAGCGGCGATCGTGCTCGAGCTGGTGCTCGGCAAGTACGTTGAAGCCGGGATCATCGCGGCGCTCCTGTTGTTCAACGCCGCGCTTGGCTTCTTTCAGGAGGGACGTGCCCAGGCGACGCTGGCCGCTCTGAAGAAGCGGCTGGCGCTGGCCGCCTCGGTCCGTCGGGACGGTGAGTGGAAAAGCTGCCCTGCGGCCGACTTGGTGCCGGGCGACATCGTGAAGCTATCGCTCGGCGGCGTGGTTGCCGCCGACGTGCAATTGCTTGAGGGGAACGTCCTGCTCGATCAATCCATGCTCACCGGCGAGTCGATCGGTGCCGAAGCGGGTCCTGGATTCCAAACCTATGCCGGGGCGCTGGTGCGCCGCGGCGAAGCGGTGGCCCGGGTCACGGCGACGGGAACCCGCACCAAGTTCGGACGCACGGCAGAGTTGGTTCGCACGGCCCATGTCGTCAGTTCACAGCAAAAGGCCGTGTTGCGCGTGGTGCGCAATCTCGCGGTGTTCAACGGCATCCTGATCGTCGGTCTGGTGGTGTATGCCTTGGCCCATGCGATGCCGGTCCACGAGATAATCCCCCTGGTTTTAACGGCGGTTCTGGCATCGATCCCGGTTGCGCTGCCGGCCACGTTTACACTGGCGAGCGCCCTGGGGGCGCGGGCACTGGCACGCCAGGGCGTCTTGCCAACAAGACTCTCCGCCGTCGACGAAGCGGCCTCGATCGACGTGTTGTGCGCAGATAAGACCGGGACGCTCACGCGAAACGAGCTTACGGTTACGGCAGTGCACCCGATGCCGGGTTTCGACGAGCCGCATGTTTTGATCATGGCGGCGCTGGCCAGTTCTGACGGCGGACAGGACCCAGTGGATGCGGCGATTCGATCCGCCGCCACCGCTAAAGTGGCTTCTCATCCGATCAAACTCATTCACTTTGTTCCTTTTGATCCCGCGACGAAGATGTCCGAGGCAACCGCGGCCGACCCGAACCTTGGAACGGTGCGCATAATCAAGGGCGCCTTTGCCGCCGTCGGCGGTTTAGCGGCCCCTTCACCCACCGCGCCCGCGGCGGCAAATGAACTGGAAGCGAAAGGGTTTCGGGTGCTGGCGGTCGCGTCGGGACCGCCATCGGCGATGCAGCTCATGGGGTTGATCGCGCTCAGCGATCCGGCCCGCGAAGATTCCGCCGCCCTGGTCACGGAACTGAAAACGCTGGGCGTCCGCACGGTGATGGTAACAGGCGACGCTCCGGCAACGGCGGCAATTGTCGCCCATGCCGTCGGTCTTGACGGTGCGATTTGCCCACCCGGGCCGATCCCCAGCGAGGTCCGCGCCGAGAATTTCGCCGTTTTTGCCGGCGTTCTTCCCGAGGACAAATTCAAACTGGTGAAGGCGTTCCAGGAAGCCGGTCACATCGTCGGCATGTGCGGCGACGGCGCCAACGATGCGCCGGCACTGCGCCAGGCTCAGATGGGAATCGCCGTATCGACCGCGACCGATGTCGCCAAGTCCGCCGCGGGCATCGTGCTCACCAATCCGGGACTTGTCGGCATCGTTGCCTCGGTCAAGGAAGGGCGCATCACGTTTCAGCGCATCCTGACCTACACCCTGAACTCCATGACCAAGAAAATTGTGCAGGTGCTGTTCCTGGGCGTGGGTCTTATCATGACCGGGCACGCGATCCTCACCCCCATGCTGATGGTCATCGTGATGATGGTCGGTGACATTCTGGGTATGTCGTTGACAACCGACAACGTCCGCCCGTCGCCGCTGCCCAATAGCTGGCGAATCGGCAATCTGACGATCGCCGGAATCTTTATGGGCGTTTCCGAACTGGCGTTTTGCGTCAGCGTTCTGGCGATCGGCCACTTCCGGCTGGGGCTGGGCATCGCAACATTGCAGACGTTGGCGTTCTTCGTCTTGGTGTGTGGAAATCAGGCAACCACCTATGCCGTGCGCGCTCGCCGGCGGATTTGGTCGTCACCCCATCCCGGCCGTTGGCTTGTCTTATCCTCCGTTGCCGATCTGTTGATCGCCTGGGCATTGGCCGAGCGCGGCTGGCTCATGATGCCATTGGCGCCGAGCGTGTTGGGCAGCGTGCTTGCCGGCGCGATCGCGTTCGCCTTCCTCTTGGATTTGGTGAAGGTCGCCGTATTCAGTCGCTTAAAGATCGCATTAGTTTACGTGCGGTGAATTGTCATGCAGCGAAACTCCGCGTTTCCATCGCCACACCTGGACCTTGTGGTTCCGCCCTCCGGCGCGCAGGTGCTGAAGTTTCCCAGACAATAAACGATCGTTTGACCTGCCGAACTGAAATCTACTTGCTTTGTCGGTTCTCATTGAACGACATGGAACTTAGAGTAAGCTTGATCGCTATGGAATTTCGAAGACTTCAGATGACTAAATAAAGGGTGATGCGACGCAATCAAACACCACCGGCGTTCGATTGGCCAATTTGATGGGAACCAAATGAGCCCAAACACGCATGATGTGGAAGGCGCAGGGGCCAAGCCACGGGATCACGCTCACCCGCGCCACCGCTTTTGGAGGCACGCGCATCGAGATTGGCGAGTCTGGTTCGCGGTGGGGTTGATGCTCGCCCTTATGCTTGTCTACGTGATTTCGGACAACCTGTCCTTGAGACCGGGCAAGCGCGCGATTCAACCAACTCCCGCGGCGAATGCGCCTTAGAATCGCGGAAGATCTACCTAAAGGAACGAACTATGCCTATCGACTTAATGGAACCCAAACTCGAGCGCGACGCTGACGGGCCGCTCTCACCCGAACTGCTGCGAAAGATCGACGCTTATTGGCGTGCCGCCAATTATCTTTCGGTCGGGCAGATTTATCTCTACGACAATCCGCTGCTGAAGCGGCCGCTGGCGCTGGCGGACGTGAAGCACATGCTCCTGGGGCACTGGGGCACGACTCCGGGCCAGAACTTCATTTACGCGCACCTGAACCGGGTCATCAAAAAATATGACCTGAACATGATTTACGTCTCCGGACCCGGGCATGGAGGCCCGGCCGTCGTCGCCAACACTTATCTCGAGGGCACCTACAGCGAGATATATCCCAACATCAGCCAGGACGAGGCCGGGCTGCGGAAGCTCTTCGTTCAGTTTTCGTTTCCCGGAGGAATCCCCAGCCACGCATCGCCCGAGTGCCCCGGTTCCATCCATGAAGGCGGCGAGTTGGGCTATTCGCTCAGCCATTCATTCGGGGCGGTGTTCGATAATCCCGATCTCATCGTCGCCTGCGTGGTCGGCGACGGCGAGGCGGAAACCGGACCGCTGGCCACGGCGTGGCATTCCAACAAGTTTCTCAATCCGGCCACCGACGGCGCGGTGCTCCCCATCCTGCATCTCAACGGCTACAAAATCTCCAACCCCACCATCCTGGCGCGCATCGAGCATGAGGAATTGGAACAGTTGCTGCGCGGCTACGGATGGACGCCCTACTTCGTCGAGGGTCACGAGCCCGCCCTGATGCACCAGGCGATGGCCGCGACGCTCGCCATGGCGGTGGAGCAGATCAAAAAAATCCATAGGGACGCGCGCGTGCATGGCGACCTCACGCGCCCACGCTGGCCGATGATCGTCCTCAATTCACCCAAGGGTTGGACGGGTCCGAAGATGGTCGATGGTCTTCAAATTGAAGGCACCTTCCGATCGCATCAGGTGCCGCTGTCCGACCCGGCCACCCATCCCGAACACCTCAAGCTGTTGGAAGACTGGCTGCGGAGCTACCGGCCGGAAGAACTCTTCGACGAACAGGGCCGCCTGAAACCGGAACTGGCCGAGCTTGCGCCCAAGGGCGAACGGCGCATGGGCGCCAACCCCCACGCCAACGGCGGCATTCTGCTCCGCGACCTTCGCATGCCGGATTTCCGCGACTACGCCGCCAGCGTGCCTTCGCCGGGAGCGCCCGGCATCGGTGATACCCATGTCCTGGGGCCTTTCCTCCGCGACGTCGAGAAGCTGAATGCCGAGCAGCGGAATTTCCGCGTCTTTGGCCCCGACGAAACGCTCTCCAACGGCCTGGAGGCGCTCTTTCAAGTGACCCAGCGCCAATGGGACGCCAGGGTCGTGCCCAACGACGAATTCCTCTCGCCCGCCGGGCGCGTGATGGAAATGCTCAGCGAGCACCAATGCCAGGGCTGGCTCGAGGGCTACCTGCTCACCGGACGCCATGGACTTTTCAACTGCTACGAGGCGTTCATCCACATCGTCGATTCGATGTTCAACCAGCACGCCAAATGGTTGAAGGTCACTTCGCACCTGCCCTGGCGGCCAAAGATCTCCTCGCTGAACTATCTGCTGGCCTCGCACGTTTGGCGTCAGGATCACAACGGCTTCACCCACCAGGACCCCGGTTTCATCGATCACGTCGTGAACAAGAAAGCCGAGATCGTGCGCGTCTATCTTCCGCCGGATGCAAACTGCCTGCTGTCGGTGATGGACCATTGCCTGCGCAGCCGGCACTATGTGAACGTGGTTGTGGCCGGCAAGCACCCGGCGCCGCAATGGCTGAACATGGATGCGGCCGTCAAGCACTGCGCCAAGGGCATCGGCATCTGGCCCTGGGCCAGCAACGACCAGGATGCCGCCCCCGACGTGGTGATGGCCTGCTGCGGCGACGTGCCCACGCTGGAAACGCTCGCGGCCGTCTCCATCATGCGCCAACATCTGCCCGACCTGAGAATCCGCGTCGTCAACGTCGTCGATCTCATGAAGCTCGAGCCGCAGAGCGAGCACCCCCATGGATTGAGCGAGATCGATTTCGATGACCTGTTCACCAAGGACAAGCCGGTCATCTTCGCCTTCCATGCCTACCCCTGGTTGATCCACCGCCTGACCTACCGCCGAACCAACCACGACAACATCCACGTCCGCGGCTATAAGGAAGAGGGCACCATCACCACGCCCTTCGACATGACGGTGCTGAACGAACTGGACCGCTGGCATCTCGTGATGGACGCCATCGACCGCCTGCCGCAGACCGGCGACAAAGGCATCTACCTCAAGCAGCAGCTCCAGGACAAGCTGATCGAGCACCACGAATACATCTGCAAGAACGGCCAGGATTTGCCCGAAATCCGCAACTGGAAGTGGGGAAACCCCAAGTGAATGCGAGAATTCCATAGACGTAGGATGGACTCCGGTCGCTGGCGACAAACGACCCCTGCCGCACAACGAAGATAGAAGCGATGTCCATTATGAACCCCGATGCCGACCACCCCAAGGCTGCCGAATCGAAATCGGGATCGAAGCCCGATGCCAAGGACGATTTGAAATCCCTACCCTTGGCGGAAGTGGAGAAAAAACTGGCTTCGTCGCCCGACGGTCTCAGTCAAGCCGAAGCGCAGAAACGGCTGACCCAATATGGCCCTAACGAGATCGAGGAAAGGAAGACCAATCCGTTTCTTAAATTCCTCTCCTATTTTTGGGGTCCCATCCCGTGGATGATCGAGGTGGCGGTGATTCTGTCGGGAGTGGTCCGACACTGGCCGGATTTTTTCATCATCCTCCTTCTGCTTTTGGCCAACGCCGTGGTCGGATTCTGGGAAGAACGCCAGGCGGGCAACGCCATCGCCGCCCTGAAGGCCAAGCTGGCAATCAAGGCCGGGGTGAAACGGGACGGGAAGTGGATCACCCCAGCGGCGCGCGAACTGGTGCCAGGCGACGTCATCCGATTGCGTTTGGGCGATATTGTACCGGCGGATGCGCGCTTGCTGGCCGGCGACCCGGTGGAGGTGGATCAGTCCGCCCTGACCGGAGAGTCGTTGCCGGCCTCGCGCAAATCCGGCGAGGCGGTGTTTTCCGGCTCGATCATTCGCCAGGGCGAAATCGACGCACTGGTATATGCCACGGGCGCCAACACTTACTTCGGCAAGACGGCGCAACTGGTGCAGGAGGCGCACACCGTCAGTCATTTCCAGCGCGCGGTGCTGAAGATTGGCAATTACCTCATCATCCTCGCGGTGGCTCTGGTGGCGGTGATTTTGACTGTCGCGATCTGCCGCGGGGACCGGATTCTTACCACGTTGCAGTTCGCCTTGGTGCTCACCGTGGCCGCGATCCCCGTGGCGATGCCTACGGTGTTGTCGGTAACGATGGCGGTCGGTGCGCGATTGCTCGCTAAGAAAGAGGCGATTGTGAGCCGGTTGGTAGCCATCGAGGAATTGGCCGGCGTGGACGTGCTATGTTCGGACAAGACCGGCACCCTGACCGAGAACAAACTGACGCTCGGCGAGCCCTTCGCGCTGAGCGGCGTCGCACCTGAGCAGGTCATTGTGAGCGCTGCCCTGGCGTCGCGTGCCGATGACAATGACACCATCGATCTGGCGGTTCTCGGCGGCCTGAAAGACGACAAGGT